>Ga0265306_10000111_pt1 | contig 31577 bp, 29 predicted proteins | sample Helome_3_FD_192493 | JGI IMG/M metagenome (GOLD analysis project Ga0265306, IMG submission 192493) | Marine sediment microbial communities from subtidal zone of North Sea - Hel_20160420 (Illumina Assembly) | ecosystem: Environmental > Aquatic > Marine > Subtidal zone > Sediment ... | reverse complement strand
ACACATCGTGCAGCTGCGCCTCAATGCCCGTTTCGAACTGGCTAAACTTTACGACGAGCTGGCGGAGCAACAATGATCCAAGGCCTCCTGCAGCGCATAATAATTTTACTACTGGTCGCAATGTTTACCGCCTGTAGTTCCGATGGCGTCGACATCGGTCCGACTATCGCCGATCTGGGGGAGCAGCCACCACTGTTAAAGTCAGCGGATGCGGAGCCACAGGTAACTTTCCAGGTTGACCGTCAGCAGGTCATCGATAGTTTTCGTGCCCTGGTGGAGGTTACCGAAGATGGCGGTGGTACCGGCGACGAACTGCGACGCCTGGCCGATCTCGAGCTCGAATCGAGTCTCGACAACCAGCTAGCGGAGGATGAGGTTACGCAGCAACGCGGTCAGGAAGAAGCATTGCACGCAATCGGGATCTATGAAGCCTATCTCAAACAGTATCCCGGACGCGAAGATAACGACATGATCCTGTACCAGATGTCCCGAGCTTATGCGCTCGAAGGAGAGTCTGAAAAGTCAATTGCCGCGCTGGATCGAATCGCAGGCGCATACCCGGATTCGCAATACATGGATGAAGTTCAGTTTCGCCGTGGCGAGAACCTGTTCGTCGCTCGTGAATACGCAGCAGCCCAACAGGCCTACGGTGTGGTGGTGAGGAATTATCCCGAGTCGCTGTATTTCGAAAAGTCGCTTTACAAGTATGGCTGGACCCAGTTCAAACAGAGCCGCTACCGCGAAGCACTGGCTAGCTACATTCAACTACTCGATATCAATCTCGAACAGAAAAAGATATTGGAAATAGGCTTCAATCCGACGCTATCACGCGCCGATCAGGAATTACTCGAAGACGTGGTACGCGTGGTAGCACTAAGCTTCTCCTATCAGGACGACAAAAATTATATCTCGCAGTATTTCAAAGATACCGGTAAACGCGCCTACGAACCCCTGCTGTATCTCGGTCTGGGTGAACTATACCTGGGCAAGAATCGGATTGTGGATGGTTCGGATTTGTTTCTGGCCTACACCAAGGAGTACCCCTACTCCTCACATACGCCTTTTTTCCACCAGAGAGCTATCGAGACCTACCAGAAGGCGGGCTATGCCGACCTGGTATTAAAGGAAAAAATAGCCTTCGTCGAACGCTATGACGTGAACAGCGAATACTGGTCACTGCAGGAGCTTGAAACACAGCAAACTCTCACCAAAACCCTGGTTTTGCATATGACCGAGCTGGCCAACCATTTCCATGCGCTGGCGCGCGCCAGCAAGAAGCCGCAAGACTACCAGGTAGCAGCGCAATGGTATCGGCGTTTTCTCAGCGCCTTCCCCGAGGATCCCGGTGCGCCGCGGATAAACTTTCTGCTCGCCGAAAGTCTGTATGATGCGGGCCAGTACCCGCAAGCCATCGACGAGTACCAGAAAACAGCCTACAACTATGCGCCGCACAAGGATAGCGCCGAGGCAGGATATGCCGCGCTGGTTACTTTCGATGCCCTGTTTAAGACCACCAACGCAAATCAGGTACTGGCTTTACGCAAGCAGCGCATCAAGTCGGCGGTTCGCTTTACCACCACGTTTTCTGACGATCCCCGACTATCTGTCGTCGAACTGCAGACCGCGCAGCAATTTTTCAAATGGAAGGAATATCCCGATGCAATCGCGTCGTCTAAACGCCTGATTGAAAACAAGAACGTCGATAAACCGACCAGGCAGACCGCCTGGACAATTCTCGCCGACGCACAGTTTTCAACCGCGGATTACGCTGCTGCTGAAAACTCTTACATCACCCTGCTCACCTATCTGCCGAAGCAGGATAAAAAACGCGCTGCAGTGCGGGAACAGATTGCCTCGAGTATTTACAAACAGGGTGAGCTGGCGCGTGACTCCGGCGACAACCAGTTGGCGGCGCAAAGTTTCATCCGCCTTGGTAAGGTTATTCCGGAATCGCCCAAGCGTGTCGTCGCTGACTACGACGCCGCGACTGCCTATATCCAGATGAAAGACTGGCCGGCAGCGATTAAGCAGCTGGAAGCGTTTCGCAAAAAATACCCAAAGGAAAAGAAGCTCAACGATGGTGTAACCGAAAAACTGGCACTGGCTTATAGTGAAAACGGTAATCAGTCAGCAGCCGCTGGCGAAATACTCGCCCTGTCGAATCTGCCGGGATCCGCCGAGCGCAAGAGAGACCTGATGTGGCGCGCCGCCGAGTTGTACCAGAAAGATGGTAAACCCGATAAAGCAATCGCGATATATAAGAATTATGTCAAGGTCTACCCCTATCCGCTTGAGCGTTCGATCGAGCTACGCTACAAAATTTCCGAGTGGTATCGAGCCAGGAACGACAGTAAAAATCTCAATATCTGGCTCAAGGAAATCGTCGTTGCAGATGCCAGGGGTAAATCTGAACGCAATGCGCGCAGCAAATACCTGGCCGCTAATGCCAGCCTGGAGCTGATTCAGCCCCTGCATCGAACATATAAAAAAGCAAAACTGACGATACCTTTGAAAACCAGTTTGCGTAAAAAGAAAAAATTGATGCAGCAATCAATCGATGCCTATAGCAAGGCGATGAAATACCAGGTTCAGGAAGTCACTACCGAAGCGACTTTCCAGATCGCCGAGATCTACAATGATTTTGCTAGTTCACTGATGAAATCACAACGCCCCAAGGGACTGGATGAAGAACAGCTGGAGGAATACGAACTGCTACTCGAAGAGCAGGCTTTCCCATTTGAGGAGAAGGCGATCGACGTACATCTCGCGAATTTCAAACGTATCCCGACCGGCACCTACGACGAGCCAACGAAGAAGAGTTTAAAGATTCTGGGCGAGCTAATGCCGTTTCGCTTCGCCAGGGTAGAGAGCAACGATGTCTATGTCGATATTCAATAGTAGAGCGATATTAATACTGACACTGCTGTTACTCGCAGCCTGCCAGAGCGCGCCCAAAACTGCCCCGGAACCGGAACCCGTGGTGGAACCGGCACCGGTGAGCGAGGCCTCCACAACGGAACCGGCTCCAGAACCGGAACCGGTCGATTTTTATCAGCAGTTTTATACCGAGGCCGTCGCCTCTTTGAAGCTTGGTGATACCGAACGGGCGCTTGAATTACTGCTGCAGGTCAGTACCGATGCCCCCGACAAGCCTTACGTTTTCACTAATCTTGGTCTCGCTTATTTCAAACTGCAAAAAATGGATCTCGCCGAACAGGCGTTTCAGGAAGCAATTTCCCGCAACAAGAGGGATGCAGTAGCCTATAATCATCTAGGTATACTGCTTCGTTACCAGGGGCAGTTTGAAGAGGCGCGCAAGCGCTACCAGCGCGCAATCGCAATCGACTCTGACTATGCGTACGCGCATCTGAATCTGGGGATTCTTTTTGACATATACCTGCAGGATCTGAAATTGGCATTACAACAGTATCAGAAGTATCAGACGCTGATCGGCGAAGAGGATAAGCAGGTAGCAGGGTGGATTACCGATATTCAACGACGCCTGAAAAAATCTACGACACAGGTCCAGGGATAAAAATGAGAAAACTTTCGCTACAATTATTCGTTATCTTTGCTATTTCATGTACTACCATTGTCAATGCCCAGGAAAGACTGGAAATGGAAGGCACTGCGATAACCGGCAACAAAGAGTTACCCAAGGTTTTATACATAGTTCCATGGAAATCGGTCGAGCGCTTCGATATTACGACGCCACCGATCACCAGTATCATGGATCAGAAATTAGGCCCTATCGAACGCGCTTCTTTCAAAAGAACGGTTCACTACCACGATGCTATTTTTGCAAAAGCAAAAACTGAATAGATCAGTAACAGATTAGAGACAGCGGAGACTCTAGCGATGAATGAAATGTTTACCACAGTAATAAGGTTCTTCCAGGACGGTGGGCCATTCATGTACCCGATTCTGCTGGTACTGGCTATCGGCCTGGCGATTACGCTGGAGCGCTGGTTTCACTTAACGATTGCGAAGACAAAAAATCGCCGCATGATTGCTAAACTGATGCCGCTGGTAGCGAAGGGAGACGTGGCCGGTGCCAGCAAGTTGGCCAAGAGTTCAAGCGCGACGGTAAGCCGGATTCTGTTGCAGGGCATGGAGAATTACCAATCTGCCCGCCGCCGCGATGACTTCGAGGCGCCCATGGACGAAAGCATCATGGAAGCGATCCCACGGCTTGAAAAACGCACCCACTACCTGGCGATGTTTGCCAATATTGCCACGCTGCTGGGACTGCTGGGCACGATCATCGGATTGATCAAGGCATTTACCGCGGTAGCCCAGGTAGATCCTTCGATGAAAGCGGAAATTCTTTCTACCAGTATATCGGTAGCGATGAATACCACGGCGTTTGGCCTCATTGTCGCTATCCCGCTACTGTTTTTTTACACGGTGCTGCAGACCAAGACGACTGAAATCGTCGATAGCCTGGAAATGACTGTCGTCAAGTTCGTCAACCATTTATCCCGCACTAAAAACGCCACACAGTAAGCATTCCGATGTCGAAAAGGGTACACCGACGCAAGCATCCTGCTGCGGAGCTGAACATTACTGCCTTTATGAATCTGATGGTGGTACTGGTTCCGTTCTTGCTGATGACTGCAGTGTTCAGCCACATCACGATTCTCGATCTGAACCTGCCCCCGCCAGGCGCACAGGATAGCAAACAGCCGAAACAGCCACCTTACGAGTTACGTGTGACTATCCGTAAGAATATGCTGGTGCTGTCCGACAACCGCATCGGACTGATCAAGCGCATACCATCGAAAGGCAAAGAGCACAACTTCGCCCTGCTGAAAGAAACCCTGAAACAGGTCAAGGCTCGAATTCCCGACCATACCAACATTACGATCCTGTCCGAACGGCAGACTCGCTACGACGATTTAATCAATGCGATGGACAGTTCGCGTTCTTTTCGGGCCCAGGTAGATGGTGAATGGATATTCGCTGAACTGTTTCCCGATATATCGATTGGCGATGCCGCAAAGTAATCACAGGATATTGATTAAATGAAACATTCCAGACGCGCCAAACGCATGCTACAACACCACAAACGTGGTGAGAAACGCAATGCCGTTTTGAACATGGTGTCGCTGATGGATATTTTCACCATCCTGGTATTTTTTCTGTTGGTCAATGCGACCAGCACCGCAGTACTACCGTCGCCGAAAAATATCGTGTTACCGGAAGCCGCGGCCGAAAAACTACCATCACGCAACCTCGTCATCGCAGTTGATAAACGGGTCATCCGCCTGCAGGGTAAACCCATAGTTACTGTAAAGGATGCCCTCAAGGGGAAGCAGAACTCGATCAAGCCTTTATTCGCAGCGCTCAGGCTCGCCTCGGTAGAAGACAAGAGCATCGCCGGTAGTAAGGGCGTTACGATTATGGGCGACCAGGAAATTCCGTATGAGCTGCTGAAAAAGATCATGCTGACCTGTGCCGGAGCGGAATTCACCAATATTTCATTTGCCGTGAACCAGAAGGCTGCGGAAACCTGATGGCCAAGGGAGTCCTTATACCTGAACCCGAATTACCCTGGGCGGAGCATCAGGAAGATCGCGGTTTCCGCTGGCTGATGATCATCATGGTGGTGCTGTTCCTTGGCGCGGGCGTGGTGTTTAACGCGATTAGCCTGCCGGAGGTAGTACAGAAGAACCTGATCGATATCTCGCCTCGCCTGGCGAAGCTAATCCTCGAAAAGCAGAAGGTCAAGCCACCGGAACCGAAGAAAGTAATACCCAAGAAAGAAGAGCAAAAGAAGAAAGAGAAACCTAAGGAAAAGAAAAAAGAGAAGCCGAAGGAAAAGAAGAAGGAGAAACCTAAGGAAAAGAAAAAAGAGGTTAAAAAAGAAGACGCACGCGAGATTGCGAAAAAAAGCGGCCTGATCGCGTTAGCTGACGAACTCGAAGATTTACGTGAGAGCTTCGATCTGGACGACACGTTAAAAATGCCCCAACAAACCGAGGGTAAGCAGGCGGCCGTGGTCGCGACTTCCGGCGATTTGCTGACCGCCGGTGCGCAGACTTCAAGCGGAGGCATTCAGACAGATACGCTCAATCGAAACATTAAAACCAGTGAACTGGCACAACGCCAGACCACCAGTGTAAAAAGCAAGATCGAAGCCGACGCCAGCAAACTGGCCAAGGCATCGACAAACCAGAAGCAGAAAGGATCGGCTTCGGGATCGGTAGCCAAACGCAGCGCCGATGAAATTGAACGCGTTTTTCAAAAAAACAAGGGCGGTATATTCGCCATCTATAATCGCGCGCTGCGCAAAAATCCGTCACTCGAGGGCAAAGTCGTAATCGAGTTGACGATATCGCCGAGTGGCCAGGTTACAGCAGTCAAGGTGCTGTCCAGCGAACTGGGCGATGAAAAGCTGGAGCGAAAACTGGTACTTAAAATTAAAAAGTTCAAATTCAGCAAGGCTAACGTCACCGAAATTACCGTCTCCTACCCCATCGATTTCCTGCCTTCGTAAAGATTCCTGTGACGGCTGTTTACCATCGGAACTAACCGGCTACAGCTTCGGCAGAATTCCGTCAATGCCCGCTTTTGCTGCGCCGGGTTCAAATCAGACAGTTACGATCAGGGGAACTAAGCAGAGACCTTTCTGATCTGAATCTGTAATAAATAAATTGATAACGTCTCCAAATGGCATTTCGAACAATTATCACCTGGCTTGTTCTGGCGCTTCTGCCCGTTGTTATTCAGGCTGATGATAACTCTGATTATGAACTGCGCGACATGGACGGCAAATCACATCGGGTTTCAGACAACCGGGGTAAATGGCTGATCATCAATTTCTGGGCGACCTGGTGTCCCCCCTGTATTCAGGAAATGCCGGAACTGGAACGCTTTTATCGACAAAACATATCCAGCGCTCAGGTATGGGGTGTGACCTTCGAAGACACCGACAAAGCTAAAATCCGCCAGTTTATAGAACAGCTCGGCATCACTTATCCAGTGCTGGGTTATGGCCAGGACCCGCTCACCGGATTCGGTACGGTAACCGTGTTACCGACGACCTTTGTTATCGATAAGCAAGGGCTGTTCTTGCACCGCTTTGAGGGACCGATTACCGCGCAGGATATTACCGAGATAATCGATCAGTCGAACTGATCCAGCAGTAAATACACCCGGCTCCTGCTAATCCGGTACATAAGCGGACTGCTGTGAATAATCAAACATCGAAGCGCAGACGACCTCGTCATCATCGATATTAAGGTTTTTAGCGAATAGCGATCGCTTCGCGCTATGCCACCAGGATAACCGGACAGCGCAGTGATTTCAGAATCCGCAACGATTCCCCGCTTTCCCCATGTTTCGAGATAATTGCGCAATCGAAACTGGAAGCTAACCGATCGAGAAGATCATTTAGCTGATTCCGATTTAACACGGTCAGCATCATTTCCTGATCGTTAGTCTTAATCAGCCGCGCTATCTCCGACAAAACCCTGCTTTCCGGGTTGTCGGTGACTAACGTTACTTCGATTTTCTGATGGGCGAATCGACGCAGTAGCATCTCGAGCGCATGTTTTTGATGGGGCGATTCATTACCGATCAACAGGATTTTTCGAGGCCCATGAAACCGCCTGAATTGCTGTCGATGCGACACCGCTTGTCCAACGATAGTGTAGGTCACGTCCGCTCTGGGCTTTAAGCTGATATCCCGGACCCGACCACGAACAGTGTCGAAACTCCAGGTAATCTGCAAAGCCTGGGCCTCGTGACGCAATGTTTGCTTGAACTGATGTGCTACTGAGCGCAGCGCGCGCCGCATTTGATCGATACTGGTTGAGCGCTCGCGCCCTGTAGTCAGGCTGATCTCACTGCTACATGGCAGACCTGTTACCTGAAGCAGGTCTTCATCCTCGATGAACAGGCAGCGTAGCTCGGTATTCGCAGATGCTGCCATCTCCACTGCCAGGCTCACCGTAGTAACCGAGTAACTATTGACGTCGGCCGCCAACATTACGCTTTGCTGCTGGTTGGTAGAGCTACTCACGGTCATTTCTCTGCGTCACTCCCGGCTGCAGAATCTTTATCGCTGCCGGACCGTGAATACCGCTTCTGCAGACCCTGTAGTTTCTCGATACGTTTTTGTACCAGGTAGTTGAAACTCTTTTTCGGGTAGTCACCGCTGGCATTGGGACGTCCGGGCTCCATACCCGACAGCAACTGAATCACATCTTCGACCTGCTGCACCGGGTAAATGTTGAATTTCCTCTTTTTAACTGCTGCGCGAACGTCTTTATGCAACATCAGGTGTACCTGGTTGGCCGCGGGGATGATAACCCCCTGCTTGCCGTCTAATCCACGGGAGGCACAGACTTCAAAAAAGCCCTCGATTTTTTCGTTAACTCCGCCAACCCCCTGGATTTCTCCCAGTTGGTTAATCGAGCCGGTAACTGCCAGGCACTGCTCGAGCGGAATATCGGCAAGCGCGGACAGCAAGGCACACAATTCCGCAACCGAGGCGCTATCACCATCAACCTTTCCGTATGACTGCTCGAAAGCCACGCTTGCAGCGAGCGGTAACGACTGATTAGCGGCATAGCGATGCGCGAGGTAAGACGACAGGATCATCACGCCCTTGGAATGAATTTCACCCCCCAGTTTAGCTTCACGCTCTATATCGATTACACCGCTGCGCCCAAGCCTGGCCGTCGCGGTGATGCGTGACGCCTGGCCAAAACGAAATCTGCCAGTTTGCAGCACCGAGAGGGCATTCACCTGGCCAACCATACTGCCCTCGGTATCGATCAGTTTTATCCCTCGCAGCACCTGCTCCTGCATCAGTTCACGATAGCGATCCTGTCGATATTCCTGTTTATCGATTGCCTGCTCGATGTCTTCCAGCCGTATCACTTTGCGTTTTGCCTTACCGGCCCAGTAGTTGGCTTCGCTCAACAGATCGCGCATATCATCAAGGTAAAGCGACAGTTTTTCGGTATCGTCAGCCGTGCGCGAGGCCTCCTCGACAATTCGGCCTAGACCTGCCCTGTCTATGGGTCGTGCACCGCAATCCTGCTGTAACGCGGCGATCATTCGCGCATAACCCTGCACAGTTTCCGCATCACGATTAGTGGTTTCCGCAAAATCAGCGGCCACCTTAAACAACTGATCGAACTCCTGGTCATAGGCCCTGAGCAGGTAATAAAGCCTGGGTTCGCCAATCAGGATGACCTTGATATCGATGGGAATCGATTCCGGCTCCAATGAAACCGTGTTGGCCAGGCTCAGCATCTGCTCCAGCGATTGAATTTTTATTTCCCTGGCCTTGAGCGCTCTCTTAAGCCCTTCCCAGGCGAAACCATGAGTAAGTAACTTGTTCGCATCCAGGATCAGGTAACCTGCATTAGCGCGATGCAAGGCTCCGGGTTTAATCAGGGTAAAGTCGGTAATAAGGGTGCCCATCTGCGACAGGTATTCAATCCGACCGATCAGGTTCTGATAAGTCGGATTATCTTCAAACACGATCGGCGCACCCTCGGTGTCGGTGTTATCGACTATTACATTGATACTGTAGGCATGAAACTGCGCCACGCGGCTGGCAATATTATCTGTATCGCGAGTATTCTCCGTGGGCAGGAATGCATCCACATCCTTGATTGCGTTTAGTTTTACCGCGTCCAGATAATCCATTATGTCCGCATAGTCGCGGTAGCGATTCTCCATCCAGGCAATAAGCTGTTCGACGGTATGCTGGGTTATTTCCTGGTTCAAAGCCTTGATACGTTGATGATGCTCGCGCTGTACCAGTGGCATGTCCTGGATAATAGCCCGCAATTTGAGCTGGAGATCAGCAATTAACCTTTCGATGCGTTGTTTTTCATCATCGGAAAGCTTTTCGAATTCCTGAGGTTCGAGTGGACGGCCATCCACCGTCGGTCCCATGGTATAGCCGGCAGGAGTTCGCATGACGATAATCCCCTGTTCCTCGGCTTCCTGGTCAAGCTTGCGAAAAGCCCGTTCCTGCCGCTCCTGCAGTTCCTCTTCTATTTCCTGCCGCCGGTTTCGATATTCTTCACTTTGAAAGGAAGATGGTAACGAAGTCAGCAAGTCCTCAACCAGTGATTCCATGTCCTGGCGTAATTTCTGCCCCATACCTGCCGGCAGTTTAAGCATTCCGGGTTTCTGTGGATTGTCAAAATTATTAACGTAGCACCAGTCCGATCGCGAGTTATCGGTCTGCGCATGCCGGGAAAGTATTTGCTGAACCAGTTGGTGCTTGCCCAGGCCGGAATCACCAACCACGAAGAGGTTAAATCCCTGTTGCTCGATATCCACGCCGAATTCGATTGCTTCCAGGGCTCGATCCTGGCCTAGCGGCTGATCCAGCGGTTCGAGATCAGCCGTGGTTTTGAAATCAAACTGCCCCGGATCGCAGACCTGGTAGAGCGACTCGGCTAGCAAAGCCCTGTTCTTTTTCGGTGCCATTTGACAATATTCACTCAAATAGTCAACGCAAATACAGACCCAGATCAATTGAGACAGAGATTTAGTTGCCCGGGGATAGCACTAAATTTATATCCTGGGCATTTCTGCGCCCGCCCGAAGCAGCCATAGCACGACGGCTGTTCCCGGAGGTGCGAGTATGACTTCACCTGGCGGCATTTACGCGCAAAAAAAAGCCCGCTTTTGTGGAGGAGGTATAGTGACAGGTCGCAGACTTCCCATTTTCTGACCACACCGGCCTAAAGCACACAAAGCGGACCCTCAAAAATTTAAGGTGGCAGGCAAAAAACGACCCAAAACGGACTCCCAGCTACTGCTCCAAGGTGAAAGAAATCTCCTTCACTCCGAGTTTTTGCAAAAATGACGGCAGGTATTTTAGTTTGGTCGTCGAACTAAAAATAAACTTGTTACTTACCCGCATGTCAAATCAATCCGGCTTTCTTGAAGTCGGTAATAAGCTGATTGGGAATTTTGTCATCCCGGTAGAATTCTGTTTGCAAAAATTCATTCGACGCATCTTGCATGGCTGACTCATCATCTAGATGGCTCAGCGAACGGGTCCGGCTGTGTCGGATCGGTTGCCAACCAGACCGATTTGGTCTGCATGAAACTGCGCATACCTTCGAAACCATTTTCGCGGCCGTAGCCGGATTGCTTGTATCCTCCAACCGGGGACTGGGTCGCTGCATTGAAGTAGTTGTTAATGTAAACCGTCCCGGCCTCGATGCGTTCGGCCATGCGCATGGCGCGGGCGACATCGCGCGACCAGATCCCGGCCGCGAGTCCGTAGATGGTATCGTTGGCAACGCGAATCACTTCCTCTTCATCTACCCAGCTCTCGGTAGATACCACCGGACCGAAGGTTTCCTGTTGCGCGAGGTCAGCACTGTTGGGCACGTTGGCGAAAACGGTCGGACCTATGTAGTAGCCCTTGTCCCGGCAGGCGCTGCGACCGTCGAGCAGCATTTCATGACCCGCTTTTTCAGCACTGTCGATTCGTGCCAGCACACTTTCGTAGTGTGGTCGGTTGGCCATCGGGCCTATCTGGGTGTTCGGATCGCCGGGGTCGCCCACGCGGGCCTTGCCAACCACTTCAACCAGTCGCTCGCTGAATTCCTCGATAATCGACTCGTGCACCAGCAGCCGGGAACCGGAAATACAACTCTGCCCACCTGCCGGAAAAATACCCGAGGCGACACCGTTTACGGTAAGATCGAGGTCGGCATCGGCCAGAACGATTTGGGGAGACTTACCACCCAGCTCCATAATGATTGGCTTGACCTGGCGTGCGGCCACGCTCGCCGCGGCCCGCCCCCCCGCGGTACCCCCGGTAAATGAAACCAGACGCACGTCCGGGTGATCGATGAGCGGTTCCCCTGTGGTCGGGCCAAGGCCCGTGACAACGTTTAGCACGCCAGCCGGCAGATCAGCTTCAAGCAGTATCTCCATTAAATCCAGAGTCGAGCAGGAAGACTGTTCGGAAGGCTTCATGACCGCGGTATTGCCGGCTGCGAGACAGGGCGCGAGCTTCCAGATCAATGTTCCAATGGGGGAATTCCAGGGCAGGATCAGGCCGCATACGCCGAAGGGCTCCCATTTCAGGTAATTATGCATGTTCGGCATTTCAGCCGGGATCAGGCTGCCTTCGAATTTATCGCACATTCCTGCATAGTAGTGCCAGCTGTCGACCTGCCAGGCGCCGGGAGCGAGCGAAGGCGTGATGTTTTTCGGCAGCTTGCCGTTATCACGGGTTTCGATTTCACCGAGTCGATCTGCGTGTTTCGATATCACATCACCAATGCGCCGCATTATGCGGCCGCGTTCGGCAGGCATCATCTTACCCCAGGGGCCTTCGTAAAATGCCACCTTTGCCGCCGCCACGGCGCGCTTCACGTCTTCCTGATTACAATCCGGAACCCGTGCCCAGACCTCGCCATTCGCGGGATTTTCGCTGTCGATGTACTGACCTGAAGCGGGTTCATGCCAGGTGTTGTCGACAAAATATTGAAAGGTTCTTACATCGGTCATGCGTCTGTCCTCGGATCTTCAGGTGGCAGGGGGTCGCGTTGCAAAATCATGTCGGCTGCCTTTTCGGCCATGGCGATCACGGTCGCGTTCAGATTACCAGTAATTTGCGTGGGCATCGCGGCCGCATCGCATACGCGTAGGTTTTCGACACCCCGCACGCGCAATTGTTCGTCCAGCACCGCAGCCGGATCAGCTTCCGAACCCATGCGTGCGGTCGAACTGGGGTGATGCCCGGTATAGGCCGTGGCGCGGATCGCCTCGATGATTTCCGCATCGCTTCTGGCGTCCTTCCAGGCGCCCAGTTCGCCGGTCACATACTGCGCAATCTGTGGCTGCGCCATGACGTCGCGCATCGCCTTGACACCACGCAGCATCTTGTCCAGGTCCTGTCTGTCGGAGAAATAATTGGGATCGATCACGGGATGTGCTCGCGGGTCGGCGCTCGCCAGACGCAGGCTACCGACCGATCGGGGTCGTTCTAGGTTGATGTCGATCTGCACGCCGGGGCGCGCCAGCTTGCGACCACGCACCAGTAACTTGCGGCCAAGGCGTTGTAAAACGGGAGTCTCTTCCTCGGCGCCGTTGGTCAGGTTTTCGTCAACCACCATTGGAGTCATGAACACTTCGAGTTCGGGCGATGCCGGATCTTCGAGAGCGTGAAACAGTACGGCAGAGAAGAAAGCCCCGGCGCCCGGCCCCTTGCCATTCAAAAGCCAGCGGGCCATCAATGCTGCAGCCTTGTCCAGGCGCTGATGCCGCGCCAGGCTCAGATCCATACGATGAGACCCATATTGAATCGACACATCCACGTGATCGGCCAGGTTTGCGCCTACGCCTTGTAGATCGACAGCGGGTCTAATTCCGTGCGAGATAAGATGATCGGCCGGGCCGATTCCCGACAACATCAGTGTCTGCGGCGTGCCAAAGGCACCCTGACAAAGAATCACTTCACCGCGCGCGCGAATCGATTCTCCGCAAACGGTCTCGATTCCAATCGCACGGCAACCTTCGAGCTTCACCCGGGCAACCTGACGTTTGGTCAGAATTGCCAGGTTTCTAGGCGGATTCCCGAGATAGGCTATGGCTGTAGATTGCCTTACTCCACGATGTACCGTGCTATCAGTACGCGCAACACCAGTGCGTTCCGGTCCGTTGAAATCATCCAGTGGTTTGTGGCCAGCGGCTATCGCAGCTTCGATGTAGGCACTTTCCAGGATGCCGAAATTGGCCGAAAGCTCGGTCTTCATCGGGCCATCAACGCCGTGCCAGGGACTGCTCCGGTTCGCTGAACCCTGCGAACGCCGGAAATACGGCAGCAGGTCGGCAAAACCCCAGCCTTGCAATCCGCTCTGACGCCAGTCGTCATAATCCGCCGGAATCCCGCGCATGTAGATCATACCGTTCATGATCGACGATCCGCCGAGCGCCTTGCCGCGCGGAAAATAGATACGCCGTCCGTTCAGAACTGCCTGCGGAACCGATTCGAATCCCCAGTCGAGCCTGGGGTTCCCGAAAATATAGCCGTTACCGGCTGGCATGCGGATGAACAGGTTGCGCCCATTCCCACCGGCTTCGATCAGACACACCCGAAGCGACGGATCTTCGGCCAGCCGCGCCGCCAACGCACAACCCGCCGAACCCGCACCCACGATGATGTAATCGAATTCGCTAAGCACCTGACACACACCGAATCAAACAATAATAATTTCACAGAATTATCAAATACCGACCAGATCATGTAAACCCGCTATATTTCGAAATCAAATCTTTCATAAAATGAATTACAAAAAATGTCACTCCCATTGAATGCGATCAAATCGTTTGAAGCCGCCGCACGCCACCTGAGTTTCGCGCGGGCCGCAAAAAGCCTGATAAGCGATACTGACACCATCAGAAGTTTAGGGAGGGAGGCAAAAACCGACCCTTTCGAGACGCTCATTTTTGATTTGTTGACACGTCCCTGCTTGTCTCCCTATCCATACCAGCTAAATCTAATCCCCTAAACCAGAAAGGCCGCTTGTGCGATTGGAGGACTCAGTTAACGTAATAGTGAAACTGTTACGGGGGACCGAGGATCGTAGATCGTTTCGATGTCCAAATAGCATTAAACTATCTAATCAATATTAATAATTGATTATATTTAATAATCGAGACTTAATACAATTGCAGCCCAAATTCGTGAACGAAAGGAGCAGAACGATGAGTACAGCTGCAGAAAATCTTGCCGGTCAATGCCCGGTTATGCACGGGGCAATAACGACTGGCGATACGACGGTCACGGAGTGGTGGCCAAACACCCTAAATCTCGACATCTTGCATCAGCACGATACCAAGACCAACCCGATGGGTGGTGAGTTCGACTATCGCGAAGCGGTTAAGTCGCTTGACGCGCAAGCGCTGAAGAAAGACCTGCATGCACTGATGACCGATAGCCAGGAATGGTGGCCTGCGGACTGGGGTCATTATGGCGGCCTGATGATCCGCATGGCATGGCACGCAGCAGGCACGTATCGGACCACCGATGGCCGTGGCGGCGCCGGTACCGGCAACCAGCGCTTTGCGCCGCTCAACTCGTGGCCCGACAACGCGAACCTCGATAAAGCGCGTCGCCTGCTCTGGCCGATAAAAAAGAAATACGGCAACAAGCTCAGCTGGGCCGACCTGATCATCCTAGCGGGTAACATCGCCTACGAGTCCATGGGTCTGAAGACCTTCGGCTTCGGCTTCGGTCGCGAAGACATCTGGCATCCGGAGAAGGACGTCTACTGGGGCTCGGAAAAAGAATGGCTGGCGCCGACCGATAATCCGGACAGCCGCTACTCGGGCGAACGAGAGCTGGAAAACCCGCTGGCCGCGGTAATGATGGGCCTGATCTATGTGAACCCGGAAGGCGTGGACGGCAAGCCCGATCCGCTCAAGACCGCCAGGGACGTGCGCGAAACCTTCGCACGCATGGCCATGAACGACGAGGAAACCGTCGCCCTGACCGCCGGCGGACATACGGTGGGTAAAGCCCATGGCAACGGCGACGCCGCACTGCTGGGGCCGGAACCCGAAGCGACCGACATCGAGGACCAGGGACTGGGCTGGTTGAACAAGACCAGCCGGGGCGTTGGCCACGATTCGGTCACAAGCGGTCTCGAAGGCGCCTGGACGACCCATCCGACGAAGTGGGACAACGGCTATTTCGACATGCTGCTCAACCACGAATGGGAATTGAAGAAGAGCCCCGCGGGCGCCTGGCAGTGGGAGCCGGTGGACATAAAGGAAGCCGATATGCCGGTCGACGCGGAGGATCCGTCGGTCCACCAAAATCCGATCATGACCGACGCCGACATGGCGATGAAGATAGATCCGGAGTACCGCAAGATCTCCGAGCGTTTCCACGCGGATCCAGCCTATTTCGACGACGTGTTCGCCCGTGCCTGGTTCAAGCTCACGCATCGCGACATGGGACCGAAGGCACGCTATATCGGCGCTGACGTGCCCAAGGAAGACCTGATCTGGCAGGATCCGGTTCCCGCGGGCAACTCGAGTTACGATGTGGGCGCGGTCAAGGCAAAAATCGAAACCTGCGGTCTCGGCATTAGTGAAATGGTCGCCACCGCCTGGGACAGCGCCAGAACTTTCCGCGGTTCGGACAAGCGCGGTGGTGCGAATGGCGCGCGCATCCGCCACGCCCCGCACAAGGACTGGGAAGGCAACGAACCCGAGCGGCTTGCCAGGGTGCTTGAAGTGCTCGAGGGTATCGCGGCCGATAGCGGCGCCAGCGTTGCCGACGTCATCGTGCTTGCCGGCAACGCCGGTATCGAGCAGGCGGCGAAGGCAGCGGGACACGATATCGCCGTTCCTTTTGCACCGGGTCGTGGCGATGCGACGGACGAGATGACCGATGTCGACTCGTTCGAAGTGCTCGAGCCGATTCACGACGGCTACCGCAACTGGGTCAAGAAGGACTACGCCGTGACCGCCGAAGAGCTCATGCTCGATCGCACTCAGCTCATGGGGCTGACCGCTCCCGAGATGACCGCCCTAGTCGGTGGCATGCGCGTTATCGGCACCAACCACGGCGGCACCGGGCACGGTGTGTTCACCGATCACGAAGGTGCGCTGACAAACGACTTCTTCGTCAACCTGACCGATATGAGCAACACCTGGAAGCCTAGTGGTAGAAACCTGTACGAAATCCGTGATCGCAAAACGGATGAAGTCAAATGGACGGCGACAAGAGTTGATCTCGTCTTCGGGTCGAACTCGATTCTGAGGTCGTATGCTGAAGTCTATGCTCAGGATGACAACAAGGAAATGTTTGTGAACGACTTTGTTGCCGCCTGGACCAAGGTCATGAATGCCGATCGCTTCGATCTAGCCTGACTGGCAGTAATCGCATCTTGCCAAGGTAGATAGCCGACGCTGGGTGAGCACTTCACTTGAAGTGTTCACCCTTTTTTCACTAGACCGCAAATCGGAAACGGTCAATAACGTGATATTTGGGGACTGCTAGGCGTCCTCCGATCCCTTGAAAAGATAACAGATGTCTAATGAAATCGACTGATTTATGATTGACCGCTATTGGCCGAAGATTGCCCCCACCTAGCCTTTTTGAGGGTCCCTTAATGAGGATAATGGGTGAATGGCTGGTTTTTTAACGGGGTTGTTTTCGCCGTTCCCATCTGTTATTCGCCCGGACCTTTTCTTTGAAGTGCGGCACTTCATCGGCGGTGATCAAACCGGCAGCTACCGCGCTGTAGATATAGCGGTCGATCTTTACGATTAACCGTCTGCGCTTCATTTCGCGTTCTGGTATGACGTTACCCATTTCTGGATCATACCGCGATTGCATTAATCTATAGCTGGCTAGTATGTGACGCACGTCACGAATCCAAATAATACCCATGGCGGAATAGTGAAATCTATTGGGGGAATGGATATGAGCAAAATAAAAACACAGATTCTGCTTGTAATAACTTCGTTTTTTCTCCTGGCATCACCCACTACCTCAGCATCAACGATAAAATTTTCATTTACTAACATCACTGACGAATCGTCGTTCTCGAATTTTTGGGCCAGCCGGCTCCATAAACAATGATGCTATGGTTGCATTTCAAGCCTTTAGTGGATCGTCTCTGAACTCTTAGTTTTGAGTGTCAGCTTTCGGGAAAGCAGCGATAATTTTTACCCACCTGTATAATGTGGCTGTGCTAAACGAGAGTGAGGCGACTGATATGGTAAAGCTACCACCGTTACTAGGCCGATTCCTTTGCTGGCTGGGATTTCATGATTATCGGGTGGTTGATGTGACTTTTGAATTTGGTACTGATGCTGTTGAAAAGGATGAATGCCGGCGATGTGGCGTTACCAGGACTCACATCGCATGATTGCGGAAATTTTATCCTTGCAACTGTGGTTATTCAAAGCCTGCAACCTGTCGTAAGCTGAAGTTAAGGAATAAATTCTGGGCGCCAGCTTCTGATCGAAGATTACCTCCTAGCCTCGGCTCTTGGGCGTCTGCTTGTAGTGGTCTAATAAAACCGGATACCAACTTAGGTGGTTATATTACCGCCATTAACGAGGTGTTCAATGAAAAGACAACGTCGATCTTTCTCGGCAGAATTTAAACATAAAGCTGCGTGCCTGGTAGCAGTGCGAGGCCAGGGTCGTTTCTGGCGTCGCGAGCGAAGCAGCTGCAAGGCGGGATTCGGTGAGATGGCGCGAACATACATATTGTATGTGAGCGTCTCGAGCCGAATCCCAACGCCGCAGATGCGAGCGCAGCAGGCGAAAAAAAGCCCCGCATTTGCGGGGCCTTTCCTACTTCTTGAACCGGTGCGAGGCCAGGGTCGTTTCTGGCGTCGCGAGCGAAGCGAGAGCAAGGCATTTTTGACGGCGAAGGCGCGAGCATACTTTTCGTATGCGAGCGTCTCGCCGGCAAAAATAACGCCGCTATCGCGAGCGCAGCAGCCGAAAAAAAGCCCCGCTATTGCGGGGCTTTCCTACTTCTTGAACCGGTGCGAGGCCAGGATCGTTTCTGGCGTCGCGAGCGAAGCGAGAGCAAGGCATTTTTGACGGCGAAGGCGCGAGCATACTTTTCGTATGCGAGCGTCTCGCCGGCAAAAATAACGCCGCTATCGCGAGCGCAGCAGCCGAAAAAAAGCCCCGCTATTGCGGGGCTTTCCTACTTCTTGAACCGGTGCGAGGCCAGGATCGTTTCTGGCGTCGCGAGCGAAGCGAGAGCAAGGCATTTTTGACGGCGAAGGCGCGAGCATACTTTTCGTATGCGAGCGTCTCGCCGGCAAAAATAACGCCGCTATCGCGAGCGCAGCAGCCAGAAACTACATCATGCCGCCCATGCCGCCCATGCCGCCACCCATACCGCCCATATCAGGCATAGCAGGAGCATCATCCTTGGGTGCGTCAGCAATCATCGCTTCGGTAGTGATCAGCAGACCAGCAACTGAAGCCGCGTTTTGCAGCGCGGAACGGGTTACCTTGGTTGGATCCAGGATTCCCATGTCGATCATGTCGCCGTATTCACCAGTCGCGGCGTTGTAACCGTAGTTACCTTCACCCTCTTCGACATTGTTGGTGACCACGGAAGCTTCGTCACCGGCATTAGCCACGATTTGACGAATCGGCTCTTCCAGCGCACGGCGCGCGATGTCAACGCCGATGCTCTGATCGTGATTGTCGCCCTTGAGGTCGGCAATCGCGGCACGAGCACGAATCAATGCAACACCACCACCGGCAACCACGCCTTCTTCGACCGCGGCACGAGTAGAATGCAGTGCATCTTCAACACGGGCCTTCTTCTCTTTCATTTCGATTTCAGTTGCGGCACCGACTTTGATCACGGCAACACCACCGGCCAGTTTGGCGAGGCGTTCCTGCATCTTTTCGGTATCGTAGTCTGAAGTCGATTCAGCGATCTGGGCCTTGATCTGGGTGATGCGATCCTGGATATCTTCTACCGATCCAGCGCCATCGACAATCGTAGTATTTTCCTTGGTGATGGAAACTTTCTTTGCCGAACCAAGATCATCCAGGGTCACTTTTTCGAGGCTTAAGCCAACTTCTTCAGAAATTACCTGGCCACCAGTCAATACCGCGACGTCCTGCAACATGGCTTTGCGACGATCACCGAAACCAGGGGCTTTAACCGCACAAACCTTGACGATTCCGCGCATGCTGTTAACCACCAGCGTAGCCAGTGCTTCGCCTTCGATATCTTCAGCGACAATCAGTAACGGCTTGCTCGACTTGGCTACCGATTCGAGGATCGGTAACAATTCACGGATATTGGAGATTTTCTTGTCGAACAGCAGAATCATCGGCTCTTCGAGCTCGGCTGACATGGTGGACTGCTCGTTGACAAAGTAAGGTGACAGGTAGCCACGATCAAATTGCATACCTTCTACCACATCGAGTTCGTTATCGAATGAAGAACCTTCTTCAACCGTGATAACGCCTTCTTTACCCACTTTTTCCATCGCTTCCGCGATGATATCGCCAACACTACTGTCCGAATTTGCAGAGATGGTACCGACCTGCGCTATCGCTTTAGTGTCTTCGCAAGGCGTTGAACTGGCCTGCAGATGCTCTACCGCACCGGTTACAGCCTTGTCGACTCCACGCTTCAGATCCATCGGGTTCATACCCGCTGCAACCGCCTTCATGCCTTCGCGAACAATCGCCTGGGCAAGTACGGTAGCAGTGGTAGTGCCGTCACCGGCGACATCAGAAGTCTGTGAAGCAACTTCCTTGACCATCTGCGCACCCATGTTTTCGAACTTGTCTTCGAGCTCGATTTCCTTGGCAACAGAAACGCCGTCTTTAGTCACGGTCGGTGCACCAAAGCTCTTGTCGAGAACCACGTTACGTCCTTTCGGGCCGAGGGTAACCTTCACCGCATTAGCCAGAACGTTAACCCCATTGACCATACGCAAACGCGCATCATCACCAAATTTTACGTCTTTTGCACTCATTTGAGTTCTTACCTCTTAAGTTCCGAATTATTCAACAACAGCGATGATGTCATCTTCGCGCATGATCAGCAGTTCTTCACCGTCAACCTTGATTTCGGTGCCAGAATACTTGCCGAAATAAACGGTATCACCGGCCTTTACATCCAGCGCACGTACGTCGCCGGAATCGGTGACCTTGCCACTACCAACCGAGAGAATCTCACCCATGCTTGGTTTTTCAGTTGCAGAATCAGGGATCACGATACCACCGGCAGTGGTACGCTCTTCTTCCTTACGCCTGACGATTACTCGATCATGCAGGGGACGAATATTCATTATTGCTACGCTCCGTATTTATCGTTTAGTTTGCGATCCAGTTTGAGAATGGACCTGTTAAGTTTAGCTGCGAATTAGCACTCGCTTACCGAGAGTGCTAATAATATTCAGCGGTTTTTCGTAGTCAAGCGAAATGGGGGATAAATTGGGAGATTCAAGCGGTATTCGCGTAAAAAATGCGATTTTTATCAATTTTCGCCGAAATTAGTCTTCTCGGTGGTATTTGACACCGTCGATAACATCTCCATGTTGACGCTTATGGGCATCGACCGTCACAGTAGACGAAACCACCATACGCGAAGCTATCCGGCTCACCAGCCAGATGCGGGTCGGCGGGAAGAGCAGGAAAAAGCCGATCGTGTCGGTAAAGAATCCCGGTGTCAGCAACAGGGCACCGGCAACCACCAGACCCATACCCTCCAGGATTTCCCGCGCCGGTAATTCGCCTTGCTGCATTTTTTGCTGCGCACGCATTAATGTCGATAACCCCTGAATCCTGAGCAACCAGACACCGATAACCGCCGTAAACACCACCAGGAAAATGGTCCAGCCCGCGCCGATAACCTGCCCCACCTGGATTAGCAGGTAGATTTCAATAATCGGAACAACCAGGAAAATAACGGCTATCAGTGGAAACATGAGACTAACAAATGGTTAACATCGGTTGATTTAAAATCGGCCTATTACTAGAGTAATACTGCAGTTTGATCTATATGTGGTTAGCATATCACTTATTCAATCGTCCCTTATGGAAAAACTGATAGCGGAACATTATCTGGTCATTACATCCTGGCCTGATCTCCATGGGGCCAGGCACCAGGCGCAACGCTGGCTGGAGGAAAAAATCGCCGCCAGTGTAAACGTTTTGCCACAAATGGACTCTATGTATCACTGGAAGGGAGAATTACGACATGGCAAGGAGCATAAGATATTTATCAAAACGAGTGCTGATAAACTTGACGCGCTACAGCGGGAAATCAGAACCACCCATCCCTATGCCGTAGCCGAAATACTATGTTTTAAGATAGACTCTGGCGACCCCGAATACCTGGACTGGATAACGCAATCGACACAATGAGTTTTTGCAAGCGAATCATTGGCATAAGCCTCCTGTTACTGCTCGCCCAGAGCCCGCTGCTGCAGGCGCAGGAAGAGGAATTGCTGCCGCCTGAAGAAGCCTTCAGTTTAAGCGCCTGGGTCGAAGGCGATACCCTGGTAGCCGAATACCAGATAGCACCGGGGTACTACATGTACCGTGAACGCTTTGATTTCCAGATCGAGTCCAGCGATGCATCGACGCGCTTCGACGTTGCCGTAATTCCCTCCGGCAAGGTAAAGGAAGACGAATTCTTCGGTAAAATGGAAACCTATCGCGACAGCGTCAAGATCAGGTTGCCACTGCTTTTCGATGGTCCGGCCGCGAACAAGTTGCAAATCAAGATAACCAGCCAGGGCTGTGCCGATATCGGTGTTTGCTACCCTCCCCTGAAGCAGGCCCTGGCGGTCGACCTGTCTTCAACTGCGCGCATAAAGCCTGTTGCCTGGGTCGCGAGCAGCGCGCCCGCCGAAAGCATGGGCGACGATGTCGCCGCTTTGAAGGCACTGCTCGCCGAAGTATCCACCAACCTTGAAAATAAACAGCAGTCGAGCGAAACTGAAAAATCGAACAGCTCGGATGCGCTGGCGGTTTTGCAGGCACTGGGGGACGACATCGGCCTTGACGACGATGACGAAATCCTGCATCCAGACCAGGCATTTATCCTGTCGGCAAAGCTCGATGCCAACAACATCATTCAAACCAACATCCTGCTGGCTGATAATATCTATCTTTACCGAGACAAGATTCAAATCGCGCTGGTCGACGGGGATGGCCACGCGCTCGGCGCAATTTCCGTACCCCGGGGCAAAAAGAAGAATGACGAATTCCTCGGACCCACCGAGGTTATTTATGATCAGGTTAACGTTTCGATACCACTCATCTCGGAGGCGAATGCGAGTAGCAAGCTGGTATTGTCCTATAAGTACCAGGGCTGTGTAGAAGAGCGCATTTGCTACCCGCCGATTACCAAGTACCTCACGATTGACGCGGGCGAAGGACTGATCCAGGTAGTAAACGAAATCACCGATAGCGGCAGCATATCGACGGCCACTGGCGACACGGCCGCCGAGGCAACCCAGCCGCCGATGTCAGAGCAGGATCAATTTGCGCAACTGTTAAAAGACGAAAGCCTGCTGCTCATAGTCAGCCTTTTCTTCCTCGCGGGTATCGGGCTCACTTTCACTCCCTGCGTGTTTCCAATGATCCCGATACTCTCCAGCATCATCGCCGGTCAGGGCTCGTCCATTACTACGCGTAAGGCGTTTTCGCTATCGCTGGTATACGTGCTCTCAATGGCAGCCACTTACGCGGTGGCAGGCGCGATTGTCGGCTACTATGGAGCCGAATTTAATATTCAGATCTGGTTCCAGGATCCGGTCATCCTCAGTATTTTCGCAGCCGTGTTCGTGCTGCTATCGCTGTCGATGTTCGGCTTCTATGAACTGCAAATGCCAAATGCGATCCAGTCACGTTTGACCGCAATCAGCAATAGCCAACAGGGCGGCACGCTGGTCGGTGTCGGCCTGATGGGTTTGTTCTCGGCGATCATCGTCGGCCCGTGCATTACGGCACCCCTGGTGGGCGCACTAATATTTATTTCACAAACCCAGGACTGGCAACTGGGGGGGCTTGCCCTGTTCGCACTGGGCCTGGGGATGGGCGTACCGCTACTCTTGATAGGCACCTCGGCCGGCAAGCTGCTGCCGCGCGCCGGTGGCTGGATGGACTCAGTCAAGGCCGTGTTCGGCGTGGTACTACTCGGGGTGGCAATCTGGCTGCTGGAGCGAATTCTGCCGGTCAATCTAACCATGTTACTGATCGCCGCGCTGCTGATTGCCTCGGCAATATATATGGGTGCTCTCGATACTTTGAGCGAGACCGCCAGGGGATGGCAGCGGCTTCTTAAATCAGTGGGCCTGCTGATCCTGATTTATGGTGTCGCCTATTTAATCGGTGCCGCTGCAGGTAGTAACGACCTGATTCAGCCTTTACGCGGCCTTGCTGCTACTTCCGGTAATGCGCAGCAGGCTCAGCAACACGTGGTTTTTCGGCAGATCAAGGGCCGCCAGGGTTTACAGCTCGCCCTGAATGATTCAGTTCAGCAACAGCGTGGCACCATGCTCGATTTTTATGCCGACTGGTGCATTTCCTGCAAGGAAATGGAAAAATACGCCTTCACTAACACGAATGTGCTGTCCGCCCTCGAAGATATCAACAGCTTACAAGCCGACGTAACAGATAATGACAATATCGATACCGAATTGATGAGTTCACTCGGCATATACGGCCCACCTGCAATTTTGTTTTTCGACTCTTCTGGCCGGGAAATACGTAACCGCCGCGTCGTCGGCGAAATGTCGGGTGAGCAGTTTGCCGCTCACATCGTCGCTACCTACCAGTGAAACCTAACCTATTCGGCTTAGGCGCTATCGCGCTGGTGTCGATGCTGGTCGGCGCACTTTCGTTTAATCTGCTACAGAACAGTTCTCCCGCCACCAAACCCACCAGTGCCGAAGTTCAGGTCGAACTGCACTCGATTCCACTTTTCGATTTGACCGGGCATCAAACTACGATCGGCGACTGGAAAGGTGATATTTTAATCGTCAACTTCTGGGCACCCTGGTGCGCCCCCTGCCGACGAGAAGTGCCAGGCTTGATCAAAACACAACTGGAATATGCGCAGCAGGGAGTCAGTGTGCTCGGCATTGCCTTCGACAGCGAACCCCAGGTGAGCCGATTTGCCGCGGACCATCAAATCAACTATCCATTGTTCCTCGTCGGGAATCGAGCCGCGATGTATAACACTGCTTTCGGCAATTCAAGCGGCAGCCTGCCGTTTACCGCCTTGCTGGATCGCAATCAGCGTATTTTGTATCAGCATAATGGGGAACTCACTGCAGAACAGTTACTAGAACAGCTTGAAGCCTTACTATAAGTTGTTGACCTAACTATAATTATTATTAATTTGTCGTTAACTTCGCCAATAAAGGGGTTATCTCGCAAAAACTGGACTCTATCTTGCCGATATGCAAAAATCCGAATTATCGATTCCCAGGTGCGGAAATATCCCGAATGACTAACATTCTGGTCATACATGGCCCCAACTTAAATCTGCTTGGCACTCGTGAACCCGAGGTCTACGGTGCTGATACGCTGGAAGCTATCAACCAGAGCCTGTCGCAGATCGCGCAACAAAAAGGCGTAAAACTGACGACTTATCAGTCCAACACCGAGGGTGATATCGTCAGCTGTATCCAGCAGGCGGGGGCAAAGGAAATTCAGTTTATTATTATAAATCCCGCGGCTTATACGCATACCAGCGTTGCCATCAGGGATGCTTTTCTGGCCACGCGGATTCCGTTTATCGAAGTTCACCTGTCGAATGTATATGCCCGCGAGGAGTTCAGAATGCACTCTTACCTTTCCGACCTGGCGGTGGGAGTCATTAGCGGATTCGGCAAAAACAGCTACCTGTTGGCCTTCGAGGCCGCCATTATCCAGTGCAACCAATCAGCTACCTGAGAGAACCGAATAGATGGATATTCGCAAAGTTAAAAAACTGATCGAATTACTCGAAGAATCCGGCATCGCCGAACTGGAAATCAAGGAGGGCGAGGAATCGGTAAGAATAAGCAGACAGACTTCGACTGTCGTGCAGAGTGTCGCTCCGCTAGCAGCTCCACTGGCAGCGGCACCTCTGGCAGCCGCCCCACCCGCTGCAATGGCGACCCAGGAAGTGAGCGGGCACCAGGTCAAATCGCCAATGGTGGGAACCTTTTATGAGGCCGCCTCCCCAACTTCGGGACCTTTCGTGACTACGGGTCAACAGGTTGGTGTCGGTGATACGCTGTGTATTATCGAAGCGATGAAAATGATGAATCAGATCGAAGCAGACAAGGCCGGCACGATACGCTCAATTCTGGTTGATAATGGTAGCCCGGTCGAGTTCGATCAGGTCCTGTTTATCATCGAGTAGGCCCGGGAGCCCACTAAATGCTGGAAAAAATTGTAATCGCCAATCGAGGTGAAATCGCGTTACGCATTCTGCGCGCCTGCCGCGAAATGGATATCAAGACAGTTGCCGTGCATTCGACCGCAGACCGTGATCTTAAGCATGTGCGACTTGCCGACGAATCGGTTTGCATCGGCCCGGCTTCTTCCCTGGAAAGCTACCTGAATATCCCGGCACTGATTTGTGCGGCCGAATTGACCAATGCCGATGGCATTCATCCCGGATATGGCTTCCTCTCCGAAAATGCAGAATTTGCCGAGCAGGTCGAATCAAGCGGCTTCAAATTCATCGGACCCAGTGCCGCAGCGATCCGCACCATGGGCGACAAGGTCGCAGCTATCCAGGCGATGAAAATAGCCGGCGTCCCTACCGTGCCGGGTTCAGACGGCCCACTTGGAGACAACAAGGATGAGAACATCGAAATAGGCCGCAGGATCGGCTACCCGGTAATTATCAAGGCTGCTGGCGGTGGTGGCGGTCGTGGTATGCGCGTGGTACATGCCGAAGGCAGCCTGATGAACTCGATCCAGCTCACCAAATCCGAGGCGGCGGCGGCTTTCAACAACGACACCGTCTACATGGAAAAATTTCTGGGAGCGCCGCGACATATTGAAATCCAGGTGCTCGCCGATTCACATGGTAACGCCATTCACCTGGCAGAACGTGATTGTTCGATGCAACGCCGCCACCAGAAGGTTGTCGAAGAAGCGCCGGCACCCGGAATTACAGAGCAGCAACGCGACGCCATCGGCACCCGCTGCGCCGAGGCCTGCACCAAGATGGGATACGAAGGCGCCGGCACCTTCGAATTTCTATACGAAAACGACGAGTTTTATTTCATTGAAATGAATACACGGGTTCAGGTCGAGCATCCAGTCACCGAAATGATCACCTGGGTGGACATCATCAAGGAACAGATCTCCATCGCCTCCGGTAACCCTTTACGCTACAAGCAGGAAGATATTCAGATACAGGGCCATGCTATCGAATGTCGAATCAACGCTGAGGATTCGAAAACTTTTCTGCCATCACCTGGAAAAATTACGCTTTATCATGCGCCCGGTGGTCCCGGTGTGCGTATGGATTCACATATCTACAACGGTTATACAGTACCGCCCTACTACGACTCGATGATTGGTAAATTAATCACCTACGGTAGTTCACGCGAGTCTGCCATAGCCCGTATGAACGGGGCGCTCTCGGAAATCGTTATCGAAGGCATCAAGACAAATATCGATCTGCAAAAAGATATCCTCAGCGATGGGAATTTTGCCATTGGAGGTACCGATATCCACTACCTCGAGAAGAAGCTCGGGATCGACTAGCCCGATGGCATGGTGGCAATTCAGCCTGAATTGCCAGGCATCCGAACTTGAGCAAGTCGAAAATCTTATGATGGGGCTTGGCGCGGTTAGTATCTCGTTGAGTGATGCGGGTGACGAACCGATATACGAACCCCTGCCGGGAGATAATCCGGTATGGCAAGAGTCGATCGTTGCCGCGACCTTCGACGGCACGAGCGACCACGAATTCCTCTACCAGCAATTAACCGGCGGCTTACCCGATCACCTGGTGCAGGGAGTTCGACTTAAAACCTTGCAGGACCAGGACTGGAATCAGGCATACAAGCAGCATTTCCATCCGCTGCAATGTGCACCGGGCCTGTGGATCGTGCCCAGCTGGTCAGAACCCCCCGACCCTGCGGCTACCATTATTCAGCTCGATCCCGGTCTGGCTTTCGGCACCGGTAGTCATCCTACAACCGCTTTATGCCTGGCCTGGCTGGGCACCAGCGATATCGATGAGCGACGGGTTATCGATTTCGGTTGTGGCTCGGGCATTCTTGCGATTGCGGCCATCAAACTCGGTGCGCGACAGGTAATAGCGGTTGATATTGACGCGCAGGCCCTGACTGCCTGTCACTCGAACATGGAAGTGAACGGAATCAATAGTGAGCAGATACAGGTTATGCCGCCCGAGGAACTGGACGAATCCACAGTAGATCTTTTGATCGCCAATATTCTCGCCGGCCCGCTGGTCAGGCTTGCGCCCCGGTTTGCAGGGCTGGTGGAGCCCGGAGGCCAAATATTGCTCTCAGGGATACTCAAAACACAGCTGGAAGATATACAATTGGCCTACCAGCCCTATTTTAATCTTGCACCGGCCAGCTACCGCGAGGACTGGGTCTGTATCAGCGGCAATCGACTCTAACGGGAGGCAAATGTTTAGCAGCACACATCTCGGTGAAGTGATGGAAACAACTTGCAATCAGTGCAAGAGTCGATATCGCCTCACCGAAAAACAACTCCAGCAGGCCTATGGCAAAGTTTGTTGTGGCGAGTGCGGCAGTGTGTTCAATGCGATGACGACACTGAAAAACTACGAGGGAGAATTACCGCCCGACTATTTCGAAAAACAACTGGAAGAAGATGAACTGCAGCATGAAAAAACCTTGCCGGTAACCGACTTCGACCTTGAAAACAATTTTGTCGAACGCCGCCAGGTCAGCCTGCACGAGGCCATGTACGGCTCCGAACGCCGATCGTTTTTTTCGCTCGGCCCGCTGGCGTGGTTGGTCGGCATACTACTGTTGGTCGCAGTGGGTATCGCACAGGCAATTTATTATCAACGCTATCAACTGGTTGAAAATCCGCGTTACCAGCAACAGGTGATCAACCTGTGTCAGGTGCTACCCTGTGCTGAAACCGCTTTTTCCAGTACCGAGCAAATTCGGCTGCTGGAACGTAACGTGTTCACCCATCCGGTGGCTAAGAATGCGCTAATGGTAACCGGGTCATTTGTTAACCAGGCACCCTTTGCACAAAAATTGCCCGAGCTGCTGATCAGCCTGTTTGACGTGCAGGGTAGACTGATAGCGAATCGGCTCTTCGCCCCTTCCGAGTATCTGCTAGATGACAAGAATCGCGGTGTCATAAAGCCGGATTTACCGCTTCAGTTTCGTCTCGAAATCATCGATCCCGGAACCGACGCCCTGACCTACGAGTTCGAGTTTTTCTAATCCAGGCAACGCAACATTTTAAATAAGTCACATTAATACCAACATCGAAATATACTGGTATCTGAAGATTAAAACTCGGAGTATATTGCGCTTTTTCCGGGCCGTTCCAAGGGATCACAGAACCGCTAGCCGATGAATCTGAAAATTAATTTCGTTAAATTCTTCCCGTTCCTGCGTTGGGGCAGAAACCTGACCCGCGAAACTGTGCATGCCGATATGCTGGCCGGGCTCACCGGTGCTGCAATCGCACTGCCACAGGGTGTAGCTTTCGCGGCAATCGCAGGCATGCCTCCCGAGTACGGTCTTTACACCTGCATGGTGCCGGCGATCATCGCTGCGCTGTTTGGTTCTTCCTGGCATCTCGTTTCGGGACCAACCACCGCGGCCTCGATAATCATGTTTGCCTCCTTGAGTGGGATGGCCATTCCTGGCAGCGAAACGTATGTCGCCCTGGCCATCACGCTCGCCTTCATGGTCGGAGTTCTGCAGCTGGTGATGGGAATGGTAAGTCTGGGAGCCCTGGTAAATTTCATATCTCACTCGGTTGTGGTCGGATTTACCGCAGGCGCGGCTTGCCTGATCGCCGCCAAGCAGGCCAAGGAATTTTTAGGCATCGATATCCCTGACGGCATGCACCTGTTCAATACGATTGAATTTCTCTGGGTTAACTGGGAACAGTTACATCCATTGGTAATGCTGGTCTCGATCATCACTTTGCTAACGGGAATTCTGGCACAGCGACGCCTGGGCGGCATGAGCATGATAGCCGCCTTGCTGGTCGGCAGCGCCGCGGCAGTGCTGTTCAACCTCGCTTTTGGCGAACAGACTTCCGGCATCGGGATGGTGGGCGCCTTACCTCAACAATTGCCACCGTTGTCGATGCCGCAGTTTTCGTTCGAGACCTTTCGTCAACTGTCGCCACTTGCCCTGGCGATGACGCTGTTTGCCTTGACTGAAGCTGTTTCGATTGCACGTTCAATTTCCCTGAAATCTGGTCAACCCATTAACGGGAATCAGGAATTCGTCGGACAGGGATTATCCAATATACTCGGCAGTTTCTTTTCATCCTATGTTGCCACCGGGTCATTTAACCGTAGCGGTGCCAACTACGATGCCGGCGCGCGCAGCCCGTTAGCAGCGGCAATGGCAGGCGTGTTATTGATCGTACTCGTACTACTGCTGGCACCATTGACTTCCCACCTGCCCAAAGCGGCCGTGTCCGGCTTATTGTTTCTGGTTGCCTGGCGCCTGATCAATTTCGCACAGATCCATAAAATTCTGCGCGCCGATAAAAACGAGGCGATAATCCTTGGCGTCGTTTTTTTCGGCACTGTCTTTTTCTCGATCGAGTTCGCCATTCTTGCGGGGGTCATCTTGTCGCTGATGACTTTCCTGCGCAAAACTTCACGTCCCAGACTATCACCGCGTGTACCTGACCCGGAATCGAGAACGCGCAAATTTATCTACGGACAATTCCTCCCCGAATGCCCTCAACTCAAGATACTGCGTCTCGATGATTCACTTTACTTCGGTTCAGTAGCGCATGTGGGTGAACTGTTCCGTCGATACCGCGAGCACTACCCCGAACAAAAGCATTTATTCCTGCTAACCAAAGGTATCGCCCAGGTAGATGTTGCCGGCGCCGAACTATTGATCAAGGAGGTGCGGGAAAGACGCGATCTCGGCGGCGATCTTTACATGTACCAACTCAGGGATACTGCCTCCAAGGTATTTAATCGCGGCGGCTATCGCGATGAAATCGGCGAAGCTAACATATTCAAGAACAAGGAAGACGCAATCTCGACAATATTCGACAGGCTGGATAAAAATATTTGCGCTACCTGTGAACACCGCATCTTTGTCGAATGCAAGTCGATCGAGAAACAGGTTCAGGACCCGGAAAAGTAACCAGCCATGTCGTTTACTATCGGCCCTTATCGTTTTGCAAACCGCCTCGTGCTGGCGCCAATGGCCGGGGTCACCGATCGACCGTTCCGCCAACTGTGCCGACAACTCGGCGCAGGCATGACGGTATCTGAAATGATTACCAGTCGGCCTGATCTACGTAACAGCCGCAAGACACGGCTACGCATGGATCATCAGGGTGAACCGGGACCGGTAATCGTTCAAATCGCCGGCGGTATCCCCGAGATGATGGCGCAGGCCGCGATCTACAACGTTGAAAATGGCGCCCAAATCATCGATATCAACATGGGTTGCCCAGCGAAGAAAGTATGCAAGGTCGATGCAGGGTCGGCTTTGCTCAAGGACAGCAAGCTGGTCGAATCTATCCTGTCCGCGGTGGTCGATGCTGTTACGGTGCCGGTCACGCTCAAAATACGTACCGGCTGGTCGCGCCAGAGCAACAACGCTCTTGAAATTGCAGGCATAGCACAGGACTGTGGAATCCAGGCCCTGACCATCCATGGCCGCAGCCGCGAAGACAAGTATCTTGGCGCTGCAGAGTACGAGACCATTCGCCAGGTCAAACAAAATGTTCAGCTTCCGGTAATCGCAAATGGCGACATCGATTCTGTGCAAAAAGCAAAAATGGTCATGGACTTCACGGCTGCTGATGCTATTATGGTTGGCCGAATCGCGCAGCAGCGTCCGTGGATATTTGACCAGATCGAACAATATCTG
>Ga0265306_10000110_pt1 | contig 31578 bp, 27 predicted proteins | sample Helome_3_FD_192493 | JGI IMG/M metagenome (GOLD analysis project Ga0265306, IMG submission 192493) | Marine sediment microbial communities from subtidal zone of North Sea - Hel_20160420 (Illumina Assembly) | ecosystem: Environmental > Aquatic > Marine > Subtidal zone > Sediment ... | reverse complement strand
ACCCATGATATCATCTAAGCTGCTGAAACCGGGGATCGAGGACCGCGGTTTTGCCGGCAAAATAGCCCGTGATTTCAAACGCTTCAGGGCCTTCTACGGCCGCCTGCTTGACATCACCCTCAACAGCCGGCCGGCTGTCTACCTGCTCTGGATCACGGTGAGTCTGCTCACGATCCCGATGTTCATCATGTCGCCCAAGGAGCTGGCGCCGACCGAAGACGAGGGTGTCATTTTCGGCATTCTGGAGGCGTCGGCCAATTCCACCCTCGACCAGACCAGCCGCTATGCCGCGGCAGTCAATCAAGCGTATCTCAGTGTGCCGGAGACCCGCTTTACTTTTCAGCTGACGCGTCCGACCTCCGGTTTCTCCGGTTTGGTCGTTAAACCTTGGGAAGCCCGCGAGCGCACCATTTTCCAGATTCTGCCCGACGTGCAGCAGAAGCTGCGTCGCATTCCGGGCATCCGGATAATCCCGGTCCTGCGACCGGCGCTGCCGGGTGGGGGCCAGTTCCCGGTGGAGTTCATTCTTGCTTCGACGGCCGATGAAGACCGGATTCTGCAGTTAGCACAGCAGATTCAATTCAAAGCGCTGCAGAGCGGTATGTTTGCTTTTCCACCGATCATCGATGTTAAGATCGACCAGCCCCAGGCGGAGATCATCATCGATCGCGACAAAGCGGCCGATTTAGGCATAGACCTTCAGAGGGTCGGTGCCGACATCGGATCGATGGTCGGCGGCAATTTCGTCAACCGCTTCGACATCGCCGGCCGCAGTTACAAGGTTATTCCGCAGATCAAGCGCATCGACCGTCTCAACCCGGCGCAGCTCGAAAATATATACATCACCGGACCGCGCGACCAACTCGTCCCGCTCAGCACCATCGCCACGATCCGAAACTCCACCATACCGCGTTCGTTGAACCGCTTCCAGCAGCTTAATGCGGTCAAAATCTCCGGTGTGGCCCTCAGGCCGCTCGATGAGGCCCTGCGTTTTCTCGAGGATCAGGCCGCCAAAATTCTGCCCAAGGGCTATGTCCTCGATTACACTGGTGAGTCGCGCCAACTCCGGGTCGAGGGCAACCAGTTCATTCCGACCTTCACCCTGGCCATCATATTGATCTTTTTGGTCCTTGCGGTTCAGTTCAACAGCTTCCGCGATCCCTTCGTTATCCTTGCCGGCTCGGTGCCGCTGGCAATATTCGGCGCACTGGCCTTCACTTTTCTGAAAATGCCAAACCCGAATGTCGCTTTCTGGACCCAGGGATGGACGACCACGCTCAATATTTACTCCCAGGTAGGTTTGGTAACCCTTGTCGGCCTGGTGTCGAAAAACGGTATCCTGATTGTCGAATTTGCCAACACACTCCAAGAGCAGGGGCGGTCCAAACGTGAAGCCGTGCATGAGGCCGCCTTGACCCGCCTGCGCCCGATTATCATGACGACCGCAGCCACCATCGCCGGCCACTTCCCCTTGACACTGGTTTCCGGAGCCGGTGCCGCCGCACGCAACTCGATCGGTCTGGTTCTGGTGGGCGGCATGGCCGTCGGAACCTTCTTTACCCTGTTTGTTATCCCGTCGATTTACATGCTCGTCGCCCGTGAACATGCCAAAGACCGTGCCCGTGAAAAAGAGGCCTCGACGGTCGCCGACGCCTCCGGCAACCGTGTTGTCAGACCGCAACCCATAGTCCAAAATTCCGATTGATGCGTTTCCTGACTGTCTATCTACTCAATCTTTAGATTGTGCCCAAATTGTGCCCGTCAAGGTCAAATACTTCCAAATAGTTCCAAACGAAACCAAAAGTTAATTTAAAAATTGTAATAGAATCGACTGCTTGTATTTACAACATTTTTGAGTTTTCAGAAATTTGGTCTGAAAATCCCCGTGCCGGCAGTTCGATTTTGTCCCTCGGCACCAAATTAAAAAAGGATATCAGGCGAAAGTTTGATATCCTTTTATTTTTGAAAATTAATAACCACCTGCTAAACGTTTTCTTGACATCAGCGCATCAAATGTATTATGTATTGATGCATGAGAACAACGCTTACGATAGAAGATGATGTAGCCAAGCTTTTAGAGAGCGCTCGCCGTGCGCGTAATACAAGCTTAAAGGCGATTGTCAACGATGCTTTACGACAAGGCCTCAGAGATATGACTAAACCACCTCGGCGAGGAAAACCCTACGAGACCCGTTCAGTTAGTTTGGGGCGTTGCCAATTAGCCAACCTCGACGACATTTCCGAGGTCATTGCTGTTGCAGAAGGTGACGCTTTCAAGTGATTCTGATTGATGCCAACCTACTCATATATGCCCATGTTAATAATCTGCCACAGCATTTCGCCGCGAGAGGCTGGTTGGACGATTGCCTAAATGCATCCGCACCGGTTGGTTTGCCGTGGCCAAGTTTGCTGGGGTTTTTACGAATCGTAACAAATCCGCGGATATTCGAGCAACCCGAATCGATAAAAGACGCCTGGAAACAAATAAAAGAATGGCTGGAATGTCCATCCGCCTGGATTCCTCAACCGTCAGAACGGCACGTCGAAATCCTGGAAGATCTCCTAATTGATCTGAATATTACTGCCAACTTGGTGCCGGATGCTCACCTGGCAGCCTTGGCTATTGAGCATGGGCTCATTTTATGCTCATCCGACGGCGATTTTGGAAGATTTCCCAACTTAAAATGGCAAAATCCAATTTCCTGATCGCTGCTTTCTTAAAAAATTAATGATATCATCCTTTAATTGTCATGATCTGGATTTACAGTGGAACCGTCGATTTCGATCTCCCGGAGGTTAGTTTCTAAAATTAAGAAAAACCTAAAAAAAACTGGAAATAAAAAGAAATACAGCTTAATCTCAATTTTTTGTTCAGGATCCCTTTCTAGTATTCGTGATTAAGATGGTAAAAAGACTCCGCATTTATACTTATGCACTAAGGGGAGTATCATCACCTTGTAACTCTTTGTAAATCAACAAAACAAGAGGAAAAGTTATACGGCTGATTTCTGCTGAGACAACAGATTTTGTGACCACTAAAAATCCTGTTATACTCATTTAGTAGATGCTCCTTCTTATCAATTTCTATTGATTTTAGTAGCCTCATATGTTAAAAAAAAGATCCTGCTGACTTAACCTCCATCTCATCTCGCTGATAGGTTCTTGTAATTTAGTATGAAAGGATGATCCAATGCTTGAACCTGCAATCCTCTCTGTAATATCTTTTCTGCTGGTTATGTTGATGGTTTATCTATGGGCAAGTAATCGCAATTTAATAAAAAACGAAACATTAACACCCCATGAATATTTGTGGAAGTTGAAATGTATAACAGGTAAAAGTGAATATGAGATATTCCATCTAGCTGCTGAAGATAAAGGATGGCCAAAGTACCAAGCGGAAAGGCACTTCAAAAGATATTTAGAGGATCAATTTTTACCTGATTATGTAAAAGAGTTTCTCGAAGATGGCAAGGAACATATTAACGCATATCGATCTCAGGGAGGAGATTTTCTAAATAAAAAACTATTAATTTTTTACTCTCTTTTTGGCTTGTTGATGATCGGCGGCTCCTTTATTTTTTGCCTCTATATTTATCCAAGGATTTTCCAGTTTGATAATCTCCATAACGAGTACATTGCGAGTATCATTGAGAAAAACCCAAGATATGCTCGGCCCTTCATCAATAGAGCGATTTCATTTGGTGAAAAAGGCCAAATTGAAAAGGCTTGTGCTGATTTGAAACTAGCGTGTGCTTCAGGATACTGTGAAAACTATAATATGAAAAAAAGAGAGGGTGTTTGCCAATAAACACCTTCTCTATTGAGAATGAAGATTTGATATAAGGTGGATTGTAGTATTTTTAATTAAGTTCTTGACAATGATGACAAATTCAATTAATTGTAAAAAAATTCTGGCCTAACGTCTCGTTTTGTCTGACAAGCGCAACGCTAAAACTCATCTCTTCTAATTGCTGGCCTCATTGGACACCTCATTCTGAGCTGCGCCTCATCCTTATCCGAAATTCATATAGCTGGTAGCTCTTCGATTCTTACTTTCCCTCTTGTTCTGAAATAGAACCGGTTTCCCTTAAAACTTAATAATCAGGTAAAGAATCAATGGGGAAACCCCTCAAAATGTGTTCGCTCATATCCCAATAGATAATTTTTTCTATTGGGATCCAGACCCCCTTTTATGGGGATATAGATCTTTTTTTAGAGAAATGTTCCTTTGATATCCTTCCTTAAATTTAGAAGTTTATTACAGGAGGTTACTATGGACTCTAGAGAAATGATATTTAATACGAGAGAATATGGTTGATTTTAAATGAGGAAGCAGGAGTAATGAATCTGCATAGTCTTCTTTTGATAATTTTAGTAATTTTGATTTTAGGGTGTTTGACAACCACCAAAAAGGATTCTAATGCCGCCAGCTCTCTTCCTGAAAAGAATGAAGACACATTTCCCGATAGAATTAAGAAAGGGCTTAAACCTCCAAAGGAGTTAAAGCTCAGCTCAATCCTTTATGAACTTGCTGTTGCTCCAGAGCCTGAAAAGTTTGCAAAGAAACATGACATTTTTTTGACTACAGGCAAGGTGAGGGTATTTGTCTCCTTTAATCCAGCCTCTTCAAACTCAGAGAGGGATAAGTTAGCTGAAAACTTCAATTTTATGGTTGAGAAAAAATCCAATGACATATTAAGAGCGTTGGTTCCCATAGACAGATTAATTCCGCTATCGAAGGAATCTGCTGTATGGTCAATAAGGCTTCCAGACAGAGCCATAAAACCATGAGGGTAATCCTATGATTGGAAGTAGATGCAAAAAGTTCCTGACCGTATCTGGTACGATCTTGGCGCTCAATTTTATCTTTTTCACTTTTGCCAGTGCTAAAGACTTGAATATGGTTATGAAAAAGGGAGATATTCACCCTAAACTATCGAGTAGCCTGTGGGAATTGGAAAAAGAATATGAAAAGGGGGTGATGGCTGCCCAGGCATATGCTCAAAGTAGGAATTTAAGAACAGAGTCCCCGGATAAGATTACCGTTTACCTGCTTTCAGAGTCGGGCACAATTATCGATGAGACCTCCCTTCAGGATTACGGTGGCGAGATCATTAAAAGTGCTGATAATGTATGGAAGGCAATCGTTCCGATCAATTTGATCGAAACGATTGCCGATAATGTAAAAGGGATCTCTTTTATTAAGTTGCCCGATAGAGGCATACCGGTGGCCAGCGAGAGCGAAGGTGTGGGTTTGACAGGGGCCTCCTTCTATCATTCTGAAGGAAATACCGGCTCAGGTGTAAAAGTTGCGGTAATAGATATCGGTTTTGCTGGCTTGTCTTCTGCCATATCCGCCGGTGAACTCCCCAACACCGTTGTCATGATCGATTGCACAGGCTCAAGTTGTGTGCCAACATCCTTTTCTTCGGAAACAGTTTTTCATGGGACAGCTGTTGCCGAAATTGTCCACGATATGGCCCCGGAATCTGCGCTTTACCTAATAAAAACTTACGATACACTAGATTTGAAGGATGCAAAGGACTACGCTATCGCCAATGGAATTAAGATCATAAATCACTCTGTAGTGTATTCTAACACTAATTTTTATAGCGGGGAATGCTATAACAGCAACCCTGCCTGTACCGCCGAGGATGCCTACTCTAACGGTATCCTGTGGGTTAATGCAATGGGCAACTATGCAGAGCAACATTATGGGGCCACCTACACAGACTCCAAAGATTATGGGTTCCACAATGTTTCAGGTGCTGATTGGAACATTAATATTGAAGCCAGTGAAGGCGATATCATCAAAGTGAAGTTGACATGGGATGCCTGGCCCACTACTGACCAGGACTATGACCTCCACCTTTTTGATAGCAATATAAATTTGGTCGAATCGAGCATGACTCGCCAGACAGGGACGCAACCACCAACTGAGGTTATTTATTATTCTGTGCCAGCAACTGGCACTTACCACCTGGCAATTCGCAAGTATAGCGCCACCTCAGATCATCGACTGGCGGTGTTCAGTCTTGAGCATGACACAGACCCGGTAGTGGCTTCAAGCAGTATAACAAGCCCAGCGGATGCCATCGGGGTGATGGCTGTTGGTGCCATTGATTATGAGAATTGGACAACAGGACCCCAGGAATCCTTTAGCTCTCAAGGCCCGACCAATGATGGCCGGATTAAGCCGGAGATTAGCGGGCCGGATAATGTTACAAGCGATACTTATGGCGCCAGTTTTCCGGGTACAAGTGCAGCCAGCCCTCATGTCGCAGGTGCCGCTGCACTAATTTTGTCCCAAAATCCAACCTATTCTGTCTCACAGCTATGGAATGCATTAACGTCTTCAGCCGCAGATATGGGTAGCAGCGGACAGGACAACATTTATGGCTATGGACGGTTAAATTTACCAAATTTCCATCCATATACGGCAATGCCCTGGATACCGTTGTTGCTGCTATATGAAGATAAGAGAAGCGAGTGGACTGGCTCAGCAGGCTTCGGTGAGTTAAGCTTTGTTGTAGATTCTACAGGCACAAGAATAACCGAAATCACTTACAAATGGATAGAATTCTCATGTGGACCTGCCATTCGAAACGGAACAATAACCTACACAGGGATGTGGCCTATCACCAATAACCAATTCACCATTGAAGGTACTATTGATCCCAATTTTGAAATGACCCTCCGTGGCTCATTTGACCAAACCGGTACGCATGCATCTGGCACTTATGAGGCAACCAGTTATGGCACGATCTGTCCAGGTACCTGGGATGCCGCTCTCCTTCAGTAAATCTGCTTTTCAACCTCTTGTTGGAGCCTTAGAACCTGACGGGTGTTCTGCTCTAAAAACTGTAATACCTCCTAAAAAAGCAACATATCAAGCAGCTATAATCCCAGAGATTTCTAAACTCAGGAAAACTAGTGAAATGAATATATCAAAAATAAATACGATCAGATTATTTCCTGCAATCATTTTATTTTCCACGGTTTTATCAGGCCTTAGCGCCTGTTCCATGTCAAATTACGGGCAGCTAAAGTCTAATCCAGAAATTACTCGAGCTTTTGAAGCCTATAAGGTTCTGCCAGACCACAAATATTACTACAGGGGAACATATAGTAGGCCTTTAGTAATCGCGGGAATAAATGAAAATTTCGAGCTAAATTCAACGCTATGGGTGGGAATTGATCCTAAATCGAAAGACTTCCGCACATTGATAGATCGGATTTCCCTTCAGGGCTCGGGCAGCACCACCCAACCCTGGGGATTCACTATTTTAGATAAATCCGGTCATGATGTAGGCGTATGGTATTCAGCAATTCGTGCGGCGGCGGTTGAAATAGATGAAAAGGGTCAGATAGTTAATTTATCGCCTCTAAGCATTGTGACAATAGGGAATCAGAAGAGATAAAACGTTTAAAACTGCCCTCTTATTAAATCATAGTCTTATTTCTTTGGAATAAGAGCAATTCTGTCATCAAAAGTAGACCGGCTCCCCTTTTTTTTGCATGAATTCCGAAAAGCTTTCCCTCTTTGGCATTTCGAAATGAATGTCCTCCAAATTATCGGGGATGGGGTGTATGCCATAGGTATGACACGCTGCAACAGCCGCGTGAATATGTTCAGGCGGGGTTTTAGCGGCGATCTGGTTGAGATGAATCATGCAACGACCATCTCTCGCCATTTTATCGATATAGAGCTTGATCCGTTCCACAATTGCCTCAATAGGTCCCTTCTGAAGAAGCGCTGCATCGACGCCTGCGGTTACAAATGCGTTGTGTTTATTTGCAAATGTTTTCACTCGCTCAGGCCCGGCTTCATACAGATCCGGATCCAGCACACTCAAAGAACCGGGACTGCATCGGATTTTTTGTGAAAAGAACCGTTCTATGTCACGGCTTTTTGCATCGCCCCAGTTTCCTCTTGTGATTACCCTGTCACCTAATTTGTCTCGCAGCCTCTCTGTGTATGTGACAATATATTCATCCATCATATCAAGGGTGATCATCGGAGGAGAAGCCCAGGCATCGCGCCCGTCCAGGATCAGATCAGGGTTACCGACTTCATGTCGCAACACTTCAATAAAAGGTGCAATCACTTCGTCGCAAAGAAATTCTAAAAGATGATGTACAAAGCTCGGCCTCTCAAATATATCTTGGACGAGATTCTCATACCCCCTGATGTTAACAGCTATACTAAATGGGGCGGTAAAATAGACACGCTCAAGTTTACCCGTCATTTCCAAAAAATTCCTGCTGATCTTGAGAATCCACGGCATCCGGCCTGATTTATATGGATCGGGCGGGAAGATCCGATTCAGATCAGAGGGCGTGCTGATTAAGGGCCGGGTACGATCGGTATCGGGTATCCCGCCAGGGTGATAGACAACCTTTTGCCCCAATGCTTCGGCTTCTATGTTATAGACGTCCCAGAAATTACTAAGTACATCGAGCCTATAGTATTCGGTGACTAAAAGCTGTACACGTGCGAAAGTATGTGCATCTGTAAAAAATCGTTTTGATGAGACGCCGGCCAGATGCGCTGAATGATCATTGCTTTGAGCTCCGATAAAAACATGGGCGGTCTTGGTGGGAGGGTTCATGTTTCTCTCGATTTCTATTGACATATTAGCTTGAACTATTCCTTTTGTAGTTTTTCTATTTCTTCCAATGTTCGGAAGCATTTATGAGAAGCAGTGGCCCAACAATGTTGGAAAAAGCCCCTGACCTTGCCGCGATAGATAGAATTATGCTTTTTGTATTCGTAACGCTTAACAAGAAGAATTCTTATCTCAGCACCAATGAATAGTCAAGAATCAATGGCTCGTGATATTAAAAGATATTCACCCGGGATATTACCTGGGAACAGTATGAAGAGAGCTTGCGTCGGATGTGAAATGGATCAAAAACATGTACGCCTAAAAAGAAGAATTGGGTGAATCCGATCTCCTGGATTCACCCTTAAAAAGTTTGGATTGCAAACCGATATCCAAAATAGATTCTAAGTTCATATCGACTGAATCATGGCGATACCAGATGGCAGTGTCATCAGTTCAAAAAAAAGGATATCACAGACTTTTAGGTCCTTCGAAAAACTTTGATTCCTTGGAGTTATCACACTATTTTGATCAGCAGAATTGGTTGTGATTTGCTTTATTATCAAATTCAATTTCAAGATTCAGGAGCCATTTCCTCATCATGCTGTAGAACCCGGTAAGTCTGAATGGGATAGTGGAACCCTTTAACCTCAATAGTGCCGACTTCCTCGCAAGGTATCTCATCATTAACTAAGGCCCACGAAGTATGCGATAAATATATCTCACCTGGTTGACAGGCCTGTTCCAAGCGAGAAGCAAGATTTGTGTTCAGGCCGATGGCTGAATATTCCATAAATCCTTCGGAACCATAATTGCCCACATTGGCCATACCCGTATGAATGCCGCATCGGATTTCGAAGGGAAATTGGATACCCTCGTTCCACCATTTCTCTCGAAGGGTTTTCATCTTCATTTGCATCTCCAACGCCATACGTAAACACGCTAAAGCATCTCCTCGCTCCCCCTTTGAATCCGGTGCCCCAAAGATTGCGTAAATGCTATCCCCTGTAAACTGCGGGATGGTTCCACCCCATGTCCGGACTATCTGAGCCATCTCCCCTAAATATTCATTGAGCAACTTTGCCACATCTTCAGGATCAGCAGCGTCGGTAAATTGTGTGAAATCCTTGATATCGGAAAAGAACATCGTCAACTTTGTTCGCTTGTGAGATAGCTCTGCTGAAAATTCACCCTTGAATATTTTTTCAGTTATATTCGGATCAATGTACTTCGAGATCTGTTCTTGGGCTTTTTTGAGTCTCTTGTTGATTTCTTCCAAAGCGTTCGACTTCGTGGTGAGCTCCTCTTCGTGCTGCTTCAGGTCCGTAATGTCGGAGTAAATTGCGACAGTTCCGCCATCCCCGGTCTTGCGTTCAGTGATCAGAATCCACTGACCACCACTACGTTGCTGGATCCGTGGTTCACCTGACTCATGATGAAACGCCAAACGGTCTGCAATCCACTCGTCTATACGGCCCTCTGCGTCAACAATGTGCCCATTCTCAGCAGCTCCCCGAATGATCGTTTCAAACGCCGTTCCCGGTTCAATGTCGATATCCGTATTCGGGTAAAGCAATTTCTTATACCTGGTGTTACAAAGCACCAAACGGTCATCAGGATCATAGAACGCGAAGCCTTCAGATGAATTTTCAATGGCATCGACTAGCCTTCGACGTGCCGTTTCAATGTCGCGCAAATTGTTTTCTTCAACTTCGATCGCAGTATCACGAAAAACGACCAGGGCCTCTGCCATGCGGCCGATCTCGTCACCACTGCCGGGTTTCGGCAAAGGTGCTCTGAGGTTGCCTCCGGCAATCGCGAGCATGCTGTCGCTGAGTGCGGTTATTCTGGCAATCAGGTTACGCCCAACATAGAGCCACACGATGAGGAAGGAGCACACGAGACTCAAAGCGGCGATGCCGATCAAAATATTTCGGTTGAGCGCCTGGATCGCTGCAGCTTGGAGGGTTGCTTTCTCAATATCCGACTTCGCGGTATTTACCAAGTAGTCTACTCTGTTGGTCAGATATTTTGACAGTCGCACGTTGACAGCCAAGAGCTCTTCGGCCTGGGAGATGACGGCCAATTCATTCTTTCTGATCAGCGAGAGACTGTTCGGGCCCACTGTTAGGCCCTCCAGCGACGCGACTTGTTTCGCTAGACGTCTTTTCATGCGCTTTGCAACGACTAAAGAGACCTCATACAGTTCCTTGAGAGATTTTTTCAGAGGAAATATCAAGACATCAATACGTTCAGCAGTATCAGCGTCTGTGATTTTCAGGAGTTTGTTGTGAATGGAGTCGACCAGAAGCGCGGCTCTTTGTTGTGGAATCAAGCTCATTATCGAATCTACAAGATCCGACTTTTCGTTTGACAATTGGTTTGCTTTGGCCGTTTCCTGATCCCTGCTCCAATCCGCCATCTGGGCACTGAGTATGCGCTCACCAGGCGACAGCATTCGCTGGGCTATACTATTGGCCCTGGATAGGTCGCGAGTCCGTTTTTCTTTGAGCGCGACAATGGAAAGCCTTTTTTCCACAAGCTCATCCAGACTAACGAGATTATTGGTCATGTCGGCGAAAAAATTCACAACTTCAGCCGTTGCTGCCTTTTCATCTTCTGTCTCATAGCTTTTGCTGCGCTGCAGAAATGGCTCAACCTGTGCGATTTGCGAGGCGATTTCGTTAGAGACTTCGAGCCGTGCGCTAAAGGTTTTCACTACCAGCAAGGCTGGTGCCGCGCGCACGACTTTTTCCACGCGCCGTGACATCTCCAGCCAGGACAGAGCTTCGGGCACGCGTTGCTCAGTGATCTTGTTGAGCGCGCCGCCAACCTGCGATAGGGAATACAAACCAGAGGCTGCCGCGATCAGTGAGAACATACAAATTCCCAGAAATGCAAGCAGCAGTCGCCCTCGAACGCCCATCGATGCAGATTTATTTGGTTCATCCATTCGTCATCAATTCCTGTGGCCTGCGTTTTGACGAGTCACGGCACCTGGATGAAACGGGGTTCTTGTCAATCCGCTCATTTGGCCATTGAGTAGTCTTCATTGCCGAAGACATACCAGACGAAGTTGCTGATACCCGTAATGTCACCCTTCTCATCAAAGCCAATCTTACCAAGCACGGTGTCAAAGCTGCCTTCTCTCAAGGCCTTGATGACAGCCTTCGGTTTCAAGGAACCCGCTTGTTTAACGGCCTGCGCCCAAGCCTGCACAGCGCCGTAGCTATACAAGGTAAAACCGTCTGGTTCGTAGGCATCCTCTTCACGAATGGCAGCAACGACGTCTCTGGCCTCCGACATTAGGCGCATATCAGGGCCAAAGGTAAAATAGGTGCCTTCGCCTGCTTTACCCGCGACGAACAGGAACTGGACATTCGCCACCGCATCCCCAGAAAACAAGCGAAGATTGGGCAGCTCCTTTTTGGCCTGACGCAGAATAATTCCAATATCGGTTAAGTAGCCGCCGGCATAGAGAACATCTATTTTCTTATTAACGAGTTTGTTTACCATCGATTTGTAGTCCTTTTGATGCGAGGTGTAACTATCGAACATAACCTCGGTAATGCCGCGTTTGTTCAGCTGGCGTTTTGTAAACTCTGCCAGGCCCAAGCCATAGGCTTGCCCGTCGTGGATGATCGCAATGTTGCTTTTGGTGTGATTGTTGGCCAGGTAGTCGCCGGCGATCGTACCTTGCTGGTCATCGCGGCCTATCGTCCGAAATACATTGCCCCCCCCTTCATCGGTAACCTTGGGATTGGTCGAAGCCGGTGAGATCATAATGATCCCGGCCTTTTCATAGATCTTGCTTACGGCAAGGGTAGCGGCGGAGCAATGGTGCCCGACGACGAAAACAACGCCTTCGTTCACCAGTTGCCGAGCCACCGCCTTGGCTTGCCGCGGCTCACATGCATCGTCCACTGAAATGACGACAATCTTCTTGCCAAGGAGGCCGCCTTTGTCATTCAGATGTTCGAACGCTTTTTGAGCTCCGACTTCCTGCGTTTCGCCCATATCGAGTGAACTGCCGGACAAAGGCCCGGCGATACCAACCTTGATTTCGGTCTGAGCCGCCGCCATGCCGCAAACCATCGATATGAATGCGCCTATTAGGATTCCAAGAATTGTAGTTTTCATAACTGCCTCCTTTTTTCCTTCATCGAATTGTTGAACGGTGTCTCGTTTCTCGAATATCTTGGTTTAAAACGGTATGTTCACCTATTGACTCATAGAACATCAGCGCTAAGAACAGCGGCGAGTTTACGCTTAAAACCTTCATCTGCCATATGGCACACCCCTAATTAAGGTTTCAAACTAAAGGACTCAGTATGTGGATCATTCAATAAAACGCAGTGTCGGATGAGGACAAGAGCCGATTCGGAAAATACAGAACCGCTTCAGATCGGGTGGATTGGTGCTTCAGAAATTGATTAATTGTGTTTATAAACAAATCTATTGCACTTAGTCAATCATTATTGGGGGTTCCGGCCGGTGGTGATACCTTACCAAAAAACCAAATATCAGCCAACTAACGATATATTGAGATAACAAAGGTTCGGGTAAAGTTTTGATATCTAAAGACTCAGAAAAAAAATTGGTACAATTTCTTTGCTGGATTTTGCCATAAATCCAACACGGGTAAAAGTACATGTTTCAGAGTAATATCGCAATGTTTTTTAGAGAATAATATTTATCGGTTCGATACAGATATTTGAAGTGAAAATTTAGGCTTTAACTGGGACCGATTTTTTTGCGGATTAAATATGGAATTTTGAATACTATTTAACACATAATAAGGTGCCGATTGAATATTTCTTGAAAATAATGTCGTTTAATAAAATCAAAAGGAAAAAAATGGAATCATCCCCGTTGAAGGAAATAGCGAGCGAGCTGCCATTTTTCAAAACGGTAAATGAACGGGAGAAGCTGTTGGGCGTAGTGGGTGCTCTGGTGCTGCGGCAGGTAAGTCTCAGCAAAGCTGCCGAAATCATGGGAATGGGGAAGGAAGCCTTTCTTGAATTGCTGGATGCCATGAGGGTGGAATTGACCAGAAGCGGTGACCGAGCTTTCACTGGATTGGGCCTCGACATATTTCAGCGGCACATCGTGACTGAACCTGAGCCTGGCAAGTCTCTCAAAGATGAGTTGGAAGGTTTAAAGAGCTACCGAATCAGCAGATTCAGGATAATTTATCGTATATCCTCAAAATACACCATTGACGTTGTAGCAGTCTGACCGCGTAAAACTATCTATGAAGAAACATATAAAATCATCAGAAAAGAAGCCAATCAATATCAGTTGAACCTATGAACATTTTGTCACAGTTTTATTTCATGTTTTCCATATCTGACTGATTTAGGTTTCCGTTGCAATTTACATATCTTTCTGAATTTATACCTATTTTTATGTCTTCTACTATATGGCATGCCTCTTGCTCATCAAAAATATTACCTGACCAATTAGTCATAGAACATTTTTTATGCTTTTGTCTGTAAGCTTTCTTGAAAATAGAAATCAAATAATGATCAGGTCTTCTTTTGCGATGGGGCCGATGTAGTGTACGCCCTCCTCTGGTGGTACTCAGCTGATTCCTGAGTTTATCTACCGGCTGTCAGGTCTTTTGGTTCTATGGGACTATACTAAGGGATCAAAGACCCCCTTACAAAGTATTTTGGATCGAAAGAAAAAATTATGATACGAATTTTTAAAAAAATGGTTTTTCCGAATCCGAAATTCAGAATTGTTTGTCGGCATAGTAAATTTGTTCCACAGGAATTTTTTGGCATTTGGAAAGTTGGGATCTATGCTGATATTGCAAAGGAATTTAATTACTCTGAGTACTATCCTTATCAATTTGAACACGAAAATATCATTGAAGCAGAATTAATTATAGAGAAAAGAAAGAGCCAGTTTAAGAATAAAAAATATATTGTTAGAGAATATAGGGAGGCTTGATATGGGCGCATTTTGGAATCCTCATGGTGGTTTCATTGTTGACGACAGAAGGCTTTCCAAAAAGGAAGTGTCTTTGCTAAAGCGGACATGGTCAAAACAACTGCGACTATCAGAAATGTTTTGTAATGGGTGGTGGAGAAAAACCAAGAGGATTATGACATCTTTTTTCAAATGAAACATGAGCCGTTTCCAAAGCCATCCTTTGAGACAACAACTTGTTTAAGTTTTCTGTCATGGATAAAATAGATGAAAAGAATATTATCCAAAGTTGTTTTCAAGATGTCCAAGTGAACAGTTTCTGTTTGGTTCTAAAATAGGCTTGTTTTACGGTTTCCCCCCCTGATGTTTCTGTCGTTAAATCTTTCCCATTGTCGAAACCCCTGTTCAGGATTTGAAGATCTCCAGCGCACTCTTTAACAACGGAGGTATTTATCTTTTTTAAATTCGTTGAATACCCTATCATCAATGCATGATCACAAATCGTATTAATAACCCTCGGAATGCCGCTTGAAAATTGAAAAATTTTGCCAATTGAACCTGAGCTGAACAAATTCCTTTCTGCTCCGGCAATTTTAAGCCGGTGTTTTATATATTCATTTGTTTCGTTTTTAGTTAATGGTCGGAGGTGACATACGATAGAGTGTTTTTGCCTATCGCCGGTTGGCTTTATCTCTTTTACTAATTCAACTAATGGATTTTGCCCGACCAAAATGATATTTATCAATTTTGCATTGTCCCTCTTGATTTTGGCCATAAGATCTAAATCATTAAGCAGGCTTCTTGTTGACCGGTGCGCCTCGTCAAAGATAATGAGGATCCTTTTTTGGGTTTTGGAGTACTCTCCGTCTATATACCTAAAAAGAGACCTCTTATCGTCAAATTTATATGGCAGTTTAAAAGAATCTGCGAGGAAGAGCAAAAGGTCCCTACTATCAAGATCTGAATCATTTATCTTTACGATTCTGAATTTATCATCAAGAAGCCCTGCAAGATATTTAGCAAGTAATGTTTTGCCTACACCGATATCACCGGTTAACATCGTGATGCCTTCCCCTTGGTCGATCCCGAACTTTAAAATCGCAATCGCCTCTGATTGCTGATCACCATGCCAAAAATACTTTGGGTTGGCAGTGTCCTGAAAAGGCTCCCCCTTTAAGCTGTAATATGGAAGATACAACATACTAATCTGATGCTCTCTCTCTTGAAAATTCGATCCTGCGATATATTAGGTTTTTAATGCTGCTATTTATTGTTATCGGCAACTTAGTTAAAATCCTAAAGCGCCATGTCCTTTTTGATGTGGAGATGGCTTAAACTCTAAAAGTAGATGTACCAGATTGGAGCGGTGTGCTTATCAGAATACCGTATTTTATTGAACTTGGGCGCAGGTGAACATCTTCAGATTGTGCATTCAATTGCCTAATAGTTGGATATTATTTTCATATACTTTTTTTCGCTTCCTCTCACATCTATTCGTAAACCTCTAAAATTTCATCAATAAACTGTTCGCATTATTTTTTTGACAAAGCCTGCATGATTTTTGCAGTCAACCAGGCAAAGTTCAATCTATGTATTTGTCAATGATTTAGAAATTTTGAGATTTTCAAGGGGGTTTGTAAAGGGAAGCAATTGATGGCAAGAAAGGAGATTTCTTAATGGCCTCTAATTTTCAGCTATTTCTTAATCAAAATAGGGATAGTCTTCATTTTCACTTGTATGGTGATTTTGATGGTATTTCCGCCCATGAATTGATCCATGCATTAAAAAAGCATGGGAACGATTATTTTGAAGTATTTATCGATACCAACGATCTTACTCAAATCCACTCCTTTGGTGTTGATGTATTCCAAAATAACTTAAATTTTTTAACGAAAAAGAATCGCAACATTATTTTTATCGGCAGACACAAACGCAGATTTGCAGCATAAATGGTAGTTGTGTTGTAGTTTTAATTTGATTCCATACTGAAACAGCTCCTAGTAAAAATATGATCCAACCCAAGGTCAGCCAGTGATTGTTATTCGGCTTGCTAGTAATCCCAGGGTGAAGCACTGTCCGGCAGCTGGGGAGGGGCGAGTTTTTTTAGAATATTTTTGTCCCCCTCGATCTGGTTGAGAAAAAATGTATCTTCCCTGGCAACAATGTTTTTATCGAAATTGTCGCCGAAAAGAAGCAGGGCGCCTTTAAGAGATTTTCCGTTGCGGTAATGGGAGGTCAACATATCGCCATCTTTTTTAGACAGAACTATGGTTGAGCCTGAATAAGATTGGGCTCGGGTTACGAATGGTTTGGGACCTAAGCGGTCCCATGACAGTGCTCTGGCCTTAAAGTAAGACTTTCCGATGGCAAAGACGCCGTGACGCTCGGCCCATTTTTTGGAAAGAGAAAATCGCAGGGGAACCTTTTGGCCATCGGGACCCACTATCTGGGGCGTCGTGTTTGCTGGGAATTCCTCAGGCACGATAATGATAAGCCCGGATGGCGGTCCGAAATATTCATCGGAAAGCTTGATTAGTGGAATCGGGCTGCCGATTATTTTGCCTTCTTGAATCAACTGATTGACGTGCATAATGGTCAGGTTGGCAAATACCCGACTGCCGGGATCAGTGTATGGATGCCAGCCGTCCCAGGTGAGTTCTTTCCTGCTGAAAAAAGTTTGACGCGTCCCTTCATCGTAAAAAATGCTGTGGGGATATTTTATCAGTGATGTGAACAGGTGATTGGCAGGATACAAATGAACATTGGGATATCTGGCGGCAAGATCCCGTAACCGGCGGTTGAGTTGAGCATATTCCCCAAAACAAAGCTTTTTGGGTCTGGGCTTGGCGTTTTCTGGGCGGTAATCTTTAGGCGGTTTTCCCTGAGAACAATCAATTAGATTTTCAAAAAATATATCACCTAAAATTACGCTCGGTTTATAGTCCTCTTTTTTGACATAGGATTCGTTTCCGTTTGGGGAGCAATCATAAAATGCAAATTCGCAATCGAGCGCCAGGGCGGGCACCAGGGTATCGAGCACCATTTCTTTCTCGCTGGTATATTTCAAAACTTTCATGTCATGATAGGTAACATCCAGGGCGATTACTAAACCGGGTTTTCTGCGCTTATAATAATATTTGGCCGCTTTCTGGTAGGATGCCGGAAAGTACCACGGAAAAACATGCCCCTTGCTGCCAAGGCATAGCTGGTCGGCTACAATCTCGGAGGCCGAACGGGCCAGCAGGCCATGGGAAACAGACGACCCGAGCCCCATGACCGGTCCCAGCCGGGTTAGCCCAACAGCTAAGCCGGGGTCGTCTTCGCAATAGGAGGGAAGTTCGTCGCCCAGAGCTATCCGGACTGAGAATATTGAGAATATTATAAGTGAGAGATATAAATATTTATTGAAAGCCGGCATCGCCGATCTTTATCATAGGTCAAATCCCTTTTCAATACTGGGTTTCCTCTAATCAGCCAGAACTCTAACTCCCGGAAAAGCGACTTTCGGGATTTTTTATTTCCACTTTCTGCCAATTCTTCCCCGTTGTCAAATTTTTGACTTTCAATCTCTCCAATTCATATCACCCACATCCTCGTAACACTCCATAATCATATGATAAAAATGACAATATAATATCATTTTGCATGGCATAAACTTTGCATCCCTTAATGTTCTATATCGACTGAAGAGTGGCCGACCCACTTGGGAAGTATTTGGTGGCCAATTTCTATCGGATCAATCAACTTGAAATGAGGAGGTGCATCTTTGATTTTCGATCAAAATAAAGAAGATTTTCAACAGCTTGATTTATCTCCGGTAAGACCGGCTGAACAGGCCAAACCCCAACCCGATCCGTATGTTGTGAGGGTAGCTGAACAACCGCAAACAGTGCCTGCTGTCTCTCCGATGACTGCTGTTGAGCAGGCCAAGCCTTTGCCAGCAAATATATCTTCAACAGATTCTCTGATGGAAGTGATTCTGCCGGCCGAAAAATTAAAAACTAAACCGGATGCTTCAGCGGTCAATAAAACCAACAAAAAGATTATTGCGGTGGGAGGCGCTAAAGGGGGGGTCGGCAAATCCATGCTTTCGGCCAATCTGGCAGTTGGACTGGCCCTTTTAGGGCAGAAAGTGGTGCTGGCGGATCTCGACCTGGGTGGTGCCGACGTCCATCTTTACACCGGTGTCAAAAGTCTTGCCAAAACCTGGAACGATTTTCTGGATAAAAAAGTAGATTCGATTAAAGACATCCTCACGCCCACGGCATTCAACGGATTGTCATTGATCGGGGGTGATTCTTCGAAACTGGGCAGCGCCAATCTGCCCTATTCGCAGAAGCTTAAAATTATGCGCCACCTCAAAGAACTGGAGACCGATTACCTGGTCGTCGATTTGGGGGGTGATACCACTTATAATGGACTGGATTTCTTTTTGCTGGCAGATCAAAAGATTGTCGTTTCCGGCACTGAACCGGCATCGGTCCTGGACAGCTACACCTTTGTGAAAGTTGTTTTTAATCGATTTTTAGAGCGATTTTTTTCAGAGCATAAGTCGCTCAAAAATTTGGCAGAGCAAGTCAGAGACGGTTCGCTTGAAAAATCAAAAAATTATTCCCTTGATTTTATCTATCAGGAAGTTCGCGCCCGGGATCCTCAGGCATTTGTTGAACTGAAAAAGCAGTTTGATCTATTTCGCCTATCGATCGTCTTGAATATGACCGAAAGCAGCAAGGATATGCGGATTGCCGAGTCAATGCAGAAACTGGCAAAAGATAAGTGTTTTGTGGATATCGGAATTCTGGGAACCATCCCCTTCGATAAGGTGGTGCGCAAAGCCGCCCGAGGATTTACACCGATTGTGGTGGAAAATCCGAAATGTCAGGCCAGCCGGAACATCCACCAGATGCTGGCAGCCATCATTTTGAATCGCGAGCAGGAAGCCACCCGGGCTGAACTTCTCTGCACAACCAGCCGGATTCGTCGCGAAGTAAAAGATCAGATCGATTCGGACAAAATGACCCTGGATGGTTTAACAGTCGGACAAATAAACTCTGCCTTTAAAAACACACCCCGGCTGCGTGAAAGTTTTCAGAAAATTTTGAATATTATATCCGGTTAGCTGCGGCATATACCAGAATAATTCTTGCAGGCAGTTTGTGCGTCTCAGGCCCATATGATGGCCTTAAACATGAGGTATTTTTTTTTAGGAACCATAACCGTGGGGATACGGGTTTTGCCGTAGCCCCTTTATTTTTTTTAAGCTTATTATATCCGGTTTTGTAAGGGCTATACTGCCTCAGGTGATCGCTGAAAGCGGTTGGGAAAATAATTTTGCATCCTGAATCTTAGGCGGATTGCCATTGGGTGGAAAGAATGGGTAAATGAAAGATATTTCTTGATTATTTTGCTTTCGGAAAATAAATAGTAGACTCAGCCTTAAGCCAGAGAACAAATGGCACCTGAGAAGTAATCTGAGATCGCCTTTATCAGCCTTCCAGAACGATTGGATAGCGACCCCATGATATTTCAATTCTACCAGAAACTTCGGACAATGGGTCTTAAAGAATGGATTTCAACCACAGGAGGTGTTTTTGCCTGAGATAAAAAGATTAATCATTGCAGCAAAATTAGGTCTGAGCGTGTCGTTGATGCCCATTGCAGTCGCAATGATGCTGGTATTATCAGGGTGCGGAGAGTATGGTCATATTCCCCTGGCCAGCAAAAAGTACTCTGCCGAGAAGGCGGATACAGTCCAGGTAACTTTGCAGTGGAACAATGTGCCGGATGCTGCTTCTTACAACGTCTACTGGAGTAGATTTCCCGGTGTAACCAAGCACAACGGGCATAAAATACCGGATGCCGCCAATCCGATTGCCCTTAAGGATTTAGAGCCTGATACGACCTATTATTTTGTTGTGACAGTGGTAGATAATGCGGGTGAGAGTAAGGAGTCAAAGGAGATGTCATTTGCCGGGATGGGAGCCGCCGGTGTAATTGACTTTAAAGATCTCTTCGAACTACCATCCCCATCCCCCCCGCCGCCTGCTGTGAAACAGGAAAAAGTACAATCTGCAAAGCAGGTACCGGCCGCCGCGCAGAAAAAAGCGCAATCCTCAGCTAAGGCCCAGGCCACCTTGACCTGGGATAACGTGCCTGACGCGATTTCCTATAATATTTACTGGCGTAACCAGCCCGGGGTGACGAAGCACAACGGCCAGAAAATCGCGAATGTAAAAAATCCTCACACTTTAAAAGATCTCATTCCCGGAAAAACCTATTATCTGGTCGTCACGGCCGTCAGCAAAAGCGGCGAGAGTAGCATATCGGAGGAAATTCCGCACACCGTTGAATAAACCAACAGAGCGGGAAAGACGGCAATCGATGCCAGACCTAATATTTCCGCCAAACAGACGAGCAGGGTCAGGCGATAAGGTGAATGCTCCATCAAATTATCCTACATGAAGCCGGCCCATAGGGCAACTCGCGGGTTTTTCTGCGAATCACTCCACCCACCAATGAAACCAAAGAAATGGTGGTTTAATTGTTGACCTGGCAGCAGTATCATCTATTGACTGAAAAATGCATGTCCATATATACTGACTACTTTATGAACTTATCTTCCTAATTCTATAAAATAGCTTTCTCAATTGACTTCCCAATAATTTCGAATGCCCTCCCTAACAGCCTAAATTTATATTGAATTATTGATCTGACGCCGATGGCATATAAATTGCTACAAACATTGTTAGACGGGAGCGGGTTCAAGGGAGTTGGGTTTCCGCGGAAGAGCAGGCCTTGAACCCCCATCCCAACTTTGGGTTTTTCTAAAAGCCTGACTAACGGGGAATTCAAAACTTCTTATAGACATTCTGTGAGCTTAACTGTTGGATTAACGCAAATGAAAGGCATCTGGCAAAAATACAAAGTGTGGCTCTTGATCTGGATATTTTATACTGCTTACTGGCTTATAAAAAGTATTAAAAGGTTCAAGTCAATCGAAGTCCAGGCAAACGGGTCAGATACTTGTAACTCAACTCAATCATGTGGCTGACATTTTCAGATAGATTAAGAATTGTGCTTCGGGTGATTCAAAAAAGAGTTGCCCAATATATTCTAAAGTGGTCCCGGGAATTACGGATTTCATCTTAGTGGATCGCTTGTCTGTTTGGAAATATTCATGGTCTTCCGGCTTCAAATTGAAACCGAGCTTATCCTATCAGGATATTGGCCTTTGCCAGCAACAATTTTTGGACATCGCCATAAGTTTCCCCCTGCAGCCCCGCATATTCAGTGAACTGATAACGCATTGGAACTCGAAATAATGTTCCTGAAGAATTTTAACGACCCTTTCGACCAACTGTTTTTCGTGACCGTTAAATTTGAGTTCTAATTTTATCACCGGATGGTTTGTCAACGCCGTTGGAACCAGCCGGCGGCTTAATTGGACGAAAATTTTGCAATTTTTCCATGTATCTGGTAAACTGAATCTCAACTTGGGAGCGTATTAAAAATAGAGATTCCACGAAGATAAGAAAGGCGCGACGGAAATGGCCAATGAGACGAAGACTGTTTTACTCGTCGATGACGAAGAGATTGTTATCGGGGTCGGCAAGCAAATGCTGGAAAAACTCGGATTTTCCGTGTTAACAGCTACTAGTGGCAGGGAGGCTCTAGATATTTACAGAATTAATAAGGACAGAATTGGTCTTGTTGTTCTGGATATGATCATGCCGGGTATGGGGGCCGGTGATGCTTACGATGAGTTACAGGCAATTGACCCGGCGATAAAGGTCCTTCTTTCAAGCGGCTACGGCGCCGACCAGCAAACCAATGAAGTCCTGAAGCGCGGCTGTAAGGGCTTTATCCAAAAACCCTTTAATATGCAGATGCTTTCTGAAAAAATCGGAGAAATCCTAAAAGAGGCCTGACTGAAACTCGCTTATGATCCAATGATCATGGCTGCTGCCGGATGAAATATATCAATGAAGCAGTCAGAACGCGCCTATACGCAGTTGTCCGACGTCTCGTGCCTGCCGCTGAATCAAATCAATTTAAATCGTTCTTACTGAAGTTCCTTTTTAATTCAACCAATGTTGCCCCCCAACCGCCGGCCTCCGGCGGCGCATCCTTAAATGAGAAAACCTGCGGGTTATTCTGAAGAAGTCCTTGAACACGTCGTTTCTGGACACCTTTACCTTTGCCGTGAATAATTCGCACAGAAAATACGCCGGCTTTCAGGCACTCGGCGAAATAATCTTCCAGAAGGTCGGGAATATCCCGTGGCAGAAAGGTGTGCAGATCCAGAGTGTCTTCGATAGGGACTTTCACAGGCTCCATAGGGTCCTCCTCAAGGATTAAAGCTGCATATGAACATAAATATCATCATTTTGTGGGGTTTGCCCCTTTTGGCCTATCTGTTGGGATCCATCCCCTGGGGCGTCGTATTGACCCGACTGTTTACCTCAGCGGATATCAGGAAACTTGGAAGCGGAAACATCGGCGCAACCAATGTCAGTCGAGTGGCCGGGCCCAAGATGGGCCTGCTGACGTTTGCCGGTGATATACTCAAAGGGGCAGTTCCGGTTTTTTTGGCATTGAAATTTGCCGGGCAAAATCAGGGAGTCAATGATATTTTTCTATCCATTGTCGGCCTATCAGCATTTTTCGGGCACCTTTATCCACTTTTTATGAAGTTTAAAAGCGGGGGCAAAGGTGTGGCCACCAGTGCAGGCTGCTTTGTGGTGCTTGCTCCCCTGGCCTGTCTTGCCGCCCTGGCGGCCTTTATAATATCCTTGCTTTCGTCCCGCCGCGTATCCGCCGGTTCACTGGCGGCGGCGGCGGTGCTGCCGATCGCCGGTTGGTATTCAACCCATTCCCGGGAAATAACGACCACTGCAATCATTATGTCTGTTTTCATTTTTATTCGTCACAGGGACAATATCAGACGGCTTCTATCCGGAACCGAACCCACATACAAAGATAAGCAAAAATCTTAGGAGCTATCTGTGAATTTTTATTATTCAGTAGTTTAAAATAAAATCCCAAATCCAAAACCCCAACCACCCAATCCGAAATCCCTGGCCCAGACCTGTTTTACATAGATTGTCTGGGCATGCTATAACTCATCAGGCGTTCCCTTTTGGTGTCATAATATCATAGCCGTCGCGCCAGGGCATGCCCAAATCGGTCTATTATCCCAGTATTGACCATAAGAAGGCAATTGCCCCGGCCAGAACAAAGTTGGTTTCAACCAGAAATTCGAGTTTGACGCTTGGCAGCAGGACCCCCTGCTCATATGCTGAAAGGAGAAACAAAAGTGTGATTGGACTGGCGACTATCGCAAAACCGAGGTAAGAGACGAGATGAAATGAGCTCAACAGCAGCAGGGCCGCGATAAGAATCAGCAGCATGATCTTTAAAAGGCGCAGGGACCGCTTTTCTCCCAGCAAGATGGCGATGGTTTCTTTGCCGACGATGCGGTCCCCCTTCATGTCGAGGATATCGAAAAAGGCAGTTCGTACGAATACAATTCCGGCTGCCCACAAAAAGATCAACACAGTGACCCAATGGGCTTTATCGGCCAGCGAAAGCGGAGGAAGAAGGGCGGTTACAATCCCCCAGGCCATGGCAATCATAAAAGTTTTTGATCCCGGAAAATCTCTAAGTCTCCTGTATTTCCCGGAGAAAAGGCGACTGGGAAGGAGCCGTCGATTGTACGATAACCCCAGCAGACTTAGTACTAAAAGCAGCAAAAACGGGAAAAGCCCCAGGGTATAGGCAATCACAAGGCCCGCGCTGCCGGCGGCCAGGGCCAGGATGGTCAGCAGGATTTTGTACTTGCTGTAGAAATGGGCTCTCTCCGGATCATTGTATTGATCGGCCTTGTTTCCGGTCAGATGAGCCAGAATGTGCATGGATTGAACATAAAGCATGGATATGAGAACATACGGAAACAACTGGCTGAATCCTTGCAGCTTCAAGCTCGCATAGCTCAAACACCCGGCTCCCAATGAAACATAAATATTGGTTAGTAAAAGCGCCCGCTGCAACCCGAATAATATTCTGCGCCAGTTCTGTTCGCGCTTGACCTGCAAGGCCTCCAGAGCCCGGTATACTTTTTTAATAATCCAGTTGGGTGTGGAAGCGCCGGCCGTTATTCCGATATGTTTGGCCGTCACAAGGGCATCGGTATCGATGTTGTCCAGGTCTGTTTCGGATTCAATGTGATAAGCCGGCTTGCCGGATTCTCGTGCGATCTCGGCCAACCGACGGGTATTCCCGCTGTTACGACCGCCGACAACAATCACGGCATCGACCGATTCGGCCAGACGCTTAATCTCGGCCTGACGCCGCTCGGTGGAATCGCAAATCGTATTAAATACTTTATAATGCGGGTGTTTGTTGGCGGCCCAGTTTTTTACGGATTCAAAAAGCTGGGTATTTTGGGTTGTTTGGGCGACGATGATGGCGTTTTCCAAGTCCGGCAGGGCTTCAAGCTCCTGCAGGCTGCCGGCCACAAAGCCTTTATCCCGGGCATAACCCAGCAGACCGATGACCTCGGGATGATCCTTATCACCGATGATGATCGCGGCGAAATCCTTTTTGGCATGCTTGCGAATGATGGTCTGGACTTTTATAACTCGCGGGCAGGTCGCGTCGATAACATTAAAATTGACCTCTTTGAGTTTTTCTTTGGTAAACGGTGGCACCCCGTGAGCCCTGATCAAAACCGTACCGTCTCCCCGGGAGGGTATCTCGTCCAACACCTTTATATCCTTAGACTTTAAAAGATGAAGGACCTGGGGATTGTGAATCAGCGGTCCATAAGTGAAAATCGGGTTTTTATTCTGATCGGGCGCGTCCAGAACCATTTCTACAGCGCGACGTACCCCCATGCAAAACCCGGAGGTTTTGGCTATGAGTATTTTCATTCTGCGTTCTAATCTTAAAGTTTGCGAATTTTGGCGTTGTTCTTCCGCCGCCTTTTGGTTAGGCGTCTGCTGGGGCCTTTTTTTTTCGTCGTCGGCTTCCAGCCGTCAAAATCATCCCTGCCGGGTTCCATGCCCTCCATGTGAGCCGACAGGATCAGTTGGTTCTCAAAATCAACCGCGCTGATGGTTGCTGCGCCGCTGGAATTCGCTGATTTTACGATATCCTGATCGGAGCTTACCACCAGGGCCTTTTGTTTTTCGCTGCCGGCCATTTTTTTTATGACCGCATCGGCCGACTCGTCGTTGCGAGAAAATATGATGGATATGCCCCTTTGGCGATCCCTCTGCCGGGCCAAATGCGGTGCCCGGGTTCCATCAAATACGACGGTAATGCGGTGGGCTTTAATTTTTTTATATGCCGCCAGCATGTCGATCAGGGCCTCGCGACCGATTTGAATATCCTGCAGGTCCAGGGGGCTCAAATATTTTGATTGGCGAATAAGGTTATAGCCGTCTATGATAATATGAATGGACATCGTTGTCGCCCATATGGGTCATTCAATCCCCAGCATCAATCATCGATTAACCAGCACCTGGGGAACGTCCAAGCAAATCCTAAACCGGCTAAATGGATAAATTGCTTTTTTCAGTTAGTTATCTAATTAATTGACGCGGCTTGGTATCCGCACTTATTTGGTTTGTTTCAGGCGGCGAATCAACCGATCAAGATCGTCATTGCTGTAAAATTCAATTTCAACCTTCCCTTTTTGACCATCCTTTTTGATCATGATTTTAGTGCCGAAGTAGCGGGAAAGATCTTCGGCGAGACCGGATAAATATATCTCTTCGGTGCGGTTGCGGAATACTTTCGGCTTTTTTTTCTCAGATTTTAAACGCCGTACAAGGGCTTCGGTCTGTCTGACCGACAGCCCATTGGCGACGACCGCCCGCCAGGCAGCAAGCTGTTGGGGTGATGCGTCGGCACCCAGTATCGCTCTCGCATGTCCCATACTCAGCGAGCCGTCTGTGATGCTGTCCTTGATCTGCCCCGGCAGCTGCCGCAGACGCAGGAAATTGGCAACCGCCGATCGACTTTTGCCCACCCGGGCCGAGGCCTGATCCTGGGTCAGGTTTAGCTGGGTAATCAGTCGGTAATATGCTTCAGCCTCTTCGATGGGATTTAAGTTTTCACGTTGGATATTTTCGACAATGGCCATTTCCAGCATTTTGTCATCGTCTACGCGCTTTAGTACCACCGGCACCCGGGTTAATCGGGCACGTTTGGCTGCCCTTAATCGCCTTTCGCCGGCGATCAGTTCATAGCCGCCTTCATCTTTGCGCACCAATAGTGGCTGCAGAATACCCTGGGTTTTGATGGAGTCTGTAAGTTCCCGCAGATCTTCCTCCGCAAAATTAAGACGGGGCTGAAAACGGTTGGAACGGATGAGATCGATATCGCAGAAAAAATAGTCTTTCTGTTCTTCTTTGTCAGGTTTCACCTCCGGAATAAGGGCACCCAACCCTTTGCCGAGAGCCATTTTTTTGCGTTTGCCGGCTTTAGCACCGAGGGTTTTTGTCAACTTGCTTCTTTGCATACCTCACCTTCAGTCAACATAATTTCTCTGGCAAGCTCTATGTAGCTGCAGGCCCCGGTCGAAGTTGCATCATAGAGCAATATGGGCTTGCCGAAACTCGGTGCCTCGCTCAACCGAACATTGCGTGGGACCAAGGTTTTGAACACGAGATCCTTGAAATATTTTTCGGCCTCCTCTGCGACCTGGTATGACAGATTTGTGCGTTTGTCGAACATGGTCAGCAGAATTCCGGCGATCCTGAGTCCGGGATTCAAAGCCTGCCGAATGCGCTCCACGGTTCTCAGGAGCTGGCCCAAACCTTCGAGGGCGTAAAATTCACACTGCAGCGGAATCAGCAGGGAATCAGCGGCGGTCAACGCATTGACCGTTAAAAGGCTCAGCGAAGGCGGGCAGTCCAGGATAATATATTCAAAGGACCCGTTTAACTCGGCGAGGAGATTTTTTAAGGAAATGTCACGCTCGGGGCTTGACATCATCTCGACTTCAAACCCAATCAATTCCACATTGGCAGGGATGATTTTTAAAGATGAAATTTCACTGTCCATGATCAGGTTTTCCGGCCCGACTTGGCCGAGCAGGCCATTATAAAGGGTTCTATCAATGGCGCTCTTGTCGATTCCGACCCCCGAAGTAGCATTCCCCTGGGGGTCACAATCGACCAGCAGCGTGCGTTTTTCAGATACTGCCAGAGACGCAGATAGATTGATAGCCGTTGTTGTTTTACCGACGCCGCCTTTTTGATTTGCAATGCATATAATGCGTGCCATTACTTCGATTTCCCAGAACCCAATGTTCCATCTTTCCAGTATTCCAGTCCAGCCTTCGCAGCCGAAGCTACTCCGGCGGAGTTGGCCATTCCAATTTGGGGCGAAACCTGTAGTTTCGTGACTTTGATCTAACACAAAATTTGCTGTTTGAAAAGAGGTTAAAAATATGGCATTATACAGACGTTATGAAATCTATCAAAAAATTTATTGCTATCGGGGTGATGGCCCTTTTCACCCTGGGCAGTCTAATCTCACCGGCGGTTTTCAGTATCACTGTCAAAGAGGAAGAAGAGATGTCGCGCCAGATGATGGCGATGATATACAAGCACTTTGATGTAATTGATGACCCCGTGATCGTTCCCTATGTGAACAAAATCGGTCAACGGATCCTGGCGACTTTGCCGAAGCAGCCGTTTACATACCATTTTCATGTGATTAATGATGATGTTTACAACGCCTTTGCCACACCGGCCGGTCATATATTTGTTTACACCGGGTTGCTGAATGCCATGAATGAAGAAGAAGAGCTTGCCGGTATCATGGGGCATGAAATAGCCCATGTGTACTGCCGGCATATTTCCCAGAAGATCGAGCGCTCCAAGAAAATCAGCATGGCAACTCTGGCCGGGGTGGCCGCCGGCGTTTTAATGGGTATTGGCGGCGCCGGTGAAGCAGCCAGCGCGGTTACCATGGGATCAGTGGCAGCGGGGCAATCTGCCGAGTTGGCTTACAGTCGCGAAAACGAAATGCAGGCGGATCAGTTCGGAATTGAATTTCTCACCAAAGCCAATTACAGTGCCAGCGGTTTGCTAGAAATTTTAAAGAAAATTCGCAGTAAGACCTGGTTCGGATCCAATCAGATCCCCACCTATCTAATGACCCACCCGGCTGTGGAAGACCGGATTGGTTTTATCAGTTCCTGGATCGAATCTTACGACGATAACCATAAACCCATTCCCCTTGTGAAACAGGATGAGTTTAACCGGGTTCATACGCGCTCGGAGACCCGCTACGGCGACGAGCAAATCGTTTTGAGCGAACTTGAATCCGAGGTTGCAAGTAATCCAAAGGATCCGCTGGCGCATTACCGGTATGGATTGATTTTGGCCAGGGTAGGGAAACGCCAGGAAGCCATCTCCCAGATGCGGATCGCGTTGACGAAAAGAGCCTTTGATCCTTACATCTTAAAAGATCTTGGTTGGATATACTTTCTCGAAGGTAAATACCAGCAGGCTTTAAAAACCCTGGAAAGCGCGTGCGCCATGATTCCCGAGGACCCGGAATGCCTGTTTTATATAGGGCGCACCCAGATGGAACTGGGCAATCTGGCAGATGCCTCGGACAGATTCTTAAGGCTGACCCGCCAATATCCCCAGTTTACCCAAGCCTACTATTTCCTGGGTCAAAGCCTGGGAAAGCAGCAAGAACTAGGTGACGCGCACTATTATCTCGGTGTTTTCTATCTCAGGAAGAGAGACTTTAAAAATGCCATGATCCAATTGAAACAGGCCTTGAAGCATTCCCAGGATGATGAAAAGCGAAAACAGATTCAAGATTGGTTAAGCCAGATGGGTGGTAAAAAAAATAAGGACAAATCTAAAAGCGGCGGGTAGCAGCCTTGAGCATTCCGCTCAAGGTTAGCTGCGATCAAAATGGGAAAATTGCATCGAAAAAGTCCCGCGGCCCTGGGTTGCTGAACGCAGGGCGGTTGAATAACCGAACATCCGTGCTAGGGGAACAGTGGCTTTAAGGACCTGGGAACCCATTTTGTGATCGATGGACTCTATTTTGCCACCGCGCGCATTTAAATCACCAATCACCTCGCCCATGAATGTCTCCGGAACAAATACCTCCACATCCATGATCGGTTCCAGTAAAAACGGCGCGGCTTTTGCCAGGGCGTCTCTGCAGGCCATCGATGCGCTTACCGTGTAGGCCAGCTCGGTGCTTAACGAATCCTTGTGGTTAACGCCGGTGAGGGTGATTTCAACATCAACCACCGGATACCCCATCAGCGCACCGCTCTCCAGTGATTCCATGGCACCTTTTTCAGCGGCGTCTATATAAACCCGCAGCAGTTCATCTTCGGAAATATCAGACAGGAAACGGGCACCGGATCCTCTATGAAGCGGGGCGGCCCTTAAGGTGACCTCACCGTATTGACGCTGTCCGGCAATTTCTTTATCGAAAAGTGCTGATCCGTCCGCAGCATTTGCAATTGTTTCCCGGTAGACAACTTGGGGCTGGCCGACATTGACGTTGGTGTTAAATTCCCGCTGCATGCGGCTGGTAATAATTTCCAAGTGAAGCTCACCCATACCCGAAAGGATGGTTTGGCCGGTGTCTTCATCCTGGCGTACTCTCAAGGTTGGATCCTCAGCCAGGAATTTTTCCAGAACTGCTTCAATTTTTTCCTGGTCAGCATGGGTTTTAGGCTCTATAGCCACCGAAATAACGGGCTCATAAATATCAATTTTTTCGAGTAATACAGGATGCTTGGAGGTACACAGCGTTTCACCCGTGGATGAATCCTTCAGGCCGACAACGCCGACAATGCTGCCGGCCCCCACGGTCTCCACGCGCTCGCGTTTGTTGGCATGCATTTGCAAAATACGCGTCAGTTTTTCCTTTTTCTTCAAAGAGGGGTTGTAGAGCTCTTCGCCGACTTTCATTTTTCCGCCATACACCCTAACGAAGGAAAGCTTGCGGCCCTCTATCATCGCGACTTTAAATATCAGGGCTGCCAGGGGAGCGGAATCTTTGGCCTGGCATACAATGATATCACCGGTTTCAGGGTGTGTCCCCTGTATGGGGGGGACATCGACCGGGCTGGGAAGAAATTCAACAATCGCATCCAGCAGGGGTTGGATTCCTTTGTTTCGCAAGGCAGACCCGCATAATACGGGGACCAATTCCAAACGCACGGTGGCTTTACGGATTGCTTCCAGGATTTTTTGCGAGTCGATGGGCTCTTCCGACAGATAGGCCTCCATCACGTCATCATCGTATTCAGCTGCGGCTTCTATAATTTTCTCATGGTACTTTTCAGCCTCCTTGCGGTATTCGTCGGCCATGTCCTCATAATGATAGCTGGTGCCCAGGCTTTCTTCCTCCCACCTGATCTGTTTCATTTCGATCAGATCAATGATGTCCGTAAAATCGTCACCCTGGCTGACCGGCAGTTGAAGGATGATCGGGTTGGCCTTTAAACGCGTCTGCATCATATCAACAGTTCCCAGAAAATCGGCGCCTATCCGGTCGAGTTTGTTGATAAAAGCCATCTTGGGGACCCCGTACTTGTCTGCCTGGCGCCATACGGTTTCAGACTGAGGTTCGACGCCTTCCACCGCACTGAAAACACCGATTACGCCATCGAGAACCCGCAGTGAGCGCTCGACTTCAATCGTAAAATCCACATGACCCGGTGTGTCGATAATGTGGATATCACAATTTTTCCACTCGCAGGTGGTGACGGCCGATGTAATTGTTATGCCCCGTTCCTGTTCATCAGCCATCCAGTCCATAACCGCTTCGCCATCATGGACCTCGCCGATTTTATGGGATCGACCGGTGTAGTAAAGAATTCGCTCGGTTACAGTGGTTTTACCGGCATCAATGTGAGCAATGATGCCGATATTTCTGATGTTGTTGATTTTAACTTTTGTCTTCATCGTATTAACAGCATGTTGGCTTTAACCGGCAGTTGCAGGTCAATATGTCCTGCCAGGGTAGGGGCTTCATT
>Ga0265306_10000108_pt1 | contig 31733 bp, 33 predicted proteins | sample Helome_3_FD_192493 | JGI IMG/M metagenome (GOLD analysis project Ga0265306, IMG submission 192493) | Marine sediment microbial communities from subtidal zone of North Sea - Hel_20160420 (Illumina Assembly) | ecosystem: Environmental > Aquatic > Marine > Subtidal zone > Sediment ... | reverse complement strand
GGCGAACTGGATCGGCACCTGTATGACCATGAAGGAGAAGCCGCGGCCAGGCACCTGATTCGCGTGGCCAGCGGGCTGGATTCCCTGGTCATTGGCGAAACCCAGATTCTCGGACAATTGAAAGAAGCCTGGCAGCAGGCACATGACTCGGGCAGCCTTGGAAAAGTTCTGGACCGGCTGTTTCAGCACACCTTCAATGCCGCCAAAGCAATTCGAACACAGTCTGGCATCAATGATCACACCGTTTCGGTTGCCTATACCGCTGTTGTGCTCGCACGGCAGATTTTCGGCGACTTGCAATCACAGACGGTGGTACTGGTGGGTGCCGGCGAAATGGTCCAGTTGTGCGGCCGTTACCTGCGTGACCACGGCATCGCCAACCTGCTCATCGTCAACCGCTCCCGTGCCAGGGCAGAAGAACTGGCCACTGAATTGGGCGCAACAGCCTTGACTCTCGACCAACTGGGAGAGGCATTACCCACGGCAGACATCCTGATCAGTTCAACCGCCAGTCCCGACCCGGTTATCATGAAAGCAGACATCAAGACTGCATTGCGCAAGCGCCGGCACCGGCCGATGTTCCTCGTTGATATCGCAGTCCCACGTGATATTGACCCGCAAATATCAAAACTGAAAGATGTCTATCTATATACGATCGACGACCTGCAACAGGTCGTTGACGAAAACATGGAACACCGAACCGCGGCAGCCAGGTCCGCCAGCGCTGATGTTGATGAGTCAGTAAAGGGTTTCATGCGCTGGCTTTCAGGAATTCGAGCCGCAAGAACACTGAAGAGAATTCGCGACCAGTCGCATGAATTTGAGCAGGACCTTACACAACGCGCCCTGAAGAGACTGGCCGCCGGACATAGCCCCCAGGATGTCCTGGAACAACTGACAAAGACCCTGACCAACAAGATCCTGCACCTGCCCAGTAAACGATTGAGGGAAGCCGCCGAGAACCAGGACTACGAAGTCCTGAAAGCCGCAGACCAGATTTTCCGGAAAGAACATCCGGAAGAAAGCGAATGAAGTCTTCGATTCGTGAGCGGCTGCACCAGGTTTCTTCGCGGTATGAAGAAGTCGGCCTGATGCTCTCTCAACCCGAGGTGTTTTCGGACCAGAACCGCTTTCGCGACCTTTCCGTTGAATACTCACAACTCGAGCCACTGGTGAAATCCTGGGAAAACTGGCAGGCCACGCAGGTAGTTATCGCCGAAGCCCGGCAAATGCTGGAAGAATCTGATCCGGAAGTGAGGGAAATGGCTGAAGACGAATTGCAACAGTCCACCGCGCAGCTCGAGGCCCTTGAAACCCATATCCAGTTGCTTCTTCTGCCTGAAGACCCCAACGACGACAACAATATCTTCCTGGAAATCCGGGCCGGTACCGGCGGTGATGAGGCGGCCATTTTTTCGGGGGATCTGTTCAAGATGTATCAGAAATATGCCGAGGCCCGTGGATGGCCACTGGAAATACTGAGCCAGAATCACGGCGACCATGGTGGCTTCAGGGAGATCATCATCCGTGTCGCCGGAAAGGGAGCTTATTCGCGTTTTAAGTTCGAATCAGGCACTCACCGGGTACAGCGCGTTCCAGAAACCGAGTCACAGGGCAGAATTCACACCTCCGCGTGTACGGTGGCCATCCTGCCGGAAGTTGAAAGCATTAAAGAAATTGACATCAACCCGGCAGATATCCGGGTCGATACATTCCGTGCCTCCGGCGCAGGCGGACAGCACGTTAACAAAACGGATTCCGCAATCCGGTTGACCCATCTGCCCAGCGGGATCGTCGTGGAGTGCCAGGATGAGCGCTCACAACACAAAAACCGGGCGCGGGCGATGTCGCTGCTGCAGGCAAAATTGCTGGAACAGGAACAGTCCCGGCAGCAAACTGAAATTGCTGAATCACGCCGGATCCAGGTTGGAAGCGGCGATCGGTCCCAGCGAATCAGAACCTATAATTATCCGCAGGGAAGAGTCACAGACCATCGCATCAACCTTACGCTGTACAAGCTGGATGAGATTCTGGCAGGCCAACTCGACATGCTGGTCGATCCCATCATGCAGGAGCACCAGGCTGATCTGCTGGTGGAGTCCGGGATCGGCTAATCCCTGCCGCAGCGGCAAGGTTCAATGGCAGAAACGCCGCCAACACATCCAGCGTGTACTGCCCGGGCGGCAGAAAAACCATGGCTGCCGCCAGCGTTGAAATCAGTGCGACAGTCAGTGGAATCCATTTTCCATGACCCTTCCAGAACGCCAGAACAATCCACAAGGGGTTGAACAGCAACAGGTTAAGATTCTTGCTGGCGGCTGCATGATCGGTACCTATCCACAAAAACAGCAACAACAACCCGATAACTCCTGACAATACCAGCCATAAACGCGACAAAACCCGCACCAGGCCGTTCAACAATACGCGGTCAGCCGACCACACCAGCAGCAGCAATCCCAGGGAAAGCAACAGGTAGCGTGGCCACCAGGCTGTCGGCACCAGCGGCGGCGCAGCCAGCGAAGACTCATGCAACATCACATCTTCCAGAACCAGCGGATAAACCAGGCCCGTACCGGTAAATTCCACGCTGGCGATGGATTTGGCCAGCATTGCGGGAATGAACATCTCATCCCACTGGCTGGTCTGCCGGTCAACCGGTGCGCCCAGTCCAATCTCAAGTCCCAGGTAGAGCCAGTAATCCTGCGCGGTCAGCCTGCGTGTGTGGTCCCGCCAGGTCTGTGGCGCCGGAACCGGCTCGAACTCAGCCTGCAGAATTCCACCAAGTGCCAGATCGATGGCGTCACGAATCCGGGTTGAGCAATTGTTTTCGTAATAGTCGTAAAGATATTCGCGGCGCTCCGGCCTCACTTCCTCCAGCAGATACTCGATCAAAAGCAGCTTTTGCGCAGGAGCGAGATCAAGCTTCTGCGCGCGAATGGATCGATCCTCGTTGATGTAGACTGAGAATTCTTCGCGCGCCGGTTGCGCGGCTGAAAAATAGAGCATCCTGCCCTGTAAGAAACGCAACAAGAAATCTTCCTGCCTGAAGTCGAAAAAACCGAAATTAAATACATGGTCCAGACCCAGCTGCGCATCGCGAATCCAGATCGCGTTATGCCCAAACCGCTGCCAGTAGAGTTGGCCGGGGCCGTAAGTGACCAACCAGACCTCGGTGTCAGCAGGCGGGCTCTCGCCTTCGGCAAATACAGAGAAACTGCACAGCAGGAGCAGCAGAACACTCAGCAAGCGGGGCCGGAAAAAGCCTGTGCGTTCAGGGTTCGAGGACATTCATCTCGAGCGTAATGATACGGCGGCTGTCCGCCTTGACCACCCTGAATTCAAATTTGTCGGCCAGCACAACCACGTCATCATGTTCCGGGACCCGGCCAAACTCGGCCAGTAACAGGCCACCGACCGTGCCGTAGTCATCATCACTGAGGTCACTGTCAAACTGGTCATTCAGGTCATCAATAGGCGTGAGGGCCTGGACCTGGTATCGGTTTTCACCGATGCGGAGAATCGGCGCTTCCTCTTCCTCGTCGTACTCATCATCGATTTCGCCGACGATCTCCTCAAGTACATCTTCGATGGTGATCAATCCGGATACGCCACCATACTCATCAACCACAATTGCCATGTGATTGTGGCTGACACGGAAATCACGCAGCAGCACATTCAATCGTTTACTCTCCGGAATCACAACCGCGGGCCGGATCGCACCCGCCAGGTCAAACTCTTCACCACCGGAAGCAAGATGAGGCAACAAGTCCTTGGCCATCAGGATTCCAACCACCTCGTCCTTGTCTTCACCGATTACCGGAAAGCGGGAGTGGCCCGATTCCAGGATGCCCGGCAGAAACTCTTCGAGTGCAGAATCGTTGTGAACAACCACCATTTGTGAGCGCGGAATCATGGCGTCGCGAACCTGGGTTTCTGACACTTCGAGTGCGCCTTCCATCATGGCCAGGGCGTCTGCGTCGACGATGCCCTGTTCACAGGCTTCTTTGAGAAATTCCAGCAACTGTTCACGGTCCCGGGGCTGGTTGGAAAAGGCTGCGCCGATTTTCTCGGCCCAGGTCTTCTTCCCGGAACCGTTGCTCGATTGGTCTTCGCTCATGTTGGTGATACTGGCAACGCCATACGCGTCACCCCGAATATAGGGCCGGAATCGTCGCTAATCCAGCATTTTTTTTTAAATTTTCAGAGATACGGATTTGCAATTCCGATCGAAGCCAGCAAATCAACCTCAAGCGACTCCATTTCCCCGGCTTCATCGTCGGTCTGGTGATCATGGCCCAGCAAGTGCAGGACGCCATGAATGACCAGGTGTGCCCAATGAGACTGGACTGACTTGTTCTGTGCTTCAGCTTCCTGGCCGACAAGTGGTGCGCAAATTACAATATCGCCCAGCAAAGGCAGGTCAATTGCTGGTGGAAGGTCCGCTGGAAATGACAACACATTCGTTGGCCGGTCTTTCCCCCGGTACCGCGAATTAAGCTGCCGGCTCTCTGGCTTATCAACCAGGCGCACAGTCAGTTCGGCACCGGGCCGGCTTGCCAGGGCCAGCGTCACCCATGTCTCAAATTGTTCAGCTACAGGAAGTGGCTCAAACGTCGTGGCGTTCTGGATGTCCAGATTAAGGGTCATCAGCGTTCACGGATTCCCTTTCGTAAGCCTCGACGATATGCTGCACCATGGGATGGCGCACTACATCGCGGGCCAGAAAGTAGCTGAAACTCACGCCCTCTACCTGGTCGAGAATTTTCAACGCGTGCTTTAAGCCTGACATTGATTTACTGGGCAGATCGATCTGCGTAATGTCTCCGGTCACCACGGCGGTCGATCCAAAGCCAATCCGGGTCAAGAACATTTTCATCTGCTCGCGGGTGGTATTCTGCGCTTCGTCGAGAATAACGAAAGCATCGTTCAGCGTTCTCCCGCGCATGAATGCAAGTGGCGCGACTTCGATAACGTTACGCTCGATCAGGGTTGAGACGCGCTCGAAGCCGAGCATCTCGTACAGCGCATCGTAAAGCGGTCGCAGGTAGGGATCGACTTTCTGCGCCATATCGCCTGGCAGAAATCCCAACCGCTCCCCGGCCTCGACCGCAGGCCTTACCAACACTATTCGCTGCACCTTGTCATCTTGCAGGGCTGCCACTGCACACGCTACCGCAAGGTAGGTCTTGCCGGTGCCGGCCGGACCCACGCCGAAGTTGATCGCATGCCGTGTGATGTTCTTGAGATAGTTCTTCTGATTCGGTCCCCGGCCACGAATCATGCCCCGTTTGGTTTTAACGCTGATATCGTCAAGTGACTCCTGGTCCGCGTCCTTTGCACCCAGTTCCCGGATACCTGACTCCTGCAGGTGCAGATTGATCAGTTCCGGGGTCAGCACTTCGGTCTCGGACAGGCGGTAGAGATTTTGCAACAAGCGGCGCGTAGCCCGGCGCGGGGGATCCGGACCTTCGATGGTGAACAGGTTTCCGCGGCAGAAAATATCAACGCCCAGGCGAGACTCAATCTGCTTGAGGTGCTCATCGAATTGCCCGCAAAGGTTGGCCAGCCTTAGCGTGTCAGCAGGCTCAAGCTCCAGCGCGAGACGCTCGCTCATGCCGCGCCCGCCGAGTCGTGCCCGCTTTGAACGACTCTTCCCCGCAGTGAATTGCTGAGCGCTTCGGTGATAACCACGTCGATAAATTCTCCAACCAGGCGCGGATTTCCGTCAAAATTAACCACGCGGTTATTTTCCGTTCTACCGGCCAGCTGCTTCTGGTCTTTTTTGCTCTCGCCTTCCACCAGTATACGTTGCGTGCTGCCTATCATGCGCTGGCTGATGCGCGCAGCCTGTTGATTGACCAGTTTCTGTAATCGCGCCAATCGTTCCTTTTTGACTTCGAGTGGCACATCATCCGGCAGGCTGGCGGCCGGTGTTCCGGGGCGGGCTGAGAAAATGAAACTGAAACTCTGGTCAAAATCCAGGTCGGAGATCAACTTCAGAGTCTGTTCAAAGTCTTTTTCTGTTTCCCCCGGAAAGCCGACGATAAAATCCGATGACAGGCTGATGCCGGGTCGTTTTTCGCGCAAGCGGCGGATTTTTTGCTTGTACTCCAACACCGTGTGGCCGCGTTTCATCAGACCAAGCACCCGGTCTGAACCGGTCTGAACCGGCAAGTGCAGGTAGTTGGCCAGTTTGGGGACTTCCCCGTAGGCGTCAATCAGGTTCTGCGAAAACTCCACCGGGTGTGAAGTCGTGAAGCGCACGCGATCTACATTCTCTATCGCCGCCACGTAATGGATCAACAAAGCGAGGTCTGCAATGGTGCCATCGTGCATCGGGCCACGGTAGGCGTTGACATTCTGGCCCAGGAGGTTGATTTCCTTGACCCCTTTTTCAGCCAGTATTGCGCATTCAGCAATGACGTCATCAAACGGCCGGCTGATCTCTTCACCCCTGGTGTAGGGCACCACGCAAAACGTGCAGTATTTGCTGCAACCCTCCATGACCGATACAAACGCGCTTGCCCCCTGGGCTCCAGGCTCCGGCAGGTTATCGAACTTCTCCACCTCGGGGAAAGAAACATCGACTGCCGCACGGCCTTCGCGCCGAACCGAATCCAGCATGGAAGGCAAACGGTGCAAAGTCTGAGGTCCAAACACCATATCCACAATCGGTGCGCGATCAATAATTGCCTTGCCTTCCTGGCTGGCAACACAGCCACCCACGCCGATTACGACACCGGGGTTGTTCTTTTTTAGCTGTTTCCAGCGGCCCAGCTGGGAAAAGACTTTTTCCTGGGCCTTTTCCCGGATTGAACAAGTATTGATCAGGATGACATCCGCATCCTCTTCACGATCGGTAAGTTCCAGATCATGGGATGCAGCCAGCACATCGGCCATTTTGCCGGAATCGTACTCGTTCATCTGGCACCCGTGGGTTTTTATGTAAAGCTTGCCTTTCATCAATTAAGTCAATCATCAAAACGAACCGCGTAGAATACACCCATGTACTATTTTCCGCTACGTTAACAGGATTGTTTCATTGGACGATAAACCCGTGCAATTACTGGACGATCACTTGCTCTCCCTGCTGGCCGGGGCTCAACATGTCATGGTGCTCACAGGGGCTGGAATGTCTGCAGAAAGCGGCATACCTACTTTCCGCGATGCACAGACCGGCATCTGGACGAAATACCGTGCAGAAGACCTGGCAACACCCGAAGCCTTTACTGCAAATCCAGGCCTTGTGTGGCAATGGTATGAAGAGCGTCGAAATACCGTCAGAAAGGCCTCGCCACATGCGGGGCACCAGGCACTGGTGATGCTGGAGGCGCTGGTTCCCGGCATGAGTGTCATTACACAGAACGTAGACGGACTGCACCAACTGGCCGGCTCGAAAAATGTGACGGAGCTTCACGGCAACATACTGCGGTCAAAATGTCATATCACCGGCCGATCCATCAGCGCCGACTGGCTGACTGATTCACCTCATGTTCCTCCGCCCTCACCTTACGTCAATCAAGGTTATGCCCGCCCTGACGTGGTGTGGTTTGGCGAAGTGCTTCCCCACGAGGCGCTGGCAGCAGCCATGGATGCAGCCGGTCGATGTGATTTCTGCCTTTCGATAGGAACTACCTCGTTGGTTCAACCGGCGGCCAGCCTGCCTGTAATGGCATTGGAGAACGGCGCGGCCCTGGTGGAAATCAACCCTCTGGAAACACCGCTGAGCCTTCATGCGGGGCAATGTTTGCGGGGTCCGGCCTCTCTTGTGCTGCCAGGCGTTGTCCAGCAACTGGCAGAGTGGAAACGCGACCCGGATCACTGTCCTCGTTTATAATAGAGCACATAATCGAACATCAAAAACACGGTCAGAAAAATGTCCAACCTAAAGAAATACCGGGATACTCTCGAAGAAATCCGCGCCGCCGGGCTCTACAAAACCGAGCGCATCATCACGACACCTCAGAATGTCGAAATCAAGGTACAGGACGGCAGTGAAGTCCTTAATTTTTGTGCCAACAACTACCTCGGCCTGGCTGATAATCCAGAAGTAATCAAGGCAGCTCACGCTGCGCTGGATGATTACGGGTTTGGGTTGGCATCAGTGCGCTTTATCTGCGGAACGCAGGACCTGCACAAGCAACTGGAACAATCCATTTCCAATTTTTTCGGCACCGATGACACCATTCTGTACACTTCCTGTTTCGATGCCAATGGCGGCCTGTTCGAAACGATCCTCGGGCCGCAAGACGCAGTCATATCCGATGCGTTGAACCATGCTTCCATTATCGACGGCATTCGCCTGTGCAAAGCCCAGCGCCACCGATATCCGAACAGCGATATGGCCGCCCTTGAGGAGATCCTTAAAACTACCCAGGATTGCGATACCCGCCTGATCGCTACGGACGGCGCCTTCAGCATGGATGGCTTTATTGCCAGGCTCGACGAAATCACCACGCTGGCGGAGCGGTACAACGCCCTGGTCATGGTGGATGACAGCCATGCGACCGGTTTTCTCGGGCCAACGGGCAGAGGTTCAGCGGAACATCACGGAGTGATGCACAAGGTCGATATCTTTACATCAACACTGGGTAAGGCACTCGGTGGAGGCTCGGGTGGATTCACTACCGGCAGACAGGAAATCATTGACCTGCTACGGCAGCGATCAAGGCCCTACCTGTTCTCCAATACACTGCCACCGCCACTGGTTGCGGCAGGGATCCGGGTTTTCGAAATGCTATCCTCAACGACCAGCTTGCGTGACCGACTGGAAGAGAACACCCTTTATTTCCGATCCGCCATGAGTGAAACCGGCTTCGACATCAAACCCGGAACCCACCCTATTGTTCCAGTCATGCTCTACGACGCTCCGCTGGCGCAGGAATTCGCAGCCAGGCTGCTGGATCAGGGAATTTACGTGATTGGCTTCTTTTACCCGGTGGTGCCACAGGGGGAAGCCCGCATTCGAGTGCAGATTTCCGCAGCCCACGAAAAGGCACACCTCGACCGCGCCGTGCAGGCATTCACCCGCGTAGGCAAAGAACTGGGCGTGCTGAACTCAAACTAGCTAAATCAATTTGATTTCGCGCAGTCTCTCGACCAGGAATTCATTGGCAGTCACTGCCGTTGGATAGCGGTTCGGGTTTTGTTCACTGACGCAGGACGGCAGGGTTTCAATCACGAAATCCGGATTAGGGTGTATGAAAAACGGAATCGAGTAACGTGCCTGGTCGGCTTTTGCGCCTGGCGGGTTGACTACGCGGTGCGGTGTTGATGGTAAAACGTGATTGGTCAACCGTTTCATCATGTCACCAATATTGACCACAATGGTACCGGGAATGCTCGTGACTTCTATCCAGCTTCCTTCACGCGACAAAATCTGCAGGCCAGCTTCATTCGACCCGATCAAAAGGGTTATCAGGTTGATGTCTTCATGCCGGGCGGCCCGCACGGCTGAGGTTTGCCGATCCCGGATTGGCGGATAATGGATTGCCCGCAAAACACTATTGCCCCTATCTGCCCGGCGATCAAACCAGCATTGCTCCAGGTCCAGCGAGAGTGCAATGATCTGCAGTATTTTGCTTCCCAGGTTATCGAGCGCCTCATAAAGACCATAGGCCTTGTTTCTAAAGCCGGGCACTTCTTTGGGCCAGGGGTTGGGCTCGAGGATATCAGGCCAGGGATTATCCGGACCCATTTCTCTGCCGGTATGCCAGAATTCCTTCAGATCCGGGATTGTCTGATCACGCGCCTGTTCAATGCCGATGGGTGTATAACCCCGCTGTCCGCCGGCAGCTGAGCGGTAACGATTTTTGACGGGCTCAGGCAAATCAAAAAAGTTCCGGAATACGTCGTAGGCGTCTTCGATGACCCGCTCCGCCAGGCCATGGTGCGTGAATCCGCAAAAACCAAACTCCCGGTAGGCACAACCTGCGTCACTCACGAGCCGGTCAAGATCCGAATCAAACCGGTGCAGATCAAGAACGGGTACCTGAGGATTCACGAGGTGGCCCGTCAGCTGCCCAACTCGTTGCGAACCGTGTCAGCAAGTTGATTGGCCAGGCGTTCCACCTGGGTGGAATCCGAACCTTCCAGGGTCACGCGTATCAGGGGTTCGGTGCCGGACGGCCTGAGGATGACCCGGCCTTTTCCATTCAGTTCGTTTTCGACGTCACGCAAGGCGCGATTAATGGTTTCTGAAGTGCCAAATTGCTGCATCGCACCGGCCGTTACGGGTACATTGATCATGATCTGTGGAAATTTTTGCATTCCGTCGCGCAGTTCCGACAGAGATTTTCCGGTCTGGACCATTACCTCAAGGACCTGCAAGGCGCTGACGATGCCATCACCGGTGCTGGTTCTGTCCAGTGAGAGCAGATGACCCGAGGCTTCTCCACCCAGCATCCACCCTCTTTCGACCAGTGCACGATGAATGTGCCGATCTCCTACCGCCGTTCGAATAAAGGGGATTCCGAGATCAGAAAATGCTTTTTCCAGACCAAAGTTGGTCATCACGGTGCCAACGACACCACCTGTCAAAGTGCCCTCAGCCTGGCGGGCCCTGGCGATGATATAGAGCAATTCATCGCCGTCAACCAGGTTGCCATCGGAGTCCGCAAAAACAACCCTGTCGCCGTCACCATCGAGTGCAATGCCCACATCGGCCCCACACTGGAGTACGTGCGACTGCATGGCTTCAGGTTGCGTAGAGCCGCAGCGGTCATTGATGTTCATGCCGTCCGGCCGGTTGCCTATGACTCGAACTTTTGCCCCCAGCTCCCTCAATACAGCCGGCGCGACCTTGTAACTGGCGCCGTTGGCGCAGTCCAGTGCGATTCTGATTCCACTGAGCAGGGTTCCAAAGGGCATTGTTCCCTTGCAAAATTCTATGTAGCGGCCAGCCGCATCATCTACGCGGTTGGCCTTACCCATATGGGCCGAATCCACCGTCACGAAGGGCTGGTCGAGTTCATCCTCAATAGCCTGTTCGACGTCGTCCGGCAATTTTTCGCCATCCGCGGAAAAGAACTTGATGCCATTGTCTTCATACGGGTTGTGGGAAGCGGAAATGACGATGCCTGCGCAGGCATAAAGGGTGCGTGTCAGGTAAGCAACCGCAGGTGTTGGCATCGGGCCAAGCAATAATACGTTGGCGCCTGCAGCAGCCAGACCGGCCTCAAGCGCCGACTCAAACATATAGCCGGATATACGGGTGTCTTTGCCGATAACGACTCCCCGCTTGTCGTTACCTGCCAGGACGATGCCGACAGCCCGTCCCAGTCTTAAAATCCAGTCTGCCGTAATCGGGTGCTCGCCTACCCGGCCACGGACCCCATCGGTTCCAAAATACTTTCGGCTCATCGTCCGATTTTAACCGCTCAGGGGTGCTCCTGTCTCTAAACAGCGCCTTTCAGTCAGAGCTGCTCGGCAGGCCCGCCAATCTCGTTACGACCGCCAGTGTCGCTGGAGTTGTCGGTGCCACTGACATCATCAACAGGTTCAACATCGATGTCCTGCCAGCCTTCCGGCGGATCCGGCTCATGACCTTCCATTATCTGGTCGATCTGTTGGCTATCGATGGTTTCGTACTTCATCAATGCATCCGCCATCACGTGCAGCTGATCGGAGTGGGATTCCAGGATATGTTTCGCTTTGCCATGTGCATCATCGATAATCCCCCGCACTTCGATATCGATCAGGCGGGCCGTATCGTCAGACACATGCTTGTGCTGCGTCACCGAACGGCCGAGGAATACTTCGTCCTCGTCCTCTGAATAAGTCAAAGGCCCGAGTTTCTCCGTCAATCCCCACTTGGTCACCATGTTGCGGGCTATTGATGTGGCGCGTTCAATGTCATTGGATGCGCCTGTGGTCACATTTTCAGTACCGAAAACCAGCTCTTCCGCCACCCTCCCGCCAAACAGGCTGGCCAGTTGGCTATCGAGCTGCAGTTTGGAAATGCTGTACTTGTCCTGTTCGGGCAGAAACATCGTGACACCCAATGCACGGCCCCGGGGGATGATCGTCACTTTGTAAACGGGATCATGCTCGGGCACCAGGCGGCCCACAATGGCGTGGCCCGCTTCATGGTATGCGGTGAGCTTTTTCTCCTTCTCGGACATCACCATGGAGCGCCTTTCGGTGCCCATCATGATCTTGTCCTTGGCCTGGTCCAGGTGATCCTGGTTGACCAGTTTTGCATCTTCCCTGGCTGCGAAAAGCGCCGCTTCGTTAACCAGGTTTGCCAGATCCGCACCGGAAAAACCGGGCGTTCCGCGCGCAATGACCTTTGCATTCACATCGTCGCCAATCGGAACCTTGCGCATATGTACTTTCAATATGGCTTCGCGGCCTCTGATATCCGGCAAAGGAACAACCACCTGCCGGTCAAATCTGCCAGGCCTCAGCAGCGCTGGATCCAACACGTCAGGCCGGTTGGTCGCCGCGATCACGATTACGCCCTCACCACCTTCAAACCCATCCATTTCGACCAGCAACTGGTTCAGTGTCTGCTCGCGCTCGTCATGCCCGCCGCCCAGGCCAGCTCCACGATGCCTGCCCACTGCGTCAATTTCGTCGATAAAGATGATGCAGGGCGCGTGTTTTTTAGCCTGGTCGAACATGTCGCGTACCCGGGACGCACCGACACCGACGAACATCTCGACGAAATCAGATCCGGAGATGGAAAAGAAGGGTACCTTGGCTTCACCGGCAATAGCCCTTGCCAGGAGGGTCTTGCCGGTACCGGGAGAACCGACCATCAATACACCGCGGGGTATATGTCCACCGAGTTTCTGGAATTTGCCCGGGTTGCGCAGGAACTCCACCAGTTCACCCACTTCTTCCTTGGCTTCTTCTATGCCTGCCACATCGGCTAAAGTGACTTTAACCTGGTCCTCGCCCTGCAGTTTTGCGCGGCTTTTTCCGAACGACATGGCGCCACGCCCCCCGGCACCACCACCCTGCATCTGGCGCATGAAATACACCCAGACACCTATCAGCAACAGGATCGGGGCAACCCCCAGGATCAAGTCAACGAAGACAGACCGTTCGGCCGGTGGTTCCGCTGTAATTTCGACTTTGTTTTGAACCAGGTCATCAACCAGCTTGGGGTCAGGAGGACCAAATGTCTGGAATTCACCGCCGTCGACGCCGTTGCCCGTGATGTTATTGCCGGCGTCGTTGCTTTGAATGAGTACCTGGGCCACCTTTCCATTCTTGACGTTACTCAGAAATTCAGAATAGGAAAGCGATTCCGGCACCGTGCCAACGCTGGCATAGTGATTGAAGATCGAGACAAGGACAATGGCGATAATCGCCCAGGTCAATAAATTTTTGGCTAAGTCGTTCAAATCAATTCCTCGTAGCGTGCTCCACCAATTTACTTGACTTGATGGCCGCGGGCCAGCAAATACACTTCCCGGCTTCTTGGTCTTGAAGCTTTCGGCTTCCTAACCTGCACCTTACTGAACATAGACCGGACTTCGCGGACATATCCGTCAAAATCCGTTCCCTGAAATAACTTGACCACGAAATCTCCACCAGGTTTCAAATGAGCCCGTACGAATTCGAGGGCCAGTTCGGCAAGGTACATGGCCTTGGCCTGGTCAATCGTGGCCATTCCACTCATATTGGGGGCCATATCAGACAACACAAGATCAACTTCCTGGCCATCAAGGACCGCATCCAGATTTTGCATTGGCTCATCTTCCGTAAAATCACCCCGGATGATCTCAACACCGTGAATCGGGTCCATTTCCAGAATATCCAGTGCCACAATCCGGCCGTGATCCCCCAGCAAGGGTTGCACCACCTGGCACCACCCACCCGGCGCCGCTCCCAAGTCAACCACGACCATGCCCGGTTTGACCAAACAGTACTTTTCCTGCAACTCCAGCAGTTTAAAAGCAGAACGTGACCGCAGACCCCCGGCTTGAGCCATTTTGACGTAGTGATCGTCGAAATGTTCCGACAACCAACGGTTACTGCTTTTACTTCTCGCCATTCCGAATTATCCCCTGCATGATAGAATGCGCGCCTCGAATCAGTGACCAGTTTACGCCATCAGGATGCACACATGTCTTTAAGTAACCGCCAGATCAAATTTCTTCGCGGCCTCTGCCACCACCTCAAGCCTGTTGTGATCGTGGGAGACAAGGGTTTGAGCGATAACGTCAAGACCGAAATTGAAATCGCTCTGGAACATCACGAACTGATCAAAATCAAGTTGAAAAGTGACCGGGAAACCCGTTCTTCCTGGGCAGAACAGATCAAAAGTTCTTTTGGCGCCGAGCCAATACAGGCCATTGGACAGGTTGTCTGCTTTTTCCGGCGCAATCCAAAAAAGCCGGTTATTGAACTTCCGGCCTGAGTTATTCAAGTGGACCTCATACTGGATCGACCCGGTGAACATCTTTACATCCGTTCGGTATCGAGCGAGGGGATCCGGGTGGGTGATGATTTTTTCCACGACCCGTTCATTTTGAATGCAGAACGAATCATTCACGACTGGCCCGTCACTTCGGTGGAGCAAATTACCGAACAACACCTTGAAAAAGTATTGGAACTGCAGCCTGACATCGTACTGATCGGCACAGGCGCAATCCAGGTTTTCCTGGAGCCTGCTAAAATGATGTTCTTTTACAGCCGGGATATAGGTTTTGAAGTCATGACCACCGATGCAGCCTGCCGCACATTCAATGTGCTGGTTTCCGAATCAAGAAACGTTGCTGCAATGCTGATTCCTGTTCAGTCCCCGAATGGCAGTTCCTGAAAACCCTCGCCTCTGGAAATAACCCTCAATTTGGCTAAAGCAGCCAGTTGAACCTGGCGCACCCTTTCCCGGGTAACTCCGAGTAAGTTCCCAACTTCCTCCAGCGTTCTTTTGCCATGACCATGCAAGCCGTAGCGGTGCTCGATGACATCACGTTGCTGACTCGGAAGTTGATCCAGCCAGTTACCCAACAGGCGTTCTGCCGCGATATCTGCATACCGGGTCTCCGGGTCGTCGGAGTTTTCATCTGCAATGGATTCAAGTATCGGCCGCCCGGAGTAACTTCCGGCCGGATCGTCGGCAGAAGCGACCGGCTCACTCAGACCAAATAGCCGTTCAACATTCGCAGGGTTTATGTCCAGTGCCCTGGCAACTTCTTCCGCCGTTGGTCTGCGGCTTAGTTGCTGCTCAAGTTCTCGCGACGTGCGCAGATAGATGGTCAGTTCCCGGATAATGTGAATCGGAAGCCGTACTGTCCGGCACTGGTTCATTATGGCGCGCTCTACTGACTGCCTGATCCACCAGGTCGCATAAGTCGAAAACCGGCAACCGCGATCCGGGTCAAATTTCTCCACGGCGCGCATCAGTCCCAGGTTGCCTTCCTCGACCAGATCCAGCAGGGGCAATCCCCGCTTGATATAAGCGCGGGCAACATTCACAACGAGACGCAAATTGGACTCGATCATTCGTTGTCTGCTGGCGATGCAGCCTTTGCGGGCTGCCCGCGTAAGGGAAATTTCTTCTTCAGCCGTCAATAGCCGGGCTTTGCCGATTTCGCTGAGATAAATTCGGGTTACATCCTGACTGTGTGCAGGAGACTTACGGATTGATGCTGATGAGCGATCAGGTCGCCCGGCAGGTTTAGCTACTCGCTGTTTCGAAGTGGAAACGTCCCTGTGTCCAGTCTGGACCTCGTACATCCCCCCCTCCTCACGCTAATAAGCGCCAGACAGCCGGCCCACCCCGCCGTTTCCATACCCGGCCATCTTCAGAAGATTCAAAGTTGACAGGATGGACTAATTACGCTAGCACAAATTGGCAGAAATGTCTTCATAAATTGATCTGGATCATGGCATAAACCCGAATATCAACCTAGGAGTTCACCGTTTGGGCAGATAGTTGAGCGGGTTCTTGGGCGTTCCATTCAGGCGAATCTCAAAATGCAGCATAGCCTGATTTCGATCGTTCTTACCCATGTCGGCAATACGATCACCACCGGTTACTTTCTGTCCTTCACTGACCAGGCGTTTGCTGTTGTGAGCATAAGCGCTCAGCAACTGTTCACTGTGCTTGATGATGATCAGCTCTCCATAGCCAATCAGCCCACTGCCGCTATACACCACTTCGCCACTGGCAGAGGCAATAACCGGCTGGCCTTCTTTGCCACCAATATCAATTCCTTTTCGCGCAGGATCGTTGGGTTTGAAATTACTGATAATCCGCCCTTCAACCGGCCACAACCACTGGCCAGGGTCAACACTTTTAGCCACCGGGACGGGGGCAGGCGCAGGGCTGGTTTTTGGCGCAGGCCCGGATTTGGTTTCTGGTTTGTAATCAACGGTCTTGCTGGTTGAACTGCTGGAAGGTGCAGCCTTTACTACTGTCGCGGTTGACGAGTTCTTGGTAGTTTGTCGTGAATAACCCGATGGCGCTGACAGCCGAATCTCCTGGTCGGGATAAATCGTATACGGCGCAGAGATTCCGTTCCAGCCGGCAATGTTCTTCCAGTCCAGCCCAAAACTAAACGCAATGGCGTGCAGGGTATCGCCTCGCCTGACACGGTAGTAGCCGTCAGGAGTTTTCTGGTAATTACTTTTACCGGGCGTTTTGCCATCCGCAGGATTCCAACCCGAGCATCCACCCAGCAGGCCGGCACACAGCAGGAAAATAATGATTGCTTTGGAATACATCTCAGCTAAGGCCGCTCAACATGGGCACAAAGATTACACCACCGAGGTCTTCTTCGTCATAACCATCTTCCGTTCGGCGAATAGATAAAAGCCGCTGCATGCCCCCCGATTCAACGGGTGCAACCAACACCCCTCCGATCTTGAGCTGCGCAATAAGTTCCGGCGGAATCCCGATTGCGGCAGCCGTTACAATGATGCCATCAAAAGGTGCCTGGCTGGGCCAGCCAAGGTGTCCGTCGGCGTAACGGGTGTAAATATTATGCAGACCGAGTTTGTGAAACCTGCGCCGTGCGAGCTTCAGTAATTCTTCGATCCGCTCTACTGTGAAAACCTTACTGACCAGGCTGGCAAGTATCGCCGCCTGGTAGCCTGAGCCGGTTCCTACTTCAAGGACTTTCTGTGGCGTCCCGCCGTCAAGAATGGCTTCTGTCATTTTGGCAACGACCCAAGGTTGTGAAATGGTCTGACTCAAACCGATTGGCAAGGCGGTATCTTCATAAGCTCTGCTCGAAAGCGCTTCATCAACAAATTCGTGCCGGGGAATCTGGGTGATTGCCTTGAGTACGTTCTCATCCTTGATGCCATTGTCTCGAAGCCTCTGAACCAGGCGGTCACGGGTGCCTTGCGAGGTCATCCCAATCCCCCTGGCAATGGCTTTGAGCTTCCGTTTATGAATCATTCCCCGTTCTCCGCCGCTGCCAGTTCATTGATAGAAATCTCCGACACCCATCCGGCCACCTGTTCCAGGGCCTGGTAACGGGTCAAATCAACGTGTATTGGGGTAATCGAGATGTACCCTCTGCGGATGGCGTCAAAATCAGTGCCCGGACCGGCATCCTGACCGGGGCCGGCCGGACCGATCCAGTACATGGGCTTGCCGCGAGGATCGGTCATTTTTACCACCGGCTCCGCGCGATGGCGCTGGCCCAGTCGCGTTACTTCAAACCCATAGATATCCTGCCAGGGCAAATCGGGTACGTTGATATTTAGGATAGTATCTGCAGGCAACGGATCTTTTCTCAAATGCTTGACCAACAGGGCGACAGCTTCCGCAGCCGTCGAATAATGCCGGGGACGATCTTCGAAAACCAGGGAAACCGCTATGGCCGGCAACCCCAAAAAGCGCCCCTCCATGGCCGCTGCAACCGTACCGGAATAGATAACATCGTCACCCAGGTTCGCACCGGCGTTGATTCCGGATATAACCATGTCAGGATCTTTCGGGAGCAAACCGGTCAACGCAATATGCACACAATCGGTTGGAGTTCCGTTAACGCTGAAGGTTCTTTCCCCGGTTTCACGGATGCGCACCGGTGATTCCAGGGTCAGCGAATTACTCGCACCACTGCGATTCTGGTCCGGCGCAACAATAGTCACCTTACCCAGAGCCTTCATTCGGTCTGCAAGGACTTGAATACCCCGCGCGGTGATCCCATCGTCATTACTGATCAGTAAATGCATGCCAATTCCGATCCGGAAATTGCTATTGTAAGGCCTTGAACGGTTGACTGAAATGAATATGAAAAAGAAATCCGCCGATGACCTGAGCTTTCGTGAAGCGATGGCGGATGTAATGCCGTTAAAGGCGCATGACCGGATCGAACCTGTTCCCAAAAAGACCCCGGCCAGAGCGGTCCAGAGGGAAAAAGACGATCAGCACGTAATGCAGGAACTCCTCGAAGATAACGGCGCCACTACGGAACTCGAAACAGGGGAAGAGTTACTGTTCTTACGCAACGGGCAACAAAAAAGAATTCTCAGGCGTCTGCGGCGCGGTCAATACAGCGTTGCCGACACGGTAGACCTTCACCACATGGATGTGACCACAGCAAAACAGGTGCTGGTCGATTTTCTCGCGCAATCATCTGCCCGTCAGCTGGGTTGCGTTAGAATCATTCACGGCAAGGGCCTGCGCTCCAGGAACCTGCCGCTGCTCAAGATAATGACCAATCGCGTATTACGAAAATACCCCCGGGTAGTCGCATTTGCCTCCTGCCGTCCAATCCATGGCGGAACCGGTGCGACTGATGTGCTGCTCGCATCCCGGCCGGGTTCCAGCCAGTGACCGGTATTATTATCCTGCTGCTGGCCGGCTTCATTGGCATCAGCTGGTGGCGCTTGCTGAAAGGCAAGGAATTGGCCCGCCAGGTAGCCTCTGCAACCTGCCGCGAACATGGACTCGTGTTAATCGACGACACCGTCATGCTCGAATCAATACAACTGAGGAAGGAAGACCCTACGCGTGCCTGGGGACTCAGGTACTGTTTCGAATTTGCCAGGAATGGTGTTCCCAGGAAAGGTGGAGTGGTGCTGATTTCTCCAGGCCGGCGACCGACAGTCATCATACAGACCGATAAGGGCCAGCTGATCGACCAGGGCTGAAACAGGCCTTAGCGGATTACTTGACGATCTTCAAATGGGGGCGCCGGGCGGGCTTGCTTGTGGGATCGGAGCCAGAATCCGGGGGTGGAACGGTTTCATCTTCCAATGAAAACATCATTCCCTGGCCATTCTCCTTGGCATATATTGCCAGCACCGCCTCGATTGGAACGGTCACGCCATGTTCGCTTCCGGAAAAGCGTGCTTTGAAAGTCAACCATGTATTGCCCAGATCGAGCTCACGAACGGCGGCGTTGTCGATATTGAGAATAACCTTGCCTTTCTGCACAGCCTGGTCAGGAACATCCACACCATCGGCGCCCGCCTCCACAAGGATATGCGGTGTCATCCCATTGTCGGCAATCCACTCATACAATGCGCGCAACAGGTAAGGCCTGTTAGATGTCATTTCCCCGTTCATGGAACTCCGCTGGTCAGGCTGCCAGCATCAGGTCCCTTTCGGCCTGGGTCAGGCTGCTCTTGAAAGATGGCCTGGAGAATATCCGGTGCGCGTATGTTTCAACCGACGCACCCGGCTTGCCCAGCGTGACCCCGTAATGTGACAGGCGCCACAACAACGGCCCCAGTGTGCAATCAACCAGGCTCAGTTCGTCACTCAGCACGTAGTCCGACATCTTGAACAACTCGTTCGCAGCGATGATGCCTTCCTTCAACTGCTTGGCTGCCTGTTCAGCTTTCTTGCCGGCAGAAGCTTCAATTTCGTGCGCCAGTGAATACCAATCTTTCAATATCCGATGGTGCACCAGTCTGAGCTGCGCCCTGGAAACCGGGTCAACCGGCATCAGTGGAGGGTGCGGGTATCTCTCATCCAGGTAGTCGTTGATAACCCCTGCGTCATATAACACCAGGTCACGATCGACCAGGGTTGGCGCCCGGTTATAGGGATTGAGTTCCGCCAGGTCTGCGGCGGCTGACTCGTCCACTGAAACGTTCACGATATCGACATTAATGCCTTTTTCGGCAAGCACAAACCGTACCCGGTGACAATCCAGGGAAGTCTCTGATGAATACAATGCCATGGTCGAACGACCTCGAACTGAAACTGCCACATTATTCTCCTAATTTGTTAGTGCACATCCCGCCAGTACTCTGCCTTCAGGGCGTAGGCGATCAATGCAAACAGCGCCAGGAACAAAAGAACCCAAACACCTATATTTTTCCTCTTAACCTTTGCCGGCTCGCCCAGGTAATCAAGGAATGTGACCAGGTCGCGAACCGAGTCTTCATATTCCTCAGGGGACTGTAACCCCGGTTTGACCAGCGCCAGGTGATCGATTGCCTCATGCCCGTCATGTGTTGCATAAACAGGCTTTTGTATACCCTGCAGTTGCCAAAGCACATGCGGCATCGAGGCATTAGGCATGGCCAGGTTATTCCAGCTGCCATTTTCATCCTGGTAAAATGTAAGCAGGTAAGTGTACAGCCAATCTACACCGCGAGAGCGTGAAATCACGGACAGATCAGGAGGCACCGTGCCCAGCCATGTTTCGGCGTCTGCCGGCCGCATGGCAATGTCCATGGTCTCGCCAATCTTGACGTCGGCAAAAACCAGCTTGTCCATTACCAATTCTTCATCCAGCCCAAGATCCTCGGCAATGCGGTTGTAGCGCATGTAACTGGCGCTGTGACAGGACAGGCAGTAGTTGACGAACAACCTGGCCCCACGCTGGGTGGCTGCGGTATCGCGAATGTTGACATTAGCGTGTTCCAGCGCTGCTCCACCGGCGCCGAACGCGGGACCGGCCAGCGCAAGCGAAGCGACCAGGCTGATCAGGACTGAGAAAAGTTTCTTGTTCATCAGTGGGTCAACCTCTCTGGCACAGGCTTGGTCTTGCCGCCAGGGCTTACAAAATACAGCAAGATGAAAAACGCAAAGTAGACCAGTGTCCATACCCGCATTTCGATGGTTTGCGCCGGGGTACCTTCAGCCATCCCCAGCATGCCGAGCCGGACAAAGGCAATGGTAAATAAACCTACCATCACCTTATACCACATGCCTTTATACCTGATCGACTTGACCGGTGAACGATCCAGCCAGGGCAGGAAAAAAAGAATAACGACCGACAGGCCCATCAGGATGACGCCCATCAACTTGTCAGGCACTGCCTTGAGGATGGCGTAATAAGGTGTGAAATACCAAACCGGTTTGATGTGCTCCGGCGTTACCAATGGATTGGCTGGTATGAAATTATCATGTTCGAGGAACAAGCCGCCTGCTTCGGGCCAGAAAAACAGCACGAATGTAAACAGCAACAGGAACATGGCAACACCAAAAATATCCTTGACCGTATAGTAAGGATGAAATGGAATACCGTCCTTCGGGACCCCGTTTTCATCCTTGTTTTCCTTGATTTCAATCCCGTCCGGATTGTTGGAGCCATTCTCTCGCAGCGCCACCAGGTGCATCAGGACCAGGCCAAAGATAGCCAGTGGCAACGCAATCACATGCAGCGCGAAAAAGCGGTTCAGAGTTGCGTCAGAGATAAAGAAGTCACCCCTGATCCATTCTGTCAACGGCTCACCAATCGTCGGAATAGCGCCGAACAGGTTAATAATGACCTGCGCACCCCAGTAGGACATCTGGCCCCAGGGCAGCACATAACCCATGAATGCCTCGGCCATCAGGGCGAGGTAAATCAGCATGCCGAAAATCCACACCAGCTCACGTGGCGCCCGGTGAGAACCATACAGCAGGCTGCGGAACATATGCAGGTAGATCAGTATGAAAAAGAACGAAGCCCCGGTGGAATGAAGGTAGCGAATGAACCAGCCCCATTGGACATCGCGCATGATGTACTCGACAGACGCAAAAGCGAGTTCCGCCGAAGGCTTGTAATGCATGGTCAGGAAAATTCCGGACAAAATCTGGATCACCAGCACCATCAATGCCAGCGAACCCATGTAATACCAGAAATTGAAATTCTTCGGGGCCATGTAGCCCGTCATGGTGGCGTTCCAGAATGCAGTGACCGGCAGTCGCTTATCTATCCATCCCATAAACGCGTCCGCGCTTCTGGCTAAAGAACTGACAGGTTTGGCCATCATACGGCTCCTTCAGGATTTACACCGATCACCAGAGTAGAGTCATCGATGAAGCTGTAAGGGGGAATTCTCAGGTTTGTTGGTGCAGGTACACCTTTGTACACCCGGCCAGCCATATCGAACTTGGATTTATGGCAAGGGCAGAAAAAGCCGCCTTTCCAGTTCTCCTCGAATGGCTGCGGGCCAACCTGTGGAATGATCTGTGGTACACAACCGAGATGAGTACAATGCATGTTGACAACCAGGTACTCGTCACGCAGCGCGCGTGACTCGTTGAGTGCAAATGCGGGTTGCTCAGATTCCTGTGACTCCGGATCCCTCAGGTCACCGTCTACTTCGGGCAGCATGTCAACCGTTTCCTGGGTTCTGCGCAGAATGCCAATCGTCTGGCCGCGCCACTGCACCTTGAGCAGCTGACCCGGATCAAGTCCGTCCAGAATAACCTGGACCGGTGAGCCGACCGCCTGTGCCTTTGCGCTTGGCTTCCAGGACTGTATGAAAGGCACGGCCACGAAACCCGCACCTACCGCTCCCACGACGGAGGTTGTGGCGACGAGAAACCGGCGCCTTTTTTTATTCACGCCATCAGTTGGCATCTGTTTCTCCAGCTGGATGAGATCCCTGCAGGGTCTATTCAGTTTTATGAATTATCCGCACGATAACCGAGAAAAAGGGGCTGACTGTTGCAGCCAACCCATAGTCTGACGATACCCGTACATTATAAAAGAGTTATTTTATCCGAAACGGGACATGTGAAACAATGAATTTACCGATAGAATGATCAAATGTCTCAAGTTCGTGACCTGATGGGCTTCATCGTTCGTGCGGTTATCGCTGGCCTCGCCCTTGCCTTTGTCCTCGTATACCTGTGGCCTTCGATGGCTCAGCGCCTCGCACATGATGGAAATCCGGGTGTCACCGAAGCCGTTTCTGCACCCATTTCCTACGCCGATGCCGTCAACCGCACAGCGCCCGCAGTCGTCAGCCTGCGGATCCGAACAATGAAACCCCAGGTAGTCGGGTCCAGGGCTCTTTACAAACTGGTGCCAAATGATGGATCGGGCGTTCTGATGAGCGAAGATGGTTATATTTTGACCAACAATCATGTCATCGGCAATGCCCAGACTGCCAGGGTTGCTCTTTGGGATGGACGATTGGAACTTGCCACGGTTGTAGGGTCGGACCCGGAAACTGACCTTGCCGTACTGAAAATCAATCAAACCGGCCTGCCGACCGCTCCTGTGCCTGAAGACCAGACCGTGCGCCCTGGCGACGTCGTACTTGCCATTGGGAACGCCCTGGGCCTGAGCCACACGGTTACCATGGGAATCGTCAGTGCGACCGGTAGAAACGACTTGCGGGCAAGTCTCTATGAAGACTACATCCAGACGGATGCTGCCATCAATGTCGGCAACAGCGGCGGCGCACTGATCAATGCAAAGGGCGAATTGGTAGGTATTAGCACGCTCAATAACGCCTATGGTCAGAACATCGGCTTCGCCATTCCTATCGGACTGGCCCTGAGTGTCATGAATCAGATCATCGACTACGGCAGTGTCAGGCGTGGCTGGCTGGGTGCTTTTTACAGCGACATCCGCCCAACCCTCCGGGGGGATGTCAGCACCGGCATCGGCGTTGCACAGGTGATTAAGGATGGTCCGGCCTGGAACGCGGGCATTCGCCAGGGCGATATTATCCTGACTCTCGACGGAGAGCCGGTCACCGATGCGGGCCAATTCCTGCTGGCGATCTCACGGCGCGAACCCGGCAGCCAGGTGGAACTGGAAGTATCCCGCGGATCAGAGCAATTTCAAACCTATGCGACCCTGATCCAGCAACCACCTATCCAGTAGCCCTCGCCGTGCTCAGGTTTTTGGAAGTGTCACTCCGGTTTGACCCTGGTATTTTCCAGCCCGGTCAGCGTAGGACTGTTCACACACTTCATCGGATTCAAAAAACAGGAACTGGGCGACACCTTCATTGGCATAAATTTTCGCCGGCAATGGAGTCGTGTTTGAAAATTCGAGGGTGACATGTCCCTCCCACTCCGGTTCCAGGGGCGTCACGTTCACGATGATGCCGCAGCGTGCATAGGTTGATTTCCCCAGGCAGATTGTCAGGACATTACGAGGAATGCGGAAGTATTCAACCGTACGAGCCAAAGCGAAAGAATTGGGTGGAATGATGCAGACATCGCCGCTGAAATCTACGAAACTGTTTTCGTCGAACCGCTTGGGATCGACGATTGCTGAATTGATATTGGTGAAAATCTTGAAGTCTCGGGCACAGCGCACATCGTATCCATAGCTGGACGTGCCGTACGAGATGCAACGGTCACCTTCACTTCCCAGGCGTATCTGGCCAGGCTCGAAAGGCTCGATCATACGGTCGGATTCAGCCATGCGCCGAATCCAGAGATCAGCTTTAATGCTCAATGTACCGGTCCTCAGGTATTCAAAACGTTGATCTGTGGCATATTCAATGCCAGGTTTCGTGGCGTCATGGCCAGGCGCGCAGCAGTCTTTCGCGCCACTTCGCGGTAACGCTGGGCCAACTCCGAATCAGGGTCGGAAACGACCGTTGGCATCCCCTGGTCGAGGTCAGAACGAATTTTCATTGCGAGCGGCAGTTGCCCCAGCAAGGGAATGTCATATTCCTGTGCCATTCGGCCTCCGCCGCCCGAGCCGAAAATCGACTCTTCGTGACCGCACTTGCTGCAGATGTGAGTGCTCATATTTTCTACGATTCCGAGTACTGACATTTCGACCTTACGGAACATCTGTACCGCTTTTCGTGCGTCGAGCAGCGCGATATCCTGAGGCGTAGTGACAATGACGGACCCGGACACCGGAACTTTTTGCGCCAGCGTGAGCTGGATGTCGCCAGTTCCGGGGGGCAGGTCTATCACCAGGTAATCCAGCCCCTGCCAGTTGGTTTCGGTCAACAATTGCTGTAGAGCCGAAGTGACCATCGGGCCACGCCAGATCATTGGCGTATCCTCTTCCACCATGAATCCGATCGACATCACCTGCAAACCATGCGCGCGTTGCGGCACAATCCTGTTTCCATCAGTCTCGGGATTCCCCGACACGCCCAGCATGCGCGGCATGCTGGGGCCATAAATATCTGCATCCAGCACGCCCACCCTGGCGCCATCCGCGCGCAAGGCAAGTGCCAGGTTTACCGCGGTCGACGATTTTCCGACGCCGCCTTTTCCCGAGGCAATGGCAATGATGTTCTTGATCTGATCCTGGGGTTTCAAATCACCCTGGACAACATGTGGCACGACCTTCCAGTCGAGGTTGATGGATGCTTTTTCTATCGCAGGGTCGGATTCCAATTGCGAGCTGATGTCAGCAACCAGTGAATCCCTGATGCCATCGATCGGGTAACCCGCTCGCAAATCGACAGAAATTCGTTGTCCATCCAGACCGATTCCACGCAGCCAGCCGAGGCTGATAATATCGGATTCGGTGTTTGGATCCGTGATTCCTGCAAGCAGGTCTTTTACATATTGTTCTGAAAGTTGGGTCATGCTGTAGGGCCTTTTAATTTAGCCGGATGAGTCAAGCCGCCCATTGTATATTTATTCTCTCTCGATCGGGAACCTCGGGCATGACATAATTTGCTATTAAACCGGCAGAATCCCTATGACAGACGAAAAACGGCAAATCCTGGTGACCAGCGCCCTTCCCTATGCTAATGGTGCGATTCATCTCGGCCATATGCTGGAATACATCCAGACGGATATTTGGGCACGCTTCCAGCGCTCACAGGGACACGAGTGTTATTTCGCCTGGGCCGACGACGCCCACGGAACGCCCGTCATGTTGTGGGCACGTGCTGAGGGAAAATCCCCTGAAGAGCTCATCGACATGATGAATGAGCAGCACAAAACTGATTTTCGTGATTTTGGCATCAGTTACGACAATTATTCCTCGACTCATAGTGAGTTCAATCGCGAACTGGTAGGGCAGATCTACGGCAGGCTGGAAAAAAACGGCTACATTGAACGCCGTGACATCCAGCAGCTGTACGATGAGGAAGAAGGCATGTTCCTGCCAGATCGTTTCATTCGCGGCACCTGCCCGAAATGCAAAACTCCGGATCAGTATGGCGACAGCTGCGAATCATGCGGCAGCACCTACTCGCCCACCGACCTGATCGACCCGCGTTCAGCCGTAACCGGCAGCAAACCCGTTATGAAAAAGTCTGAGCATTTTTTCGTCCGCCTTGGCGCTTTCGAGGAACCGTTGAAAAAGTGGATGGCTTCAGGCGCTCTGCAACCGGAAATCCTTAACAAACTGCAGGAATGGTTTACCGATGGACTGCGTGACTGGGATATTTCCAGGGACGAGCCCTATTTCGGATTCCGCATCCCCGGTACCAAAGACAAGTACTTCTACGTATGGGTCGACGCACCGGTCGGCTACATGGCCAGCTTCAAGGAATTGTGTGAAAGGAAAGGACTGGATTTCGATGCGTGGTGGCGCCCGGACTCCAGCGCCGAGGTCTACCATTTTATCGGCAAGGATATTGTCTACTTTCACACCCTGTTTTGGCCTGCGATGCTGATGGGGGCGGATTTGCGAACGCCAACAGCCGTCTATGCCCACGGGTTTCTGACAGTCGATGGCGCCAAGATGTCGAAATCGCGCGGCACCTTCATCTGCGCACGAACTTACCTGGATCACTTGCACCCTGACTACCTGCGCTATTATTTCGCCGCCAGGCTGGGCCCGGGCACTGGCGACATTGACCTGAACCTCGACGACTTCGTACAACGCGTCAACTCCGACGTGGTGGGAAAAGTGGTAAACATTGCCAGCCGGTGCGCCGGATTTATCGGCCGGCTTTTTGAGGGCAAGCTCTCGCCGACTCTGCCCGAACCGGACCAATATAAGCAGTTTGTCGCAGCAAGGACTGCTATCGCGGCCGACTTTGAAGGTCGCAACTATCAGTCAGCGATACGCCGGATCATGAAGCTGGCCGATGAGGCAAACCGTTACATCGACGAGGAAAAGCCCTGGGTTCAAATCAAGGAAGAAGGCAAGGAATTGCAGGTTCAGGCAATCTGTACGCAGGGCATCAACCTGTTCAGTGTCCTGATCTCATATCTTGCACCCGTGTTACCGTTTACTGCCGATCGGGCCAGCACATTTCTCGGCCGTGATGTCAGCAACTGGAGCAACATGGATCAACCCCTGGTCGATGTCACGGTAAATACGTTTCAGCCCCTGTTGACGCGGATCGATCCGCTCAAGGTAGAAGCAGTTATCAATGCATCGAAAGAATCCCTGCAGCCGACAGAAGTTGTTTCCACTACCAGCGAAGCAATCGTCATCGAGCCACTGGCCGATGAAATTACGATCGATGATTTTCTCAAGGCGGACCTGCGGGTAGCGAAGATTATCAAGGCGGAATCAATACCGGAGGCCGATAAACTGCTGAAGTTGACGCTGGACATCGGCAACGAAACACGCACAGTCTTCGCCGGCATAAAGTCGGCCTATGAACCAGCAGATCTGGAAGGGCGATTTACCATTATGGTGGCCAACCTCAAGCCCCGCAAAATGCGGTTCGGGACTTCAGAAGGCATGGTGCTGGCCGCCGGGCCGGGCGGCAATGATCTTTATGTGCTGGAACCGGACGCTGGTGCCCGGCCAGGTATGCGCGTTACATAGCCCCATTCATGACCGAATATTTCCTGATCCTGGTCAGCACGGTTCTAGCGAACAATTTCGTCCTGGTTCGCTTTCTGGGCCTGTGCCCGTTCATGGGCGTGTCCAACAAGATCGAGGGCGCAATTGGCATGTCGGTTGCAACCCTGTTTGTGCTGACCCTGTCTTCGATCACGAGCTACCTGTTGAGCCGTTACCTGTTGCAACCGCTCGGGCTTGAGTACCTGTCTACACTCACCTTCATCCTGGTGATTGCAACAGTCGTGCAATTGACCGAAATGATCATGCGCAAATCCAGCCCTCTGCTGTACCGGATCCTCGGTATTTTTCTCCCGCTTATTACCAGCAATTGCGCCGTTCTTGGAGTTGCCCTGTTAAACGTTCAGGAACAGCACAACCTGCTTCAATCCGCTCTTTACGGGTTCGGCGCAGCAGCGGGGTTCGGCCTGGTGCTGGTGATGTTTTCCGCCATGCGTGAACGGATTGCCCATGCAGATGTCCCGATCCACTTCCAGGGCGCGCCAATCGGTCTGATCACTGCAGGCCTGATGGCGCTGGCCTTCATGGGATTCACTGGTCTGGCCAGGCTCTGAGGATTATAAAACATGCTCACCGCAGTCATTTCGATCACCTTGCTGGGCAGTCTGTTCGGGCTGGGGCTGGGCTGGTTCGCCCGTAAATTCAGGGTTGACTCCGACCCGGTCGTGGAAAGCATTAACGCGGTGCTTCCACAAACCCAGTGTGGACAGTGCAACTTCCCCGGCTGCAAGCCATACGCTGAAGCCATAGCAGCGGGCGAGGCTGCCATCAACCAGTGTCCACCCGGCGGGGAAGCCGGAATCAGGCAGTTGGCAGATTTACTGGGCGTGGAAGCCCTGCCCCTGAACCCGGAATACGGTGAGGAAAAACCCAGGACCATTGCAGTCATCGATGAAGAAACCTGTATTGGATGTACTTTGTGCATTCAGGCCTGCCCTGTGGATGCGATACTCGGCGCAGCCAAACTGATGCACACAGTGATCACCAGTGAATGCACGGGTTGTGACCTGTGCCTTCCTCCATGCCCCGTTGATTGCATCGAAATGGTTTCTCAGAACCCGCCTGCCGGCCACTGGGTATGGCCCAGGCCGGGCGAGCCACTTGCAACCGGTGCTGGCTGATGCACTCCGACCCTTTTCGTGAAGCGCGTCAGGCCGGTGAACAACTACACCATTTTCATGGCGGTTTACGGCTACGCCACAACAAAAAAATCTCCTGCGAAACCCCGGTAGAAAAAGCGGCACTCGCGACCCGCTATTACGTACCCCTGAGGCAACACGCCGGCAGGGAAGCCGAACCGATGGTCAGCGAGGGACAACAAGTGCTCAAGGGGGACCCGCTCGGCAGTTTCAGAGATTTGGGCAGCGGATGTATCCATTCGCCGACTTCGGGTACGGTCACTGCAATCGCCATGCACCCCATCAGCCATCCATCGGGTAACGATGGGCGCTGCATCATTATTAAACCCGATGGCCTGGATCAATGGACCACACTGGAGCCGTTGCCAGACTGGCAATGCTCGGATTCTGAAGAACTGATCAATATCATTCGGCAACACGGCATTGTTGGGCTTGGCGGGGCAGTATTTCCGACCGGTTTCAAGGTAAGTGAAGCCAATCGGCGTGGTATCCACACTCTGGTTCTTAACGGCTCGGAATGTGAACCCTACATCAGCTGTGATGAAATGCTGATGCGAGAGCAGCCCGATTCGATTGTTCTTGGTGCCAGGATTCTGCAAAAAGCGATTGGTGCAGAAAGAACCGTGATCGCGATCGAAGACCAGATGGGCGTCGTGAACACTGCACTCACAGCTGCAGTAAAACGTTCTGGATCGAACGATATAGATATCGTAAAAGTCACTACGATCTACCCCGAGGGCGGAGAAAAACAACTGATCAAAGTGCTTACAGGGCTTGAAGTGCCGTCCGGCGGGCGCCCGACCGATCTGGGTATACTCTGCCAGAATGTCGCCACCGCAACGGCCGTTGCAAGTGCGGTTAGCGAAGACAAGCCGTTGATCGAACGAATCGTTACGGTAACCGGAAACGGCGTTCGCAGGCCGCGCAACTTGCTGGCGCAAATCGGCACGCCCATTTCCAACCTGATCGATCAATGTGGCGGCTATAACAAAGGCGCGGCACGGCTCATTCTCGGCGGACCGATGATGGGATATGCCCTGTCGTCCGACAGTAACCCGGTTATCAAGGCGGCTAATTGCATCCTGGTCCTGACTGAAGATGATATCCGGCCCAGCCAACCCGAAATGCCCTGTATTCGCTGCGGAGAATGCGCCAGGGTGTGCCCTGCCCTTTTATTGCCCCAGTCACTGAATGGATCTATCCGGAACGGGCTTTGGGATGAAACAGAAGACCTTGGACTGGCCGATTGTATCGAATGCGGATGTTGCGATTTTGTCTGCCCCAGTCACATTCCCCTGGTCGAATGGTTTCGTTTCGGCAAATCCAGCCTGCATGCGCTGGCCATGGAACGCGAGCAGGCAGATACGGCAAGGCAACGATTCGAAGCTCGCGAGGCGCGACTGGGGCAATTGAAGCTGGAAAGAAAAGAGCGCATTGAACGAAAAAAGAAGGGTTTGCAGAATGAGCCGGACAAGCAGGAAAAAATAGCCGCTGCCATTAAACGTGCACGCTCCAGGCTGGACCACAAACCATGAGCCGTTCTTTCGAAACGGGTGGTGCTCCCCACTTCCCGCCACATTCAACCGTGTCTGGCGTCATGTTGCAGGTTATTTATGCGTTGCTGCCGGCAATAGCCGCCCACGCCTGGTTCTTTGGTCCGGGCATCCTTATTCAGATCATCCTGGCGGTTGTGTTTGCCGTGGGATTTGAAGCATTGATGCTCAAGCTCATGCACAAACCCGTGAGGCTCTTCCTGGAAGATTTCAGTGTAGTCCTGACAGCTATCCTGTTTGCGCTGTGTGTGCCGCCACTCGCCCCATGGTGGATTGCGCTGTTCGGTATGTTGTTTGCAGTTGTGGTCGCTAAACACCTGTACGGAGGGCTGGGCCACAACATGTTCAACCCGGCGATGGTTGGATATGTCGTGGTCCTGATCAGCTTCCCACAGGCCATGACTGCCTGGCTGCCACCCTTGTCTATCGCGCCTGAAAACCTGGGCCTGGGAGATGCCTTGATGACTGTGTTCACGGGCAAGCCGCCTGGCGCGCTCGCCTGGGATGTCATCACTCAAGCGACACCCCTGGATGCGATAAGAACCAGCGTTGCCTCGGGAGAAATGATAGCCGAGGCCCGTCAGTCACCGGTTTTTGGTGATTTTGGGGGTCTGGGCTGGGAATGGATCGCAAACTGGTACGCCCTGGGGGGTGTCTGGCTACTGTGGCGTCGTATCATCAGCTGGCATGCACCCGTCGCCATGATAAGCAGTGTGCTGATCCTGGGAACGGGTGCATTCCTGGCAGACCCGGGAAATAACCCGGCGCCATTGCAGCATGTGTTTTCCGGCGCACTGATGATCGGAGCGTTTTTTATTGTCACTGACCCGGTAAGCGGATGCACAAGTAACCGGGGACGCCTGATATTTGGAGCAGGTGTGGGTATCATCACTTTGACCATCAGGCGCTGGGGCGGGTACCCAGACGGCGTGGCCTTTGCGGTGCTGTTGATGAATATGGCAGCGCCGTTGATTGACCGTTACACACGTCCGAGGAAATTCGGGCAATGAACAATATGCTCAAAAGCGCTGCAGCCCTTGGACTGGTAGCCATCGCAGGCACTACGCTGCTAACCGGTGTCGATGCACTGACAGCGGATCGCATTGCAGCCCAGGAGCGCAGAGTCATCCTGGAACAATTGGGCCAGATCATTCCGCAGAGCTATGACAACCCGTTATTGGAGGATCGTATCCTGT
>Ga0265306_10000107_pt1 | contig 31807 bp, 25 predicted proteins | sample Helome_3_FD_192493 | JGI IMG/M metagenome (GOLD analysis project Ga0265306, IMG submission 192493) | Marine sediment microbial communities from subtidal zone of North Sea - Hel_20160420 (Illumina Assembly) | ecosystem: Environmental > Aquatic > Marine > Subtidal zone > Sediment ... | reverse complement strand
GCGGCAAGAGGTATTCCGGAAAATTCAATCTCCGCTGCGGTGAAGAGCTTCACGAAAAACTGGCTATCGAGTCGATGAAAGTTAGCGAGAGTCTTAACAGCTATTGCGTAAAAGTTCTCAAACATGAGGTTGAGCCATGAGTATGGCGATTTGGGTCAGTGGGAATTGGAGGCTGACCTTCGAGTTTTGAGACGGCAACGCGTATGTGTTGGACTACGAGGACTATCATTGATGGTTATGCATAATCCCCCGCACCCGGGCGAGTTTATCCGGGAGACATATATTGAGCCTTTCGATATGAGTATCAGGTCGTTGGCTGAGACTCCGGGTGTTGCTGACTCAACTTTAGCGCGTGTCGTTTCCGAGCGCAGTGCAGTGAGCCCCGAGATGGCGCTGCGACTGTCGAAGGCGCTTGGTCGATCGCCCGAGAGCTGGTTGGCCATGCAAGACAATTATGATCTTTGGTGGGCCAGGAAATCGGCAGATCTGGCCAAGGTCCGGAAGATTCGATTTGAAGCGACCGTCTAAAACTGCCGACCTTGGCTATCTTAATTGGATCCTTCGCCGCGCTGTCGGAACAGCGCACTCCGAGGCCGGCGCAGCCGGCCGACATAACTGAGCCCCGCAGGGGCGAAGGCAATCACGCCGCCGCTACCAAAAATGAAAAGAGCCGGTCCCTTGTGGACCGGCTTTTTCATTTTCGATACCGCAAGGGCAGGATCTGGTTCTGCGTAGAGAGCAGGTTCACCCGAGGCGCCCCGACGCGTAGCGTCGGTTAACAGGCGCCGAGACCAACCGGAGCGTTGACCAGATCGCCGGGAGCGATCTGGGACGCACGAAGCGCGCCCGCAGGGCCGGCAACAGGATGTTGCCGGTCAACCGCGGAGGGCGAAATCCTGCCCCCGCTAGCACTTGAATCTGTTCTCATTCCAATGGCCATCTCCTCGAAGGTTTCGGGACGGTCTATTTTTTTGTCTTAGCGAAGGGCAATCGATAAACTGAAATCGGGGTACAGGCCACATACCGGTGAAAGATTCACTCCGAGCACTCGCTAGGGACGCAGTCAACAGCCTGCGTGACCTGACGCCGATCATCTTGGTGATCGGTGTCTTCCAGGCGTTCGTCATCCGCCAGCCGGTCGACGGTCTGCTGTCGCTCGTCGGCGGCGCGCTGCTCGTTGTTGCGGGTCTGACCTTCTTTATCTTCGGCCTGCGACTCGCGCTCTTTCCGGTCGGAGAGGGGCTTGCTCACTCGCTCGCGCGCAAAGGCAGCGTTTTCTGGCTTATCGCCTTCGCCTTCGTACTGGGCTTCGGGACGACGGTTGCGGAACCGGCGCTGATCGCTGTCGCAGGGGAGGCGGCGGCGGTTGCCGCGGATGCAGAAGTCATCGCGAGAACGCCCGAGGCCATGGATGACTACGCCTTTGGCCTTCGCATGACGGTCGCACTCGCCGTCGGCGTTGCGATTGTGCTGGGCGTGTTACGCATCATCATCAACTGGTCGCTGCCGATACTGATCATAAGCGGCTATGCGCTGGTGGTACTGCTGACGACGATCGCGCCCCCGGAGATTATCGGCATCGCCTACGATTCCGGCGGCGTTACGACGTCGACTGTGACCGTTCCGCTGGTGACCGCGCTGGGTGTAGGGCTCGCTAGCTCCGTGAAGGGCAGGAATCCGATGCTGGACGGCTTTGGCCTGATTGCATTTGCCTCGCTGACGCCAATCCTGTTTGTGCTGATCTACGGCATGGTGGTCTGATGGATCTGGCCGTTGACGCACTGTTTTTCGTCACGGACAGCGCGCTGGACGTGCTGCCGATTGTCATCTTTCTGTTCGCGTTTCAGTGGCTTGTCATCGGCGAGAGAATGCCTAACGGAGGCAAGATCATCGTGGGATTTGCGTTCGTCGTCGTCGGCCTGGGCCTATTCCTGGAAGGCCTGGAGCACAGCCTGTTTCCGCTCGGGCGCATGATGGCGGAGCAGCTCACTCATCCCGAATTCCTGCTCGACACCGTAGAGCATGCCGTGGCCGAATTTACCTGGCAGGATTTCTACTGGGTCTATATTTTCGCTGCGGCAGTCGGCTTCTCCACGGCGATGGCGGAACCTTCACTGATGGCGGTGGCTATGAAAGCCAACACCGTCTCTGGTGGGGCAATCGGCGTCGTCGGCCTGCGTGTTGCAGTGGCCATCGGCGCAGGCATCGGCGTGAGCCTGGGCTGCTTCCGCATCATCACGGGTTTGCCGCTGCCTTATTTCATCGCGGCCGGTTACTTCATCGTCATCATGCAGACGATGGCAGCCCCGAAAGAGATCGTGCCGCTGGCATACGACTCGGGCGGAGTGACGACATCCACCGTTACGGTTCCTTTGGTCGCAGCGCTCGGACTTGGCCTGGCCGACGCCGTGCCGGGGCGCAGCCCACTGCTGGACGGCTTCGGCCTGATTGCCTTTACGGCGCTGTTCCCGATCATCACGGTGCTTGCCTACGGCCAGTTCGCCATTCTGCGGGATCGCATTTCGAAATCGCAGCCGTCAGACAAGAATTCGGAATAGGAAGAACACCGTGCCCTTCGTTATCTCGCAGTGCCTGCAACTGGATTGCGGTCGGGACGCTATCCCTCCAGCGTTACAGGACTGGTGAATCCTGGTGGTTTGATCGTTAAGACGGAGCAGTCGAGTTGCCCGAGAATGCTCTCCGCCGTGTTGCCCATGAAGAAACCGTCAATCCCGGTGCGTGCGACGGTTCCCATAACGACGAGATCCGCTGACAGTTCGCGAGCCAGGTCCGATACAACGAACTGGGCGGGCCCTTGAATTACATGGAAATGGATGTCTGGGACGCCAGCGTTGTTCGTGTCTGTCGACGTGCCGTAGTTCTTAACGAGATTCTTCAGCCAGCGCCTTCGCCCGGTGGCTTCCTCTCCCAACATTGCCTCATACTCAGCCTCCGAGAAGTTCCATTTGTGTGACGTTAAGAGCGATTCGCCGAACACTTCCCATGCGTGCACGATGTGCGCTTCGCTGTATTCGGCCAGCGCCATTGACGTGGAAATCTCCAGGATCTGGCGGTTGAGTGTGTCCTTTGCCGGTTGTTCCGGATCCTGGTCAACGGCCGCCAGTATGCGAAGGTATTTTTGCCGCTCCGTTGGCTTGACGATCCAGACTGGGCACGGGCACTTGCGCATCAGGTGCTTGTCCGTGCTGCTGAACAATATCTCCCGTAGGGCACTGTCAGCGTCGGCACACTTAATGATCAGGTCGTGGTCGTTCCGCAATACCTGTCGGATTATCTCGATAAATGGTTTTCCGATAAGCACTTTCTTGTCTACGGAGACTCCGTCAGTTGGGACCGAGTTGACAGTATCCTCCAGCCATTCTCGTTTACTGGCGGTGGCAACATCGAGGACTTGGCGTTGCGTGATCCTGATAGCACCTATTCGCACTTCGCTGGGAACTGTGTCAACGATTGCGCACACGGTAAGGCGGGCTTGGTTCTTCCTCGCTAACGTGGTGCCACGTTTCAGTGCAGCCGAGTAGTCCGTACGTTCATCGACAACAAGCAAGATATTGGAAAACCTTTTCATTGCTGAACCTCGCGTAAATTGAACGACTAACGGCCGATTTTACTATTATTGGGAAAACTGGACACTTGGCCCGGGAGTGGGGCAGATTGGTGAATTCGGGCTACTTCAAACGGACACGTCCCCGGGCTGTCGGAACAGTGCAAAGCGCGCCAGCGTTTTGGACGCCCAAGTCTGCGAGGGCGCCCCGCAGGGGTGAGAATCGACCAGTGGGAGATTCGAATCCATCCTACCCTCGCTACCAAACAGAATCGCCAAGCCTTTGGCCAGGCTCTTCTTTAAGAGCATGCTCTGGCTGAGATGCAGGTTTAGCCGAGCGCTGGCCGCCACAGCTATTCGAGTTTTGTCTTCAATGCCCGACTAGCCGATAGGCGGCGGTTTACCCTTCTGACCACGCGGGCACTCCTGGGAACGGTCCCAGTCGCCCAGTGAAGCAGCAGCTTCGTATGTCGGAGTAGGCCGCTTCGGGCTCTACCTCTGCATCAGGAAATCCCTCAGGCCTGGGATAGGCGTACGAGTAGAACGCCGTATCGTCAACTGGGCCGCCGCCAGCCCAGTTCTGGCGTGAAAGGCGGAAAAGGTAATGCCTCACTAATGTTCGTTGTCGCCGTAAAGAGGTCGCCCCAGCGAATCGGCCATGAACGACCACTGGACCGGGACAATAAGGGCGTTTATTCTTCTTATACCCTGATCGCCCGCGTCGAAAGGCGTGCCCTCGTCGAAGTGCGAGCGGCCGGCGGCGAAAGTCAAGGGTGAGTTCCGGAGACCCCATTGTGTGGACGACCTTGCTGGCTCCCATCGGCCTGAGACTGATCGAACTCGCCGTGATCGTGCGAGTTTTGCTGCGACCTCACAGAGATCCCGCGTCACGGATCGCCTGGATCGTAGTAATCGCCGTCGTCCCCTTCTTCGGTCTCATCGTATATCTCCTGTTCGGCGAGACAAACATTGGTCGCAGGCGCGTTGCGCGAGTTCGCGGGATTCTCTCAGGCTTGCCGCCCGCGATACCCGCCTCGGCATGTAACGACCCGCTGTTGCGAGCGACGTTCCCCGAGCGCTACGCCTCGCTGTTTCGATTGGGGGAATCGATCAACGGGTTCACACCCGTCGGCGGCAATGCAGCCTATCTGACGAAGGACTCGAATGCCGCGATCGAAGCGATAGTCGCCGACGTTGATTCCGCCCGCGACCACATCCATCTGATTTTTTACATCTGGCTCGCCGACAACAACGGCCTGAAGGTTGTCGAGGCACTCAAGCGCGCCGCTGCACGCGGGGTCGCCTGTCGCGCCATGGCGGACGGGCTCGGTTCTCGCGCAATGATCGGTTCGCAGCACTGGCAGGAGATGAGCCGAGCGGGAGTTCACGTGGCTACGGCACTCCCTATCGGGAACCCGTTGCTGCGTCCCTTTCACGGACGGATCGACCTGCGCAACCACCGAAAGATCGTCGTGATCGATAACTGGATTACCTATTGCGGAAGCCAGAACTGTGCCGACCCGGAGTTCCGCGTGAAACCGAAGTACGCCCCATGGGTCGACGCGTTGATGCGCTTCGAGGGTCCGATAGCGCGTCAGAATCAGCATGTCTTCGTGTCTGACTGGATGACGTACGCCGATGAGGACATCCGCGAATTGCTCGAGACGCCGATCCGGTCGAGCGACGCCGGCTTTCCCGCCCAGGTCGTTGCCACGGGACCGACAGTGCGATACGACGCGATGCCCGAAGCCTTCGCGACCCTGATGCACGTCGCACGCCGGGAGTTGATTATCACGACGCCCTATTACGTCCCGGACGACTCCATGCAGGCCGCACTCTGCGCCGCGGCACATCGAGGCGTTGCAACGACGATCGTGTTTCCCGCGCACAACGATTCCTGGGAAGTAGCCGCGGCCAGCCGCAGCAATTACCTCGAGTTGCTCAAAGCCGGCGTCAAGATTCACGAATACGTCGGCGGCCTGCTGCACACCAAATCCATGACGGTCGACGGCGATGTGACCCTGATCGGGTCGGCGAACCTCGACCGCCGCAGCTTCGAATTAAACTACGAGAACAACATCCTGCTCTACGATGAATCCCTGACGGCGCAAATGCGGGAACGGCAGGACATGTATTTAGCCTCATCGAAAGAGGTGAAGACCGCCGACGTCGAGGCTTGGCCTGCCCGCCACCGCCTTTGGAACAACACGGTAGCATTGCTCGGGCCTCTGCTCTGAAAAGGAGAACTCTATGAATCTTGGCAGCCTTCAGGACAGCATCCGGCCGCACCGGCAGAGCACACTGCACGCCCTGATCCCGATCTTTACGGTTCTCATCTCGGGATTGGTCATCATTCTTGCGGTCAGTCCGCAATACCTGCGCCAGCTTCACCCGTTAACGCTTCTGCTCCTTGCGATCGCTTGCGCCCTGCCGGTTTGGGCGTGGAACCAACTGTTGTGGTGGTACAGCGGGCGTAGCGTCTCGGCCGCGATCGTCGAGAAACTGACATACGTTCTCGATGTTCCTCAGAAACACCGCAGGGCCTACGGCATAGCCCTTTCGCAGCTCCTCAAGGCCGTCGACGTTCTCCGCTTCCTACCGCATGAGAACATCGCGAACTTCGTGACGGTCATCGCCATCTACGCCGGAGCCGCGGTTTGCTATTGGGCCGGCGCATCGCCCGCGGTGCTGTGTCTGTGTATCTTCGGATTGAGCGTGTTCTTTTGGGCCGCGGCACTGATTTTTTTGCGGCGTTCCCTTCGAAAGATCGATGTCAAACCTCTCCGGGAGCTGTGGCACGAACTGAAAAACCGCGACGAACTCTTCGCGGACATCGGTCGCCATTTCGAACGCATGGAGAAAACGCTTTTGGCGAACTTGGCGAGGCGCGAAACGAGCGGCGAGAGTAGTGCCGCCGGCGAGAACTCCGGCTGATCCGGTTTGAAGCGACCACCTAAGGGCATAGCCTCCCTTATGGAGGCCATTTGTGTTCGGAAAGGAGTTGCCATATTGCAGGCGCAATTCGGATAGTCGTCTGAATCTCTGCGGCATAATCTAATTCTCGGGCAAGCAATTCTTGTTTTGACCAATCTGTAGGAGCGGCTTTTCCTGATCTTCTGCGAGGATGTTTCCCGACAGCAGCAAAGAAATAACCAGGATTACCCATGAGGATCCTCGATACGCATTCATAACAGTTCCCTCCAACATGATCGAACGTTGTTCGTCTTCGACACGTCCTGGTGGCCGGTTGCCGCCTAACCCGGGTTACTGCATACACGATTCGTATAGGAGCAATCAATATGCCTCGTCTATCAGGATCGCGACACTAGAGCCCGTTGCTGGCAACCGCCCGTCGAACGGGGTGACACACGTCGGGTGTTGCAGTACGCTCCACGCAGCAATGGTTTGGAATTGCGGCTCGGGCAGAGACGTGGCTCAGTCGGTGCCTACGAATTAATCTGAAGGGGATACGTATGAGATTCACGTTTGCAAAGACATCATTGCTCGCCCTGGCATCTTTTGCGCTGTTTCCTTCTCTGGCGGCGGGGCAGATTGGCCCGGCGTTTACCGGCCTCACCGCGTCTGCGAAAGACGCCACGGCCGCTTTCGGTTCCCCGGCAGGCATAACGCGTCTGGAAGAGCCCCAGCTCGTGACCCAGGCGTTAGTTGCCATCACGTACTCGGATTTCGACGTTGACCAGGACAACGTGGGTGGCGGGGATGCAGACAGTGACTTCACGGTTACGCCCATTCCGGGCCTCTTCTACGTCCGCCCATTGAATGAGCGCTGGAGTCTTGGGCTCACGTTCAATGTGCCGTCCGGTATTGGTTACGACTACGGAACGAGTTGGGCCGGGCGCTATCATGTGCAAGAGACAGAGCTTGCTTTCGTCGCGGGACAGGCCGTTCTCGCCTACAAGGTCAACGACAGCCTCTCGTTGTCTGCCGGAGCCTATGCGATGTACGTGGACTCGAAGACAAAAGTTTCGGTCAACAACCTCGTTCCGGGCGTCGAAGACGGTAGCGTCAAGCTGGACGAGACTGGCGCCGCGATCGGCTACGTGCTCGGGGCGATGTACGAGTTTTCGGACACGACCCGCGTTGGCTTGACTTACCGGTCGGAAGTTGAGCCCGAACTCGATGGTACGCCGACATTCAGTGGTGTCGACCCCTTGCTGCGGGAGGCGCTGGCCGCGCTCGACCTTCTTGGCACCGAGGTCGCCGTGGATTTTGTCGTGCCGGCCAACCTTCAGGTCGGTTTCTACACCGAACTCTCGGATCGCTGGTCGATAACCGGTGATGCGATCTGGGTCGACACATCGGAATTCGGCATCACCAGTCTCCAGGTCGAGCAGAGCAGCATCTCGGTCAAAAGCACTTTCCGGGATCTGTGGGTCGCGAGCGCCGGGTTCGAGTACCAGTACGCAGAAGACCGTAAGGTCTCGTTCGGTGCCTTGTACGCCAGTTCCGCTACGAGGACCAGCAATCGCACCGCCTTGCTACCGCTCGATCGCGCTATTGGTCTGGGCGCCGGCCTCAGCTTCCCTTTCAAGGGCAGGCCGACGCACGTGAATCTGAATCTCTTCGACCTTGGGGATGGCAAACTCTCTGAGGATGGCGGTCCGCTTAGCGGAGATTTTTCAGGCTCGTTCAGCAACAATCTGGCGTTGACGTTCGATTTCCAGACCAGGTTCTGAGCAGATCCTTCGAAATTGTAATTACAGGAGTATTACTTATGAAAACAAGACACGCATTACTCGGTTTGCTACTGACTGTTCCCCTGTTTCTTGCGGGAATCGGCACGGCGGCCGACGACAAGCAACCGACTGCAACCCTCACGATCGATGAAACGCAGGTGGCGTTGATTGTGGGCGGCAGCAAGGGGGGCGGTGTCTTGGTGTTCGGTGACGAGTCGTACAGCTTTAAGACTCACGGCTTGAAGATCGGTGGCCTGGGCGTGCACAAGGTCCATTTGCGTGGCGATGTCTATGGTTTGACTGATATAGCTGACTTTGCCGGCACGTATTTCGAGGCACAGGCTGGCATAACCGTCGCCAAAGGCAAGACTGGCCTGTGGCTGGGGAATCACAAGGACGTGACGATTCACCTGAAGGGTAGTGCGGATGGCCTCGCACTTGCCATGGGCGCTGGTGGATTCAAGATAACCATGGAGTAATCGCTCCGTACAGATTCATTTGCTGACCTCGCGGAATCGCGCCGCGAGCGGCCGCCCCTGCAGAGGTTCTATTCAATCTGTAGGGGCGCAAAAAGGGCCACGGCGATTGGACTGTTGGGTGTCGGTCAGGCGAGCAGGTCGCCGGCATCTCGCTTGAAATATTCGTCGATCATGGATTCGAGCTGCCGTCTGGGCTTGTCATCACCCTTGTCACTGAAATTGTCGTACAAGTTCCGCGCGATGCCGCAGAAAGCGTCAAGCAACGCCGGGTCAAAATGACTGCCACGACCGCTTTCGAGGATTTCCATCGCTTCGTCAAACGGCATCGGCGCCTTGTAGGGACGCCGCGAAGTCAGGGCGTCGAACACATCGGTGATTGCGAAAATCCTGGCGGCGACCGGGATGTCTTCACCCCTAAGTCCGTCCGGGTATCCGGCGCCATCAAACTTCTCATGGTGGCCACCAACAACGGGATTGGCATCTTCCAGCCAGCGCGCTCGCGCGGTGATCTCCAGGCCGTGCTCGACGTGGGTCTTCATGATCGAGAACTCATCGTTTGTGAGCTTGCCTTGTTTCAGGAGAACGTTGTCTCGAATCGCGAGTTTGCCGACGTCATGCAACAGCGCGCCCTTGATCAGGCTCTGGATTTCATCGCGTGGCAAGCCGGTTGTCTCTGCCAGGCGCACCGAATAGACAGACACCCTGTAGTTGTGTGCGTCGGTATCGCTGTCACGCTTCGCGATGGCGCTGCCAAGAACCTGCAGAATCTCCAGGTTGGAGTCGAGCAGCCTTACTGTCTGGCGGGATAGCCGGTCCAGCAGCCGACCAATGATCGGATAGATGGCAAGAGCGGTGGCTATGACGAGTCCTACGACGTAAGCCAGGGTTCGCAAAATGTTGCCGCGAATTCCATCAATGGCTTCTGCAGAGACTGCGAATACGCCGACAACTCGTGCAACGACCTCATTTGCCGAGTTAGCCAGGGGCAGGGCAACACCGACAACCGGCAGCCCTTCAAGCCGTCTTGTTACGACATGAAAATCGTCAGCTGCCAGTGCTGGAATCGTTGCTGCGTCAACCGCACTCTTGACGGCAGGCATGGACTCATAACTGTCATCAGCCCGGTCTAGCACTCGCGTGCCGGTTTGATCATAGATGCGCACCAGCACGAACTTGCCACCGCTGACATTTACCTCGCCGGTTTTATCAATAAACTCGTCCAGTTTCTGGTTCAGCGTCGCAGTAGACAGAGGTTCCGCAGTGTCCAATGAGTCCCGGACGTACTGGTTGAACTGACTGACTCGAAGGCGAGCCAGATCGACGACTTCCCGTTCAATTCGACGCTGATCAGTGTAGAAGGCTAGCGCCGCGAAGAGCAGGCTCAGGATGATAGTTGCTGCGGCCAACCGCAGCAGAAGCACCCTATGGACGGAACTGTGTAAAGACGAGGACGTCATGTTGTCGGAGTCTCGCGAAATAGACAAGCGCGATAATGGGATGTGTCATTCAAGGTGCGTGAAAAAGGCTGGGTACTGTCGGCCTATACCATGCCGCCCAACGCCGCCACAACTGCACAAGCACGCGGCACCAAAGTGCTAAGACAGTTGAGTGCCGCCCGGTAGCGAAGCCGGGCGGCTATCATCTTTATCGGTGACGTGCCATCCAATAACAATATCCTTGGCCTTGCGTACTGTTGGCAAGCGCGCTGCATGTCGAGCTTCGTAGTGGACTCACTTCTATTCTACTCCCGAACCGCGTAGGTAAAGAACTTGATGCGGCCGTCGACCTGCTCCTGGAACACGCCCTGTACTTCGTAGGCGAAGCCCGGGAAGCGGTTGAACGACTCCTCGAAGGCCAGGAAGTAATCGAGCATCGGCTGGGCCTTGTCGTCCCAGCGTTCGCCCGGGACGATGACACCGATGCCGGGCGGATAGATCAGCGCCAGCATGGCTGAGATCCGGCCCCCGATTTCGTCGAGCGACACATAGTCCACGTCGTTACCGACCAGGGCCCGGTAGGCATCCTGAGCGTGCATGGCCTGCTCGGGGAAGCTCTCGGCCCGGAAGCAGCGTCCCTGCAACGCCTTGATGTCGGCGCTGCGGTAGTACTCGTGCATCTCGATACAGATTTGACGGATCGAGTAACCCTCGTAGCGCTCGCCATGGGCTGCGGCGATGCTCGGTAGCACCTCGGCCATCGGCGCGTCTCGATCCCAGAGCTGCTTGAACCTGACGAGCTTGGCGATCAGCGTGTTGAGCTTGCTCTCGTCCTCGCTCGGGGTCATTAGGAACAGGATGCTGTTCAGGTCGCACTTCTCCGGAACGACGCGCTGCTCGCGAAGATAGTTGGCGACGACGGTCGCCGGCACGCCAAAGTCCAGGTAGTCGCCGGTTTGCCGGTCGATCCCGGGCGTGAGCAGGGTGAGCTTGTTCGGGTCCACCATGGCGTAGCCCTCGGAGTAGCCCGAGTAGCCGTGCCACCTGCTTTCCGGATGGAAGTTCCAGCACTGCTGCTCCTGCTTGATCACCTCGGTGGGGATGTCTTCCCATGGGACATCCGTGAGGTCTTCGCTGTGCTTCGATCCCCGGATCGTCACCACGTCGGGCACGAAGGGGTCGAAGAACCACTTCTCCTGGTCGCTCTGGCCGATCTTCTCGAAGTGGTGGCCGATCTCCCGGAACTTCTTGCGCGTCTCGACGGTCAGCTCGATGCACTGGTCCCAAAGCATCTCACCGCTCTTGCCCTCGTGGATCTTCGCGTTGACGTCGAGTGAGGAGAACAGCGGGTAGAATGGGGACGTGGAGGCGTGCAGCAGGAACGCCTCGTTGAAGCGCTTGTGCTCGATGTAGCGATTCTGGCCGTGGATGTGGGCGTCTTTCTTGTGGATCTGCGACCCCTGGGAGAAGCCTGCGAGCTGCTTGTGAACGGACTGGGTGGAAAAGAGTCCCGGCATCTCCGGCCCCAGGTTCTCCAGGCGCATCGGGCTGTGGTCCTCGAAGAGCGGATGAAAAGCGTTGTAGCCGATCCACGCCTCGTCCCAGTGCACGTATTCGCACAGATGCCCGATCTTCTCCATCACCTTGCGGCAGTTGTAGACGGTGCCGTCGTAGGTGGCGAGCTGGATCACGGCCAGGCGAAATGGACGCTCAGCATCGGCCCGCGACTTGTCCTCGATCAGCGGATTGATACGGATCTGCTCGCGCAGGTAGTCCTCGTCGAAGGCGTCCCAGTCCATCGCGCCGATCATGCCGAATGGGTTGCGGGCGGTCGGCAGATAGATCGGAATCGCTCCCGCCTGCACCAGCGCGCCGTGGTGGATCGACTTGTGGTTGTTGCGATCGAAGAGAACCAGATCGTCCCGCTTCAGCACCGCGTTCAGGATCACCTTGTTGGAGGTCGTGGTGCCGTTCAGTACGAAGTAGGTCTTGTCGGCTCCGAAGATGCTAGCCGCGTTCTTCTGAGCCTCGACGGCGGCCCCTTCGTGGATCAGTAAGTCGCCCAGGTCGACGTCGGCGTTACACAGGTCGTTGCGGAAGACGCCTTCGCCCAGGTGCTTGAAGAAGAGCTGACCGGCGGGCGATTTCTTGTAGAACTGCCCGCCCTGGTGGCCGGGACAGTCGAACGCGATGTTCGCCTCCCAGTCGTAGGCCATCAGGCCCCCGAAGAACGGCGGCAACAGGCTCATGCCGTACTCGACGACACTGGCGACCACCTGCTTGGCGTAATAAGCGGGCGTCTGTTGACCCAGGTAGATGAAACCCGCAACCTCTCCGGCGAGCTTGAAGTCCTCGATGTCCTGCGTGCGGTAGGAGTCGGCAAGAACCCAGAGCGGTGTCCGGTTCCCTGTGGCGCGCACCGCGCGCGCCAGCTCGCGTGCCGGCTCTCGACGCTCGCCGTCCACCGCGATCACGTAGGCGCCCACCGCGGCGTCCTCGAAGACGTCGCGGTCGTAACGGTCGGTTACCTCGAGCTCGTAGCCTGAGCCGGCGCCGACGTCGAGCAGCTCCCGGACCTGGGGATCTTCGTTATCTGCGATGACGACGATCTTGAGGTAGTTCTCGAACGGAATCCTGGGCGTGTCCATCTCCATACCTCCTGCATTTTTCAACGCAATTTCAAAAAGAAGTGTTGGCCGTACGCTCTAAACGATTAGCCTTCGGTCGTTTCTGCAATGGAATCGATATGTGCATAAATAGAGGTGAAATGCTATCCAATTTGCGACTTCGCAAGCCAAAAAAACGTGCTTGAGCGAATTACTCAAATTCCGATTCGAGTTTTTTATTGAATTGTCGCGAAACGGATAGCAGGTGTTGGAGGATTGCCGATAATGATCAAGCAAGGCGTGTCACCGAAGAGTTAACCAGGAGGTTTTTCATACTTGGCCAATTCTGCCGGCAGGCCAGTATTTGATTGAGTAACAGAACATGAGCACTCAGAAATACCCGATGCCCGATGAAATCGCCGAGACATTCCCGGTGCTGGTCGTCGCTCATTCCGGCGGGACTGATTCCGTGTCCCGAAGTGCCCATGAGATTGGTGATCGATTGCGGGATTTCGAGATGGAAATCGTCGTGGCGGAATCGCTGCAGGATGGGCAGGCAGCATTCAGTGCCAACCCCGCTTTCAGTTGCCTGGTGTTGTCCTGGAGTATGTGTGCAGCGGATGTAGAAGGCGCGCTGGCCCTCATCGACCTTATCGAATGTCGCACCCGCGGCCTGCCGGTGCTGTTGACGATGAGCAAGGCGGACAAAAGCAAGGTGCCCCTTGAGATCGCCGAACACATCGACGGTTTCATCTGGTTACCCGAGGACAGCCCTGAATTTATCGCCGGCAGAATCCGTGCGGCCGCCAAACGCTACCTTGACAGTATCCTGCCGCCCTTCTTTGGCGCGATGGTCAACTTCGACGACACCCACGAATACTCCTGGCATACCCCCGGCCATACCGGCGGGACTGCTTTCATGAAAACCCCGGTCGGGCAGACTTTCCTGCGCTTTTACGGTGAGCAGATGTTGCGCTCCGACATCTCCATCTCGGTGGGCGAGACGGGCTCGCTGAATGATCACAGCGGCCCCTGCGGCGAATCAGAGGCCTATGCGGCCCGGGTATTCGGCGCCGATTACAGCTATTACTCTATCGGTGGCAGCTCGTCCAGCAACCAGATCATACTGCGCTCGGCCGTTACGGATGGCGACGTGGTAATGGTCGATCGCAACTGTCACAAATCACTCAACTATGCGCTCAACGTGTCCGGTGCGGTGCCGGTTTACCTCATGCCCCGACGCAACGCCCGTGGCCTGATTGGCCCGGTACCGAAGTCCGAGCTTGCGCCGAGGGCGATCAGGAAAAAACTGGCCGACAGTGCGCTGGTGGCCGACAAGAAATCTGAGCCTGTGTTAGCGGTGCTCACAAACTCAACCTACGACGGCTTGTGTTACGACGTTACCACCACGACCAGGGAATTGAGTAAATCGGTACCGCGTATTCACTATGACGAAGCCTGGTACGCCTATGCCCGATTCAATTCCCTGTACGAGGGGCGCTTTGGCATGCACAGGGGCGAGCGCCACAAGGACGACGCCACAGTCACGGTGACACATTCCACCCACAAGTTGCTGGCTGCGCTGTCACAGGCGTCGATGATTCACATCCGCTCCGGAAAGGTCCCGGTCAATCCGGCCCTGTTCAATGAATCATTCATGATGTACACCTCTACGTCTCCCCAGTACAGCATTATCGCGTCTACCGATGTATCGGCACGCATGATGGATCACTCAGGGGAATACCTGACCGATGAATGCCTTGAAGAGGCGATAGCATTCCGCCAGGCCATGGTCCGGTTTGGCAAGGACATCAAGAAGCGCTCGGCAAAGGATTGGTGGTTCGGTGTCTGGCAGCCCGGCAAGGTCGGCAACAAGTCTTTCGAAAATGTGGATCCAGAGATTCTGCGCACACGGGCAGACGCCTGGGAACTCAAGCCCAACGCGGCATGGCATGGTTTCGGCGACCTTGGCAAAGAGTACTGCATGCTGGACCCCATCAAGGTCAGCGTCCTCACACCCGGGCTAAGCGCAGCAGGGAAGCTTGAGAAGACCGGTATTCCCGCACCGCTCGTATCCCTATTCCTCGATAGCCGCGGCATCGTCGTTGAGAAGACCGAGCCCTATTCATTCCTGGTGCTGTTCTCGCTGGGTATCACCAAGGGGAAATGGGGTTCGCTAATAGCGGGCCTGATGGATTTCAAGCGGGCTTACGACACCAATGAGACCCTGAGCGAATCCCTGCCGAATCTGGCCAGTGATTATCCCGACGCATACGGGGACATGGGCTTACGCGACCTCGCCGACAAAATGCATGCAGCCATGGGCGACACACGGCTGCTGGAATTGATGGACGCCGCTTTTACCAATTTGCCCGAGGCTGTTATGCACCCACGCAATACCTATGCTGAGCTGGTGCGCGGCAACGTTGAATCCATACCGGTCTCAGAAATGGTAGATCGGGTGGCCGCCATGCAACTCGTACCTTATCCGCCCGGAATCCCGGTGATGATGCCGGGTGAGCGGGTCTCCCGGAAAAAACGTGCGATTGTCGATTACCTGCTGGGCCTGCAGGAATTTGACGGCCGTTTCCCGGGCTTTGAACACGACACGCATGGCGTCGAGATAGAGAGGGACAGTAGCGGCAACCCGATCTATATGACCTATGTCCTCAAGGACTAACAGAACATGATTAAGACAGGATCACGACCGGTCAAGAGCAAGGTGCTCATTATCGAAGAGGGTCTGGCCGAGCTGGATACCGCCATCGGGCGCAGCGCCGAGGCGCTGGTCGAGGAGCTGGAACAGCTCGATCTGCTCGTGATCAAGGCGATCAGCGCTAAGGACGGGCTGGCCAACATCGTCTCAGACACCTCTATCCATGCGGTGCTGCTGAGCTGGGAACTGCCGGGCGACGACGGGGCGGACGAGCATCCGGCCGAAGCGCTCCTGGAGGAGCTCAGCGCACGCCACGAGAACGTGCCCGTGTTCCTGATGGCCGAGAGCAGCGAGCATGCCGGGGAGATCACGGAACGCGTCATGTCCCAGGTCTCGGAGTTCGTGTGGATGCTGCAGGATACGGCGGACTTCATCGCCGGGCGTGTGGACGCCGCGGTGACGCGTTACCGCGAGCAGCTACTGCCGCCCTTCACGGCTGCCCTCGCCAAGTACTCCCGCCTGCGTGAGCACTCCTGGTCGGCGCCCGGCCACCAGGGAGGCATGGGCTTCACCAAGCGGCCGGTCGGCCGCGCGTTCTTCGACTTTTACGGCGAGAACCTGTTCCGCACCGACATGGGGATCGAGCGTGGCCAGCTCGGTTCGCTGCTGGATCATACCGGCCCCATCGCCGACAGCGAGGCCTACGCCGCGCGTGTGTTCGGCGCGCATCGCTCCTACAACGTGGTCGGCGGCACCTCCGAGTCGAACCGCACGATCTTCCAGGCCTGTCTGAAGGAGGGCGATATTGCGGTCTGCGATCGCAATTGCCACAAGTCGATCGAACAGGGACTCATGCTGACCGGCGCCTTGCCCGTGTACATGGTGCCCACCCGCAACCGCTACGGCATCATCGGGCCAATCCATCCGGAGGAGATGACCAGCAAGGCTATCACCAGGAAGATCGCCGACAGCCCGTTGACGAAGGACGCTGACGATAAGAACCCGCGCTATGCCGTGCTTACCAACTGCACGTATGACGGCATGTGTTACAACGCCGCCGAGGCGCAGGATCTTCTGGCTGAGAGCAGTCCGCGTGTTCACTTCGATGAGGCCTGGTACGGCTACGCGCGTTTCAATCCGGTCTATGCCGATCACTACGCGATGCGCGGGGACCCCGGCGATCACTCGACTAAAGCACCGACGGTGTTCGCGACACATTCGACGCACAAGCTGCTGACGGCCCTGTCCCAGGCGTCTTATATCCATGTCCGGGACGGTCGCGACGCCATCCCCCACGACCAGTTCAACCAGTCCTACATGATGCATGCGACGACGTCGCCCCTGTACGCCATCATCGCCTCCAACGATATCGCCTCGGCGATGATGGACGGCAAGGGCGGCACGATGCTGACCACCGACGTGATCAGGGAAGCTGTGGACTTCCGCCAGGCGGTAGCCAAGATGTACAAACGACACACGGCCGCGGGGGACTGGTTCTTCAAACCATGGAACGCCGAGGTAGTCAAGGACCCGAAGACTGGCGAGAAATACGATTTCGCCGATGCACCGGTGGATCTCCTGGTAAACGAGCAGGATTGCTGGCTCCTTCATCCGAAGGATACCTGGCACGGATTCACGGACCTGAAAGACAAGTGGTGCATGCTCGACCCCATCAAGGTCAGCCTGTTGACGCCGGGTATGGGCGACGACGGGGAGCTGCTGGAGACGGGGGTGCCCGCAGAGCTGTTTACGGCCTATGTCAGTCGCTTCGGTATCGTGCCCACCCGCACCACAGACTTCCAGGTGATGTTTCTGTTCAGTGTCGGCATTACCAAGGGCAAGTGGGCCACCCTGATCAATACGCTTCTGTCCTTCAAGCGCTTCTATGACGACAACGCGCCACTCGGCGAGGTCCTGCCGGAGCTGGTCGCCGATCATCCGGACCGCTATGGCTCGATGGGACTGAGGGACCTGGGCGACGAGATGTTCGGCTTCCTCAGGAAGTACGACCCGGGTTCGGTGCTCAACGACGCGTATTCGACCATCCCGGCGCCCGAGATGACGCCCCGCGCCGCCTTCCAGTACATGGTTGGCGGCGACGTGGAGTTGGTTCCGGCGGAAGCACTGCCGGGCCGCGTCGCCGCCAATGCGGTCATGCCCTATCCGCCCGGCATTCCCATGGTGATGTCGGGTGAGAACTTCGGTGATAAGGACAGTCCGCAGGTCAATTATCTGAAAATACTGGGCAAGTTTGATGAACAGTTCCCGGGCTTCGAGCATGAAGTTGAGGGAGCAGAGGTAGTAAACGGTGTCTACAGCGTAATGTGCGTCACGTCCTGACGGGATACCGCACAACCAACCGAGGAATATATTATGGCTGATTCGTCCAAAAAAATGTCCCTGATGGGCCTGACCACTCTGGTTGCGGTGGGCATGATGGGATCCGGTATTATCATGCTCCCGGCCAGCATGGCACAGCTTGGGGCGGTTTCACTACTGTCATGGCTCGTCACAGCTGTGGGCTCAATGGCTATTGCCTACAGTTTTGCACAGATCGGTGTGATCTGCCCAAGGCAGGGCGGCATGTCGGCCTATTCTGAAGAGGCTCACGGCACTTCCTCTTTCTTCATGGCCTCATTTCTCTACTACCTCTCGCTGGCAATCGGCAATGTGGCGATTGCGATTTCTGCGGTGGGATACCTGACACCTTTCTTCCCCGGGCTTGGTGCCGGAGCTGCAGCCTTGACTGCCGGCGTTGTGGGCCTGATCTGGGTAACGACCATTGCTAATTTTGGCGGGCCTAAAGTGACAGGCATGCTTGGCCAGATTACGGTGTGGGGCGTTATCATTCCGGTGGCGGGGATCAGCGTCATTGGCTGGTTCTGGTTCGATACCTCGACCTTCGTTGCTTCCTGGAATCCCAATAACACGCCGGTGGGCGAGGCTATCGCCTCGAGTATCCCCCTGACTCTGTGGGCATTTCTGGGAATGGAGGCAGCGGCCCAGAACTCTGACGCAGTGGAAAACCCGAAAAAGAACGTGCCGTTGGCGTGCATGCTGGGAACGCTTGGGGCTGCTGTGATCTACATCCTCTCCACCACCGTGTGCATGGGCATTGTCGATAATGCTGACCTGGCAAAATCCAGCGCACCGTTTGCCTATGTGTTTGCCCAGATGTTCAACCCATTCGTCGGGAAAATCATCATGGCCCTGGCTGTCGTCGCCTGTATCGGTTCCCTTTTGGGTTGGCAGTTCACCCTGAGCATGACCTCCAAATTCACGGCGGATCAGGGAATGTTCCCGTCAGTTTTCTCCAAGCTGAACAATGCGGGAGCACCGGTCAAGGGCATGATCGTTGCCGGCGTCATACAGACATTAATGGCGCTGTCGACCATGTCCCCGAATGCATCCGCCCAGTTCGGCAAGCTGGTAAACCTTGCGGCCGTAACCAATATCATTCCCTACATTACGGCCATCTCCGCCATCATGGTGATCATGTACAAGGCTCGCGTAAGCGCCGCCGTCTACCGTCGCAATGTGGCCGTGGCACTCATCGCGATCGCCTACAGTATTCTTGCCCTCTATGCCTCCGGTAAGGATGCGGTATTTGGCGGCATGATTGTATTGGCTATTGGCTACCTGATCTACGGATTCTTCGCCAAAAAATTCGTGGGTACCGCGGACGAGCGTGTGATGCCCATGGCTAACGAAACACAATAAGGGTGGAGGCCGCTTTCCCATGTTGGAATCGACAACGGTAAATATTCAAGGAATCATCACGATGACTAAGAAATCATTGTTTTGCCAGGGCGCACTCGCCTTGCTGCTGAGTGTGGTTATACCAGCAGTCGCCACAGCGCAAACAGAAGCCGCCACAGCGCAAACAGAAGTCGCCACAGCGCAAACAGAAGTCGCCACAGCGCAAACACTGGATAGGATCCGCTCAGAGGGCACTGTGAATATCGGATTTGTAAAGGATGCCCCGCCCTTTTCATCGGTCTCCTCCGGTGGCGGCGCCGAGGGCTACTCTATCGACCTGTGCAAGCTTGTCGTGGAGAAATTGAAATCCTCTCTCAGCGTGTCCAGCCTTAACGTCGACTACAAGGCGACTAGCGTTAGCGATGGATTGGACATGGTCGCCGATGGTAGCGTGGATGTTCTCTGTGGCTCGGTAACAGACACCCTCGACAGGCGCGAGCGGGTCTCTTTTTCGATTGCTGTGTATAACGGCGGTATGGGCGTACTGGTCGGCAGCAATGCCGACAAGGCGCTCTTACGCGTGCTCAAAGGCGAGGTGGCTCACACAGGGCCGATCTGGCGCTCCACTATTAACCAGGGCCTGGCCGATCACACTTATGCAGTGCACGCAGGCACGGTCACTGAGGAATATGTACGCGAAAAGATAGCGGGGCTGGGCGTACAGGCGACAATTATAGCTGTCGATGACCACGAGACTGGGGTCGATATGGTTGCGGAAGGAAAGGCAGATGCCTACTTCGGCGACCGTCCCATCCTGCGTAAGGTCATGGCGGGACATGCGGACAGCGACGACCTGATGTTGCTCGACCGCTACTTCACCTATGAGCCCATAGCCCTCGTGATGGCACGCAACAACGATGACTTCCGGCTCGTCGTGGACACCGCCTTGAGTGAGCTGTATTCGTCGGATGAATTTCCCGCAATGTATGCCCGGCATTTTGGCCAGCCGGGTGAAAAAACTTTGCGGCTTTTCGAGATCTACGCTCGGCGCTAGATGGCGCAGCGCGGATCCAGTCCGGGATAGCGTTCGGAGCAGGCTCGAACGGTTGGCGACCGCAAGAAGACGGGCTGGTGGCCCTGACGGCATCGTGGCAGTCAACATGATGGGTTCGGGGATCGGCTATGGCTCACGACTTCATAGGGCACGCCAGGAAATGGTTTGTTGTCTACGTCTAGATGAGGGTTTTAAGAAATGAACAGAACCAAGTCAGTAGTTACTTATTTGTGTCTATTTAGTTTTCTCCTTTCTCAACAAGTCCTGGCTTGTACGGGTGTTCTTGTCGGGAAGGGAGCTTCAGTTGGTGGCTCGCTGATTATTTCCCGCAACGAAGATTTTAGTGTTAACAACTGGGCCAAGCACATGGTCGTCCGGCCAGCCGCAGAAAATAAAAAGGGCGACAAGTGGGAATTTGACAGCGGCCTGACTGTTCCTAAGCCGGCTAAAACGCTTCAATATACTGCGATGCCGGATTGGGATGCCGCCAATGTCGGATCGGGCGCAGGTCCTTATGAAGAGGTTGGTATTAATTCGGCTAATGTCGCAGTGACCGCCACCTTTAGCGCCGACGGCAATGAGAAATCTAAAAAAGCCGATCCCTTTGTAAAGGTCGGTATCGAAGAGTCGGTTATTCCTACCCTGTTGTTATCTCAGGCAACCTCTGCTCGCCAAGCCGTTGAGTTATTGGGCGGCTATGTGGAAACAATCGGTGCGACAGAAGCTGATGGACTGGCCATTTCCGATCCAAAAGAGATCTGGTTGATGGAGATTGGTTCTGGCCACCACTGGATAGCCGTTAAGATCCCCGACGACAAGTACATGGTCGCGGCAAATGCGCTTCGCGTACACGACGTTGATTTAGACGATCCGGAGGTTCTCCATTCGAAAGGCATCCTTGAGCACGTTAAGAAAAACAAACTATTGAAAGATGTTGATTCCAAGCGATTTGATTTTGCCGGCGCTTTCGGGGTCCTGGGTGTTCCATACGATACGGATCGCATATGGTTAGCGCAGCACATCTTGTCACCCTCAGTAAAGCAGAAAACCAGGGCTGAACGTTATCCCCTCTTCATGACGCCGGATAAGAAGATTGGTGTACTCGAGATAGCCAGTGTATTGCGTGCCGATTATCAAGGGACGCCTCTGGAAGGTAAGGCAAAACGCAAAATTGGTGTCGACCGCAACGTCGAGTCGCACATCATAGAAATGCGTCCGAATAAGCCTGCGGAAATCCAGGGCGTTATCTGGCAAAGCATTGGCAATGTCGATGACAGTATCTTTATTCCCTGGTATGGATCCATAACCAAGACACCCAAGGCATATCGGGAAGGAACCGATCAGTTTGACGAAGGGAGTGCTTATTGGGCTTATCGCTCGATCGGGGCACTGCTCAACTACAGGGACGGACTGTATCGTCCAACCGTGCGCAAGATGCGTGACAAGGCAGAGGAGCGGCTGGTGGATTCATTGTCTTATGTCGACAATGCAATCGCGCAGATGTTGGCAAAGGATAAAGATCTCGGTTTGTGGTTCGTCAATATGCATTCCAACGGCTTCGCACTGCAGGCATTGGAAAGAGCGCATGAGATTCGCAGTAATCTGATTAAGGAAATCACAAAAAGCACGGAGAAAAAATACTCTAAAGAAGAGTGGGAAAAGATAAGCGAGCTTTGATCTGCGCAAGGCGACGAGGGAACTCGTCGCCGTTTTTTGATGGATAGCTCACCTCAAGTGCTCCTGCTTGGAGTGGTTGCGGTGGCTAAGCCAGCTTGAAGTGCTCTTTTCCGACCCCGAATTAACGATGCAGGAGAAATAATCCATGAAACTTTCATTGCAACAGGTCAAGCATGTCGCAGCAGTGGGTGGCTGCATGTTCGGCTCACTCATTGCGGGCAATGCTTTTGCCGTCGACACCGCGACGGATGCTGACGCGCCGAGCGACTACGATTACATTGCATTCATCGACCGTTCGGGATCAGACGAGCACCCGAAAAGCAAGACCAAAACCGTCCCAAGACCCCACGATCCGGAGAGCCCGCTCACTATATGGACCGGTCCTAACAAGAGTTTTCTAAAGGGCACCTTGAAGGTGGAAACAGCTTTTTACGGCAATGACAACCCCTGGTTTGGCGAAGACGTGGCGATTATTGGAGGGCACTCGGGCAGTTGGTGGGAGACCGGCCTAAATGCTGGCGTTGAAGGAAGTTATTTTACCGATAGTAGGGGTGAGATTTATGGCCGAATAGGCACTGTTTCTATGACTTCTACTGATCTGGATGGTGGCGGCTCGAACTTGTTTTTCAACGAGCAAGGTTCAAAGACCCTGGTCAACGATGCATATTTAGGATGGCGTTCCGGTGACGTCTTTAGTTCGCTCGGCAAAGACTTTCTCGACATACGTATTGGTAAGCAACCGTATAACGTCGATACCGGCTTTATCTTACATACACAGTCAAGCAACGGTAAGGACCGCGGCGGCTTTTGGCTAGGGCAGAATTCTGCATCTGATTTTACGGCTCTCGTCAGGACCAAAATCGGGCAGTTCCAGGGCGATCTTGTTTACTTGAAACCGAATGATAATTCATGTGTGCAGGATCAATGTTCCAGTACGGGTACCGAGCTGACCGGTGTAACGCTGGATTACAGTTTTGATAAAGCAGGGAGCCTCGGTGGTGGCTACTATACGCTGGACTCCGACGATAATCCGACCCGAGATGGCATGGATGTCTATGATTTTCGATTTGAGTTCAATCCATTTGTCGCATTTGATGGCCCTGAAGCATGGCAGCCGCTTACCTTCAAGGGCGAATACGTCCATGAGGACAATGGCGATGAGATAGACGCAGACGGCTTCTATCTGAGTATTAACTATAAATGGGAAGATGTCAGATGGAGCCCGAAGTTGTCGTATCGCTATGCGAGTTTTAGCGGCGATAAGGCGGGCACCACTAAGAACGAGGGTTTTGATTCGCTGTTCTACGGCTTCAACGATTGGGGTACCTGGTATCAGGGCGAAATCCTCGGCGAATATGTGGTCGACAACTCGAACCTTAATACTCATATGCTCCACTTAAACGTGAAGCTTATCGAATCGCTAAGTGCCAACCTGTTCTACTACAAGTTCCTCGTTGATGAAACGTCGAGCGTTGGTGTTTCCAGTGATAACTTCGCCGATGAAATCGATCTAGCCTTTGACTGGACGCCAAATGACAATCTCTGGTTTAGCTTGGTATTGGCTTACGCTAGCCCTGACACGGCTGCGAAAGAGTTGTCTGGCGGCAATGACGACTGGACGTACGCCATGTTTTGGGCACATTACAATACGTTGTAGAGCGTGCTTCGACCGCATTATTCATAAGGGATCGGGGTGCTGCCTGCCCGTGCTGGCGGGGCCTCGATCCTTTATTGGGAACCGATTACGGATACGCCCCGCATCCCTTTCCAAACGTTTCTGAAGATTGTCGCTGTCGAAGATGCTGAGGACCCTCAGGTGCGCGAGCTCCTGGACGTCCTGGTGGGAGAGACCTAAATGGAGTCCAAGAAGCTCGGACTGGTCGGCCTTACAACGATAGTCATGGTCAGCATGATGGGATCGGGCATCGTAATGCTACCGGCCAGTATGGCGCAGGTTGGGGCGGTCTCTTTACTGTCATGGTTGGTCACAGCGCTTGGTTCGATGGCCATTGCCTATTGCTTCGCACAACTGGGTGTTTTCTGCCCCCACGCGGCGGGAATGTCCGGCTATGCTGAGCAGGCGCACGGCAAGTCCGGTTTTTTCCTGGGCTCCTATCTGTACTGACTGTCGCAGATCATAGGCAATACGGCGGTCGCGATCGCCGCAATTGGCTACGCGACACCGTTTTTCCCGTGGCTGGGTAGCGGCCCGGTTCCCTTATGCATAGGTGTTGTTGGGCTTTTGTGGATGACCACGCTCGCCAACTTTGGTGGGCCCAAAGTGACGGGACACATCGGGTCAGTAACGGTCTGGGGAGTGATTATTCCGGTCGCCGGCCTGTCTATCATCGGCTGGTTCTGGTTTGACGCCAACACCTTCATGGAAGCCTGGAACCCACACGACAAACCGGTCAGTGAAGCGATTGCGCGCAGTATTCCCTTAACGCTCTGGTGTTTTCTTGGCATGGAGGCTGCCGCACAAAATTCCGGCGCGGTAGAGAACCCGCGGAAGAACGTACCATTGGCCTGCATGCTTGGCACGCTGGGCGCAGCCATCGTCTACATTGCCTCAACGACGGTAATACAGGGCATAGTTCCCAATGCGGACCTGGCGAACTCCAGTGCCCCCTTTGCCTATGTCTATGCCCAGATGTTCAATCCCGTTACGGGCAAAATCATCATGGGTTTCGCCGTCCTGGCCTGCGTAGGCTCTTTACTGGCATGGCAGTTTACCCTGGCCCAGGTTGCGAAATCGGCCGCCGACCAGCAAATGTTTCCCAGGTTTTTCTCCCGCGTCAATAAACACACCGCCCCGGTCGTCGGACTTATTGTCGCAACCTCCTTACAATCGCTCGTCGCCCTGTCGACTATGTCGCCCAACGCCACTGAGCAGTTTAACGCGCTTGTTGGACTGACAGCCGTCACGATTCTATTGCCCTATATCACTGCCATCACTGCACTGATCGTTGTCCAGTATATGGCGAAAGTGAGCGGCGCCACCTACAGATTCAATGTAGTGGCCGTGCTGATCTCTATCGCATACTGTATTTATGCGCTTTATGCTTCAGGGCAGGATGCCGTCTTCGGCGCCATGCTGGTATTGGGAGTCGGGTACTTGCTGTACGGATTCATAGCATACCGGTTTGTGGGGCAGGGCACGGCTGATACTCAGCTTCATCCGCTGACGGAGTGAATAGCACTACCGTTATCTTTCGGGATTGGCGTAGGCAGAACGAATCAGGGCGTAATTATCCCCCTGGAAGTCTTCGACAAGTTCCTGCACGTCGGCTTCCGGAATACCCATACCCTTGAGTAAGCTACTCCCTCGCAGAAGCGTGCTCTCTATAAACCCAGTGCCGGCATGCTTGATGCCCTTGGCCAGAAGCTCATCCTGATCGCTCAGGCTGCGTACTTGCACAAAGACATCAAGCTGAGGATAGAGGCGCTTCAACGTGACTGCCACGGCCTTAGCGTGTCTCATATCCCAGAGAGTGACGTATGCGGCATCGGCTCTGCCGAGTCCCGCAACCCGCTGCGTAAATGGGCTGTTTATGTCACCGAAGTGAACATTCCGACCCCTTCGCTTACCGTCCCGAACACAGCTGATATCTCTGTCGAATGCCACATAGGGAATGTTCGCCCTTTCCAGCATAAGACAGATAAGATGCCCGACTTCTTCGTAGCCGATGACAACCACATGGCGATCCAGATCAGCAGGCGCCTCAGCTTCTTCAACCGCTGAAACAGGCCCAAGCCGAGCAGCCAGTCCACCGCCGACCTTCACCATTAGCGGGGTCAGAATCATACTGAGTGCAACCGCAAGCATCCCTATGGTCAGTTGCTGAGTGCTCAGTACACCAGCAACGGCAGCGGCACCGAAAAGCACAAAAGCAAGCTCACCGAATTGCGCCATGAGAAACCCTGAACGAACGGCAACCTGGCGACCGATGCCGAATGCCAGGGTGAGGCCGATGAGTACCACAACCTTGAGGGCCAATAGTGCCGGAACGTGGGTAATCAGTAACGGCCCGTCACTCAGCAGGGCGCCGACATCCATCGACATCCCCACGGCAATGAAGAACAGGCCCATCAAAGTAACCTTGAAAGGCGATATAATCGCCTCGACCTGATACCGATAATCCGAGGCCGAGAGCAGCATTCCTACCAGGAAGGCACCGAGCGTCATGGAAAGCCCGACCAGTTCAGCAATCCATGCGGCGGCAACGACCGATAGAATCACCACGATTCCGAACGCCTCCATATGGCGCCGCTTTGCGGTGTAACTCAACGCGGCAGGCAGCAGATAGCGCCCGACGACGATGATGCCGCCGATCGCCAACACCAATAGCGAGACCTTCTCCCACAAAGGTGCCTCCGTCGCCTCAGCCGCCCTGTGAGTCAGGATAGGAACCAGCGCCATGACCGGAACAACCCAGAGATCCTGAGCCATGAGAATCGCAAACGAGGTCTGCCCATGCTCCTGGGCCAGTTCTCCCCGTTCCGCTAACGTCGCCATAACGATGGCCGTGGAGGACATCGCGAATCCGAGACCCCCGATGACAGCGCTTTCCCATGACGCATCGGTAAGTAATAGCAAGTAGCTGCCCAGCGCTGCCGCGGTCACCAGCATTTGTAACGACCCCAAACCAAAAAGCAGGCGACGCATGGACCACATCTTTTCCGGACGCATTTCCAGACCGATGGTGAACAGAAACAGCACGACACCAAGTTCTGCGATACGTTGCAGGCTCTCCACATGCTCGATTGCGACCGGTCCCGGGGTATAGGGCCCAATGATGATGCCGGCGACTATGAAACCCAGTATGGAACCAAGACCAAGACGCTCAAAGAGTACGACGCAGATTGCCGTCGTCAAGAGCAGGACGACTAAAGCAAGAAGAATCGATGTGAGGTCCATAGACGCACCCGACTAGTAGCGCAATCAATTCCGAGGATCATTCAGATAGACATCAAGCCTGCGCTCAGCGCGTAGGATTGAATATCCAGATCGCGTCAATGTTCCGGTGTCTGTGCTATTGAAGCCCGGTAAGGCTCTGTTGAGGTATTGGAAGGCGGTACCCCCCCCGCGCCATGTGTGTCGCGATTTGGATAGACCGCACTCCCGGACGTTCGCACAATATGCCGACTCAAGAAAATCAAATAGCTCCAGAAGGGCGGCTTGGATAGAGCCGCCGCACTCGCATCCAGTCGTTCTGAACAGGGGCGAGATCGGCTATATAAGGGCAGGTCGATGCCACGATGCTCAATACACTGAACGTTGCAAAATTGTATACGTGCACGATAAAGCCTTCGACTCTATACGTAACAGCACCCAATCAACGGCGTTCAGCGGGTTCGAATCGGAATGAAAGACGCATCTCCGGAAATCAAATTGTTGATCGTCTCCACAGTTGTGGCTCTGGTTTTCGCGGTCGTCGGCATCTTCTGGGGACTGGCCGTCGACTCACGGACCGTCGTTTTCGACGGCATGTACTCCTTTGTCAGCGTGCTTCTGAGCCTCGGGTCCATTGTTATCGTACGCAAGATTACCCTCGGCGAGTCAGAAAGGTTTCCCTTCGGTCGCGCCGCGCTAGAACCAATACTGGTCGTTTTCCGATCACTTGTGCTGATCGGCTTCTTCGTTTCCTCAGGTATCTCAGCTGTATTCGATCTGATGCATGGGGGCACCGCCACTGCCTTCGGCCCGGCGTTGATGTTTTCGAGCCTGTCCGTCCTGGCCTGCGCCGGCATGGTGATCTATCTGGACCGCGGATCTCGGCACGCGGCATCCGACCTGCTGCGGGCCGAGCGCGACCAGTGGCGCGGCGACACGCTGTTGAGCTTTGGCGTCACCCTGGGTTTCCTGGGGGGTATGGTTTGCCGGCGTATGGGCTGGGATAACTGGGTGAGCTTCATCGATCCGTCCATGGTACTGATCGCCATCGCCTGTTTCCTGCCATGGCCGACCATCTCGCTTCTGAAGAGCGCCCGAGAGATGATCACAATGGCCCCACCGCCCGACGTTCTGGCGCAACTCGAGCCGGGCATTGAAGTGCTATGCGACGAATATGGATTCAGCGAAAAAAGGGTCTATCTGTTGAAGATCGGGCGCGAACTGAGACTCGAAGTGAATTTCTTACACGCCCCGGACGATGCACCGTCGGTCCGGGCGATGGACGTGCTGCGCGACAAGGTGCTGCATCTGGCCCATCAGGTGTCAAGCATGGCGTGGGTCAACGTGTCTATCACGTCGGACAGGAAGTGGCTCTAGATCACCGGGCGCCAGGCAAGAGACGCCTTCTGGATAGACAATGCACCCACCGCTCATACACTCATATTTCTGAAAAAAGGTCTAAATCCCCAATGGCGAAATCATGCTACAGATTTTGAACCTCAAATCTTTCAACATGATGTACGTATTCCCTATCGCGTCTAACGCTATTATGTTTGTCCTGCAATGGAGATACAGATTGACCGGAAAGGCGCCCAGGAAGCTCGAGGTCGGTCAGAGTTTTGTCGAGGGTACTCCGCCACGCTTCGGATAGATTCGTAGCTTGACGCAAGGCGATATGCTACCAATGACGGATGGCAGTGACTCAATCAGGGCTTGCTCGAGACAGAGGGGGTAGATTGAAGAAGGAATATACTGCGAAGGCGTCATCTGTGTCCCTAATCCTCGTTGTGATTGGGGCAGCCAGTCTCGGCCTCGGCGGGTGCGTGGTGGGCCCGGACTATGTGCGGCCCGAAGCAGACGTCAATGCGTCATGGATGGAGTCTACGCCGGCGCTCCAGGACGAGCCCGCGGAAATTCGCGAATGGTGGACGGCGTTCGATGACCCGGTGCTGACCCGACTGGTTCACGAGGCGTACGAGCAGAATCTCTCGCTGCGGGCGGCGGGGTTGCGTGTAATCCAGGCCAGGGCCGCTCGCGGTATCGCCGCCGGTGAGTTCTTTCCGCAGGAACAGGCAATACAGGCGGACTACGGCAGGGACCAGATCAGCGATAACAATCGCAACAACCCTCCGTTCCACCTCTTCCAGACTGCAGGTCTGGGCTTCGATGCGACCTGGGAGCTCGACTTCTGGGGTAAGTTCCGCCGCAACATTGACGCCGCGGACGCCGCGCTGCTGACCTCGATCGCGGCCTATGATGATGTGCTGGTGACCCTGGTCGCCGAGGTCGGGCTGACCTACGTCGAGATTCGAACCTTGGAGCGACGCATCGAACTCGCGAAGGTAAACGTAGCGCTGCAGCGCGAGTCGCTCGAGATCGCGGAGTCGCGTTACCGAAACGGCAAGGTGTCGCAGCTTGATGTCACCGAAGCACGAACGACGCTGGCCAACACACAAGCCAGCGTGCCTGGTCTCGAGGCGGCGCTGCGCGATGCGAAACTATCGCTGAGTGTCCTGCTGGGCCGGGCTCCTGGCGATCTCGAACAGGCGCTTGCCGGTAGCTCCGGGATTCCCGTGGCTCCGGCCCAGGTGGCGACCGGCGTGCCGGCAGACCTGCTCCGGCGCCGGCCCGATGTGCGTCTCGCGGAACGCGCCGCAGCGTTCCAGAGCGAGCAGGTTGGCATTGCGACCGCTGACCTGTTTCCGTCAATCGCTGTTGGGGGTTCATTCGGGTACCAGGCATCCGATGCCGACGACCTGTCCCTTGGCAACAACCTGTTCGACAGTGATTCGCGGGTCTGGTCGATCGGCCCGGCATTCAATTGGCCGATCCTCAACTACGGCCGTATCAGGAACAACATCCGCGTGCAGGACGCGGCCTTCCAGGAGGCTGCGGTGAACTATCAGAACGCCGTGCTGCGGGCGGCAGCGGAGGTCGAGTCCTCGCTGAACGGCTTTCTTAAGTCGCGCGAGCAGCTTGCCTACCTGACCGAGAGCGCGGAGAACGCGCGCCAGTCACTCGAGGTGTCGAGTATCCAGTACAAGGAGGGTGAGATCGACTTTCTCCGGGTCGACATCGCCGCCGCGAACCTGGCCCGACAGCAGGACAGCCAGGCGGTTGTCGCGGGGCAGGTCGTCGCCAACCTCATCGGCGCGTACAAGGCGCTCGGTGGCGGGTGGGAGCTGCGTCTCGGACGCGAGTTCGTCCCGGAGGATGTGGTGGAGGAGATGCGGGGCCGGACCGACTATGGTGACATCCTCGATGCGCCGGACGATTACGCAGCCGAGACCGATCTGGGATTCGAGCGCCCTGCGGATACGGACGACACGTATCTTGCGCCAGAGGAGGGTGGGGAATAGCCATGTTCACCGGTGCCCCCTCCGAGGTACAGATCCTGGGCCTTTACTTTCCGCCACTGTTCGTGGCGATCGCAGCCGGACTGGTGGTTGCGACACTGGTCGCCAGGCTGCTTAACCAGAGCGGCCTGAGCCGCTTCTTCTGGCATCCGCCGCTGGCCAATGCTGCCCTGTGGCTGCTGGCAACAGCACTCATCGGCTACTTCATCATCACACCCTGAAACATGACGACAACCGGTCCCGACATCATGAAGAACACTATCTCTAAACTGCCGACCCTGCTGTTGGTCACTGTGGCCATCCTGGTTGCTTTATTTGCTTACCAGCGCTGGATCGACCGGCCCTGGACCCGGGATGGCCAGGTGCGGGCGGAAATCGTCAAGATCGCACCGCGGGTGTCGGGCTACATCGTCGAGGTGGCGGTGAAGGACAACCAGTTCGTGCAGAAGGGCGAATTGCTGTTCATGATCGATCCCAGTTCTTATCAACTGGCTGCTGACACCGCGGAGGTTCGGTTGCAACAGGCCATGGAAGATGTCGCTGCGCTGGAAGCTGCGGTCAAGGCGGCCGAAGCCATGGTCAGGCAAGAGGAGGCGGCCCTGGCGAATGCCCGTTCGGAATCCACGCGCGCGACCCGGCTCTCCAAAGAGCGGGCAGGGTCGGTGGAGAACGCCGAGAAGAAGGCCGCGATTCTACTGGAGAGCCAGGCGCGCCTGGCGTCCGCGCAGGCCCATCTCGACCAGGCACGAGCCAACCTCGGCGAGCCAGGCGTCGCCAACGTGCGCATCCGCGAAGCCATAGTCCAGCTCGAGCACGCACGGCTCAACCTGAGCTGGACCGCGATCTACGCGCCGTTTGACGGATACACCACCAACCTGGCTGTCAATGAGGGGCAATTCGGTTCTGCCGGCGTTCCCTTCGCGGCGTTCGTAGACAGCGGTTCGTTCCGGGTGGACGGCTATTTCCAGGAGTCCAAGCTGAAACACATTAAGCGTGGCAATCGCGCGATCATCACCTTGATGAGCCACCCGGACATCGAACTGAAGGGCGTCGTCGACAGCATCGGCTACGCGATCGATCCCCCGCACGCCGCCGCTACAGAGGGCGTGTCGAACCTGGTGCCCCAGATCCAACCGACCTTCGATTGGATCCGTTTGCCGCAGCGGGTGCCGGTGCGAATCCGTCTGGAGGACGTTCCCGAAGACATCCAGCTGGTCTCCGGAATGACAGCCTCGGTGGCGATCCGGCCTTCGCGGGAAGACTGACGCGTGCAGCGATTTCTGCCTAAACTGGATGCCGCTAGTGATGCAGTACACTAGCGTTCAGACCGCGCTCAAGACCTTGCTTGCGCTGATCCTCGGTCTCGCGATCTCGCTGCAGCTGGACTGGAAGCCGTCTTACGGAGCCATCCTCATCTGCGTGCTCCAGGCGCCCGTCCTGGGGTCGACCTACCACAAAGGCACGCTCTACATCGCCGGCACCCTGAGCGGCGCGATCGTCGGTCTGGCCCTGGTCGCGCTGTTTGCCCATGATCGCGTTGCCTTCATCGTGGCCGCGGCGTTGCTGACCAGCTTCGGCATTTACCGCCTGCAAGCGACCCGCCACCTGTACGCATGGCTGATCTTCAACGTGACCGTGATTCTGGTGGCCTTTTTCTCCACCCCGGATTTCTCGAACGCATTCGGGAT
>Ga0265306_10000105_pt1 | contig 31845 bp, 25 predicted proteins | sample Helome_3_FD_192493 | JGI IMG/M metagenome (GOLD analysis project Ga0265306, IMG submission 192493) | Marine sediment microbial communities from subtidal zone of North Sea - Hel_20160420 (Illumina Assembly) | ecosystem: Environmental > Aquatic > Marine > Subtidal zone > Sediment ... | reverse complement strand
CGCATTGCCGCCGGTGGTACGCCTGACCAATCTCGGTATCCGACAGGTCCCGGCCGGTATCGACGAGGCGGCGACATCTTTTGGTGCGACGCGCGCGCAATCCCTGCTCAAGGTCAAGATTCCACTAGCGATGCCGTCAATCAAACTGGGCGTCAACCAGACCGTCATGATGGCGCTGGCGTTGGTCGTGCTCGCCACTTTCATCGGCTCGCCGGGACTTGGCGATATCGTGTTCCAGGGATTGCAGCGGCTTAATGTCGGCAAGGCACTCGAAGGGGGACTGGCAATTGTTTTGATGGCTATCATTCTCGATCGCGTCACCTATGCGATGGGGCATACCGAACAGGTCAGCCAGAGCGGGCATGACCACGTCTTTCGGCTGTTTCCACAGGGTCTCGAAAACGTCAAGCCGATTCTTTATATCGAGTACGGCATCGACTGGACGTGGCGTAAAATTGCAGTGGGTGGAAATTTTGTCACCGCGCTTATCACTGCTGTGGTGTGCAAACTTGTCACGGTCTTCGATTCGGATTTCGCCGGCAAGCTACGTGAATTCATGATGGCGCGTAGCTTCCTGATTGCGAGCCTGCTGTTGATCGCCGTTTTGATGCTGCTCGAGGCCTATACCGACCTGTTTGGGAAGTTTCCGAACGAGTGGGAGTACCGATTCCGTACGCCGGTAAACCAGTACATGGATGAATTGATCACCAACGACCTGTTTTACAGCATTACGCAGGGAATCAAGGAAGGCTTGTGGTATGGATTGATAAATCCGTTGAACAGCTTCTTAAAGGGCTTGCCCTGGTGGTACACAAGCCTGGTATTCGTCGCGGGCGCCTTTCTGTTCAGCGGGCGCGGGCTGGCTATTGCTACGTTGTTGGGATTGTTGTTTATCGGTGCTACCGACCTGTGGCTGTTCGCAATGATTACGCTGTCTACCGTACTGGTCTCGGTCCTGATTTGTGTTTTGTTTGGAGTGCCACTGGGTATTATATCGGCCTACAGTAAAACCACCGATACCATCATCAAGCCGATACTCGATACCATGCAAACGATGCCGGTATTCGTTTATCTGGTGCCGGTTGTGATGTTTTTTCAGGGTGGGCAGGTATCGGCGGTTATCGCTACCGTGATCTATGCGCTACCGCCTATTGTACGCTGTACCACCCTCGGCATTCGCGAGTTGCCCGAGCAGATCGACGAGGTTTCGAATTCGTTTGGTGCATCGACTGCGCAGACTCTGGCGAAGGTCAAGATTCCGATGGCGATTCCCGCGGTAATGCTGGGTATCAACCAGGGCATCATGATGGCGCTGGCGATGGAGGTCGTTACCCCGTTGATCGGTGGCAAGGGTCTTGGCCTGCAAGTTTTTGACGGCATGAACATGGCGAGCATTGGCCTTTCGCTACAGGCTGGTATCGGCGTCGTACTGCTCGCGATCATTCTCGATCGCATGTCACAGGCCTGGACCAAAACTCAGCGTGAAGCCATGGGTCTGACTTGAATTTACAAGCCTGGTGCAGACTCGACAAGGACCTGCAACGCAAGTATTATCAACGCATTCCACCGACTTTCGGTGGATATAATAATTCAAGATATCCGAAGAGGAGAGATTAGCATGTCATTTAAAATTAATGCGGCGCTGGCAGGCGTAGTTCTTACGCTGAGCCTTGGTGCTGTGACCACGGCGCAGGCGGCCAAGCGTTTGACCGTGCCCGACCCGGACTGGACTGGCGGCGTGGTTACCTGTCGCACCATTCAGTATGTGCTGGAAAATGAGCTGGACTACAAGGTAAAAACCGTATCCATACCTGGCGGTCCCGGCGTCTGGGAAGGAATTGTCGCTGGAGACCTGTTTTATAACTGTGAAACCTGGCCTTCCTACAATCCCACAAAAGAAAAGTACCTCAAGGAATACGGCGGTGATGGATCGGTAACTTTCATTGCGGAGAGTGGCATCATCGGAGAAACCGCTTACTGGATTCCGCGTTACATGGTTGAAGGCGATAGTAGCCGTGGGATTCCCGCATCGACTCCGGATTTAAAATCATTTGCTGACCTGAACAGGTACAAACACATGTTCAAGAGCCTCGAATCCGGCGACAGGGGTAACCTGATCGGTTGTCCGGTTGCCGCCTGGGCCTGTGAAGATCAGCAACGAATGGATTCGCTGGGTGTGGATTTTTATGCACAGGCGCTGGGTTCTGAAACGGCGCACTGGGCTGAAATTCAGGCCAAGTACAAACGCGGCGAGCCCTTTATTGCCTATGCCTGGGCGCCACACTGGATACACCACGCGCTGGATCTGGTTGAAGTCGAGTTGCCGCCCGAGGCTGCCTGGCCGGATGATGTCACGTTCAAGTACGCCAACCCCGAGCTCATGAAGGAACATCCCGAGGTTGTCGAGGTAATCAGAAAACATCGTCTGACAAACGCTCAGCAGGCGGGCATGATTTACGAAATTGACGTCAAGAAACGTGATGTTGAAGAAGTGGTCGATGAGTGGATGGAAGCCAACCAGGACACCTGGAAAAAATGGCTGCCATAAGCTGATTTAGCTTGAGTGAAAAAGGCTCCCTCGGGAGCCTTTTTTTATGCTTACCCGGATTCAGGACAGGAATAAGATTCTGGCATGGACATGTTGATTGAATGTTGCATGCGATACGATAGCATAGCAATTTCAACAACCGGTAACGGCAGCTATGAGTGGAAACAATGTCATCGTGCTGATGTCCGACGAGCATACCCGGTCGGTCATGGGTGCCTATGGTAACCCGTTGGTGCATACCCCGACGCTGGATAAACTTGCCGCTAGCGGCGTGCGTTTCGATAACGCTTATACACCTTCGCCGATCTGTATTTCGGCGCGCGCCAGCTTCGCCACCGGAACCCAGGTGTTCGAACATGGCTGCTGGTCGTCGGCAGAACCCTACTATGGCCAGCAGCAAAGCTGGATGCATCGCTTGCGCGATAAAGGGCACGAAGTGGTATCCATCGGCAAACTGCATTATCGCTCGGCTGCCGACGATTTTGGTTTCAGTGAACAGATACTGCCGATGTACCTGGCCAATAGCGGCAGGGGCTGGCCACAGGGGTTGCAACGTAACCCAATGGGGAGTTTCCCCGATGCGGCCGAGATGGCCACAATTCTCGGACCGGGTGAAACCAGTTATACGCAGTACGATCGTGATATTACAGTAGCGGCAGTAAACTGGCTGCAACAACACAAAGCAAACGATTCGAGACCCTGGGTATTATTTGTATCGTTTATCTGCCCGCATTTCCCGTTGTCGGCGCCGCAGCAATTCTATGATTTATACCAGGCTGTGGGATTGCCGGAGCCTTATGATCGCGATGCGACCAGGAGATTAAGACATCCGGTGATCGACGCAATGCGCCGATTCTGGAACTATGCCGACTACTTCGATCGTGACAGTGAAATCGAAGGGCTTAAAAACTATTACGGGTTATGCAGTTTTCTGGATGCCAATGTTGCACAAGTGCTGGCTGCCCTGGACCGCTCGGGGCAGGCCGACAATACACAAATCATTTATACCAGCGATCATGGCGATATGATCGGCAATCATGGGATCTGGGGAAAATGCTATATGTATGAAGATTCGGTCGGTGTACCGCTAGTATTCGGCGGTCCTGGGATTGAGTCGTCGGTTAATGCTACCCCGGTTTCACTGACCGATATGGCCGCAACCATCGAGCAAGCGGTCCATGGAGAGGCAATCAAAGTTGAAAATAGCTGGCAGAGTCGACCTTTACAGGCATTTATCGATAGCCCTGACCCTGAACGCCCGATCTTGAGTGAATATCATGATGGTGGCAGTCCCTGTGGAATTTTCATGCTGCGCAAGGGCCGCTGGAAGTACGTGTATTTCTCCGAAGGGCACCCGTCATTACTGTTCGATATCGAAAACGATCCCCGCGAATTGCTAAATATTGCCGATGATCCGGAATATGCAGATACTCTGTCCGGCTTACGCGAGCAACTTTTTGAAATCCTCGATCCCGAGAAGGTCAATCGCCAGGCATTTGCCGACCAGGCCAGAATGATCGATACCCTGGGCGGAATGGCGGCGATTCTGGCGATGCCGAGTTTCAATCACACGCCGATTGATTGAGACTAGGTCTTTTTTAGCTCACCGATAGCGATGCCCTGTTCACCGGCGACCGCATAGAGCAGGTATATCTTGCCATCGTCCTCGAAGATCGCCGGATCTCGTAATTGATTAACCCGCTGCATGCAAGCACCATACTGTGAGGCGCGTGGCATCATGTCGGCACCTTCCCAGGGTTTCTGCGCGCGATGGATTTCAAAGGTTTCGCCAAATCTCCACTGCTCCCAGTCCGCTGCCGTGTTCAGTGTGGATAGCAATATGCGTTCGGGGGTATCGCCAACCCGCGTCCACAGCACATACCACTGGCCCCCATACTGCAGCAATGCGTGATGACGGACAGGTTCAGCAGTCAATCGGGGCCCGGTTTCGAAGTTACCCAGGCCGTCGCTGGAGCGATAAAGCTGTCCCGGCATTGCGATCGCGTAGAACCAGTCGTCGTGTCTGAAGATTCTGAGATAGGGTGATCCTATTATTTCCATTCGCGCCGTAAAATTGAGCCCATCCCGTGACAGGGCAACCCGGGTTCGTTGCCGGCCATCTTCCAGCCGGCCATGATAATAGAGCCGAATTTGCTGAGTGTCGTGATCAACCCATACATCGGGTGAGGCGATGTGAGGATAATTGCCATCGGCGCCGGCCTTGATAAAAGCCCGCGCTTCCGCATGCAGTTGTGACTCGTCAGGGGGGTTGCTGGCAAACATGCTATGTTCCAGCTCAAGCGCGCCCGGGGTGATTGTTTGCCAGGGTCCGGTGAGATGATTACTGGATGCGAACCGGATCGAACGACCCTCGTGATGCGCGAAATAAAGCAGGTACTTACCTGGCGGATTGGTCAGCCACTCAGGCGTCCTGATTAGTGATGGTCCGTTGACATTACCTTCAAGTTCGGGGCGATCCGTGGCGCTGATGATAGGAGCATCGTTAAGGTAATGAAACGAAAACACCGGTCCGCGGATTAAACTCCGCTAGCCCCTTCAGCGGCACGCTCTTTTAGCAAGCCTGTCAGCCAGTCCGGATCCATTTCCGGCACCGACGACAGCAGCAGCTTGGTGTAATCCGGATAGGGCGGTTCGAGGATTTCGCTTTTCATGCCCTGTTCTACGACGCGACCCTCCAGCATCACCACGATTTGATCTGAAATTGCTTTCACGGTGGCGATATCGTGGGTGATGAAAATATAGGTCAGTCCGAGTTCTTTCTGCAGCCGCAGCAATAGTTCCAGAATACCCTTTTGCACGATTTGATCGAGTGCCGAAGTAACCTCGTCACAGATAATCAGTTCAGGGCCTGCCGCCAGTGCTCGCGCGATACAAATGCGTTGTTTCTGGCCACCGGAGAGCTCTGCCGGTAGCCGATCGATAAACGACTCGTTGAGTTCGATCATTTCGACCAGTTCCATCAGGCGCCGGTCACGTTCGGCTCCACTTAACCCCAGGTAAAATTCGAGCGGTCTGCCAATTATGTCACGTACCGTATGGCGCGGATTCATCGCGGTATCGGCCATCTGATAAATCATCTGGATCTTTTGTAACTGATCGACACTGCGGTCTTTCAGCATTGCCGGCAAAGGTTCACCGTTGAACAGAATTTGGCCCTTGGAGGGCGGCAGCAAACCGGTTATGGCGCGGGCGGTGGTAGACTTTCCGGAGCCTGATTCACCGACGATTGCCACCGTGTGCCCGCGTGGAACCTCGATACTGACACCATCGAGTACCCTGGCACTGCCGGTGTAACTGGCATCGACGTGATCTACCCTGAGTACAACGTCATTCGATACTTCTTCCGGTTTATCGATGGAACGTACCGACCATAACGATTTTGTGTATTCTTTTTTGGGATGTGACAGCATGCTTCGGGTATCGGCATCTTCGATGGTTTCACCGTAACGCAGCACCTTGATGACGTCGGCCATTTGTGCAACTACCGCAAGATCATGGGTAATGTAAATCGCGGCGGTATTGAATTGTTCGACAATTTTGCGCATCGAGGCCAGAACCTCGACCTGGGTGGTTACGTCGAGCGCGGTAGTCGGCTCATCAAATATAATCAGATCGGGACGTGGTGACATTGCCATCGCGGTCATGACCCGCTGTAACTGGCCACCGGATACCTGGTGCGGGTAACGATCCCCAATCAAATCCGGATTGGGTAACTGCAGGTCACGGTAGAGCTTGCGCGCATCGGCCCTGGCTTCCGCATCCGACTTTATTGAGCGGCGCACGGTGGCTTCCACGGTTTGTTCGATCAGCGTATGTGCCGGGTTAAACGAGGCGGCGGCCGATTGTGCGACATAAGCGATACGCGAACCCCGTAGAGCACGTTTATCTTCTTCCGAGGTTTTCATCAAGTCGATACCGTCGAACATAATCGTGCCGCTGGTTAAGCGACATCCGGGACGGGCGAATCCCATTGCCGCCAGGCCCAGGGTCGATTTACCGGCACCGGATTCGCCGATCAATCCCATTATTTCGCCACGCTTGAGGGTCACGTCGACGCCTTTGACGATTTCGTGCCAGCGATCGTCGCTGTAACCGTCGATTACAATGTCCCGCATATCGAGCAGGATGTCGCCTTTCTGGCCGCTTTTTTCATTACTCATAACTATTAATCCTTCAACCCGCTGGACTTATGCAGGAACCAGTCGACCACAAAATTGACCGCCACGGTAAGCAAGGCGATTGCGGCTGCCGGCAGCATTGGCGTCATCGCGGCGGTAAAATCATACTCGGCGAACTGGATCAGGCCCGCGGTTTCGCGCACCATCGAACCCCAGTCAGCGGTCGGTGGCTGAATACCGACACCGAGAAAGGACAGTGCCGCGATAGTCAGGAACACAAAGCAGAAGCGTAAACCGAATTCGGCCACCAGCGGTGGCATTATGTTGGGCAGAATCTCCCGATAGAGTATCCAGAACAGTTTCTCACCGCGCAGTTTGGCGGCTTCGACATAGTCCATGACGACGACGTTCAACGATACCGCGCGGGCAATACGGAAGACCCGGGTTGAATCGAGCACGGCGATGATGATGATCAGATTCAGGGTGTTCGCACCGAACATAGACAGCAGAATCAACGCGAATATCAGGCTCGGAATGGCCATCAAAACATCGACCGAACGACTCAGCAGGTTGTCGAGCCAGCTGTTGTTATTGATCGCCGCGGTGATCCCGAGTCCGCCGCCAATGACAAACGCGAACAGCGTCGTCACGAATGCGATTCCGACCGTGTTGCGTGCACCGTAGATTAGGCGGGATAGTACATCGCGACCCAGTTGATCGGTGCCAAACATGAATTCATCGCTCCACGGGGCGTATGACATCGGGAAAATCTCCGCTTCACCAAATGGCGCCAGCAGGGGAGCGAAAAGCGCAAAAAATACATAAGCCGTGATGACTATCAGGCCGAATATGGCCGTAGGTGGTGCGGTTTTTAAACCTCGCCAGACGTTTTCAAGCGTCGTACGGCGTGCCTTGATCATGCCGACTTCATCGGCCGCGGAGTATCCCTGGTCAGCAAGTTCGGCCGCGGTACTGGGATTGATGTCGTCTTCGTTATTCATCGTGGATGCAACAGCCGTGGATTAGTGATTATCGAAACTACATCGGCGAACAGGTTGAGCAGGATATAGGTTGCCGCAAAGATCATCGCGCAGCCCTGCACAACAGGTACATCACGGGTCGTAACCGCGTCGACCATGAGCTGGCCGACACCGGGGTAGACAAACACCACCTCGACGACGACTACGCCTACCACCAGGTAAGCCAGGTTGAAGGCGATTACCGTAACAATCGGCGCCCAGGCATTGGGCAAGGCATGACGCAGAATGATTTCCGATTTGGAGGCGCCTTTGAGCTCAGCCATTTCGATATAGGGGCTCGCCATCAGGTTAATAATCGCCGCTCGCGTCATGCGCATCATATGGGCGACGATAACCAGGGTCAGCGTCAACGCGGGCAGGGCGGTCAAATAAACCCGCTCCCAGAAAGTCGCATCGGGACTGATATTGGCGAGCGACGGGAATATCTTGGTAAACGAAGATAGACCCAGTATCAACAGGTAGGCCACAAAAAACTCGGGGAAAGATATCGTGGTCAGCGTCAACGCGTTGACCGTGCGATCGTAAATGGAATTCCGATACAGCGCGGCGGTTATGCCGAGAAACAGGGCCAGTGGCACCGAAATTATCGCCGCCATTGACGCCAGGAATAGCGTATTGGCAAGTCGTGGTGCGAGCAGCTCGATAACGGGACGGGAGCGATCAGAGCCCCCCGATGATCCACGGCCGGAGAAGGAATTGCCCATATCGCCGGTTAGTATGCCGCCAAGCCAGTCGAAATAGCGTTCATGCACCGGCAAGTCGAGTCCCAACTCCTTGCGAAACGCCTCGACGGTTTCAGGCAGGGCTGCCTGACCAAGCACCGCCTGACCGAAATCTCCGGGTAAAAACTCGATCGAACTGAACAAGATCAATGAGACCACGAAGAGCGTGACCAAACCAAGGCCAAGTCTTTGCAGTATTGTGCGTATCACTGGATGCACAGTGCTTCCCCTCCAGATTCCGTTTATCAGTTATCCCAGGTTAAAGCGCGGGCTGACAGTAAACGAGTTATTTAGGGGTAATGGGCCACGGCCCATTACCCATTTACTTATTACCTGCTTATTGAATTACACGAACCACCAGCGTTCGTTGCACTTATTGCCGTCGAACTCCCAGTTACCGGCCACCTTCTCGGGGAACCCGATTTCTTTGCTCACGGCGTGGATATTGTTGGCAAACATCGGGATCAGCGCACCACCGTCATCGCTGACCAGCACCTGGGCTTCATAGTACATAGCGCGTCGTTTCTCGTTGTCGAGCTCGGAACGTGCGGCGACTACCAGTTGGTTGAACTTGTCGGCAGCTGGTCCGGTCTTCCACGCGGTATCGTTCCAGTTGCTATCGGCCACGTAGGCCGAGGTAAACATCCAGTCCACGGTTGGGCGACCACCCCAGTAGCAGGCGCACCAGGCTTTCTTGTTCCAGACATTGGCCCAGTAACCGTCTTTCGGTTCGCGCACCACGTTAACCTCAAGTCCGGCCTTGGCCGCCGAATCCTTGATCAGCAGGGCAGCATCGACCGCGCCTGAGAAGGCGGCCTCAGAGGTACCGAGATCAAGCTTGACCCCCTCCATGCCAGCCTTCTTGAGGTGAAATCTGGCCTTGTCTGGATCGTATTTCCGCTGCGGCATTTCACCGTTGTGATTGGCTTGCGATGCGGATATTGGATGATCATTACCCAGGGCGCCATGACCCAGCAATATCTTGTTAACCAGCGATTCGCGGTCAACCGACAGCTTGACCGCCATGCGCAGGTCATAATTGTCGAACGGCTTTTGATCGACGCGCATCGGGAAGGTGTAATGCAAGGTGCCGGTGACCTCGAGAATACTGAGGTTCGGGTTACGACCGAGCAGGTGAACCGTTTTCGGGTCGACGCGGTTTATCGCATGCACTTCCTGGTTCATGACTGCGTTCTGGCGTGCGGTCGTATCGACCAGCGCGATGATTTCGACTTCGTCAAAATGCGCGGCTCCAGCCTTGAAGTAGTTCGGGTTGCGCGTGAAGGTGGCGCGCACGCCCGGCTCGAAACGATCGATGATGTAACCACCGGTGCCGAAACCTGCCTGCCAGTCGGCGGCTCCGTTGAAATCAGGCATGATTGCAAAGTGATAGTCACTCAGGATGTACGGGAAATCTGCATTGCCGGCGTTGAGCTTGAAAGTAACCTCATGGGTTCCTGTCTTCTTCATATCCACAACGGGTTCGAGCAGGGATTTACCCGCCGATTTGGTGTCCTCGCCGCGATGATGATTCAGCGATGAGATGACGTCGTCCGCGGTCAATGTTTTACCGTTATGGAATTCAACGCCCTTGCGCAGCTTGATCACCCAGGTCGTGGCATCCTTACTGGCTTCGAAGCTCTCTGCCAGTTCGGGTACGATGCCGCCGTTGTTGTCGACTTCGAACAGGTGATTGGCATAGGTGTAGACCAGATTTTGCATAAAGCCGTTTTCATGCGTACCGGGGTCAAGCGAATCGGTTGTCGAACCATGTGCGGTGCCCTGAACGAATTTGCCTCCGCGCTTGGGCATTGCCGCATGCACTGACTGGGAGAGCAGGGAAGTTGCAAACGGAGCAGCCAGGCCGAGGGCGCCGGCGCGCTTGATAAATTCACGTCGATCGAGTTTGCCTTCTTTCGCCGCTTTTTCGAGATCTTTGATGTCCACCATTTGTGTTGATACCTCAGGTTTGGTTGTGGTTATCGATATATGTTATTTGTTGTCGGGATGATTTCTGTTATGTGCTTTTTAAACAAGCTTGTTATATAACCTCATCGTGCGGCTGTTGTAACACGAATCGACCGACAATATCAACGGAATGGCTAACTATTGGCCCCATCAGGAGTTGGTAAATAGCTTACTCAGAGGTTTATAAATAGGGCCTTTCGACGAAATCTCCGGGCTTGACTTAAGCCCTGCTTACAATGCTCCGTTCACGCTATTTCAACCTCATGGCAGACATCGGCAAGATACCGGTGAAGCCCGGCCTGAAACTGGATGTCCTGGTGCTGACTTTCAGGTATCCAGCGCTCGTGGCGATCAAATTTCAGCTGATTTCCCGTTTACGCCGCTCCATATAATCTCTTAAGGCTTCGTCTATCGCGGGATCGATAGCCGGCTGCTGGTACTCTTGCAACAACTGCTTCCAGATCTGGTTGGCGCGTTGCCCGGCATCGATCGAACCCGCTTCCAGCCAGGTCTCGTGATTGTCCCAGTTGGAAAGAATCGGCGCGTAGAAAGCACTTTCGTATCTTTCCATCGTATGTGGGCTACCAAAGAAGTGTCCTCCGGGACCGACTTCAGCGATCGCTTCGAGGGCGATGGTTTCCTTGCTGACTTCGAACGGCTCGAGACTCGCAGCCACCATTTGCAAAATTTCAGCATCGATAATCAATTTCTCCAGAGATGCTGTCAAACCGCCATGCAGCCAGCCGGCAGCATGTTTGATCAAATTCGCCTGACCGCTAATCGCACCCCATAAGGACAAGCAACTTTCATAGGCAGATTGCGCATCCGGGCTGTTTGCGGCATTAACATTACTCGAGCGAAAGGGCACCCCGAGGCGTCGCGCCAGTTGGCCGGAAGCCTGGGCTGCTTGCAGGTATTCAGGCGTACCAAAAGCCGGCGATCCGGTTTTCATGTCGACGTTTGACGTGAATCCACCATATAGCACCGGGCTGCCGGGTCGAACGATCTGGGTGAGGGCGATGCCGGCCATGGCTTCTGCGTGCTGCAGGGCCAGGGCTCCGGCCAGGGTTACCGGCGCCATCGCGCCGGCCAGGGTGAAGGGTGTGATCGCAACGGCCTGCCCGAATTCAGCCATCGTGATTAAGCCCTCGGCCATCGGAACATCGAGTTGTAGTGGCGTATTGGTATTGATGATGCCGCATAAAGCCGGTGACTCGACCAAATCGGCAGGCTCAAGACCGAGGCTAATGGCAACCATTTCGATCGCATCGAGGGTTTGCGCGCGCCCCATGGTCCAGGGCAACCAGTTTTTATCGAGCAGGGTACATTGCGCATAGAACAGGTCCAGGTGTCGGCTGGCGGCCGGCAGGTCCATGGCTTCGAAACCACCACCACCTTCCTGATGCAGTATGTCGAGGCTTTGCACCAGGCGCAGGAAATCGCACATCTCTGCATAGGTCCCATTGCGTCGTCCCCGATCATTATCCATGACATAGGCTGGCCCGCCTACCGAGGCGAATACGGCATGACCCGCGCCGAGCTTTACATTCTTCTCGGGATTGCGCGCGCGCAAAGTGAAAGACGCGGGTGCTTTGGCGACCAGGGCCTCGACCAACTCGGAATCGAAGCGGACCAGGTTTGATTCATGGTTTACATCGAAGCCAGCCGCACTGAAACGCTGGCGTGCATTTGCGGAAAGAATCGCCATACCGGATTCCTGCAGTATGGATAGACCGGCCTGGTGAATCGTTTCGATCGCATCGACACTTAACAGTTCGTGAGGGGCGTGTTGGTACTGTAAGGTTTTCCACGGCAATTGCTGAATCACACCCGAAACGCGAGGATTACGTGTGCTGCGTCGACGGCCTTTTGTGCTCATGGCATTATCCCTCAGGTATTTTGGTTCATGGCGTTCTGCATTATTGCGCGTTCACGTTTCACCACTAGGTGAGCAGGATCTTCACCATACTCGCGCGCAAACTTGTGGCCTGCATAAACCGCGTCGGCAATGCTCGAGGGCACCAGGCAATCACCAATTCTGGTTGCTGTTATCGTCAACTCGTTAAACAATTCGGCATCAGGTTTGCGCCCGGTGACCAGAATCAGGCTGCTAAAGTCATGCGTGAATGATTTGCCGCTATAGATGCAGCTGGTGTTAAAAACGCCATCGGCAATACATTCAAGTTTTTGCGTAAAGCCGACTTCGATTCCCATCGATAATAACCTGGCCTGGATAAACTCCTGTTCATCGGTCATCGCGGTCCAGCTGGAAATTGTGGCCGCCGATGTCAGGTATTTTACGCGGTGGCCGGCGAGTAATAATTTCTCTGCCAGTGCGCCCGCCATCATGTAGTGTTCGTCGTCGTAAAGTAGAATTTCACCTTCGATTTCAGCACCGGCAAAAATATCATCCGGTGTAAAAATCCCCCTGTAGTCTTCAATCGGTACCGCAGCACGCACGGTGGCGCCTTGGCCGTCCCGCCGCCATCGACTGCCCGTCGCTACGACGATCGCGTCCGCCTCAAATTCGGTGACATCTTGCGCAGTCAATCTGCTTTCGAGGTAGACATCGACATTGTCCATCTGGCCAAGCATGTAGGCGCGGTGGTCACGCACCCGAATCCAGTTTTGCAGGCCGGGCAGGCTTGCTTCATTGATAACCCGTCCACCGAGGTCCGCAGTTGCCTCCGCGAGTACTACCTGGTGCCCGCGACGACCCAGGCTCAGCGCAGCTTCCAGGCCCGCCGGACCACCGCCAATCACCAGCATAGAGGCGGCCACTTTTGCCGGGGGGATGAATTCCGGATGCCAGCCACGGCGCCATTCCTCGCCCATGGTCGGATTCTGCGTGCAGCGTAGCGGTGCAGCTTCGTTATTCGCCGAACGGCAGATATTGCAGCCAATACATTCGCGGATCTGATCCTCGAGGCCCTGATCGATTTTATGCGGCAGAAATGGATCGGCTATCGACGGTCGCGCGGCGCCGATAAAATCCTGCACACCACGTTTTATCAAACCGACCATGGTATCCGGTGACGTAAAACGACCTACATTAACTACCGGTTTCGAAGTTAAGGTTTTTACGATGCCGGCGTACTGTTCCTGGTAGCCTTCCGCCGAGAAGCGTGAACTACAGGAATCATCGCCGAGGCTGCCGCCGAGCGCGATATCCCATAGATCGGGTAATTCTCCCAGGTACTCGATTATCCTGCGACCATCTCCGGAACTACTAATCCCATGTTCGCCGTGCAACTCATCGATTGCCAGACGCACCGCGACCGCGCAACGGTCACCTACCGCGTCGCGGGTATCTTCGATAAGCTCGCGTAATAATCGCGCCCTGTTTTCGAGGCTGCCACCGTATTGATCCCGGCGTTGATTAGACAGCGGTGACAGAAACTGAAAGGGCAGGTAATCGTGTCCGGCATAAACATAAATGATGTCGAAACCTGCCTGTTGAGCACGTAGTGCGGCGGCGCGGTGCCAATCACGAAATGTGCTGATATCTTTAAGATCCATGCCTTTAACCTGCGTCGGACCTATGTGAAAGGCCGAGCCTGCAGTCGGTGCGATCGCGGTTTCCCGGGTGCCTCGGTTGTTCGAGTGATAGCCGCCGTGCCAGAGTTCAATCCCGGCCAGCGACCCGTAACTGTGAATCGCAGCGCTGGTAACTGCGAGTTGCTCGGTGTCGTCGTCATCCCAGATGCTGAGATAAGCGTAAGGGGTTTCATCAGAACTGGGGTGAATCGAACAATACTCGGTGCAGACCACACCCCATCCCCCTTCGGCTTTGGTCGCACGCAGGGCGGCAGAACTGTTTGGCCTCATGTTCCCCATACCGGTGGCATGCGGGGTTTGATAAAACCGGTTTGGTGCGGTGACGGGTCCGATCTGGATCGATTCGAAGAGGATATCGTAGCGAGGATTTCTGGGCATTGTTGTTTCCTGCGGTACGTTTATTCTAGTTGAACGATCGTATAACAAGAGATATTCTGTTGCAATCGAAATCTATAAACGCAAGGTCGAAAATGATAGAAACACACGTAAAAACAATTGCCTATCACCGTAAAACGGCGCAACAACGAAGGCAGGAACTGATCCAGGCGGGGATTGCCTGCCTTGGTAAGGGCGGCATGTCTGCATTTACGATTGACCAGATTTGCAGGCGGGCAGGTGTATCACGTGGACTGATCAATCATCATTTTAAAACCAAGGAAGACCTGTTGGTCTGTATTTACGCCGATATGACGAATCACCTGGTACAGGAATTTCCTGCCGCTGACCCCGAGGCGATGTTGGTCTGGATTATCGAAACCAGCTTTGATGAACAGAATTTCGACCGTTCCGGATTGCGTGCGTGGCTTTCGATCTGGGGTGAGGTTGCTACCAACAAGGCGTTAAATTCACTGCATCAAAGCCGTTACAACAAGTACAAGGCTAGAATCGAAAATACCCTTGTTGCTATCGCCCGGTTGCAGGGACTGGAACTCGCGGCCGACAGTGTCGCACGACAATTGATCGCGTTAATCGATGGTCTATGGCTTGAGTACTGTTTACACTCCGAGGGATTCTCGCTGGCGGCGGCGAAAACCGACTGTTACCGGTTCCTGCAAAGCCATGGAATATTATTCACCTGATACTAACCCTTTTCTGGAAGTTTAATCGTGGTTCGTCGACCCGCTACATTTCGCGCTGCACTGGCATCTTCCTGGGCGTTATTACTGGGATTTGGCATTCTAATGCTGGGGGATGGGTTGCAGGGAACGCTACTTGCAGTGCGTGCCGATCTCGAGGGTTTCTCGACAACCCTGACCGGTTTGATCATGTCTACATTCTATCTGGGGTTTTTGCTCGGTTCGATCCTGACGCCGCGCTTGACCATCAAAGTAGGGCATATCAGGGTATTTGCCGCCTTCGCTGCACTTTCCTCGGCGGCGATTCTGCTGCATGCGATATTCGTTACGGTGCCGGTGTGGATCGCGATGCGCCTGGTCAGCGGATTCTGTTTTGCCGGTCTCTATATCGTTGCGGAAAGCTGGCTCAATGATCGTGCAAGCAATGAGACCCGGGGCAAGTTGCTCTCGCTGTACATGGTAGTCACCTACATCGGTGTCGGCGCCGGCCAGTTGTTACTTAACCTGGCCGATCCGGTTGAGTATCCGCTGTTCATCCTGACTTCGGTGTTGATCTCAATCGCCGTGGTACCGCTACTGCTGTCCGCCGGTTCTCCACCCACGTTTCAGGATTCGATACGCATCAGTCTGGTGCAATTGTACCGGCTCACGCCACTGGGTATCGTTGGCATGTTTGCGGTAGGTTTGGTAACCGCAACTTTTTTTGCCCTGGGGCCGGTTTATGCACAACGCATGGGTCTTGGTATCAAGGACATATCCTACTTCATGGCGGCAGCCGTGTTGGGCACGGTGCTATTGCAGGGACCAATCGGGGTGGTGTCAGATCGTTTTGACCGACGCATAATCCTGACCCTGGTAACAATGCTCACGGCGATAGCTGCTTTGCTCTGTATCCCGGCAAGCCAACACTCGGCCAATGCATTATTTCTGGCAGTTGCGCTATTTGGCGGGTTCGCATTTCCACTCTACTCAGTCTGTATCGCCTATACCAATGACCATCTCGATCCGAATCAAATGATAGCGGCCAGTGGAGCACTGGTCCTGGTTGGCGGGTTAGGCGCCGTCACCGGTCCTGTCCTGTTTGCGATGATAATGGACCGTTTCGGTGATCAGGCGCTGTTCTGGTCGATCGCCGTGGTGCATGGATTTATGGGCCTGTTCGCAATTTACAGGATGATCAGGAATGCCCCGATACCGCTCGCTAAACAGAGACCGAGTACCGCGACTGCGGTGCATCCATCGGGTTCGGCGATCGAATCGATTCAGCAGTACACGCGCGAGGAAACGGAGTTCGACCTGGAAGAAGATAATCAGACGACGATAAAAAGATAACTCAACGTTGCAGTGAGGCGCCGAGCTGAATAATGTCAGGGCCTAGAGTTTTTCCAGCATTCTCTTTATGTATTGCGTGCGCAGCGCGATATCTTCTTCGAGGTGCTGGAATTCCTCCCTGATCATCGCCGCGAGATCCTGACCCTTTTCCCGTGCCAGCTTCAGTTGCTCGAGCTCGTGCAGGGCTTCGCGGAATGCGGGCGTGCTCTCGAACAGGGTTTCGGTCTGCCGGGTACCGCTATCGACAATGACCGACTTTTTTACCTGTGGAAACTTGTAACGCCGGCTAACCGGCAGTAGCGAGCCTTTCTTACGATCATAAATAATCCGCAGAACATCGGTATGCCCTACCGTATACACCGCAAATTTTTCGATTTCATCGGGATGTTGCACACCCATTTCGGTTAGTTTTGGATAGTTGCTCATACTGGTTTCATCCGTAGTCGTTTAGGGGACGTGCACTTGCGGGTCTTCTTCACCCAGTTTTTCGTAGCCATGCAGGATCTGTTGGGTCTCTCTTTCGGTTTCCAGCAACTTTTCCAGTGATACATGGCAGGCGATCTGATGCCCATTTTCAAGCTCGAGGGTCGGTGGTACCTTCAGATCACAGGTACCTTCAATGGCGAGCGGGCAGCGGTTGAAAAACGGGCAGCCCAGCCGGGTGATCTCTACGCCACGCGCGATACCGACTGCCATTTCACGCTTCTGCATCGTGTCTTCGAGCCAGCCGATACGCATTTCCGGTACCGAGCTGATCAGTAACCGTGTGTACGGATGGAAGGGCGGCTCCAGAACTTCGTCGGTCGGACCCTGTTCGACGACACGTCCCGCGTAAAGCACGACAATTTCGTCCGCAAAGGAGGCAACGGTTGACAGATCGTGACTGATGAAGACAAATGAGACCCCGGTTTTGTCGCGCAACGCGGTCAGCAGTTTGATCACGTTGGCGCCAACAATGCTGTCCAGCGCCGAGGTTACTTCGTCGCAAAGCATGACTTCCGGGCTTGCCGCGAGTGAACGTGCCAGGTTGATGCGTTGTTTCTGTCCACCGGAAAGTTCCGCCGGGTAACGATTTGCAAACGCAGCCGGTAATTCGACCAGGTCCAGGATTTCGGCTACCTTGGCGTGTTTCTCGCGCCCTTTGAGTCCATGGTAGAACTCGAGCGGCCGGCCGATGATGTTGCCGATCAGCTGTTTCGGGTTAAGCGCGGTATCGGCCATTTGAAAGACAAATTGTACCTTTTGCAATTCGGAGAGTTTACGATCATGCAGATCACCCTCGAGTTTCTTACCGTCGAGTATGATTTCACCCCGTGCCGGCGGCAGCATGCCGGCCATGACCCGCGCCAGCGTGGATTTGCCGCAACCTGATTCGCCGATGACGCCGACCACATGGCCATTTCTGACGCTGACATTGATGTCTTTCAGAATTGGAATGACGGGTTCACCATCGACTATCCCGCCATAACCCGCGGTCATGTCCTTGACTTCGATGTTATCGATTACTCGATCATGTTCTCCGGATACTTCGACACCCATACCGGCTTCAGGAATTGGGCGTACCGCCGCCATCAGGCGCTTGGTATAAGCATGTTGCGGGTTGTTGATAATTTGATCCGCGGAACCCTGTTCCATGACTTCGCCGCTGTAGAGCACGACGATATGATCGGCCACCTGCGCCACCACCGCGAGGTCATGGGTGACGTAGACCGCGGCTGAGTTTTGCTCACGGATAACCTTTTTAAACGCCTTGAGTACTTCGATTTGCGTGGTCACGTCGAGTGCCGTGGTGGGCTCATCGAGGACCATCAGGTCGGGTTTGCCACAGAGCGCCATTGCCGCCATCAGGCGTTGCAACTGCCCGCCGGATACCTGGTGCGGGTAACGAAAACCGATGCGATCGGCGTCAGGAAGTTCGAGCGCGTGATAGAGTTCCACCGCACGTTTGGTCGCTTCCTGCTGATTCAGGCGGCCGTGCAGTACCGCTGACTCGGTTACCTGCTCACCGATTGTAATCGCCGGATTGAAGGTCGCCGCGGCGCTTTGTGCGAGGTAAGCAACATTGCCTCCGCGTAGATCACGCTGCTGCAACGGCGGCATGGTCAGCACATCCTGACCGTACAGCTGACATTCGCCACCGGCAAAATGCAGACCGGGTTTGGTATAAGCCAGCGTCGCCAGGGATATGGTTGTTTTGCCGGAACCGGATTCGCCGATCAGCGCGACCACTTCGCCCTTGTGGATATCGAAGCTGACACCCTTGACGATGGGTACTTCTTCGCCGTCATCGTTGGTGGCACTGATACGGAGATCTTTTACTTCAAATAGTTTTTCCCGGTTCATATTATTTTGCTCCATCGTGCTACACCATTTTCTTCGCGAGGCTACCGCCGGACTTGGCGGAAATATCATCGACGATCAGGTTGATCGCGATGGTGAAGGATGCGATTGCGATCGCTGGCCAGATTGCGGCGTAGGAGCCATAAGTCAGGCCCTGCAGGTTTTCTCGCACCATGCTGCCCCAGTCGGAAGCGGGTGGCTGTACCCCGAGCCCGAGAAAACTCAGACTCGAGATGAACAGCACCACGAACACCAGGCGCAGGCCGAAGTCGGTCGCAAGTGGCATCGCCGCATTCGGCAATACTTCGGCGCGGATGATCCACCAGATGCCTTCACCGCGGGTGGCGGCGGCTTCGACATAATCCTGCACCATGATGTCCTGTCCAAGCGCACGCGCGATGCGGAACACGCTGGTGGCGTAAATCACCGCTGCGGTGCCGATCAGAATCGGTATCGACGACCCTAGCGCGGCGATAACGATCAAGCCCAGCATAATCGTCGGTAACGCCAGAATCGCATCGTTAATCCGGCTGATCCCCATGTCGATCCAGCCGCCCTTGACGGCCGCCAATATACCCAGCGTTATACCCATCAGGTAAGCCAGCAGAGTTGCCGCGAGCGAGATACCGATGGTGTTGCGCGCGCCAAAAAGAACCCGCGACAGGGTGTCGCGGCTGAGATAATCGGTGCCGAGGTAGAAGTAGCCGTATTCACCGGGTCCGGCAGGCAGGAAGCTATCATCACCATCCATATCCATTTCATGAAAGGGCGCAATGCTGGGTCCGATGACACAGATCACCAGCCAGAACACGACCACCCCGACCGAGACCCATCCGAGCCAGGAGAGTCTGAATTTTCGCTTCGGCGGGGCATCGGGTAATTCGGCGAACGCATCCAGTTTCGCGAGGACTTCTTCTTCTTTTTCTTTTGCTACTTGTTCAATCATTGTGGTGGCCTCTGTCTACTTGGGATTGCGCAAACGCGGATTGGAAAGAATCGAACCGATATCCGCCAGCAGAATCAGCACGACATAAGTGCCGCAGAAAATCATCGCGCAGGCCTGCACCAGCGGCAGATCCCGTGTTTGCACCCCGTCGATCATCAATTTCGCAAGACCGGGGTAGGCAAAAATGGTTTCAACGATAACCACGCCGCTGACCAGGTAGGCCAGGTTCAGCGCAATGACGTTAACGATCGGGCCGATGGCGTTATAAAACGCGTGGCGCATGATGATACGACCACGTGGCACGCCCTTCAGGATCGCCATTTCGATATACGGAGAGCTCATGACGTTGAGAATCCCCGCGCGGGTCATACGGATCATTTGTGCGGATACCACGATAACCAGCGTGATCAAAGGCATCGCCAGGGCTTTCATGAGTTCCCAGAATGTTTCCTCGCCGGTCATATACGCTGTGGAGGGTAACCAGTGGAGTTCCACGGCGAGGATTAGTACCGCTACCGTGGCTATGAAAAACTCGGGCACCGAGATCAGGCTTAAAGTCCCGAAGGTGACGATACGATCGAGCCAGGTGCCGGGATGCATCGCGGCCCACAGGCCTAATGCAATCGAAATCGGTATCGATATCACCGCTACCCATCCGGCCATCATCAAGGTATTGCCAAGCCGTCCGCCGATCAGACTTGAGATGGTCGCGCCTCCGGCCTTGGAAATTCCGAGGTCCCCGGTGACCATATTGCCTAGCCAACTGAAGTATCGGATGTATCCGGGTTGATCCAGGCCTAGTTCAGCGCGCAGTGCCGCCAGTGTTTCCGGGGTTGCACTTTGTCCGAGCACTATCTGTGCTACGTCCCCGGGTAATATATTGGTTGCAATAAATACGATAATCGAAACCACTATTAAAGTAGCGAAACCGATGCCGATTCGCTGCATGACCATTTGCGTCATCATTGGACTTCCCCCCTGCATTATTTCTTGTGTAACGAAAAAAGCCTGTATAAATGAATTTATACAGGCCTTTTCGAACTACTTTAACTTCTACTTACGCGAGCCAGATAAATTCAGGCCACTCGCACCCGCCCAACTGTCCCAGCGGTACCTTGGGCATGCCCATCACGTTATCAGCGATACCATCGTTGATATTGGAGAAGGCTGGAATTACCATGCCGCTGCCTTCATGCACCAGGGTCTGCATTTCGCAGTACATGGCATGACGCTTGGCCGGATCGGTTTCCGCCAGTGACAGGCTAAGTAGTTCGCCCATGCGGTCGTTGTTCCAGAAGGTGTCGTTCCATGCTGCGCCGGGGCCGAACTGAATAGCCAGTTGTGAATTTGCCGTTGGGCGCATGTTCCAGGTCACCACGTTCAGTGGCTCTTTCATCCAGACCGCACCCCAGTAGCCGTCGGTCGGCACTTTCTTCAATTTCAGATCGAAACCGATTTTGGCGCAGTTAGCTTGTGCAGTCAGGCAAATATCTTCGATGCCGCCAGAGACCGGTGCTACGAAAAGTTCGGCAGAGCTAAATCCCGACTTTTTGAAATGAAACTTGGCTTTGTCGGGATCGTATTCACGTTGCGGCAACTCGGCACACCAGTCCTTACCATGCGCGGAGCTGATTGGGGTATCATTACCCAACGATCCCTTGCCTTTGAGGATGCGCTTGACGATACGTTCGCGGTCCTGGATATATTTCATGCCCAGCACGAAATCGTCGTTGCTGCCTGGCTCAGTGCTCTTCAGGCAGCAAATTCCCATCTGTAATGCAGCTGGAGTCGACAGCAGCGTGACGCCATTCGCGTTTTCTACCTGGCGGAACGCATTGGGTTCAAGTTGCGTCACCATTTGCATATCGCCGGAAATCAGCGCATTGACGCGCGCCACCGGATCGGTTATGGCGGTAATCTCGATCGCATCCAGGTTGGGGCCATCACGCCAGTAGTTCTGGTTGCGAGAATGAACTGATTTAACGCCGGGCTGGAACGAATCCATTACATAGGGACCGGTACCGATACCGTCGCCTGTGCTGCCAGTTTGCACGATCTTGGTCTGGAACAGGCCCAGCAGGGTCGGCAGGTCGGCGTTCGGCGATTCAAGGATTGCCTTGACTTCCATCGGTCCGGTTTTCTTCCATTCCTTGACTGAGGCCAGCACCGCTTTAATGACCGAGGTTGATCCTTCGCCCTGGTGGCGCTTCATCGTGTAGACGACGTCATCCGCGGTTAGCTTCTTGCCATCGTGAAAGGTGACGCCGTTACGAATCTTGAAGGTCCACTCGGTTGCGTTAGCATTTGATTCAAACGACGTGGCCAGTTCGGGTTGCGGTGTCAGATCATTGGCATGCTGAACCAGGCTGTTATAGGTTGCACGACCGCGGGTATAGTCGATGGTCGAAGTAAACAGGATCGGATCGAGCGTATCATTAGGACCGTGCAGGTTGGAAGCCATGCGCACCGAACCGCCTTTTTTCGGGGTCGCGGCGATTGCGGCTTTACCATCGAACAACAGGTGTTCCGCGGCGACCAGCGATACGCCGGTGGCCATGGACAACTTGAGAACTTCGCGCCGGGAGAACCCGCCTTTGACAAGTTTTGCCACCAGGTCCTTATCAGACTGGGTCAAATCCTGGTAATCGAGTTCAGAATTGGTTTTTTCGTCTTTCATTGTCACTCCTCGGGTTGGGTGTCTATCTTATTTTAATAACTATTTTATTAACCGGTGCTTAACCCGCAGGATTGCGTTTTGCTCGCAGGCTAAGGGGAATCGCTTTATATAGTCGGCATTTGTTGGTTCATAGATTAAAGGTACTGAGTTTTATTGTCAAAGTATGTCATCTCAGCCTAATTCCGCATGGCTTCAATCAGTGGGTGATCTCGTAACCCTATTGGTTTAGAGTACGGTCGTTGACTGTTTTCATCTGTTGTTGGACCTTACTTGTTCAAAACCCTCGGCACCGTCGTTTCCTTACTACTCAGTTACGGGCTATTGTTGCTCGCCAATGGTTTGTTTTCGACGCTACTCGGCGTGCGCACCCAGGTCGAGGGTTTTTCTGCCACCCTGGTCGGATTCATTGTCGCCGCGTACTTCATGGGTCTGTTGTTTGGAGGCCTGTTTGCCGGGCGCGTGGTAACCCGGGTCGGTCACATCAGGTCATTCGCCGCGTTCGCGTCGTTAATGTCGGTTTCAGCTTTGGTGTTCCCGATCTTTGTTACGCCGATCGCGTGGATGATCTTACGCATGCTCGGCGGCTTTTGCATGGCGGGCATGATCATGGTAACCGAAAGCTGGCTCAACGAGGCCGCCAGCAACAAGACCCGCGGCCAGATCCTGTCCTTCTATATGATTACCAACTACTTCGCGGCAGGCTGCGGGCAATTTCTGTTGACGGCCGGTGATCCGTCGCAGTTTCAGCTATTCAGCCTCGCGTCGATTATATTTTCACTGGCATTACTGCCTGTATTACTGACCCGCGCCAAGGCGCCCGTGCCGGTGCATTCAAAAAGAATGCATGTCTGGACGCTTTATCGGATCGCACCGCTCGGCGTGTTCGGCGTGTTTTGCTGTGGGCTGATTAATTCGAGCATCCATGGCCTGAGTCCGGTCTATGCCACCAATATGGGTTTTTCCGAGGCACAGTTATCGACCTTCATGGCGGCCATCATCATGAGTGGTCTGTTTCTGCAGTTACCAATAGGCCATTTATCGGATCGCATAGGGCGCGGTCCGTTGCTGGTTTATATCCCGGTGCTGGTCGCACTGGCGGCTATTTCCATGGTGTATGCGCTCGAGTATACGCTCATCCTGATCGGTGCCATGGTATTCGGCGCCTTTGTGTTTACGCTCTACTCGCTGGCGGCTGCTACGGCCAACGACATGGTCAATGCCGATCAGCGGGTACAGGTTGCAGGCGCCTTGCTGATAACCTATGGTGCCGGCGCGGTAAGCGGGCCGATTCTGGCAGGTCAGTTCATGAGTTTGCTCGGCCCGCAGGGATTGTTTTTCTACTTTGCGTTGATCTGCCTGTTGCTGTCGGCATTTGCCATTATGATGCGCCGTCGTCGTGTCGGCAGCCCCGACAGGCGCAAACCCTTTGTCGCGGTCCCGGCATCACAATCTACTTCCAACCAGCTTTATCTTTCTGCGCATGATGAAGCGCCGGAACATGTTACGTTGATCGATATCGACGAAGACCCCGATCAGTAGCCCAAAGGTGGCAATCGAAATGAACCAGCCGCCGGGCGCGTTAAGCATAACCCATCGCAAGGTCTGGATGCTGGCCGGGCCCATTATTCTCTCCAATATCTCGGTGCCGCTGGTGGGTGCGGTCGACACCGCTGTGGTGGGGCATTTGCCTGAGCCTCATTCTATTGGTGCGGTGGCACTAGGCGCGCTGATTTTCAGTTTCCTTTACTGGAGTTTCGGTTTCTTGCGCATGGGCACTACCGGATTCATCGCGCAGGCTTACGGTGCCGGCGACTGGCGCGGATTATCAGATACATTACTGCGGGTTTTATTTCTCGCGCTTACACTCGGCCTGGTCACCATCATTATCGGTTGGCCGTTAATCGATTTCGTACTTTATCTGATTGACAGTAGTCCGGTCGTTGAAGGGCTTGCTGCTGACTATGCGCAAATTCGAATCTGGAGCGCACCCGCGGTGCTTTGCGTCTATGCCTTCACCGGGATCTTTATCGGCATGCATAATACGCGTGCCGCTTTCGTGTTACAGCTGGTGCTCAATATAACCAATATGCTGCTCGATCTGTTATTCGTGCTCGGCTTTGGCTGGGGTGTCGAGGGTGTGGCGCTGGCTTCGGTTATTGCGGAGTACCTGGCGATGTTCTGTGGCTTTTATCTGCTGCGTATCCCGATCCGCAATGCGTTCAATCATTTTAACCGCGCCCGGCTACTCGATCCTGCCGCCCTTAGCAGCCTGCTTAAAGCGAATACCAATATCTTCATCCGCACGCTGTGCCTGTTATTCGCCTTCAGCTATTTCACCGCCAGGAGTGCCAGCCAGGGCGAAGTTATCCTGGCGGCGAACGCTATTCTGTTACACCTGCAAAGTATCATGGCCTATGGGCTCGACGGCTTCGCGCATGCGGTCGAGGCCTTGGCTGGCAGCGCCTACGGTGCCGGCAGGCAGCGTGAATTTCGGCGTGCTGTAGCACTCACTACTGTCTGGGGTGCGCTTATCGCATTGCTCGCAGGCGCCATCTATTTCCTGTTTGGCGCGGCGATTATTAACCTGTTCACCGGAATCGAAACGGTTGCCACAACCGCGCTGCGCTATCTACCGTGGATGATCATCGCGCCGATTCTGTCGGTATGGAGCTTCCAGCTGGATGGCATCTTCATCGGTACCGGACACACCCGCGAAATGCGCAATGCCATGCTGATTTCGATGCTGGCCTATGTTGCACTGCTGCAACTGACAATTCCGCTGTTCGGCAATCATGGCCTGTTCCTCGGGCTGGCATTTTTCATGTTGATCCGTGCCGTATCGCTGCTATTCTATTTCCCCGCAATCGAGGCCGCGATTCGCAGCTCCAAAGAGCCTGAATAATGCATTATCTACCGCTTTATAAGGGTACCAAACAACATGGCGTGATCCGAAATTGGAAATAAGCGGGCAAGACAGCAAACATCGCTTTCTGCTGGGTGCGCTGTTTATGGGGCATCTGAGCAATGACTGGGTGGCGGGAACCTTGTGGTTACTGGCACCGGCGATCGCGGCCAGCATGGGCCTGGGGCCGGCCGAAGTCGGTTTGATCCTGACCATTAACGGCATCGGAGCCGGCCTGGCCTATATTCCAGCGGGCGTGATTTCCGATCGATCGACCCGCCCTGGATTCCTGATGTTACTCAGTTTCTGGTGGGTTGCCATCGGCTATTTGAGCGCAACCCTGGTGCCCGGGTTCTGGGCGATTACGTTGCTGCTCGCGTTTGGCGTCATGGGAGATGCCTTCTGGCACCCGATTGCCACCGGGGTACTGGTCAAGGAAATGCCGCAGCGTCGCGCGCATGCGCTCGGCATCCATGCGGTCGGCGGCAGCATCGGGTCCGAGGTGCTGGGACCACTTAGCACCGGCTTTTTGCTTGGATTTTTCGACTGGCAGACCACCCTGCAAATCCTGGTGCTACCGGCCGTAATCATGGGCCTGCTGTTTATTCCGGTCGCCACCCGGATTACGCGTGACAGTCCCGGTCAGATTACCCATATTGATTTCAGAGGTCTCGCCCGCCAGTGGTTCAAACCTGCAGGTTTGGCGTTGATGCTGGTCATGATTCTTTACAACATGGCGCTCGTGGCGCAACTGGCGATGGCGCCACTCTATTTTCAGAACGAACATGGACTGTCGCCATTTCATGCCGGCTTGATTTTCGCCGCCATCTTGATGATCGGATCTGTCTTTCAGCCTTTTTTCGGCAAGTACACCGATCGCAGGGGACGCAAGCCGATGATTTTACTGGTGCTGTTTGCGGCCAGTTTTTTCGCCCTGTTTGCGGGCCTCAGCGATAGCCTGTACTGGGCAGTTCTGGGCTTGCTGCCCGCGGTGGCAATCCTGACCGCGGTGCGGCCGGTGATACTCGCGGCGGCGGTTGAATATAGCGGTAAATCCGAGGCCACGACTCTCGGTATCGTGTTTACGGTGTTAGACGGGGTCGGCATGTTCGGCGCGCTGCTGGCGGGCCTGATAGCTGAGTTCGAGCTGCGTTACGCTTTTATCATGGCCGCGGTGATGGCGCTTGCCGCAGCGGTGCTGTGCCTGTTTCTGAAATTTACGAATACTTCGACGAGCGCCGATCATGCGGTCGTCTCGCAGGTCGCTAGCCCAGCTGATCCTTGATAATGTCGTACAGCTCGGGACGGTTCGCCGCGACTTCTTCAATGCTTAATCCTTCCAGCGAATGCGGGTACTTGAGCCACTGCGCGGTTTCGTACAGGTAGTAGTCCGGTACACGCTGGGTCTGCTTGCGGGTCGGTTTGTAATAGGGTACCGCGACACGAATGTCATGTGGCGTATTTAACCTGGCCTTATTCTGCAAATGAGTAATCACGGCTTCAATTGTCAAACCGGTGTCAAACACATCGTCGACGATTAGCAGACTATCTTCCCGGGTGCAGTTCTTGATCAGGTAATTCATGCCATGGATCCTGATTTCACTCGCCTGCCCATCGATGCCGCTATATGACGACGTACGTATCGCAATATGGTCGGTCTCAATGCCATACCATGTCAGTAACTCCTGGATAGCGATACCCATGGGTACGCCGCCGCGCCAGATGGCGATTATGATGGTGGGGCGAAATCCATCCTTGATGATTTCGGCACCGAGGCGGAATGAATCTTCGAGCAGTTGCTGGGCTGATAAATACTGTTTTTCACTCATCTCGCGTGCATTAATCCGGGTCACTTGGTAGGCTGCGCAAGAATATCATATGACTTTCGACGGATGCAGTTTTGATGCAAAAACGCTTTATCGAAGAACAGGAATTACTCGAAGATTCCTATCGGCTGGCAGTACAGATTCACCAGAGCGGTTTTCGTCCCGACTTTATCGTTGGAGTTTGGCGAGGCGGTTCCACAGTCGGCATTTATGTGCAGGAATGCCTGCAGTATCTCGGCGTCGAGACCGACCATATTGCGATACGTACGTCGTATCAGGGGCGGGATGATTATTTCCGTCAACTCGAACAGGGCAATCCAGTGCGTGCTCATGGCCTACAGTACCTGTTCGAAAATCTGAATGCCGAGGATGCCCTGTTGATCGTGGATGACGTTTACAGTACCGGGCGCAACGTGCACGCCGTCATCGAACGCCTGCGGCGGAAAAACAAACGCAACATGCCGGCTGACGTGCGTATCGCCGCGCCTTATTACCGCGTCGATGTCGGCAGGTTGAATCCACCGCCCGATTATTTTCTGCAGCAAACCCGCGACTGGCTGGTGTTACCCTACGAACTGACTGGTATCAATCGAGCTGAGCTTGAACAGCATAAACACTGGATTGTGCCACTTCTTGATGAATTGAAACCGGGCTGGCAATAAGTATGAAATTTTCCTCACTGACCGACAGAGTCAAGGGCGGTGCCGCCGATGTATGGGATATGCACTACCTGGCGAAGCAGGCCAAAAGTCGCGGCGAAGACGTCATCGTCCTTAGCGTGGGTGACCCCGACTTTGCCACACCGGAGGCGGTAATCGATAAGGCCCTGCAGGCAATGCGCGAAGGCGATACGCATTACACTTCGATCCTCGGCCACGAAGAACTACGCGAATCGATCGCGCAACAGCATCGTAGCAGCAGTGGGCAGGAGATCGAGGCAAGCAATGTAATCACTACATCGGGTGCGCAAAACGCTCTGTTTGCCTGTTCGCTATGTCTGCTCGACCCGGGTGACGAAGCGATTGTGCTGCAACCCATGTATGTTACCTACGAGGCAACGGTGCAGGCACCCGGCGCAACACTGGTGCCGGTAGTGCTGGATGCCGAGAGTGGTTTTCGACTCGATCGTGATGCGCTACAAGCCGCTATTACCGAACGAACGCGCGCGATATTTTACGCCTCACCGAGCAACCCGACCGGCATCGCATTGAACCCGGATGAGCTCGAATTTATCGCGCAGCTCGCGCGGCAACACGATCTTTGGGTAATTGCCGACGAAGTCTATGCGAACTTTGTATTCGAAGGTGAGTTCCATCATATCGCCTCTCTACCAGGCATGTCTGAACGCACAGTCACTATCGGCAGTATGTCGAAGTCATACGCAATGTCAGGCTGGCGTGTGGGCTGGATAATAGCGCCGCCGGAATTAATCGCCAACCTCGAAAAACTGGCTTTATGCATGCTCTATGGATTGCCCGGGTTTATCCAGCAGGCCGCTGCGCACGCCCTGCAAAACTGTGCCTCGGACCTGCAGCATATGCGCGAGATTTATCGTCGCCGTCGTGACTACCTGTTCGACGCGTTTTCAGCAATGCCCGGGTTGCAGCCGCTATTGCCGGATGCCGGCATGTTCATGATGGTAAATGTGCTCGCTAGCGGCATGACTTCTGCCGAATTTGTCAGGGCCCTTTATACAAACACCGGCGTATCGGTGCTGGACGCAACCGCGTTCGGCGTCAGTGCCGAGGGTTATGTGCGCGTCTCCTGCACTGTAAGCGATGCCGAGCTGGAGGAAGCCTGCAGGCGCATCAAATCGTTCGTGGAGAACATAAATGGCTAAACCCGGCAGGACGCGTTGCTGGTGGTGCGGTGAAGACGAACTTTACCAGGACTACCACGATATCGAGTGGGGCGTGCCGGTGCACGATGATCGCTTGCTGTTCGAGTTTCTCTGCCTTGAGGGGGCGCAGGCGGGATTGAGCTGGATTACCATTTTACGCAAGCGTGAAAACTATCGACGGGTTTTCGATAATTTTGATGCCGGTAAAATCGCGCGTTACCCGGATAAAAAGATAGCCGCATTACTGCAGGACCCCGGAATCGTGCGCAATCGCCTCAAGGTGAACGGTTTTGTCAAAAACGCGCGCGCATTACTCGAACTGCAGGAGCAGGGTATGACACTGGATGAGTACCTGTGGAACTTCGTCGATGGTGAGCCGCTGCAAACCGATCGGAAAACAATTGCACAGGTTCCCGCCAATACCGATATTTCCGATGCGATGTCGAAGGATTTGAAAAAACGGGGCTTTACATTTGTCGGCAGCACCATATGTTATGCGTTTATGCAGGCTGCCGGTCTGGTAAACGATCATATTGTTGACTGTTATCGTCATGCACAATTGAAATGAGGTTGATATGCCATTACAGGCAAAAGTAGAGTTCCTGGCCGAGCGCTCGGAACGTCCCGTATATTATGCTTCCAGCGCGGGTCGTAACGCGGCTCATGAAATAGATCAGCCGATGCATGTCGTCGCGGTCGATGTCGAGGATGCGAGGCTGCGGGCAGATAACGATTTGCAGGGTGAGTTCGGCATGCATCCGTCAGGTTTCGGTTTGCATAAATTCCCCACCCGGGTAGAGAATTTTCTCGATCAGTCCGAGATCGATTCGGTATACGCGGCGGAAATCGAAGACTTTCTCAAAACGACAACCGGATGCTACCGCGTGCAGATCTTCGATTACACGGTACGCGCTTCGGATCCGGGGTTGCGCGAACAGAAGCAGGTGCGTGAACCCGCGTACCTGGTACATAACGACTACACCTCGAACTCCGGTTTCGTCTGCCTGCAGGAAAGTCTGGGCGAGGAAGCAGAAATGCTTGCCCGTGGGCGCTTTCAGATTCTCAATGTGTGGCGTCCACTGGTCGATCCGGTTGAAGACTTTCCGCTCGCGCTATGTGACACCCGCAGCCTGACCAGCGCCGACCTGGTCGATACCGAGCGTCGTGCACCCAATCACACCGGCGAAATTCAGCTTGCACTGCACAGCGATGAGCAACGCTGGTTTTACTTTTCCCGGATGCGACCTGACGAGGTGTTATTGTTCAAAACCTTTGATTCGATCGATGCTGGAGTCAACCCCTGCAGTATTCACAGTGCGATTCGGCTGCCCGATGCTCCGGCAGACGCGAAACCACGCGAGAGTATCGAAGCGCGCGCACTGGTATTTTATCGCTAGTGATGGCGTCCGATTCGACAAAGCAGGCGCTGATCCAAATCTGGGACGCCGCGGTCGATGCCGTGTCAGGCTACCAGGCAGTCGCCAATGCAATTGGTGCCGATAGCCCTTATTATCCTGACCTGGTGCTTGCGGTAGGCAAGGCGGCGGTTGGCATGTGCCTCGGAGCACTCGATAATCTGCCGCCCTGCGCCGCGCTCGTGGTGACCAAGTACGATCACGCGGATGCGGATATTCTGGCGCGCGAACGGGTCGAGGTTATTGAAGCCGCGCATCCGATTCCGGATCAAAATTCACTCGAAGCTGGGCAGGCATTGCTTGCACGGATGCGTTCTATGCCCGCAGAAAGTCGGGTATTACTGTTGGTGTCAGGTGGGGCGTCGGCGCTTGCTGAAAGCCTGCCTGAAGGTATGTCACTTGCAGATCTGCAGTTGATAGCCGATGAAATGATTGCCGGTGGCATGACGATCGGACAAATCAATGCTCGGCGTAAACAGACTTCGCTCATCAAGGATGGCAAACTGGTCGAGGCTTTTGGCGGTGCTGAAATTCGTGTTTATGCCATTTCAGATGTCGAGGGCGACGGTATTGAGACTATAGGTTCAGGGCTGGGGGATTGTCATCGGGGCAGAGCAGACGCGAGTTCGAGGATTATTGCATCAAACCAGATTGCGCGGGACCAGGCCGAGTTGAAAGCGACGGAACTGGGTTTGACCGTGCGTTTAAACGAAGAGACGCTGTACGGGGATGTGTTCGAGTTGGCGCCAGTGATTGGCGAGCAATTGCGTCGAGCAGAACCTGGAGTATATATCTGGGGTGGAGAGCCAACCGTGATTCTGCCCGCTAATCCCGGTCGAGGTGGGCGTAATCAGAGCCTGGCCCTGGCGCTCGCGGAGCAAATCGCAGGGCGCGATAACATAACTGTGTTGGTAGCAGGGACCGACGGTAGCGACGGGCCGACTACTGCTGCTGGCGGACTGGTCGATGGTGATACCTGGGATGATCCTGACGCTGCACGCATGGCTTTGCTAAAAGCCGACGCCGGGAGCTATCTCGAACAGCGCAGAGATCTTTACGTTACTGGTCCGACCAACACCAACGTTATGGATCTCGCCATTGCTATCGTCGGCTAAAATGCTGTCCGCGCTTCATTTCTCCGGTCAGGCTATGCCCTGTATATAAAATCGTCGGGAGTATATAATTTTACGCTTGTTTAAGATCCTGTCAGTGTGCGCTACAAAATAACAGGCGCTCATATGCGGGCAATGAAGTTTCAAAGCAGGGGAGAAGATTAATGTCACAGCAATCCGTCAAAGCAGCTATTGAGCAAACCGCAGCCGCAGTAGAGGCTGATGCATCGGCCGGCATGGTGAAATATCAAGCAACCACTAAGTGGGAAGAAGATGTGCGTTGCACCGCGAACGTGCGCGACTTCGACACCATGATTATCGATGAACCGGCGGCATTCGGTGGCGGAGACGCCGCTATGAGTCCAGCCGATGTTGTTCTCGTGGCGCTCGGGACCTGTCAGGAA
>Ga0265306_10000104_pt1 | contig 31925 bp, 36 predicted proteins | sample Helome_3_FD_192493 | JGI IMG/M metagenome (GOLD analysis project Ga0265306, IMG submission 192493) | Marine sediment microbial communities from subtidal zone of North Sea - Hel_20160420 (Illumina Assembly) | ecosystem: Environmental > Aquatic > Marine > Subtidal zone > Sediment ... | reverse complement strand
CTGAGAGTTCGCCCGTTATATATCTTCTCTATGTCCGTATATGGCCGGAACCGGTCGTTTCGTCCTTGCTAATATAAACAACTGCTTAACGGCGGGAACCGACCCTTTTCGGACGTACGCCCGCATCAAAACCTCACTTGTCACCACTTGCTGCTCCGTCCGTATAGTATCCGCTTGCTATACGGACGTTATTTTAATAACGTTTTGATAGTGATGACGAAATTCCAGAACATTAGAAAACTCTTAAATCTGCTTAGGCTGACCCACGGGTCAGTCTAATACCTGTTAGGCCCACAGAAGAGAAAGAATGAAATACCAAATTACAGAAGCAAAAGTGGAATTAACAATGAGATCACTAACCATTTTCCTCATCGCTCTGCTCGTCGGTTGCGGCACACTCCACGATTCGCACATAAACAATCCCGACAGTTTGTCTGAAGAACAACTCCTGCGCCACACATACACCAGTGTCGTCGATAGCCTTGAGCGAGATGCGTATATCTATCTTCCCAGAGGATACGATGATGACTCATCTCATAAGTGGCCAGTTATGATCTATCTCCACGGCGATGGTGAGCGCGGTGATGGCAAAGAAGAACTGGATTATGTCATGGGTTATGGCCCGCTATACGAAGCCTGGGTTCAGAAGAAGGACATGCCATTTATCCTGATCGTGCCACAGCTTCATATGTTCGGAAGAGATGGACCAGATGGACCTTCATATATCCTCAACCGCACTAAAGAAGGAATTCCAAGAAGACTGGAAAAAGGCACGCCACCACACAATACAGATATGCCGGCATTACAAACCTTCGGACCAATGCAAGGAGCTGTGCCAGATGAATTATTACCTGACTACACGGATATCGATAACAAGACCAGCTGGAAGCGAACTGACCCCGATGTCATCAGCATACTGGATTCGATACTGAAGACGTATAACGCCGATGCTGACCGGGTCTATCTGACAGGCGCGAGCGAAGGCGCTTTCGGCATCTGGTACTACTCCAGCGTCTATCCTGAACGATTCGCTGCACTCTTACCTGTTGTCGGTTATCCATCGATCGAACAGGCAGAGGCAATCGCCAAAGCGGATATCCCTGTATGGATCTTCTCAGGTGGAAGAGATCCTGCTGTCGAGACGAAGTACTTCTTCGCGGGCATGAACAGGATGGATGAACTCGGCGCGACGATACGATTCACCACCGAACAGGACATGTTCCATGATGTCTGGAACAGGGTATATGCTGGTGATGATGTATATAACTGGTTGCTACAATACCGCAAGCATTGACAGATGTTAAAAAAGGAGACGGAGTGATTTATTTTTGAACTACCTTATTTAGTGATTATGAGATAATCTCTCCGTGCCTTTTTTGCAAATGTCGATAAATGCCCATACTGCGCCTAACAAGGCGCTGCAGTTGACCAGCAATACGCCGCTTCGCTCTGTATTACTGTCAACTGAGCTAAGTCGTTAGATGACAGGAATATACTCATAAGTATTACGGAATAGCCATTGATAAACAGTGAATTAATTAGAGGCTATGTTCCAGGTGCGCTCGGTCGCGTCGCGGAACTTCATGGGAAGTACTACAACCAACACTGGGGCTTTGGACTCAATTTCGAATCACGAGTAGCCAGGGGATTCGCGGAATTTCTGGAGCGATATGACAAAATTCGAGATGGCATCTGGTTAGCCACCCGAAATGGCACAGTGGAGGGATCCATAGTGATCGACGGTCTCCATGCCGAAATCGAGGGAGCAAATCTGCGTTGGTTCATCGTCTCGGACGCCCTGCGAGGAACCGGCATGGGAAGTAAGCTTATCAACGCTGCCATCGAGCATTGCCGGCAACAAGAATACACTAGTGTTTACCTTCACACATTTGAAGGGCTTGATGCAGCTAAACACTTATATGAAAAGAGCGGATTTCAGCTAATTGAACAACACACGGGAACACAGTGGGGTACAGAGGTCAATGAGCAAAAATTCCTGTTGGAAATCGATTAATGTCATCTAACAAGCAAATGCAGACGGACGCGGCTAAAGCCGCGCCGCTGATTTGAGCGTTCCTGAGCGTCCGTTTCTGGCCGGAATACGACCTAGAAACTGCTTCCTGGGAGAGAATTGACTGTAGTTCCGGGTTCGACTGCCGGCTCAACCGGTCGATGCAACACTTTGTCGAAAGAGTTATTGCTTAACGAAAATAGTATTGAATCAAAGGAATAGCGAAGGATTCGAAGAGACGCTGAGCGCCCATGGCCGGTAACACCGACTGTCCGATTCCAATGACAGCCTCGACCACCTATGCAGATAGTGTTTTCTGGAGCTAACCTGCTTTTCCGGGGTATTCACTCGATCATCGGAAATAATTATTTTGCCGGCGTTTCAGTTAGCTCCAAATAGCCTTTTGAGGCAGAGAGCCAGGGACGCGGTTTCGTGTGGGTGTTGCGTCGACCCATTGAGACCGCCACCCATTCCGGTCATTTATCCAAAAATACTGAGCAGCAACAATGCCGGTAATTCCGGACATTAACCAAAAGTCTTGATTCACATCAATCATGCACCCTCCCTGGTCTTTTATTAGTGTTACGGATATGAGCGGAGAGCGGACAATGACAAGATTGCCTGGAATGATAGTGCGTGTGTCAGTAGTTGCTTTAATGCTCCTTTCTTGTGTTTCCTGTATTCCTCTTATCAAGGAATCCAGTGCTCCCCCAATAGATAAATATTCCCTGTCAGTATTTTTTAAGAATGATAACGAGCATATTCTGGTTTTACCGGTATGGCAAAAATACCCTGCAATTATTACGGAACAGTCGATAGAAGAATCATCAACTCTATCATTTGGCGCTCCGCTTTTTCTCAAGGTTAAAGACATCCCAGGAATAAACAAATTGATATCGAGTAAAACCACGGCAGGGTTAATTGGGGCGGGGGGCCTGTTTGGCGTTGGGAAAGGTGTGGTTTTTGATGGCTATTTTATTATTAGTGAATCCGGCAGGATTATTTGGCTTAAGCATCGAATAGCTAAATCTGTTTTTATTTCACAGCAAGGAAAAATAGAACTGATTAACGCATTTCGAGACTCTGATGAAGTCTATTCACCGTCTGCTTCAGAGGTTTGGCTTTTTATGGATAAACTGAAGCTGATTATTAATTACAATTCCAGCATTAGAAATGACATTATCAATTTCATAAGCAGTGTTGATAGTGGAATCATTGGCCCCAGTACCACGGTATGGCCAAACGGTGATCGCTACGAAGGAGAATGGGTTGATGGAAAAAAGCATGGCCGCGGCAAAATGACCAGGGTAAACGGCGATTGGTACGAGGGAGAATGGCATGGCGGCTATGTCGATGGCGAAGGTAAGGCGCAGATCAATGACAAAATGTATGAAGGCATCTGGGCTCACGGTTGCCTCCGCAGCGGGGAGCAGCAAGCAGCTTGGGGTATGTCACTCCACCAATGCCACGTAATTCTGCAATCAACTGCATCATCTGCATCGACAGTTGCTGCTACCACTACCCAGAATTACGGCGGTACAATCTGGCAGACTTCCAGAGTTGCTGGATGGGATTTTACAGTGGACAGTGCGCTTACAATAAATGCGCTAGGTATGTATGACAGCGGGGGCTATGGAAGATTACCGAGCCGGTATGGACTGGCATTGCGCCATGCCATAAAAATATTCGATATAACGGGCCCACTAATTACGAGTGCATTTATTGACGCAGGAACCGATGATTCGCTGATTGAAAGAACACGGTGGGTACAAATTCCGGAAGTCGTGCTGCAGCCAGGTGTGACATATACCATTATCGCCAATAATATGTGCGTTGATGATCGCATCGGAGGTGACAGCTGCGTGCTATATGATATTTCCTACGCGTCAGGTATTAATCAAATACAAGGTGTTATGTACGATCGCGGAGAGGCACTTGATCTGTCAGCAAGGAGCTCAGGCGACATACATACTACAAATACCAGTTTTCTGGGTCCAAACTTTGCGTACCTGGATGAATTCACAGCGATGCCTGTTCCTTAGGCAAGAAATATCTGAATGACCGGAGTTGCCTGGAACTCGGAAGTCCACCTGAATCCCGGCAATGACCGTTTCTGCCGAAAGCGGAAGCTCCAGGCGGAATACTTGAGTAAAATAATTGGATGACCGCCTCAGATCCAGAAAAGACAGTCCCGAGTCGTTTATTTGCATTAAAGGATTTCTGTTAATATCAACTTCGTTGAAACATCGCGAACCAGAGATTTCACAATGTCAAAGACTTTCATAATTTTACTGCTTAATCTGTCTCTTATGAATGGCCCTGTGTGGGCGCAGGAAAACACCGAGGCAATCGAAATCATGGAAGAGTATCTTGATTTTGCCGACTATGGTGGTGCAACTATCTTTCCGGAACAAATTCCAGCCATGGACTGGAAGAACTTCTTTATTATAGACGCAAGAGACCCCCCACAATTTAATAAGGAACATATACCGGGCGCAGTGAATATCGAATGGCGCCAGGTACTCGCACGGCGATCCGAGCTCCCGAAAGACAAGCCAATGCTTATTTACTGCAATACAGGGACGTTGTCAGCCCAGGCAGGTTTTGCGCTTCGTGTCGCCGGCTACGATAACTTGAGGATTCTCCAGGGCGGGATGAACGAATGGCAGTCAAAAGGCGGATTTGAGGCTTACGAGCGGGCGTTGAAGCCACCGCAACACTAAGTCCAGGCACGAAATTAAATTATTTAATCCAGTAGCACTTCCATTACCCAGGGAATGTCCGGAAGTGGCCGTAATGCGACCTAGGGACTGATTCTAAATAAGATTTCTCTAAACGACGGGAGTCGACCCAATCCGGAAGTTCAGGATTTTTCTTTGAAGGTCAGGAACGCAACTGCAAGCGGACCTTACAGGTAGGCAGCAGTATGGCTACTTCAGATACTTTCCTGTAACTCAGCACACTGAATACGGCCAATTTAAACGCGGGGATTCAGGGGCACGATGCCGGCGAGACGGCCGGCTCCCGGGTGGATTCTCACGAAATACGTGGGTTATGCTTCCTATACGCAACCCCACATCCAGCCAGGGAATCCTAGATCCTGAACTAAAACCACCATAAATGTCCCAGATATAGCAGGAAACATTTGATTGGCAAGCATGCCTAATCCAAAAGCAATTTTTTGTCCTAATGCTATTTTCTGGTGAGTTGAGATCCTAATCATTCTAGAGCCGTAATTGTGTACTTTGTTTTCATATAATTGTATGGATTAGTGGACTCCCCTACAATTTTTTCGTAAATACACATTTATTCTGTCTACTTCTGTTGCACCTTCAGGCATGTCTGCGTCTTCAAGTCCAGGATAAGATTGCTGATTCTTCCAATCCTGGATAGTTGTACTAAAAAACTGTGAGGCTGATGCATCGGTCTCGTAGACAATTAGCTCATATTTTTCTTCAAGATCTCCACCAAACCGGGTAACCACTTGCCACTCTCCATCTCTTTTATAAGAGGTATTGGTATGGTCTGATTGCGGATAATATTTTTCATCTGAAGGCTTTAGTACTACCCAGATATCTTTCTCATGACCTTCTGGATATACCCCCATGGATAGAATTCTGCAATCGACAGAGTCTGCTTCAACAGGTGAAATCACTTTGACGGAATTAACAGGGCCTTCAATCTCTACTTTGTTTCCCCTGGTAATTTGTTCCATCTGACTACTGACATACGCCACATCTGATGTATAGCTACCATAAATGATCATCAATACCCCAAGAATCCCCAAGGGTATACCCACCTTAGGATTAATGAGCTGTGTGCCAGAATCTTTTTTACCAAGACTGCTGAGAACTGACACGCCTATGAGGACAATCCCCACTAATATGATTAATAATTGTGCTGACATTTTTTTAACTTTTTAAGTGAGATTAAATTACAAAACGCCTCGTCTTTCTTCCAACTCTGCTTTTATTTCTCTTGCTTTTTCTTCAGTTAAGTCGTAATTCCACATGACCAGAATCGCTAAAACTGCTGTAACAGACGGAATGACGATATCTGCTATGCGTAATTGGGTTAAGGTTTCTGCTGATTGGGCGGCAGCATTACCATCAAATCCTACCCAGCTAAGTACTGCCCCTCCAACAATCAATGCCAAAGCCTGACCTAATTTTACGGTCCACCAATAGATAGCACCAAACGTACCTTCTTTACGTGGCATCCCATTCTCTAATTCATCCAAATCACAGACGTCGGCTGTCATACTCATCATCAAGGTGAACAAACAACCCAATCCAAAAGCCATCAATGGAAGTGGGAGAAACATAAGGAACGGGGTTTCCGGATTGAAGCCCCACCATTTCAAAACATACCCAACTATTGAAATTGCGGTAGAAATGATAAATGCAGTTCTTTTTCCCCATTTGCTTGCCATCCATGCTACCAGTGGGATCACAAAGAAAGCTGTAATAACTGCAAGGATGGTGGAAAACCAGGCCGGCCAGGTTCCCGCAGCGGCATAATCGCCATTAAACAAATAGAATAAAATAATGAAAAAACTGAAAGATGCCACAATTTGAAATCCATTGAAAACCAGAAAAGTAGCACCACACAACCTCAAGAATGGTTTATGCCTGAATACCTCAAACATACCTTTGAATAAACCTGCAAAGATAGTTACCAGGTTTTTAAATGATATTTCCTGGCGATTTTCGATTTTGCTGGAATCAATACCCCTACAAAAAATGGCCGGTAAAATACCGAAGACAATCGCAATGACACCAACCATGATGGCGAGTGTTCTAACCCCTTCGGCCTGGGTTGCAAACAAGTTTTCATCTGCGATTAAAACCCAAAACCAGGGTACAACCATCCAGGCGAACTGACCTACAACATTGGCCAATCCCATGAGTCGAGTCCGCTCGTTGTAATCTGAGGTCATTTCATACCCAAGTCCAATAAGCGGTGTTGAAAAAGTAGTGTTGGCAAGAATAAACACGCAGGATATGGTAAGGAAATACCAGAAGTTATAGTCCTGTGAATTATTCTCATCCATTTGCCAGAGTAAAATAAACAGGAGACCGGTAAGGATGGCACCAATAAAAATATATGGCCTGCGTCTTCCCCAGCGAGTATTCGTGTTGTCTGAAATATAACCCATAACGGGATCAGATAGGGCATCGACTAATCTTGGTAAACCACCGAGTAATCCTGCCAGAAAGGGATCCATACCAAAGGCTGTAAGGAGGAAAAACATAAAAACAGCCAAAGCCCCGGGCATTAAATTATTCACGAGGTGACCCGACCCGAAAGCCGCCTTTTGCAGGAGAGGAACTCTGTTCTGCGCCGCTGTTTTGTAATCTGACATAGATATATGTTTAAAATTATTGTTTGAATGGCCTGTCCGTTAATGGTTATTTTAGCGGATTTTTCACCTAGATTCAGGGATATTATTTGGCTTCGGAATCTTGATTCAGGATCACAACAGCAACCGAACCATCTGGATTTTTAGCAGCCGTGGGGTCACAGCAGGGCCGCAAGGCCTGTTGCCTGCAGAGCCTGCCGCCGGCGGGCAGCCTGGAAGCGTCCAGCGCCCGGGTGGCAAAAGTGGCTGGCTTTTCGCTGCATGCCGGGATGGCGGCCGCGTGCCACGAGCGACAGTAGTAAAAGGTGTCAGAGCACATTTTCTGCTTATATTAGGAATAAATGTGCTCTGACACCAATTCTCACTTAAGCCGAGTGAGGATGCTGTAAAACTAATGACCATGCACAGCAGCAAGGGGCTTGAGTTTCCAATTGTGGCAGTTTCTGGAATAGGCAATATGCCAGTTAATGGCGCAGATTCTGTGAATGAGGCAAAGCTATTGTATGTGGCGATGACTCGCTCTACGGAGAAGCTGCTCTTAACGAGCCATCGAGAAAATGAATTCACGGCACAACTTACGCAGTCAATTGCTGGGTAAATCCAGTAAAAAGATCGTTCCAAGAAGCCTCACGAAAAAGGGGTGATGTTCGGCAGCTTCGATGTTAATTTCACATATCAATCGAAACTGACCCCACAGACCACACAAATGTCAGAAACATATACATGCTGGAAATGCGGAGGACCTTTACCGGACCTGCTATTGCCGCTACCACGTCACGAGGAGTGTCCGCACTGCCGGGTTCAGTTGCACGTATGCCGGATGTGCGAGTATTTCGATGCTGTTGCACCGCAGCAGTGTCGGGAGCCGATTGCCGACCTTGTATCTGACAAGGCGCGCGCCAATTTCTGTGGCTATTTCAAGATCAACCCGCATGCCTTTACAGCGCCTCCGGACCAGGCTGATGCGTCTCACCGGGAGCTGGAAGGACTGTTCGGGGATGCCTCTTCCGGGTCTTCGGCTGAGGCGGATGCTAACGAAGATGCAGTGCAGGACGAGTTGGAGCAGTTGTTCAGGAAATGAGTGAATTCAAACAGGATCAAACGAGTCTGACACCATTGATTTACTGATTGCCTGACACAATCAGGATCTGACCCCGGTTTTTAGAAAATCAGGTGGTTGGGTTTATTTGATCCCCTCTCCCCAGCCCTCTCCCGGAGGGAGAGGGAGTAAGTGGGGCAGCATTGGATCTGAGCCATGTTTTACTCCCGTGCAGCCAGTTCCCGCTCGCGCCGCTCGGCTTCCTGTTCGCGGGCGTCGTCAATCACCTGCATGACGGTTGCCACATCGGCATCCACCGTGCTGCGCGCAAACTGCCCGGTAAGCGGCGTGTCAGGCTGGAGATTGCCGCTTTCATAAAGGCCCCAGATTTCCTTGCCGTAGTCGGTTTCCAGTAACTCCGGGGCAAAACCGCCGAAATAAACGGCCATATTGTTAACATCCCGTTCCAGCATCATGCCCGCGCTGTTATTGCCTGCGGCATTGACTGCTTGTGGAAGATCGATAATGACGGGCCCTTCCTTGTCAACCAACACGTTGAACGGCGACAAGTCGCCATGGACAAGACCCGCGCAGAGCATGCGCACGATCTCTGCAATGATGCGCCCGTGATACTCACGCGCCTGTGTGCCGGTCAGGGTCAGTTCATTGAGTCGTGGGGCGGCAATGCCGTCGTCGTCTGTTACCAGTTCCATCAACAGTACGCCATCAACAAATCCATAGGGCCTGGGTACGCGCACACCCGCAGCGGCCAGGCAATAGAGCGCATCCACCTCGGCGTTGACCCAGGCCGTTTCCGACTCTTTCTGTCCGTAACGGGTACGCTTTCCCATGGCGCGCGACTGGCGGCTGTTTTTAACCTTGCGGCCTTCGCTGTACTGCACGGCTTGTTTGAAGCTGCGCTGGTTTGCTGCTTTATAAACCTTGGCACAGCGTATCGCTGCGCCACAACGAACCACATAGACCTGCGCTTCCTTGCCACTCATCAACTGGCTGAGAATCTCATCGACCAGTCCGTCTTCAACCAGCGGTTTCAATCTTTTCGGTACTTTCATAGGTGTTTTATACAAAAAGGGGTCGGATACATTTACCAGTATACATAAAGGGGCCGGGCACATTTCCAGAATATGTATTCAGCCCCTTTTTGAATGGAGTCCATTGATGAATACGCGTATAAATAACCGCATGATCCGGGTGAGCGATATCGAGGTGCAGGTTGTCCGCAAGGACATCAAGAACCTGTACCTGCGCGTGCATCGGCCGGATGGCCGGGTACAGGTTTCTGCGCCACTGCATGTCACCGATGACGATGTGCGTCTGGCGGTCACCTCCAAACTGAAGTGGATCAGAAAAAAGCAGTCCGGTTTTTACCACCAGCCCGGACAATCCCGGCAGAAAATAGTCTCAGGTGAAGACCATTACGTTTTCGGCAGGCGCTACCTGCTGGAAGTGGTGGAGCGCCGCGGGCGGCACGAGGTATTGCTGAGCGATCATGCAACCCTGTCGTTGTATGTGAGACCGGGTACGACGCGCAGTAACCGGCAGCGCGTACTGGATGCGTGGTACCGCGATCAGATGAAGGACCGTATCCCGGCGTTGTTGGAGAAATGGCAGATTGTCATCGGGAAAGAGGCGGCTGAATGGGGCGTGAAGCGGATGAAGACGCGCTGGGGCAGCTGCAATATCAACCGGCGGCGTATCTGGTTGAACCTGGCATTGGCCCGCAAGCCCGTGGAGTGCCTGGAGTATGTGCTGGTGCATGAGCTGGTGCACTTGTATGAGCGCTATCATAATGACAACTTCAAGCGGTATATGGACACATTCATGCCGCAGTGGCGTGTGCATCGCGACGCCTTAAACCAGCTTATTCCGGAGTCACAATCAACAAGGTCAGACTCGATTGATTAGATACCCGGTTACCGGGATCAACGCTCAGTAGCCACTAATATCAGGAACAATTGTGTTCTGACCCAGGGATCAAAAAGGGGCCGGATACATTTCTGGTCATAAACTAATCCGGATATCGCTTGTCGCTCATCTTCAATGCTCCCGCTGCCATTCTGGTTGCTGAAAAGTGCCTGGCAAGCTGGGGGCGGTTCAATCCCTCGTCCTGACTATTCATACCGCAACGCCTCAATCGGCCGCAGCCGCGATGCCTTGCGTGCCGGGTGCAGTCCGACACAATAGTAAAAGGTGTCAGAGTACATTTTCTGCTTGTATTAGGAATAAATGTGCTCTGACATCATTTCTCGTTCAAGTATACTTTCCTCGGATTTGAAAGGGGCAGGGCCCCTCGGGATGTTCGGGAGTCCGGTTGAACGCGCAACCCTACAGGGTCATCGACAAAATCAGCATGCCGCACGTGATCCGTTTCATTTGCGGGCAGCTGGCGGTGTTCGATACCTCGCACCTCGAATGGATCAAGCTCCTGCCGCTGAATCAGAACCACCTCCTGCACGGCTGTTGCGATTTTCCGGTGCCGGCGGCTGCCGGATCGGACAGGCTGATGAGCGGCTACCGCATCCGTGCCAGCGTAAACGTGGAGATGGCGCCGCCCTTCGTCTACCCGCACTGGGCGCGCATACCATCCGCAGAAAGCCGGCAAGGCTGGTACTCGGGTGAGAAGGACTTCGTGTTTCAGGACCTGGAGGAGTGCGCGGTGCACACGCTGGCGCACGAGTGTTTTCATTTCCTCAGTCATTCGAAACAGGTCGATCACAAGAACACCGAGGCGAACGCCAACTGGTGGGCGGACCGGTGGCTGGAGGAGTTTCATCGCCAGCAGATGGCGGCCGAACCAAAGGGGACGAATTAAAAGGAGACGGAGGGATTAAATATTATTCCCTCCGTCCCTTTTTTTCCAAGCTGATATTTGGTTTCCGAATCTCTTTTACTGTCAGAACAAAAAATACATCGACTTGGCTACATGTAATTCTTACAAACGCCTACAAGAAACCTGTAGTCACGATTACATCAACTGCTGCTATTTTGGCTTGCGCATATAGACGAATATGTACCTTCAGTTCTCTATCTTGGGACGGGTTACAAGGAGCACTTTCGCTGGAATACGATATAAAACAATAACATAAAATATAACATTTATGTTATAATTTCTAGGGTCGATAAATGACGGGAAGCACCGGGAATCTTGTAGATATCCATCCAGCCGCAGACAAGGAGGCTGGGGCGCTGCAGCGCAGCAATGGCACCGCGATGGATGCGATCGGGCGCATGCTCGTCGTCTGTTATGACCTGCGGGACAATGGCGTCAGCAAGCGTCCTCCCCTGGAGCGTAAGGGCTTCAGGGTTCACAACAACATTGTCTTGCGGGTGTTCAGGAGTCGGGGCTATTTAATGATCTATGCCCAGCTGAAAGACAATCATTTCGCGGTTCTGCATTTTGGACCGGAGTGCAATCCCCATCAGTGGGACCTGGTTGTCAAAGAGGCGATAGCAAGACTGGATTATTGGTAGGGCGCTGCTGCAGAGGTTGCAATATGGAAGGTAAAAAGACAGATCGCAAGGGCATACCGCTGGAGAAGTTTGCCGAGGATATGCTCGCAAACAAGCGGGTCAAGGCGTCGTTTGAAGAATACTCCATGGCAGTGGAGGCGGCGCGCTTTATCAAGGCGATGCGTACGCATGCGCATCTGACCCAGACGGCGCTGGCGAAACGCATGAATGTTTCGCAAACTGTCATTGGCCGCCTGGAGCAGGGTAAGGGCAAGCGTGGTCCGACTGTCGAGATGCTGGCCCACATCGCGCGTGCCTGCAATTACCACTTCGTGCTGTCTGCCACGCCCCGTGATGATGAAGACGAGTTGCTGGAAATCAGTGTCGAGGGCTGACCTCGATTATGCCGGCATCAGGCTGCATGAGGTGTGTTCATGAGTGAGATCGCCGCGGAGGTGTGCGGGTTGGTTGCGTCGCTGGTGCTGCTTTTCCCTGCGTTGAGAAGGAGCCACTTCAGCAAGCTTGTTCTCAAGGTCAAGGGGCAGCAAGAGACTGCTTCATCGCTGGATAAACTGGCTAGGGGCTGGCTTGAATTCGTTGATGACGAGATGAAGAGCTGGGATGCGAAGGACTATTCATTCCTGTTACTGGGCCTGGTGTTGTTGATCGTTGCATTTTCGCTGAAGATATTTTTCCTGATTTCTGAATAACACCGACGTTCCTTTTAGTGCGGTTCATTTCTCGGGGCTGGATCCCCGCCTGCGCGAAACTAAAAGGGGGCGGAGTAAAAAGGGGCCGGATACAATTTTTCTACCAATGGTCACTGCTGTCCCACATAGAATTACAGAAAATACAGTAAGCCCATGAATGAACACATTGCACGGAGCAGTTGATAGCGACTGTATATGAAAATTATATATCACTGTACGAACAGTGCGTTCCTTCTCCCTCCGGGAGAAGGACAGGATGAGGGAATAGAAAATCAGGCAGTTGGCTTGATTTGATCCCCGGCCCCTCGCTTCGCTCTCCCCAACCCTCTCCCGGTGGGAGAGGGAGTATGTGGGACAGCAGTGACCAATGGTTAACTATTTCTGTCGAGGTTCCGCAACTACCCGGAACCCGATGACTGAATAGCGTGTATCTGGTGTATCAGCGGCCCGGTACCCGGGTCGGACCAGGTGAACCTGGCAGTGGAATGATCCGCCGCGACGGACTTTCTTCGTGCCTTCCCCGGGCCCGCGTGGCGAGACAGTCGGCGTGTTTGCATAGTAGTCCGGCGCATACCAGTCACCGGTCCATTCCCACACGTTGCCGTACAGGTCGTGAAGGCCCCAGGCATTGGCCTTGCGCTTGGCGACCGGCTGGATGATGTCTCCGGAGTTTTCGATATACCAGGCGAATTCAGGCATTTCTTCAACCGGCCAGGGTCGCATACCGCTGTGGCCGGCCCTTGCCGCGTATTCCCATTCGGCCTCTGTCGGCAGGCGGTAGCGGTATTTGGCATCGCTGCCGTTGAGTCTCTCTATGAAATCCTGTGTGTCGTGCCAGGTAACGCCAACCACCGGCAGCTGTTGCCAGTCCTTGCGTGACCAGTGCGAATCCGGTCCGCGCTGCTTGTCCTTGCCCATGACGGCCTGCCATTGCCCCTGGGTGACCTCGGTGATGCCGAGGTAAAAGGGCTGTTTGAACACCACCCGGTGTGCCGGGGTTTCGTCCCTGACCATGGCCGCCTTGCCATCGGGTTGCTCGATGATGATTTCGTCGAGGTCGGTGCTGCCCATGGTGAATTCACCGGCGGGTATTTCCCGAAATGCCATACCGATATCGTTGACGATGGTTGCAGCAGCCTGTACCTGCAGGGGGAAGATGGTCAGCAGGGTCAGCAATGTGAGACTGTTCTTGTGAAATTCCATGATGGCGGGCTCTGTCTGTTGTTTGTGGGGTGTAATTCAGACAGGCAGTTCGGGTGGTTGTTCGGGAAAACTGGGGTCAGAGCACAATTTCACCTAAAATTGGGAATAATTGAGATATAAATGGGGTCAGAGCACAATTTCTCTGAATATTAGGAATAATTGTGCTCTGCCCCCAGCTTTCATTGAGGCAACATGGACCTTGTCGACTACGCGATAAAGCAGCTGGTAGATGATAAAGCAGACCATGCCTTTATCCGTAGTTGCTTGACTCCGGATACAGACTTGTTTGAATTTTATAATGCGCTCGCCTTGCGAATTGCGAGTAAAACAAAAAAATGGGGTCAGAGCTCAATTAAATCCAATATTAAAAGGGTACAGGGTACTGAGAATCAATGGAGTCTGACCCTATTGATTCCCGAAGATGCCAAAATAGACTGGCAAGATGGGAAACCGCGCTGGTTGCAACCGGGAGGATTTCGCCATGACAAAGCAATTTTTGCGGTTGCGCGTATTCGCGGCAGGCATACTGCTGATAATGGTTTCAGCCACACAGGCAGATGAAATCTGCATGGATAAAATTGAATTTGAAAAAAACGGTTGGCAGCTGAGACCGGTGCAGCAGGCGATGGATATTTATCTGCGGGATCATCGCATGCGAGTGAACTGGCTGAAAGAACCCCGGCCACCCAGTGCGGTGGGCAGGGATTATTATGAATGGCTCTGGAGCGATGAATTCGGTGCCAGGATGAAAGCCGAACTGGTGCAGCGTTACTGCACCGGTAATGAAGGGGCCGGATGCATTATTAGTCAATAAACATATTGGTATCTGAGCACATTATTTTACTTGAAAAAAAGAGTGTCAGAGCACATTTAACTCTAATATAAATAGAAAATGTGCTCTGACACCATTTCTACCATACAAAAAGCGGGCATAAAGGAGAGGGGATGCATTTGCCTGCAGTGGAGCGAAACAATAGGGTCAGAGAGCAATTTCCGCTAATATGATCAAGGATCAGGTACTGGCTCCGCTTGTTTGGCGGGCCCAACACTTCTAAAGTGTCCTCCATGACACCAACCCGGATATATGAATCCTTGCGCCGTGACGTGATCGGGCAGGACAAGGCACTGCGCGAGATGGCCGTTGCCATTTACAAACACCTGATCGAGCACTCGGCCGGCAATGTGCTGATGATCGGCAACTCGGGCACAGGCAAGACCACCATCATGCGGGCCGTTGAACGGTTCTTCGTGGAGGCCGAGGGTTATGAGAAGTTTTCCACCATCATCCGGATCAACGCCAACCTCGTGGCCGATCTGGCGACCCGAGGTCAGCAAAGCAATATGGTGATGGACCGGCTGGCCCGCGAAGCTGCCGACCTGCTGGGTGAGAAGGCCGACCTTGAGACCCTGCGGGAGTATGTGTCCCACGGCATTGTCTGTGTCGATGAGGTCGACAAGATCCGGGCCGTGGTGGGCGGCGAGCCGAGCGTCAAGGGGATCACCGCGCAGGACAGCCTGCTCACCCTGATGGAGAACGAGCATGTCCAGGTTGAGCTGCGCTATTTCGAATCCGGCCGCTGGCATACCCAGGTGGAGCCGGTCAATACAGAACATGTCCTGTTTGTCGCAGGCGGGGCTTTCGAGGAGTTGTATGACCAGGTGCTCCAGCGCGTCACCAAGGAATCCGGGATCGATAAATTCTACAAGCTGGTGCCTGGCTCCGATGGCAGTTACAAGCGCCGGTTCGTATTCAATCTGGGCGAGCACCTGACGCAGGAAGACATCTTCAGCTACGGCATGACACCGCAATTCCTGTCGCGCTTCGACAGCGTGATGATGCTGGATGACCTGGGGGCCGAGGAACTGGTGGTGATCTTCCGGGATACGGCGGATGCCATATGGCCTCAGGCGGTTGCTTATTTCCGGAATATGGGTGTCACCCTGAGTATCACGGACGAGGCCGCCTTGCGCATCGCCGACATCGCGGCGGGCAAGAACCGGCTCGGTGCCCGCGCCCTGCGCGAGGTTTTCGGCACCATCATCAAGCGGCTCGAATTCGATCCCGCCGCATCGGGGCTGCTGCAGGAGCGGGACGGCCAGCGGGTGCTCCAGATCACCACGGACGTGGTCGAGGCGGTCCGACCGGTAAAACAGGGGTCAGAGTAAAACAGGGATCAGAGCACAATTTCCTCTAATATTGGAAACAATTGTGCTCTGACCCCAATTATTACAAAAGATAGACCGCAGTAGTAAGGCCTGTAATTAGCGTTTTGCAACCCAATAATCATCAAGGCCAAGCTTCTCCTTGATTATGGTGGCATTGGTTCTGGCTTGATTGACGGTTGCAAAGCCGGGCACATAGACACGCCAGTATTTATCTCCTTTTACAGTCGCTGCATCTGTCTTTGCAGAAACACCCCGTGAATGGACCTTGGCAATAAACTTCACGGCATCTTCCTCGCGCCGCAACGAGGTCAAATAAATTACCCAGGGACCACGCGCCAGGCTTGCTTCCCCCGGGTCGTTAATGGAGGCTATATCCCGCTGCTGAGTGGCATCATTGGCCTGTTCAATAACGTGCCTGGTGATCGGACCGCTTGCCGGGTTGCCAAACGGTTGCGCTGTTGTGAAATCGACAGAGGATATGCTCAGCGGTGTTTCCTGAACGGCAGGTTGAATGGAAGCCTCGCCAGCTCCATGTGGTTGCCACCCGGGCGACGATGTCGCTAATACGTACAGACACACAAGAGAAATGGCCCCCAGCAACCCGGGTAAAACCACGAGGATTTCAGAATGGTTAGGCTGGAATCGATTATTGTTCATGCCATTCTCGTCGCAGCTTCTTCCCGCGTAATATACCACAAAAAACATGTGGAATCTATCCGACAAACCAATAGGCCAGCATCGAGCGATTGGAGATCATCGCTAAAATAAGTAAAAGGTGTCAGAGAGTAAAAGAGTAAAAGGTGTCAGAGCACATTTTCTGCTCCAGAGTAAAAGGTGTCAAGAGAGTAAAAGGTGTCAGAGCACATTTTCTGCTTATATTAGGAATAAATGTGCTCTGACACCATTTCTCTTTGAGTTCGGCCAGAACCGGTCATTGCCGAAAATAGATAACCCCGCTTCTGCGGGATTCCCGTACTTCCTAGATCGGCCAGTTCCGGTCATTCCCGGGCAGCCAGCGAATGGCGTAAATGCAGCAACTTCGGACGTTCCCTTTCCGGAAGTTCGGTGGTTAGAATTGAGCGTCTGGAAGAAGAGTACTAGTTCAGTGGCGTTTGTAATGGCTTGTCGATCTACTCACACGATTATTTTCGCTCGGAAGCATTTTATTCGTCAGTATCAATACCGGAGGAACCGCATGCTTCCTGCGGGACCTGTGCGGTCCCTCCGGATTCAGTTTAAACGATCAGAGGGCGAACTGGAGGCCGATGGTAAAGGCGGTAATCTCCGAGTCTGAATCGATGCGTTCCACATTGGTGCGGACCTTGATCAGCTCATTGATCTTGGCGCTTAAGCCAATCCCGTAGTGAAAATCGGTGCCATCATCATCCACGCTCGCAGATGATGCCAGGCCACCGGCGGCCAGACTTACATCCGAGTCAATATCCCAGAACGCAACACCGATCCTCGGTATCAGCTCAAAGCGTTCGGAAAGCGGTATCGGAATCAAAAGGTCCAAGGTAAATGCCGTGACATCGGCATCAACGTTGGCACTACCGACAACAGGTGCTGAAATATTAACGTCAGCCTCGACCGTGCCGAAATCCAAGTACCCGGCTTCTACCGCAAAGTAGTCACTAATCCGGTAACCGCCGAATACCCGCCATGCAGTATCCTCGTCATCCACGTCCGCGGATGCCGTTATGCCGCCGGCTGCAAACTCACGGTTGATATCGCTTTCGCTGATGTCCGTACTGGTCTTGCCAGCGCCAAAGCCGACAAACCAGTGTGGCTCTACTGCAGCGACTGATGTTGCGAGTGCCGAACCCAAGATGAAAGCCAAACCATGAACTATTTTTCTTACACACATGATGATCTCCTGTTAGCAATTTGTAGGTTTAGTTCGCTATGCACTGATTAAATTGGCCGGCCAAATGCATTGCATTTCGACCAACTGAGTCAGTCCTTATATTCTAATCGTATCGCGAAGAAGGCTCGCCTCCTCCTACCATTCGTGTGGTGCAAACTGCATACACAGCAGGGATGTGCCACTTTATTGGACACAACCCACTGATGCAAATAAAAAGAGTCACATAAGCAAATAAAAAGGTGTCAGGGCACACTTTCTGCTTATATTTAGGAATAAATGTGCCCTGACACCAATTCTCTCTGAATGTATCTGGCCTTTTCTGGGGGGCTCATTTTTTCGGGCTGGATCCCCGCCTGCGCGGGGATGACGGAATTTAGCCTGTCCCCGCGGAGGCGGGGGCGGGGATGACAAAAATTAATGCGGTTATCCCGAGTAGAACACCTTCACTGCCTGACTAAAGCGGGCAAGCTGCTCTTTGCCATGCTTGTTGCCATAGCGGATCGCGATAAACAGCTCGGTTATCTCGCTGATTGCCCCGGCGGCCTGCGGGCGGATTGTCCCGGCACGGCGGGCGAAATCTGCCGGCCCCTCGCTGGCCAGGCGATGGATACCCAAACGTTCAAGTTGTTTGCAGAAGCGCTGGTAGAGGCGCACCTCCGGGTCGAGCAAAAACAGGGGTCAGATCCCGGTTTCTCCTAATATTAGTAAAAACCAGGATCTGACCCTGGTTATTTTATTATTGATCTTCGTCCGCTTGTGTTATTTCAGCTAAAATTGCCTCGATAGCATGCACAACCCCTGCAGATTTTTGTGGATCAAGTGCGTCGCGATGTGGCTCGGCAAACTGACCTGAATCGTTGTCGAAATACTGGCCGGAAGCTGTTGCGAATTCATCTGACAGTGCCGCGCGGGTAAGTATTTCAGCACCTATGCGGATATCTTTGCCGGCCACACCAAAGCCATTTTTTACCATCTTGGTGCCGAGCAGCGACCCGGGGTTAACCGCGACAATGACCGGACCATTATCCTTGAGCGAAAGTGCCATACTGCGAGACCACATAGTGATCGCCAGTTTACTTTGCGCATACGTTTCGAGGTCGTCGGACAATCTGACACGTCCGGCCAGCGCCTCCAGATCAACCGGTGACTGAGCAGCGGAGGAAAGGTTAATTATCCGCCCGGATGCTTCAAGCAATGGCAAAAGCCGTTGCGTCAGGAGATAGGGTGCAATCGTATTAACCGCAAACCGGACGTCCAGTCCGTCCTGCGTGATTGGCTCGGGCGTGCGGAAGATACCGGCATTGTTGATCAGCACATCGAGTCGGGTGTGCCTCTCAGTCACAGCTTTCGCGAGTGCCTCTACATCGTCCATGCGTGATAGATCAGCCACGTAGCTTTCAATGTTCCCATCACCCGCTGGCCCGGAGAGTGTTCTTACAACTTCCTTGAGCTTTGATGAATTGCGCCCATGTAGCAGAACACGGTGGCCCTGCGGGACCAGGATCCTGGCTGTTTCCAGGCCGATACCGTCGGTCGACCCTGTGACAAGAATTATTTTTTGCATGGCTATGTCTCTCTCACTCAGTGAAGTCTGACGCTTTTGAATCTATATCAGTCTAAGGTTATTCACACCGAGCAGGCCGAATACGCCGATGGTGATCAGATAGATTGCGACGATGTAGTTCAGCAAACGCGGCACAACCAGAATCAGTATGCCGGCGACCAGTGATACGATAGGGGCGAGACTGAAGGTTATATTCATATATTATTCCTCTAGTTAAATCAGGAAAAACAGGAAAAACAGGGGTCAGATCCACTGCTGTCCCATATACTCCCTCTCCCTCCGGGAGAGGGTTGGGGGGAGGGGATAAATAAGGCCTAACTACCTGTTTTGATACCCCCTCTCCCTGGCCCTCTCCCTGTGGGAGAGGGGATGTTCTGTTTGTTTAGTGGTGCCTGGCATTCATGTCCAGTGTGTAATAGCAGTCTGAATAGATATTTTCTTTCATGACGTTATGGGTGATTCAATATGCAGTTATGGGACAGCAGTGGGTCAGATCCCGGTTTCTTCTAATATTAGTAAAAACCGGGATCTGACCCTGATTATTCACTATATTTACTGCAAAGGATGTTCGGAATAATTATCTGAGAGGAGGTGCGGAGTGCAAACACAAACAGGAGGCTCCACAGGGGATAATATTCCTCTCTACGCACCTTGCCGCAAGCTATCAATCGGCGACCCTTTCAGATGGTTGAAGATGGGGTGGCAGGATTTCAAGCGCGCACCCTGGCACAGCTTGGCATACGGTTTGATATTCGTCTTTTTCGGTTGGCTGCTTCTTTATTTTGCATGGGCCCATGAAAATAATGCCTTGATCGTCAGCCTCCTTTTCGGCTTCCTGATCATGGGGCCCGTACTGTGCTTCGGTCTTTACGACGTCAGCCATCAACTCGAAAAGAACCACAAGCCAAGCTTCGGTCACGAGCGCAAGAGGGTTTTTCATGAAATGAGGCATGAACGTTTGTTTGCGATAATGATGAGCATGTTGTTCGTGTTCCTGATCATCATTCTATCGATAATGGCAGCGATTGAGCCAGTGTATGGTCAGAAAACAGGCTCTTATGCGGTAGCGTCCTTGTTGATCGCTATGTTTTTTGCAAGTCTGGCCTTTTGTGCCAGTGTGTTCACACTACCGATGATCCTGCACCGGGATGCTGATGGGGCAACAGCGATACTAACCAGCATCAATGCAGTGTTGCGAAATACACGGGTTTTTGCACTCTGGGCATTTGTGATCTTCGTGCTTACAGCTGCAGGATTCGCGACCGCACTGATCGGTCTTGCCTTCATAACTCCTGTGCTTGGTTATGCCACCTGGCACGCGTACCGCGAGACGATCATCACGAAGGGATAAAACCAAAGGAAACCAAAGGGGACAGATAAACCAAAGGGGACAGATTTATTTGGTCGGTGCTTCAAATAAATCTGTCCCCTTTGATATGCGCGGGGATGACGGGCGAGGGTATTCGCGGACGCGGTCCGCTCCTACAGGGGCATGTGTTGTCGCAGCATACAAAAAAAGGTGTCAGAGCACATTTTTTGCTTATATTAGGAATAAATGTGCTCTGACACCATTTCTACCATATTTGTTACTGTTGTTTCTGATGCCGCTGTTCTCGGGTAAACTTCCCTGATAAACCGCTCCAGAGTTACCAAATGAAATTTACAATCGACGAGTTACGCGCCTGGAAGAACAAGAGCGTTACCTTGCTGGGAATGTCCGGCGTGGGCAAGACCCACCTGTCGATGCTGCTGCGCAACCATCACTGGTTTCACTACTCGGGCGACTACCGCATCGGTACCCGCTACCTGGATGAGCCGATCATGGATCTCATCAAGCAACAGGCGATGCAGGTGCCGTTCCTGCGCGATCTTCTGCGCCGCGACTGGATCCATATCAGCAACAATATAAAAGTCGACAACCTGGGCCCGGTGATGAGTTTTGTCGGCAAGGTTGGCAATCCCGAGATCGGTGGCGTACCGCTGGAGGAGTTTTCCCGGCGCCAGGCAGACTACCGCCGGGCGGAGATCGCTGCCATGCGGGACGTGCCGGAGTTCATCCGCAAGGCACACGATATCTACGGCTACGACAACTTCGTCAACGACGTGGGTGGCAGCCTGTGCGAACTCGATGAACCGTCGGTGATCGATTTGCTGGTGCAGCACTCGCTGATCCTGTACATCCGGGTGACCGAGGCTTCCGAGGAGCAGGCGCTGATCGAGCGTGCCCAGACCAGTCCCAAGCCCCTGTATTACCGACCCGGGTTTCTGGAAGATCAATTGCGGGAGTACCTCGGGCTGAATGGGCTCGAATATGCCGCCGAGATGGATCCGGATGATTTCTGTCGCTGGGTGTTCCCGCGCCTGTTCCATTCCCGCGTGCCACGCTACGAGGCGATTGCGCGCCCGCACGGCTACACCGTGACCTCGCACGAGGTGGCGGCGGTGCGTGACGAACGCGACTTTCTGGATCTGCTGGAAATCGCCATCGAGCGCAAGGCGGCTGGCGAGGAGTAGGGCAGATGCCGATCGTTGCCCACAACGAGCTGCCCACCTTCGAGCGCCTGCGCGAGGAAGGCCAGACCATCCTCACGCCGGACCGTGCGGTACAGCAGACCATCCGCGAGCTGCATATCGGTGTGCTGAACATGATGCCGGATGCGGCACTGGCCGCGACCGAGCGCCAGTTCTTCCGGCTGGTGGGGGAGAGCAATCCGATCGCGCAGTTCTACCTGCACCCGTTCACGCTGCCGGAACTGCCGCGCGACGAGGCGGCGCGGGCGCATATCGGACAATACTACGACTCCTTCGAGCAGATTCGGGCCGAGGGGCTGGATGCGCTGATCATTACCGGCGCCAACGTCACCCATCCCGACCTGCCGCAGGAACCCTTCTGGGAGCCGCTGCGCACGGTGTTCGACTGGGCGTGCGAGAACGTGACCTCGGTGCTGTGTTCCTGTCTTGCCACGCACGCGGCAATGCAGTTCCGGCATGGCGAGAAGCGCAGTCCGTTGCCCGGCGGCAAGCGCTGGGGCGTGTTCCCGCACCGGGTGATCCGGACAACACATCCGCTCATCAACGACGTCAACACGCAGTTCGACGTGCCGCATTCGCGTTTCAACGACATCAGTGCCGCGCAGTTCCGGGAGGCCGGCCTGCACGTGCTGGCGGAGAGTACACAAGCGGGGGTGCATCTTGCCGTCAGTGCGGACGGGTTCCGTGTCGTTTACTTCCAGGGTCACCCGGAATACGACACCGTCTCGCTGTTAAAGGAGTACAAGCGCGAGGTGCTGCGCTTTGCCGCCGGTGAGCGCGCAGACTATCCGCCGTTTCCCGACAATCACTTCAAGCCGCGCGAGCAGGCCATTCTGAACGAGTACCGGGTGCGACTGGAGGCGGCACAGAGTGCAGGCAGTCCGGCACGCGAATTCCCGGAGTCGCTGGTTGCCGGTCACCTCGACAACACCTGGCACGATACCGCCGAGGCCATTGTCGGCAACTGGATCGGCCTGGTCTACCAGCTGACACACGAGCAGCGAAACCTGCCGTTCATGGACGGTGTGGACCCGGAGAACCCGCTCGGCCTCGACTGGATCGGCGCACAGTAGGGTACAAAAAAAGGGGCCGGATCACTGCTGTCCCACATTCTCCCTCCCCCTTTGGGGGAGGGTTGGGGAGAGCGAAGCGAGGGGCCGGGGATATATTAACGCTAACTGTCTGATTGATGCCCCCTCTCCCTGGCCCTCTCCCAAAGGGAGAGGGGATGCTCTATTTTTTCTGCGGTAATTAATAGAAAAAGATTGTCAGAGAGCATTTTTTCCTGAAATTAGCAATAAATGCGCTCTGAATCCCTTTTTTTATCCGACCCCTTATGGGCCAGGTGAATTAGCCACCGTTTAGCAAGGAAGCAAAGAAAGGGCCCCAGAAGGCGAACAGCGCAACAAGCAGGAATCCGTCCCACAGCAATATGTGGCGATAACGCAGCCGTTCCTGGCCATGTTTCTGCGACATGAATATCGATGCCATCAGCAGGTCGAATAGCAGAACCCATATGTTCAGAATCACCAGTGCCGGTGCTACATGGACGGAAAGCACATACCAGCCAGTGCCTTCACCGTCTGGTAAAAACACCAGCAACAGGCAAAAGACAACGAGCGCAGCGAATAGCACCCGCAGGGGTCCCACCTGTTTGAATATAGTAACGCTATCTGTATTTCTTGAGCTTTGTATTCGCTCCATATGCATGTCAGTCCGGTTTTCCCGGTATATTATCATCTGGATAAATGGGGTCAGAGCACAATTTCTCTTGATATTAGGAATGATTGTGCTCTGACACCATTTCTCTTTCACCCCATTTAAATAAATCTGTCCCCTTTATCGTGTAGTCTGGTATACAATCACCTGTTAATATACCTGGCAGGCAGCAATTGTTCCTGTGTCTGAAAAGCACGACTGTAAAAGGCCGCGTGCCTTTGGGAGAGAGACGTGAAGAAGTTTTTAAGCAGTATGGTATTGGGTGCCTCCGCACTTTTTCTGACGCAGTCGGTTTTGGCGGACGAGCTTTCTGTCGGCAAGGGAGAACGACCACTCACCATCGGGCTTGGCTGGCTTTACAAGGACAAGCCCTACAGGGATTATTCCGACAGCGAGAAGTCACAGGGGGTACCGATCGTGCTGTATGAAGGACAGCACTTCTTTGCCCGTGGTGCAACCATCGGCTGGGATTTCCTGGACTCGGATGTGCTGGAAGTGGCGGTCATTGGCCGGTACCTGGCTGACGGTTACGATGACGGTGACAGCGAGACTCTCCGGGGGAATGGTAACAAGGATCCTTCGTTCGGCTTGGGCGGTCAGGTGACCTGGAAGCCCGAGAATCTCGGCTTCAAATTCTCCGCTGTCCAGGACGTGACTGATAACAGCGATGGCGCCCAGGTCGTCGGTGACCTTTTCTATACACACAAGACCGGTCCCTGGATGATCAAGCCGTCAGCCGCGGTTGTCTGGCAAAGTGATGATTACAATGATTATTACTATGGTGTGAGGCCAGGCGCCGTCAATGCCGCACCCTACAATGCGGACAGTGACTATAACTTTCGCCTGGGTGTTCTCGGCGTCTATCAGCAAAAGAATTCGAACTGGATGTTCATGGGCGGCCTGAGCTATACATTCCTCGGCGATGAAATCACCGACAGCACGATTGTCAGCGAGGACGAACAGTTGTCAGCCCTGATCGGTGTTGCCTATACCTTCAGGTAATGTTCACGGCATGTTCTGAAAAAGCGGCCTGCGTGGCCGCTTTTTTTTGATGATTTTCTGCGGTCCTTCAAATTGTAGCCGTACATCCTGCCCCGGTGTCTGCTCCCGGCTGTCTGTCTCAGCCCCGTCCCCCAAACATAAATCATTGGGATCAGACTCGATTGATTCGACCATTGTTTGACTTATCAATGGTGTCGGAAACCAAAGGGGACAGATTTATTTGGCCGGTGCTTCAAATAAATCTGTCCCCTTTGATACGTTAAATATGGGTCGGTCTAGCTCGGCAGTTGGTAAGAGACATTCTCATCACGTACAGTAATGTAGTTCCGCTTTTGAAGTTCGTTAACTAATGACACCAATTCTTTCTGTTTTCAGTAAATGTATCTGGCCTTTTCTGGGAGGCTCATTTTTTCGGGCTGGATCCCCGCCTGCGCGGGGATGACAAAAATTTATGCGGATATTCCGAAAATAAAAAATCGAATAAAAAATCGAGTCAGAGCACATTTTCTGGTTATATTAGGAATAAATGTGCTCTGACACCATTTCTTGTGCCCACAACATTATAGCCAAAGAAGTGAGCAGGATGCTGGCTGAATAACGGGTTGGTAATCTGAGCTTTTAATAAGGTCAGGGACTGTTATCATCCCAATTATCGTGTGGAGCCCGCCGGGTGGGCGAGGTGCATGCACTGCCTGGACTGGCGGGTTAATGGTTTTATCATATGCGAGGTGGCAATAATGCCAAACAATAATCTGACTGCAGTAGCCGTATTCCTGCTCGGCATGGCAACCGTTGTTACTGTGGTTGCAAACGAACAAGAAAATGGCTCGCGAATGGATTGGTTTGTCGGATTTGGCTTGACCCACGGGGGAGACGAGCTGGCAGAGGTTGAACTAATTTACAATGGCAATACCCGCGATGAGGACCTTCGTGCTGGCGAACTCATAACGCTGGCTGCGGGTATTGTCGTTTATTTTCCGCTGCCCGCATGGAGCCTGCAGACAAGTATTGGCTATCACTCCGATGCAGTCGGTGATTACGACGATGATATTACGTTCGATCGTTATCCGCTGGAATTGATTCCTTTCTATAACTTCAGCAATCATAGAATAGGAGCAGGATTAAGCTATCATCTTTCGCCTGAGCTGGACCTGAAGGAAATCGGCGGGCCTAAAGTAGAATTCGACGATGCGCTGGGCTGGCTGGTTGAATATGATTACAGTTTCTCTGCTTGGAAGAACGGTGGGGTTGTACTGGGTGTGCGTTACCTCTGGATTGATTATGAAGTCGACAAGGTCGATAGCATCAGTGCATCAGGTGTCGAGATTGACGGCAATCACGTCGGCGTCCATATCAATTACATGTTTTAACAGGGTGCCGATGCATGCCCGGCACCCCACAATAAAAAATCGAGTCAGAGCACATTTTCTACTTATATTAGGAATAAATGTGCTCTGACACCAATTCTCTTTCTCGCATAGAGGATTTTAGCGTCCTGCGATTGAACGTTTAAAAGGCGGCGATCGGTGTATCGTTGGTTCGCAGTTATCGTCACCACTGTTTGATGTCGAGATGTCTGGTTTGATGCTTGGGCTGATGTTATTCTCCTGTCTTGGCATGAATGGATGAATACTATGCAATCATTAGTGCGTTTTGTCGGTGTTTCAATTTCAGTTGCAGTTTTTCTGAGTGGCTGTGCAAATTTCGGTGGACTGTCGAGGGGCGGGGTCGAAATGGCGCAAGTCCCGGTAACTGAAACCCCCAGTGGCAAGACCTATCCGGGCAAGTTTATCTGGCATGATCTGCTGACATCGGATCCTCTGTCGGCCGGGAAGTTTTACGAGGGGCTGTTTGGTTGGCAGGTTGATTACCAGGGACAGTACGCGGTAGTGCGTCATAGCGGCAAACTTATTGCAGGAATCCTGAAAGTGGAGCCAGAAGATGGCCGCCCCAGGGATGGGGCCTGGATACCCTCGGTATCCGTGGCCGATGTGGATGCAGCGGCCAGCCTGGTAAAGGACAATGGCGGTAAGGTACTGAAAGGCCCGGTTGATATGGGTCAACGCGGTCGGGCTGTCCTGATCAGTGATTCACAACAGGCAGACCTGGTGTTGCTCAGTGCAAAGGGAGGAGATCCAGCTGATGCCGAGGCGGCGATCGGTGATTGGCTGTGGGATGAGGTCTGGACTCGCGATCCGGATAGCACCAGGGAATTCTATCAAGCCGTGCTGGGATATGATGAGATCGCTTTGGGAGACGAATATGAAGTCTTCATGCACAACGGAGAATGGCGTGCAGGTGTTCGTCACCTGCGGGATGATAAAGAGCGCATGCTCTGGGTGCCGGTTGTCCGGGTAGCTGATCCTGTGGCGACTACGCAGCGGGTATGGGAATTAGGCGGTATTGTATGGGTTGCACCTGATGAAGCGCCAAGTAAAGGCGATACCGCATTGATTGCTGATACGACCGGAGCATTGTTGCTGATCCAGCGATGGCCTCCGCAGGCTTCCAAAGGGGGGCAATGATCATGAAGCAATCTATCCGGCCATTCGTGATTCTTCTGGCATTCTCCGGTCTCCTGCTTCTGACAGCCTGTAGCAGCTCTGGCACTAGTACAGTTCATTACGGTGTATATAGTGGCTACGGAAATCGGTACTACGGCGATATTGACAATCATTATTACTACAATAGGCCGGATCGTCCCGACAGGCCGAATCGACCCGACAGGCCGATTCAACCCGACAGGCCGGGGCGACCGGTTACCCTGCCTGCACAAAGACCAGGGGGCGGCATGGGTCGTCCCGCCGGAATATCGAGAGGCGGTGGTGGCGGTGGCCGTGGCCGTCGCTAGGTTCGGACTAGCCCAGGACATTTATCTATAGTAGATAAGTTTTTGCAAGTATTGGGCTGAACGTATTTGTTATCTCCTCTTTCCCTTTAGAGAGGTATTCTGAGAAAATGCAGTCTAGGTCACTCCCTATCTGATGTACTTGTTCTGATCGGGGGGTTGATTTTGAAAAATAATCTGGTGAGAGGGGTGAATCCAGCAACAATAACAGTGATACAGCAATCTCTAACGACACCTCTACACTATCCAGGTCCATTGGAATCGTAATGGGATTCATCCTGGATGAAAGAGAAACCAACTCCATGGTTTTTTTAAAGTCGTGATCCATTACTCCCATATTATCGAGGATAACGAGCTGCTGTTCATGCACCTGCCTCATTATTTGTATTCCATGATGCTGTTGGATAATGCCAAGATAGCATGTAGTTGGTAAGCTCGAACTCCAGCATTAACAACTGCCCGATAACACTCATGCAGAGTTCGGCTTTCAGGACTATATCTATCAAACGGATCAATTCGATTTGTTAAAAGAGCGATCGGTAATAATGCCAGGCTATATTCGTTAATCTGCAAATTCTTCTTCCCACAAAATCAAAGGGGACAGATTTATTTAAATCAAAGGGGACAGATTAATCAAACAATCAAAGGGGACAGATTTATTTGGCCGGTGCTTGAAATAAATCTGTCCCCTTTGATGGATGGTCCCCTTTGATGCACTGGTCATCTAATGTCCAAGTTGGATTTGTGAAATCGATTTGGCCGTGTAACATGAACGGCTACCACGATGTCTAAGGCCCAGCCTCCCACTCATAACGATATGGCCGCTCCAACGGCCGCTGCATCCCTTGCATCCCGCCTGCTGACGATGCCTGCGGCGACGGCATTGCTGTTCCTGCTCGCTATCAACCTGCACGGCTTCCCCTGTTGGAGTCTGTTCTTCCTGACGGCCATCGTCGCATGGCCAATCTGGCACTATCAGCAGGAATATGTCCTGTTTCAACGGCGCGCGCTACTCGCGCGGGCGACCACCGAGGACAGCGCAATTCGTCGCTGGTTCTGGGCCGGCACTCTGACCCGCACTCTGCAGATCTTTGTCGCCCTGGTATGGGCCTTCCTGCTGCTCAGCTTTGGTGCATTGCTGAAACCCGAACACTGGCTGCTGTTGGCCATCGATGTATTCATTCTGGCGCTACTGGTCGGTCCGATGCTCCGCCGTATGTCCAGCCAGGTGCAGGAACGACAATTGGGAATCATGGTGCGACGCTGGCCATTGTTGCTGTTCAACCTGATATTCCTGAGTATTGCGTTTCTGTCCGTCGATTTCTTTATCGTCGGTGTCATGGACACTCGCGACATGGTCTGGTATGCAGTCGCGGAGCAGGCCTATGACGAGCAGGCCTCAATGGCGGCCTGTTCGTTATCAGGTGCCCTGACAGGCCTGCTGGCAGCCATCGAGCAACTCACCTGGCATCTGTCGCAGATGGTCATTCCCACCCTGCCTGATGTACTGCTGAGGCTTGCTGCCTGGTTTCTGTTCCTGCTCCAGGCGGGGATCTTCGCCTACGTCTTTACCCGTTTCCAACTGGGCATCGTTGGCCTGCTCGATGCGCGTAAACTGCGCCTGTCGAAGCTTACCGGCGAGAGCAGCTTTTCCAAGGCCTTCGTGATCACCATATTGATACTAGCTGTTCCATATCTGTACGCCGTGTTCAAGCTTCAAGATTATGACCCGGGAGACTTGCAGCAGAAGGGACAACAAATAATAAGCTGGGTGAATCCCTGTAAACCGAACAAGGCAGCTCATGCTGAACTCAGACGACAGCTCGACACTGAGATAAGCGCCGCCCGTGCCAATGCCCGGCGAGATGCAGAAAAGCGGGTAGAAACCAGCCTCAACCAGATATTCGACGATGTCGAACTCGGTGTCGACCAGTACCTCAACTGGTACTTCACCGTCATCGGCGAATATGAACGTCTGGCGGTGGCAGCCACCGGTGACCTTGGGCAGTTCATGACCGAGGAACTTGAGCGCCACTTGTTCACGGACACGCGATTTAGCGAACGCCTGGACGCTGCTAATCAGGCCATTGTTCAAGCCTCTGAACAACAGATGTCAGCACTGCACCAGCGCCTTGGTCACCAGGCCGAGGTTGGCGTACAGGATGAGCCTTGCGGTATCGGTGATCTGGATCTGTCGGCATTCGGCGATCTGGAACGTGACCGTATACGGGCATCGACCGCGGCTGGAGGCGGTGCCCTGGTGGCGGTAGGCTCGTCGAAACTGCTGGCAAAGAAAACGGCTGCTTCAGTAGTTGGCAAGGTCTCTGCCAAGAAGAGCTTTGCTGCTGCCGCTGCGCTGATTGGCAAGACGTCAGCAAAAAAAGGTGGCTCGATCCTGCTGTCCGCTGCCGGGGGCGCCGCGGTGTGTGCCCCGGGTGGTCCACTCGCCGCGGTATGTGGCATCGTCGCCGGCACTGTTGCCTGGTTTACGTTTGATAAGGCCTTCATAGAGATAGACGAGGCCCTGTTTCGGGACGAAATGCGCAGCAATATCCTGGCCGTCCTGGAAGAAGAACAGGCCGAACTCGCACATATCCTCAAGAATCAGCATAACGCCAGCATCGATGCTATGGCGCTGGAAATACAACAAAATACCAACCGTCTTTTTGTCCCAGCCAGAGATGGCTGGTAACTGTAGGCGTTGTCCTTGATAAAAAGGGGGCCGGATACATTTTTCGGTAAATGTATCCGGCCCTTTATTGTTCGTGCATTAAACCGTGGTCTGTCCCTGTTATTTCAAGTATTTCGATACCCTAGAAATCGATCTGTGCACGCAACTGGAACACACTGAGTTCGTCATCATCCGGCTGTCCAGCGACCTGCAGCCCGGAACTGGTTGGATCGGTATCGGTGTGAACGTAGTTGGCCATGAAGCGGATGTACTTCGTGGCGTACCAGTTGAGGCCCACAGTGATGTTGTCTTCCTCACCACCATTGAACCCGCCGTCATCCAGATTGATGGTGCTGTAGCGCAGCGCGAGTTCCCAGGCACCGTGGCCGCCCTTGCCGACCACGCTCTTCGGACTCACGCGGCTGAATGCACCCTTCTTGTAAGCGCGCGACTCACCGGTCAGGAACCAGCTGCCGTAGATGTAGCCGCCGTCGAAATCCGGATCTTGCAACGTGTCGTCGCTCGCATTGACCATCATGTATTCACCCTGCAGCGAGAACGGGCCAAGCACCGTTGCGGCTTCCAGGCCATATTTCGTGAAGGTATCCGGGTCGGGAAAGTTACCTGTGTCAACCATCCGCGTGCTGGTGATGTGCGACTCGGGCCGTGAACGGAAACGGACACCGTTGTCATTCGGGTCTTCCCAGGCACCGGCAACACCTACGTGCAGCACTTTGGTCTTCTCGTTCCAGGGCGCCCAGGTAAGGCGTGCCCCGACACCGTAGCCCTCATCACCCGCGGTGTTATCACCTTCCTCCCTGCCGTACAGTGAGGCCGCCCAGGTCCAGTTGTCTCTGGCACCGTTGGCCCCCAGACCGATGCGACGGGCGGTCGCGAAGGCTGCAGTCGGCATAGCGCGTTCCATGAAGGTGATGTATTTCGAACTGGTAAGCTCCTCCAGGCCAAAGGGCTGCTTGAACTGGCCGACCGTGATCTTTGCCGGCTTGAAGCCCGTATAGCGTATGTAGGCGTCCTTGACATCAGTCCCGTTGCCGGCGAAATCGTACTGCGCCTTCCAGTCCCAGACATGAAACATGGTACCGGCGACGAATAACCTGGCGCGGCGGAATTCAGTGCCGTTCTCGCCAGTGAGATCGACGTTGTCCTCGTCGTAGCTGGCTGCGTCGACCATGATCCGTCCGCCGACCTGCAGCTTGAATTCGCCGTCGTTGGTTTCCCATTTCAGCGGCCCTGTGTGCTTAAATGTGGTATCGGCAATGGCTGCGGACCCGCCAGTCAGCAACAGAGCAGCTGCTATGGTAACCGGTAGTGCCTTGATATTATATTTACGCATGATCAATCCCCCTGAGTCAGTCCTGAGTCGGCTTGCGACTATGCCCTATTCGCAATTTGTAGTAAATAGCCGCAGCTGTAGCGGAATTGCTACATGGCGTAAAGATTACCAAGGGAGTGTGACGATATTATTACAGTTATGTGACGACGCTGAAAAAAACAGGGGTCAGATCCACTGCTGTCCCATATACTCCCTCTCCCTCCGGGAGAGGGTTGGGGGGAGGGGATAAATAAGGCCTAACTACCTGTTTTGATACCCCTTCTCCCTGGCCCTCTCCCTGTGGGAGAGGGGATGTTCTGTTTGTTTCGTGGTGCATGGCATTCATGTCCAGCGTGTAATAGCAGTCTGAATAGATATTTTCTTTCATGACGTTATGGGACAGCAGTGGGTCTGAAATAAAGGGGAC
>Ga0265306_10000103_pt1 | contig 31991 bp, 21 predicted proteins | sample Helome_3_FD_192493 | JGI IMG/M metagenome (GOLD analysis project Ga0265306, IMG submission 192493) | Marine sediment microbial communities from subtidal zone of North Sea - Hel_20160420 (Illumina Assembly) | ecosystem: Environmental > Aquatic > Marine > Subtidal zone > Sediment ... | reverse complement strand
CGGCATCGATACGAATGGTTACCAGACCCTCGGGTTGCTCCTGCAAATTCTCCGGGCGACCCTCGAGCGCTGCGCGCATGAATTCGATCCACATGGGTAAGGCCGCCCTACCCCCGGTTTCGCGGTTTCCCATGTGGCGCTGATTATCAAATCCGACCCAGCTGGTAGTCACCACCTGGTCATTGTAACCGCTGAACCAGGCATCGATTTGATCGTTAGTCGTACCGGTTTTGCCAGCGATGTCCTTTCGACCCAGCGCCTTGGCCCGCACAGCGGTACCACGTTGCACCACTTCACGCATCATCGAACGCATGATAAAAGCATTCTGTGCCGAAATGACACGGGGTGCATATTGCGGCACGACGTCTGCTTCGGTAACGCCGGTAGCTTCGCCGGCATCAACTGCTTCGCTATCGAGTGTATTCAACTCGAAGGCCTCCAGCTGTTCTTCCTCACCAAGGGCAACTGCCTCGGCCTGCTGTGCGTCGGCTGTAGAGTCAGTCTGCTGCTCGGCTTCCTGTTGCGCTTCTGCGGCGGCCTCGGCCATCGCCAGTTCATCCAGATTCTCGGTTTCACAGTCCTGGCACACGGTCTGCGGGTTATTCTGAAAAATCACTTCGCCAGTACCTGACTCCACCCTGTTAATAATGTATGGCTCAATTAAATAGCCACCATTGGAAAACACCGCATAAGCACGTGCCATTTGCAACGGCGAGAAGGAGGCGCTACCAAGTGCAAGCGATAAATCGTACGGCATCTGATCACGTTCGAAGCCAAAGCGCTGGACGTAGTTGGTGGCGTAACGTAAGCCGATCGCCTGCAATATTCGAATCGAAACCAGGTTACGCGATTTGACCAGCGCCTCACGCATCCGCGTGGGTCCATAGAATCTCCCTGAATAATTTTCCGGGCGCCAGGTTGCTTCGAGCGAGTCGTCATCGAACACCACCGGGGCATCATTAATAATAGTGGCCGCTGTAAATCCTTTTTCCAGCGCGGCCGAATAGATGAAAGGCTTAAAATTCGAGCCCGGTTGTCGGCGCGCCTGGGTGGCCCGGTTGAATTTGTTCTTGAAATAATCGAAGCCGCCCACCATCGCCCTGATGCCGCCGTCTGATGGGTCGATGGACACCAAAGCACCTTCGACGCGCGGCACATCGGCCAACAACCATTGTCCGTCCCGATTCTCCAGCCATACCACGTCACCCACCGCCAGTACATCGGCTATGAATTCGGGCTTAGGTCCCTTATTGTCGACATCAATAAACTTTGCCGCCCAATCGATGCCGCCTTCAAACAGCACATCGATTTGCTCGTAGTTCGAAATCAACAGGGTTGCGCTCGCAGTCGAGGCTTCGCTGCTTTCATCGTCGACCGCTTCCGCTTCATCGACCGCTACCGCTTCGTTGACCGAGATTACGACGCCTTTACGCAAACCGCCAACTCGCTGATCGGTTACCAGGTCCTCGTCAAACGGATCTTCATTGATTTCGCCTAAATCGATCTTGTCGATAATCCCGCGGTAACCGTGACGACGGGTATAATCGAGCAGATTTTTACGCAATGCCTGATTGGCAACTGCCTGTAGCTCGCCATCGATACTGGTGTAAACCCTGAGGCCCGCCTTGTAAATTTCATCACCATACTGTTCGAACAACTGCGCGCGCACCTGTTCCGACACGTACTGCGCTTCGGCAATAGTTCTGGTTCTATGCAACTCGGCGGTAATCGGTTCGCTCAGCGCCTGCTCGAATTCATCCTCTTCGATGTATTTAAGGATGCGCATGCGACCGAGTATATAGTTGCGGCGGATAAGCGCCCTTTCAGGATTAGAAATAGGATTGTACTTGGAAGGCGCCTTCGGCAACCCGGCGATCATCGCCGACTGTGCCAGCGTCAAATCCCCAAGCTTCTTATCGTAGTAAACCTGCGAAGCCGCACTAATACCATAGGCGCGGTGTCCAAGGAAAATCTTGTTCAGGTAGAGCTCAATGATCTTTTCCTTGCTTAACTCGGTTTCTATCTTCAGCGCGAGCAAAATTTCATTGAACTTGCGTACATAGGTCTGTTCCGGGCTGAGGAAAAAGTTACGCGCGACCTGCATGGTAATAGTGCTGCCGCCGCGCGTCTTACGCCCGGTAGTCGCAACCTCGTAAACGGCTGCCATCAATGCATAGAAATCGACCCCGAGGTGATTCCAGAACTGGTCGTCTTCAACCGAAACCACGGCGTCGATCAGGTATCGAGGTATCTTGTCAAAAGCGACCGGAATTCGACGGTGCTCACCGAACTCGGCGAGCAGAATTTCGTTCCTGTCGTATACGCGCAGCGGGACCTGGTACTGGGTGTCTTCGAGGTGCTCAATCGAAGGCAATTCCGGCACCAAAACCACGTATACATATAACACTGCGGCGATCAGCACCATAGAACCGGTTGCAAACAACCAGGATACAATTTTTACTAGCTTTTTCATTAAGTTAGGCTATATACATAAACGGTTACTTGAAAAGTATCGACAAGTGTCAAATCTTGCACTAGACTCTTTTTGTAACAATTAGAATAATTTAACATTTTATATACTTACAACTAGATCTTAATGTGATTTGTCATTTAAGATTGATTATCACACAGGCACATGACGAGGGATACCGGTGTTTTTATCGCGTAAAAAACCGCCGCTTATTGGGCTAGACATCAGCTCAACATCGGTGAAGTTGATGGAACTAAGCAAAACCGGCTCTAGTTATCGCATCGAAGGTATCGGCGTTGAACCCTTGCCGGCAAATGCAGTTGTCGAAAAAAACATCGCTGAAGTCGAATCTGTAGGCGAGAGTGTAAAGCGTGCGCTCGCCAAGTCAAAAATAAAAACAAAAAATTGCGCCATTGCCGTATCGGGCTCATCGGTGATTACGAAAAAAATTACCATGCCCGCAAGCCTTTCCGAAGACGAGATGGAAGGGCAAATCCAGCTTGAAGCCGATCAATATATCCCCTACCCCCTCGAAGAGGTCAATCTCGACTTCCACGTCATGGGTGAAACCGAATCCAATCCCGAAACGGTCGACGTACTGCTAGCTGCCTGTCGCAGCGAAAACGTCGATGACCGGGTCGCCGCAGTCGAGCTAGCCGGGCTGACCCCCAAGATCGTAGATATCGAAGCTTACACTGTAGAAACCGTTTTCGCGGCGATGGCGTCGCAAATGCCGGACGAAGGCATGGACAAGACCATCGCAATAGTTGATATCGGTGCGACCATGACCAGCCTGAGTGTCATCCACAATCATCATCTGATCTACACGCGTGAACAGAATTTTGGCGGCAAGCAATTAACCGAAGAAATAATGCGTCGCTACGGGCTTTCTTATGAAGAAGCCGGGCTGGCCAAACGCCAGGGCGGACTACCGGATAACTACGAACCCGAGGTACTTGAACCATTCAAGGAAACCACGGCACAGCAAGTTAGCCGCTTTTTGCAGTTCTTCTACTCGGCCGGGGGGCCGATTGGTGACATCGATCACCTGGTGCTTGCCGGTGGTACCGCATCATTGCCAAATCTGGCCGAATTGACCGAATCTCATATCGGGGTTCCGACTACGATCGCGAACCCGTTTGCTGATATGTCTTCATCAAGCCGTGTCAACAAGGCCAACCTGGAAGCCGACGCACCCTCCTTCCTGATAGCTGCGGGACTAGCCATCCGAGGAGCTGAATACTCATGACCATAACCCGGATCAACCTACTCCCCTGGCGTGAAGAACTGCGCCAGGAGCAGAAAAAGCAATTCGCGATGATGGCTATCATGAGCTGCGTGCTGGCCGCAGCCATCGTTGGACTGATTCATTTTCAAATGCAGGCCAAGATTGACTATCAACTGTCGCGAAATCGTTTTATAACGAGTGAAATTACAAAGCTCGATGAAGAAATCAAGGAAATCAGCGAACTGAAAAAAGTACGCCGCAGCCTGATCGAACGCATGGAAGTCATCCAGGATTTGCAGGGTAGTCGCCCATCTATCGTACACCTGTTTACCGAGATCGTGTCAACGGTACCCAATGGCGTTTATCTCGAGTCGCTCGCCCAGACTGGCGGTAACCTGTTGATCAACGGTGAAGCCGAATCAAATGCCCGGGTATCTACCTATATGCGTAATTTGTCTTCCTCGGAGTGGCTCAAGGATCCGAACCTGACGGTCATAGAAATTGAAGACAAAACGGTTAACCGTATCAGCACCTTTACCCTGACGGTGCAACAAACCTCTCCCAACGCTACCGAGGAAGAGAGTGATGATGGAGGTCTGAAATAATGAATTGGGACGACATCCAGCACCATCTCGAACCAGACAATATCGGCACGGCGCCGATCGGAATCAAACTAGGTGTATTCATTACCCTGTTTGTAATCATAATTGCTGCAGGCATTTACTTCGATACCCAGGATCAGCTCAAGGTTCTGGAAAGACATGAAAAGAAAGAAATCGAGCTCAAGGAAGAATTCAAAGTCAAAGCTGACCAGGCTGCCAAACTTGAACTCTACAAGGAGCAGCTAGCGGAAATGGAAGCGTCTTTTGGCGCGTTACTGCGCCAGTTACCCGAGACCACCGAGGTCGAATCATTGCTCATCGACGTATCACAAACTGGCCTCGCCGCAGGACTCGAGGTCAAAAAGTTCAAACCCAGCGCAGAAGAGAAAAAGGGCTTCTATGCCGAGTTGCCGATTTCGCTCGAAGTCTCCGGTTCCTACCACCAGCTCGCCACCTTTATCAGTGGCATCGCGTCACTACCACGAATCGTTACGATCAGCGACATGAAACTGGAACCTTTCGAAAAGAAGGAAGAGATAAGCACCTCTGGCAAACTGAAAATGTCGGCCACGGCGAAGACCTATCGTTACCTTCAGGAGGATGAGCAATGACAGGAAAGTTAAAGTCTCTGCTGAAAATCACACTGCTGGGCGCGTTTGCCGTCCTTCTCACTGGTTGTGGTGAGGGCCTCGGTGACCTGCAAAATTTTGTTTCACAAATCAGGGCCAAACCACCAGGCCGCATCGAGCCCATACCCGAGTTCCAGCCTTATCAGAGCTTCGAATATACCTCGCACGATTTGCGTGATCCGTTCAAGCTGGTTGATTTCAGACGTCCCGAGGAGAACCCGGAAGAAATTGCCGCCCTCGGCAGTGGACTGCGACCCGATATTGACCGGGTGAAAGAACCGCTGGAAGACTTCCCGCTGGATACGCTGCGCCTGAAGGGAACCATAGACGATAAAGATGGCGTCAAATGGGGGCTGATATTTGCCCCCGATAACACCATACATCGAGTTATCGAAGGTAACTACATGGGCCAGAACCACGGCCGGATTATCTCGGTATCCGACCAAAACATTGATTTGACTGAAATTGTCCCAGACGGACTCGGAAATTATATCGAACGCTCGTCAGCTGTCGCGCTAATCGAGTAACGAGAGGAAACACCAATGAACAGTGTTAGTAATAAGATGAAGTTGACCCGGTTACTTAAAGCCTCTCTGGCGGGAATATGCCTACTCGCTTTTGGCGACGTTTCGGCGCGAGCCCTGATCGGTCTCGATTATTCGGTAATGACCGGGAACACGGTGCAGGTCGTATTTACTTTCGACGATACCGCGGTTGCACCGCGAACCTTTACTATTGATGAGCCCGCACGCATCGCTCTCGATTTTAGCGACACCGACAACAAACTTGAGCAACGCAGTATGCAGGTTGGCATCGGTGCGATGCAAAGCATTGTTTCAGCAGCTTCAAAAAACCGCACTCGTGTGGTGCTTAACCTTTCGCAGAAAGCCAATTACACCACCAACGTCAGCGGAAACCAGGTAGTAATTACCCTCGCTGGCAGCGGACAATCGGCTGCGGCCGCCGCGGCAACAACCGCCAGTGCCTCAACCGAGAGCCTGGCTCAATCATCACCTGCGGTGTCAGCTGTTGCCAAAGGTATTACCAATATTGATTTCAAGCGCGGCCCGAATGGCGAAGGCCGCGTAATTATTGACCTCACCACTACTTCTATCAGTACCGACGTCTGGCGTGAGAATAACGTCATCCACCTCGAAATGATTGCTTCAAAGTTACCCGACGAACTGCAACGGCGTATGGATGTCAGCGACTTTGCGACGCCGATCAATCACATCGACTCGATCCAGGACGGCTCCAATGTTCACATGACTATTAGTTCGAATGGTGATTTTGAACACCTTGCCTACCAGACAGACCGGGTTTACACGATCGAGGTTGCGCCTATTTCCAAGGAAGAAGAGGAAAAGAAAAAGAAGGCGAAATTCGGATTTACCGGGGAACGTCTGTCGCTCAATTTCCAGGACATCGAAGTACGTTCGGTGTTACAGCTGCTCGCTGACTTCACCGGTCTCAACCTGGTGGTCTCGGATTCAGTTGAGGGTAACCTGACATTACGTTTGAAAAATGTCCCCTGGGATCAGGCGATGGATATCATTCTGAAAACCAAGGGCCTGGATCAACGCAAGGCCGGTAATGTAATTCTGATCGCGCCCACCGATGAAATTGCCGCGCGTGAAAAACTCGAACTCGAGGCCCGCGCGCAGGTAGAAGAACTCGAACGTCTGCGCACCGAGTATATAAAGGTTAACTATGCCAAAGCGGCCGATTTGGCCGATCTGCTCGCGCTGACGGATAATGCGATCCTGTCGCCACGCGGTTCGGTAAGCGTCGATGAACGCACCAATACCCTGCTGGTCAAGGACATCAACTCCAGTCTGCTGAACGTTCGTACCCTGCTCGCCGAGCTGGATATTGCGGTACGCCAGGTATTGATCGAATCACGCGTGGTCATCGCCAATGACGACTTCAGCAAGGAACTCGGGGTGCGCTTTGGCGTCGCCGGTAGTAGCGGTGGTGATGGCTCGGTGATAGGTAATGGTGACGTTAACGCGATTACCTCGGGTAGCCTGACCGGCGTTACCAATATTGCAAACGGCAATGCCTTCAACGCGCTGGATAGCCTTAACGTGAACTTGCCGGTGCAGAACCCGGCCGGTAGTTTCGGCCTGGCCCTGGCCAAGTTACCCATCGGCATGCTGCTTGAGATGGAACTTTCGGCGGCACAGATCGAAGGCCGTGGTGAAGTGGTCTCCAGTCCGCGGGTAATCACCGCCGACTCACATACCGCAAGAATCGAACAGGGTGTCGAAATCCCCTACCTTGAACTCGATGATGGCGACGCCACCCTGAAGTTTAGAAAGGCGGTGCTGTCCCTCGAGGTTACGCCACAGATTACGCCTGACGACCGCGTCATTATGGATCTCGACGTACACAAGGATAACGTGGGTGAACAGGTATCATTTGGTGCCGGACTATCCGCGCCGAGTATCGATACCCGTGAAGTTCAGTCACAGTTGCTGGTCGATAACGGTCAGACCGTGGTGCTCGGTGGTATTTACGAAACCATCAAGTCTGACCAGGTTACCCGGGTGCCTTTTTTCAGTGACATACCGGTCCTCGGTAACCTGTTCAAAACAACCACAGAGATTGATGACCGCACCGAACTGCTGATTTTTGTAACGCCAAAAATCCTGCAGGGGTCGAATCTCGATATCCGTTAATCACGATATTACAGCTAAAAAAAGGGCAGCCCCGGTGGCTGCCCTTTTTTTTGTTTGAGGTATCATAGCCGCATGAGCCATCGTAACATCATCCTCATCGGCCCCATGGGTTCCGGCAAATCAACTATCGGCAACATCATTGCCCGGCGACTGCACCGCGAATTCCAGGACAGCGACCATTTCATCGAAAAACGCACCGGGGTCGATATCGCGCGTATTTTTGATGTCGAGGGTGAACAGGGTTTCCGTGATCGCGAAAGCAACGCTCTCAACGAACTGCTGGGAGTAAACGACCGGGTTATCGCAACTGGTGGCGGTTCGATTATGCGCGAGGAAAATCGACAACTACTTAAACAGAAGGGCTATATCATTTTCCTCGACACTTCAGTCAACCAGCAAATGCACCGTCTGCGGCGTGACAAGAAGCGGCCGTTACTGCAAACCGAGAATCCGCGCGAGCGTCTCGAAAGCCTGCTGGCTGAACGTCGCCCCATTTACCTCGATCTGGCTGATCTTGCGGTTAAAACCGACAAGCGCGTGGCGCGACGACTCGCAGCTGATATCATCGACCAGTTACCTGAAAACCTCAAATAAGAATGCACATCAATCACACCCTTAACGTGGATCTGGGCGAACGCAGTTATCCGATTTACATCGGCAGCGGATTACTCGGCCAGGCGGAGCTTATTACCCCCCACATCCTGGGCCAGTCTGCGCTGATCGTGTCTAATGACACGGTTGCACCGCTTTATCTCGAAGCCGTGCAACAGGCGCTGGAGAGCAAAAAGATCCGCCAGGACAAGATCATTCTCGCCGATGGCGAACAACACAAAACCATGGCATCGGTGGAAACCATCCTGGATTTACTGCTATCCAATCGCCATGATCGACGCAGCACGATCATTGCGCTTGGCGGTGGCGTGATCGGTGATATTGCCGGCTTTGCCGCGAGCATCTACCAGCGCGGGGTGAATTTCATCCAGATCCCGACCACACTGCTGTCGCAGGTCGATTCGTCGGTCGGCGGCAAGACCGGCGTCAACCACCCGCTCGGTAAAAACATGATCGGTGCGTTTTACCAGCCGCAGTGCGTGGTGGCCGATATCGGCAGCCTGCGAACCCTGCCCGCGCGCGAATTAAGTGCCGGACTCGCCGAGGTCATCAAGTATGGACTGATTTGCGACGCCGGTTTTTTTGACTGGCTCGAGATTAACATCGGTGGCCTGTTGGCCGGTGACGAGGACCTGCTCGCGCAGGCGGTGCTGGTTTCCTGTCAGAACAAGGCGCGCGTGGTTGAACTTGACGAACGCGAATCGGGATTGCGCGCGATTCTTAATCTCGGCCATACCTTTGGTCACGCGATTGAAGCCGTGATGGGTTATGGTAACTGGCTGCACGGCGAAGCCGTCGCCGCCGGCATGATGATGGCGATCGACCTGTCGATTCGCCAGGGCTGGATCGGCGAGCGCGTGCGCGAACGCAGCAGCGCCCTGCTCGAGCGCGCCGCCCTGCCCACTGCAGCGCCGGCCGAAATGACCCCGGAGCAATTCCTCGAAACAATGGCGATCGACAAGAAAACGATAGATGGTGCGATCAAGCTGGTACTGCTGCGCAAACTTGGCGAAGCTTGCATCACCGGCGACTACGGCCACGACAAGCTACTGCAAACACTGGCCGGCTGAGCTTCGTATAGTAATTGGTGAGAGTTGACAATGGCACTTACATAAGTGCGTCATCCCGATACGTCGGAATGACTGGGTAATCAGGTTTCACGCCCCAAGTAATTGTCACCGTTTTATAATGATCTTTTCCCTGATTCAGAATTTGCACCAAAATCGTGCGCGCACTGCAAATTTCACCATAGCGGCGCCCGCTGATATAATCCCCGCCCGTTTGACCCCGGCTGTTTCAGCACGCCAAAACAGCGATTCAAACTGGATTAAATCATCATTTCTGATTATTCTGGCGGGTTCCCGGAAACGGCTTTTTTTCCCAAAAAGGCGCCTCTGGAAAATTCTCGACGCAGATTCCATCGAGCTCGAAGCCCTGGCAGGATTGCTGGCAACCAGAAACTGCGCAGAAAAATACCAATAAGGTGTAGCATGTTGAACGGCGAAAACGACAAATTCAGCAAGGGTCTGTACGATCCGCGAAACGAGCACGATTCGTGTGGCATCGGCTTCATTGCCGATATCAAGAATCGCAAGAGTCACAAGATCGTCCGCGACGGGCTCACTATTCTCGGCAACCTCACGCATCGGGGCGCGGTCGGCGCGGACCCGCTGGCGGGAGACGGCGCCGGCATCCTGATACAGATCCCCGATCGCCTGATGCGTTCGGAAGCGGAAGCACTGGGGTTCGAACTACCGCCTCCGGGTGAGTACGCGGTAGCCATGGTATTCATGCCGCAAAACGAATCGACGCAGAAAGAATGCGAATTCGCTCTCGAACTGATTGCCAACGAGGAAGGACAGAAGGTCCTCGGCTGGCGCGATGTACCGCGCGACAATTCCTGCCTCGGATTCAGCGTCAAGCCGAAAGAGCCGGTGGTTCGCCAGTTCTTCATCGGTCGCGGCGACAACTGCCCCGATACCGCCGCCTTCGAACGCAAGCTGTTCGTGATTCGCAAAAGTGCCCACTTCAGAATTCGCCGCTTGAAACCCGAGGACCAAGACGAGTTTTACCTGGCCTCGATGTCCGCCAGCACGCTGCTGTACAAGGGCATGGTGCTGGCTGCTAACCTGTCGAAATATTTTATCGACCTTCAGGACGAACGCGTCGAGTCGGCACTCGCCCTGGTGCACCAGCGCTTTTCGACCAACACCTTTCCCACCTGGGAGCTGGCGCAACCGTTCCGCTATCTGTGTCACAACGGCGAGATCAACACGGTGCGCGGCAATATCAACTGGATGCAGGCGCGAAGAGCCAACATGCAGTCCGAACTGCTCGGTGAAGACCTCGAAAAACTGTGGCCGCTGATCGGCGATGGAAACTCGGACTCCGCGACCTTCGACAATTGTCTCGAACTGCTGGTCGCCGGCGGCTATTCGCTGGCGCACGCGGTCATGCTGATGATCCCGGAGGCCTGGCTCGACAATCCGCTGATGGACGACAATCGGCGTGCCTTTTACGAATACCACGCCGCGCTGATGGAACCCTGGGACGGACCCGCCGCGGTCGCCTTTTCCGACGGCCGCCAGATCGGCGCCACGCTCGACCGCAACGGCCTGCGCCCGGCGCGCTACCTGATCACCGACGACGATACCGTGGTGATGGCCTCGGAAATGGGCGTACTCGATATTCCGGAAGAAAAAATCGTCAAAAAATGGCGTCTTCAACCCGGGAAAATGTTTCTCATCGACCTCGAACAGGGTCGCATCATCGACGACGAGGAATTAAAGGATCAACTTGCGAGCGCAAAGCCCTACCAGCAATGGCTGGACAAAACCCAGATCAAGCTCGAAGACGTGCCCGCGGAAGTCGCCGCGATGGTACCCGACTCGGCGACCCTTCTCGATTGCCAGCAAGCCTTCGGTTACACGCGCGAAGACATCGACTTCTTCCTCAAGCCGATGGCCGTCACCGGCCAGGACCCGGTCAGCGCGATGGGCCGTGATATTCCGCCGGCGGTGCTGTCGCACAGGGCCAAGAACCTGTTCGACTACTTCAAGCAAAATTTCGCGCAAGTTACCAATCCACCGATCGATCCGATCCGCGAGGAACTGGTGATGTCGCTGGTGTCGCTGATCGGCCCGCGGCCAAACCTGCTCGACCTCAAGTCCGGCGGCAAGCACAAGCGGCTGGAAGTGCATCAACCGATCCTCTCCAGCATCGACCTGGAAAAGATCCGCCGCATCGAGGACTTCGAGCAGAGCACCTTCAGGACTAACACGCTCGATATCATCTACCCGGCGATAGAAGGTGCAGCCGGCATGGAAAAGGCTATTAGCAGACTGTGCAGGCGGGCCGGCAAGCTGGTCGAGGAGAGCGGTTACAATATTCTCATCTTGTCGGACCGGGCCGTCGACACCGACTCGATCGCGATCCCGTCGCTGCTCGCCACCGGCGCGGTGCACCATTACCTGATTCGCCACGGCCTGCGCACCGATGTCGGCATCGTAGTCGAGACCGGCGAAGCGCGCCGGGTTCACGATTTCTGCCTGCTCGCCGGTTACGGCGCCGAGGCGATCAATCCTTACCTGGCGCTCGACAGCATCACCCACATGCTGCCCGGCCTCGACAACGAACTCGATGTCGACGAAGCGCATAACCGCTACATCAAGTCCATCAACAAGGGTATCCTCAAGGTCATGTCGAAGATGGGCATTTCGACCTACCAGTCGTACTGCGGTGCGCAGATTTTCGATGCGGTTGGCCTCAGCAGTGCCTTCGTCGACAAGTACTTCACCGGCACCGCGACAGCGGTCGAGGGAATCGGGCTCGCCGAGGTGGCCGAGGAAACGGCTCGTCGGCACAAGGCGGCCTATGGCGATCAACCGATGCTGCGCAATTCGCTCGATATTGGCGGCGAACTGGCCTATCGCCATCGCGGTGAAAAACATGCCTGGACCCCGCAAACCATTGCCCTGCTGCAACACTCGGTGCGCGCCGGCGACTATGAAAAGTACAAGGAGTACAGCGAACTGATGAACCGCCCGGGAGATCGGGTGAAAAACCTGCGTGGCCTGTTCGAGTTCAAATTCGACCGCGATCCCGTACCCCTCGATGAAGTCGAGCCGGCCAGCGAAATCGTCAAACGCTTCGCCACCGGGGCGATGTCCTTCGGTTCGATCTCCTGGGAAGCGCATACCACGCTCGCGATCGCGATGAACCGCCTGGGCGGACGCTCCAATACCGGCGAGGGCGGCGAGGAAGCTGAACGCTTCGCCACCCTGCCGAACGGCGACTCGATGCGCTCGCGGGTCAAGCAGATCGCCTCGGGGCGCTTCGGCGTTAGCGCCGAATACCTGGTCAACGCGGACGACATCCAGATCAAGATGGCGCAGGGCGCCAAGCCCGGCGAAGGCGGCCAGTTACCGGGACACAAGGTCAACGAGTGGATCGCCCGCGTGCGCCACTCGACTCCCGGCGTCGGGTTGATTTCACCACCACCGCATCACGACATCTATTCGATCGAGGATCTGGCGCAACTGATTCACGATTTGAAGAACGTCAATCCGAAAGCCCGCATCAGCGTCAAGCTGGTCTCCGAAATAGGTGTCGGCACCGTCGCTGCCGGCGTGTCCAAGGCGCATGCCGACCACGTGCTCATTTCCGGTTCCGAGGGCGGCACCGGCGCCAGCCCGTTGACATCGACAATGAGCGCCGGGTCGGAGTGGGAAATCGGGCTGGCCGAAACCCACCAGACGCTGGTTTTAAACGATTTACGTGGACGCATCGCGGTGCAGGCCGATGGCGGCATGCGCACCGGTCGCGACATCGTCGTGGCGGCGCTGCTGGGCGCCGACGAAATCGGCTTCGGCACCATCGCGCTGATCGCCGAGGGCTGCATCATGATGCGTAAATGCCATCTCAACACCTGTCCGGTGGGTGTTGCCACCCAGGACCCGGAATTACGCAAGCGTTTTACCGCGAAACCGGAAGACCTGGTGAACTTCTTCATGTTCGTCGCCGAGGAAGTGCGCGAATGGATGGCCAGACTCGGCTACCGCAGCTACAGCGAAATGATTGGCCATGCCGATCGGCTCGACGTCAGCAAGGCGGTAGATCACTGGAAGACGAAAGGCCTCGATTTCAGCGGCATATTCACCGTACCGCAAGCTGGTAGCGGGGTCGCGATCTACAATTGCGAGGCACAGGATCACGGCCTCGACAAGGCGCTCGATCACCAGCTCATCGCCGCGGCGGCCGAGGCACTGGATAACGGCAAACCGCTCGTTCTCGACGACGTCGTCGTCACCAACGTCAATCGCACCGTCGGCTCTATGCTATCCGGTGAAATCGCGCGCCGTTACGGACACGCGGGTTTGCCGGATAACAGCATTCACATCAGGGCCCGTGGTAACGGCGGGCAGAGCTTCGGTGCATTTCTCGCCGCCGGCGTTACCCTGGAGCTCGCTGGCGAAGCCAACGACTATACCGGTAAGGGGCTTTCCGGCGGCCGCATTATTATCCACCCGCCGGCCGAATCGCGGCTAGAGGCGAACGACAACATGATCGTCGGCAATACGGTGCTGTACGGCGCGATTTCCGGTGAGGTATTCTTTTCCGGCGTCGCCGGTGAACGCTTCTGCGTACGTAACTCCGGCGCCACCGCGGTGGTCGAAGGCGTCGGCGACCATGGCTGCGAATACATGACCGGGGGTTGCGTGGTGGTGCTCGGGCACACCGGCAGAAATTTCGCGGCCGGCATGAGCGGCGGCGTCGCCTACGTTCTCGACGATGACGGCATGTTCGAGAAGCGCTGCAATCTCGCCATGGTCGAACTAGAACCAATCACGGCCGAAGACGAAGCGGCGGAACATCTGGACCACCAGGGCGGCGATCTCGAGGGCCACGGGCTGGTTGACATCATGCATGATCTAACGCGCCACGACGAACAGCGGCTGAAGACACTAATCGAAACGCACCGTCGTCACACCAACAGCAGCTGGGCGGACGAAATCCTTGGCAACTGGAACCAATACCGCACCCGTTTTGTCAAGGTCATGCCGGTCGAATATCGCAAGGCATTGCAAAAAATGCAGGACCAGGTGCGCGAAGAATCAGGTATCAGCGTCGCTATCGGTGCCTGACTCCGCCGGCAATAATGAGAGGTTAAACATGGGTAAGGCTACAGGATTCATCGAGATCCACCGTCGCGACCGCGGATACGTCGAAGTCGCCGATCGCCTCAAAAACTACAACGAATTCGTCATCCCGCTGGAAGACGAGGCGACCCGCGACCAGGCAGCGCGATGCATGGATTGTGGCATCCCGTTTTGCCACAATGGCTGCCCGGTCAATAACATCATTCCCGAATGGAACGACCTGGTTTACAAAAACAACTGGCGCGAGGCGCTCGAGGTGCTGCACTCGACCAATAACTTTCCAGAGTTCACCGGGCGGCTGTGCCCGGCGCCCTGCGAAGAGTCATGCACGCTCAATCTCGACGACGAGCCGGTGACCATCAAGACCATCGAATGCGCGATCGCCGATCGCGGCTGGGAGGAAGGCTGGATCGAGCCGCAGGTTCCGGCCCGCAGGAGCGGCAAACGCGTCGCCGTCATCGGCTCCGGTCCGGCGGGCCTCGCCTGTGCCCAACAACTGGCCCGCACCGGTCACCGGGTCGCCGTGTTCGAAAAAAATCGACGCATGGGCGGATTATTACGCTACGGGATTCCGGATTTCAAAATGGAAGCGGACAAGGTCGACCGCCGGGTTGCGCAAATGCAGGCGGAAGGCATTCGCTTCCGCCCCAACAGTCACATCGGCGACAACGTCTCCGTCGAAGACCTGGTGGACGACTACGACGCAATCGTGCTCGCCTGCGGCTCGGAAAAACCACGCGATCTCGAGATTCCCGGGCGCGAAGCCGAGGGTGTGCATTTCGCGATGGACTTCCTGACCCAGCAAAACCGGCGTGTCAGCGGCGAGACGTTCCACCAGGACGAAATCCTCGCCAGCGGCAAAAACGTTATCGTTATCGGCGGTGGCGACACCGGCGCCGACTGCGTCGGCACTTCCAACCGCCAGGGCGCCGCCAGCGTCACCCAGCTCGAAATCATGCCGCGCCCGCCGGAGCGCGAGGACAAATTGCTGACCTGGCCCAACTGGCCGCTCAAGCTGCGCACCTCGACCTCGCACCACGAGGGCTGCGAACGAGACTGGTCAGTGGCCACGCGCTCGGTTAAGAGCGAGAACGGGGTCGTCACCAGCCTCGAACTGGTTCGGCTGGAATGGAAGCAGGACGAAAACGGGCAATGGCAAATGTCGGAGATCGACGGCAGCGAATTCACCATCGAAACCGACCTGATCCTACTGGCGATGGGATTTGTGCATCCGGTTCACGAGGGCTTGTTGGAGCAACTCGGGGTCGAACTCGACCAACGGGGCAACGTCCAGGCCAGCGAGGCAGATTACCGGACGTCGATCGACAAGGTATTCGCCTGCGGCGACACGCGCCGTGGACAATCGCTGGTGGTCTGGGCCATTCGCGAAGGACGCCAGGCGGCCCGCTCGGTAGACAAATTCCTGATGGGCAGCACCGAACTGCCGCGCTAGCGCGCCGACCAGTTTGTCGCGCCGGACCCGACGCATAAGTCGGACCGCCGGGGCCGACCGTAAATTTGTCAAAACGCCTACAGCACCGCAGCGAATCATGCGAGAATGTCCAGCCCTTTAATCGACCCGACGACATACGCAAGTAAATGGCTGGACGAATACCCCGCAGCTTTATCGACGACCTGCTCAACCGGGTCGATATCGTCGAGGTCATCGACAGTCGCGTGCCATTAAAAAAGAAAGGCCGCGAATACTGGGCCTGCTGCCCTTTCCACGGCGAAAAAACAGCATCTTTCTCAGTCAGTTCGGGCAAACAGTTTTACCATTGTTTCGGTTGTCAGAAGTCCGGCAACGCGGTCGGCTTCCTGATGGATTACGACCACATGGAATTTGTCGAAGCGATTGAGTCGCTGGCGCAGTTGCTGGGCCTCGATGTGCCTTACGAGAAGGGTAGCGCACCCGCCAAACCCACCGCGGGACTCGAAGCGATGTACCAGGCGATGGAGCAAAGCTCGCAATACTTCGAGGCACAGCTCAAGCAAACCCCGGCAGCGATCGATTATCTCAAAAATCGAGGCATCAGCGGCCAGACCGCGAAGACCTTTGCCATCGGTTATGCGCCGCCGGGCTGGAACAACCTCAGTGGCAATGAAAAGCTCCTCGTCGATACCGGCATGCTGGTAAGAAAGGAGGACGGTAAGCAATACGATCGTTTTCGCCACCGCCTGATGTTTCCTATCCGCGATCGTCGCGGACGCACCATCGCCTTCGGTGGGCGGGTGATCAATCCCGAAGACAATCCCAAGTACCTGAACTCTCCCGAATCACCGTTGTTTCATAAAAGCGATGAAATCTACGGGCTGTATGAAATGAAAAAGGCGGTGACCAACATTGACCGCATTTACATCACCGAGGGCTATATGGATGTCGTGGCGCTCGCCGAACACGGCGTGGCAACCTCGGTGGCGACGCTGGGCACCGCGATCAATAATCGGCAAATCGAATCTCTGTTTCGGGTCTGCAAGAACCTGGTGTTCTGTTTCGATGGTGACGCTGCCGGTAAAAAAGCGGCCTGGCGCTCGCTCGAACAATGCCTCGCGTCACTCAAGGAAGGTCGCCTCGCGCGGTTCCTGTTCCTGCCCGAAGGCCAGGATCCGGATAGTTTTATTAACCAGTACGGTGAGGAGGCTTTTAATCAGCAGGTTGAGCAGGCCTCCACGCTGACCGAGTACCTGTTCGAGACCCTGCTCGCCGAATGCAATATCGGCACGCTCGAAGGCCGCGCCCAGTTTCTCGACCGCTTGCGACCCTACTTCGCCCAAATCCCGTTGCAAAGTCTGAAAGATCAGATTCTGGCCGAAGTCGAGCACCGACTGGGGCAAAAGATCGATGGACGCATGCTGCGCCTGCTGGGTGAAGACAAGCCGCGCCAACAGGCCCACAGCAGGCAGCCGGAACAGCATTGGACCCCTACCCGTCTGGCGATCAACCTGCTACTGACCAAGCCCGCACTGGCGCTGGCCACCGGCACTCACGACGAACTTGCCGAGAGCAATATCCCCGGGGTCGACCTGTTGCTCAAAATCCTCGACCGCATCCACGACGAGCCTGAAATTACGACGCAAAACCTGCTCGATCGCTTCAAGGATGACGACCACGAGACCCATCTGTACAAGCTCGCAGCAATGGAACCCCCGATCGAAAATGACGAGAGTCTCGACCTGATGTTTGCCGATTGTTTACAACGTCTGCAAAAACAGTATATTGACCACCGCCAAAAGCAACTGATTTCAAAATTGCAGTCCGGTGAAACGCTGTCGGAAGCGGAAAAGCTGGAACACAAAAAATTGTTCACAAATCAAATTTAAGTCAGTCGTTAGCTTGGAAAAACCAAAAAAAGTCTTATATACTGGGTGGTTCACCTGCAACTTTCACTAATTCGAGGCAACATGGATCAAGATCAGCAATCCCGGCTCAAAGAACTCATTGCTAAAGGCAAGGAACAGGGCTTTCTGACCTACACCGAAGTAAACGATCACTTGCCTGAAGGCATCGTCGAACCGGAGCAGATTGAAGATATTATCCGCATGATTAACGACATGGGCATCAAGGTCCATGAGTCTGCGCCTGCCGAAGCGACCGATATTCTCAGCGATACCGAAACCGAGCCGGACGAGGATGCTGCCGAGGAAGCGGCCGCGGCACTGGCCTCGCTGGATAGCGAATTTGGACGCACCACCGACCCGGTACGCATGTATATGCGCGAAATGGGTACGGTCGAACTGTTGACCCGTGAAGGCGAAATCAAGATCGCGCGCCGCATCGAAAACGGCCTCAACCAGGCGATCAGCTCGCTGGCACGTTATCCCGATACGATGCGCATGATCTTTGATCGTTATAACGAAGTGCGCGAAGAAGAAGCCAAGCTCAGCGACTTGATGGTGGGCTTTGTCGACCCCAACGAAGACCCGAACTCGATTCCGTTGCCGGCTGCCGCACAGGCCAGTGACGACGATGAAGAAGCCGAAGTCGAAGATACCGGTCCCGATCCGGAAGAAGCCGAAAAACGCTTTACCACCATCGAACGGGCTTTTAACCGTGCGATGAACTGTATCGCCAAGGATGACGTCAGGGGATACGAGCGTAATATGAATCGTGCGGTCAATGACTTGATGGAAATAAAGCTGCTACCACTGTTTATTGACCGGCTCGGCGCGAACCTGAAAGACATCATCAACCGCATCCGCACCAACGAGCGCACCATTCTCGATATCTGCGTGAAGCAGGCAAACATGCCACGCAAAACCTTCATCGAAACCTTCAAGGCAAACGAAACCAACCTGAACTGGATCAATAACCACCTGAAGGCAGGCGAAAAATATTCCAAAACCCTGGAAGCCTGCAAGGATGAAATTCAGCGCTACCAGAAGCGGCTGAAGAACATCGAGAAAGCGTCCAACCTGTCGATTCACGAGATCAAGGAAATCAATCGCAAGATGTCGATTGGTGAAGCCAAAGCGCGCCGCGCGAAGAAAGAAATGATCGAGGCCAATTTGCGCCTGGTTATTTCGATTGCGAAGAAGTACACCAACCGCGGGCTGCAGTTCCTCGACCTGATCCAGGAAGGCAACATCGGCCTGATGAAAGCGGTCGACAAGTTCGAGTACCGTCGTGGTTACAAGTTTTCGACCTATGCAACCTGGTGGATTCGCCAGGCGATCACGCGCTCGATCGCGGACCAGGCACGCACCATCCGCATTCCGGTGCACATGATCGAAACCATCAACAAGCTGAACCGGATTTCGCGCCAGATGCTGCAGGAACTCGGCCGTGACCCGCAGCCGGAAGAACTGGCTGAGCGTATGGACCTGCCTGAAGACAAGGTCCGCAAGGTGCTGAAGATTTCCAAGGAACCGATTTCGATGGCAACCCCGATCGGTGACGACGAAGATTCAAACCTCGGTGATTTCATCGAAGACACCAACGTGCTGTTGCCAGCCGACACCGCGACCAACGCCGGACTGTCCGAATCGACCCGTGAAATCCTGTCGAGCCTGACCCCGCGCGAAGCCAAGGTGCTGCGCATGCGTTTCGGTATCGACATGAACACCGATCACACACTGGAAGAAGTCGGTAAACAGTTCGACGTCACCCGAGAACGCATACGTCAAATCGAAGCCAAGGCGCTGCGCAAACTGCGTCACCCCAGCCGCTCCGAACAACTACGCAGCTTCATCGACGCCGACTAGCCGTTTACTGTCACCCCGCGACGTGGTTGTCATCCCGCGGCGAAAGTTGTCATCCCGCGGCGAAAGTTGTCATCCGCAGCGAAAGTTGTCATCCCGCGGCTCGACCGCGGGATCCAGCAAAAAGTAGTCACAATGCAGACGGAGCATATTGCAAAATAAGCACAGCAGTATAAGATTCCCGCCTGCGTAGATATTAAGCCTGCTCTACGAGCGCGCTTGTCGGACTGGATTCCGGCTTTCGCCGGAATGACAAAACAGTAATTTTCTGCGTCGACGCCTGACGCAGGATTTTTGGTGGTAGGCAAGGCGGATATTTCGCGCACGCCGGGAGCATGGCTTAATGCCATGTGACCAAGCGACTACAAAATTCAACGCCGCATCGTGGCAAAAAGACAAGTCAGGGGGCCTGTAGCTCAGTTGGTTAGAGCAGTGGACTCATAATCCATTGGTCGGAGGTTCAAGTCCTCCCGGGCCCACCACCCTTCCCCCTTAATATCAATTAGTTACCATGATTTCCAGCCAGGAACCGGTGAACTAATAATCCACGGCTAGCTCGACAACAATAGAAAAAACACCACGATTGCCCTTGAATTTGGCCTGGAATTAATCGTGGTCTGTGCCAAATAAATGTCCCAACACTGCAAACTGACAGATTCAGGATAAACGATTGGCGCGTTTAGATAAGTGGTTTCTGCAATCCACCCTATATAACGCGCATCAAATTCAACAGAGAGAATCGAGATGTTTAGATGGCTTATCCGTGGGCTGGTTTTTCTATTCATTGCCTTTGGGCTTAGCAACACTAGTCTAGAACCCAATACGGGTTTTTTCGTTGCGATTGCAGTCTTTGCGATGTTCTATGGCCTGCTTGGGTTACTCGTTCGTGCGTACGGTGCGTACAGTTCGTATCGTTTAGCACGTTACATCAAAATAAGAGCCCAGATAGTGCGACAGGAAGGAGTATGTCGCCGACCCCTGTAAACCCATTACGGTGCCGTATCTGCGTCAAATTCGATATATCAGCACCCATGAATTTGAAACTGATTCAGCGACGATATTATTTTCCTGCCCTGGAAGTGCCGCTGAATAGAATAAGCTATTGATACACCCCTGGCTGGCTGGCAGCAGTGTCAGTTTATGATCCAGATCACGAAAGTTTAATGCAGATAGGTGGATGATGGTTATGTATCTGGGTGGTTGGTTATGAATCGACGCATAGTGCTAGTTATAATCTTAATTCTCCTCGGGCTGTTTATGGCATTCAGCGCGGCCTCACACCCTTATGATGAACCACTGACATTCATTTTGCATACGACAAATGATGGAAGACCTATATACACTAACATCCCGAAAAAATGTTTTTCGAATAGCGTCCTTACCTGTAATGGACTCCATCCTATATTCGGAACTCCGGTAAGCAACAAGAAAGCCGAATCAAGAACGACTAAAAAGGCTGCTGTTAAAGAAGGTGATATCCTGCCTGATGTCCTGCCTGACGCTCCATCTGATGCTCTGCCTATAGAGTTATCGGAATCTTCATATGAGTCAGAATTTAAATTGAGTACAACACATCGTAAATGTTATCGTAAGGGCACTATTCAATATGAGCAGACAAAATACTTCACTCCGTATGCTTCATTGGAAGAATGTAAGAAAGCCCGCAAGAATTCATCGAAAGCCCCATCTGATGCTCTGCCTGTAGAGCTATCGGAATCTTTATATGCGTCAGAGTTTAAATTGAGTACAACACATCGTAAATGTTATCGTAAGGGCACTATTCAGTATGAACAGACAAAATACTTTACTCCGCATGCTTCACTGGAAGAATGTAAGGAGGCCCGCAAGAATTTATCGAAATCCCCTAACACGTCAAATTATTGAGGAAAATATACGTTTACTGTTTTCGAGTTAGCGAAAAATTATTTTTTATTGAAATCGGCCATCCAGCATCCCAGGCACCAAACTTAGCCCGCCAGGGGCAATAAACAGCAACATCGTCGCCCTGCTCTATCAACCGTAAGTTGTTGATTCTTAATCAATACAGTTTAGCCCCCACCAGGTGTTTAGAGGATCAGGCCTAACTTTCCTCAGGATTAGCGATTAGCGCCTTTAGATAATGAGCAAATGTAAGGTACCCTATACAGAGCACAGCACAGGAATAGTAAAATGAAATTAAAAATTTTAACTTTCATCACCATTCTATTACTAACCTTTTCCGCCCAGGCCGATAACGATGATCCAGGTCCATCATGCTCGCAACCAGACAAACCAAATAAATTTACATCGCAATCGCAGTTGGATAGTTTCAACAGTGACGTTCAACAATATCAAAGATGCCTTTACGATTTTGTAGACGAGCAAGAGGAAGCCATACAAAGGCATCAACGAGCTGCAAACGTTGCAATAGATGAATGGAATAATTTTGTCAGGATGAAACTTAACTAATACAGCCAGCACGGCACGTCAATATAGGGGTCAGTGACAAATGCAAACAGGAATCATTTGTCACCGACTCCATTGTACGTAATTTGCAATAGCCGGCATAAAGGTTGAAATTACTAGTATTCCCATGCCGTGGTTTGATCAGTCAGGTACTTGCTGATCTGGCTAAGAATTTCGCGCAAATAGACGCGGCGAATTTTTCCAACGCCTGCCAAATCCTGGCGTTTCATGGCATCCAGCATACCGGTAATCTCCGCTTCCTGGTTTTCGATGACTTCATGCCAATCCAGCTGGGGTAGAAAAGTGAACCAGATTCTCGATACCCGGTAATAAAGTATGTCGGTGATTTCGCGAAGCGGCGTACTGCCGATCATCGAAATAATAACTTCCTCAAGGCTATTGCAAAGCCGCGCATAGGCTTCAAAATCCTGATTACTTTTTAATGCCTTGTTCTCTTCAAGCAATGCCTGCACCGACGCCAGATCCGCTGCCGAAATCTTCTGTGGCGAAAGTGTGCCCATTAGCTCCGCAAGGTGGATGCGCAGGTCGTAAATTTCCTTCATGGTTTTCAGATCGATATCTTTGACGATAGTACCCACACCGTTACGAACTTCGGTCAAGCCTTCGTAGTGCAACTTCTGTAAAACACGGCGAATGGGTGTGCGGCTGACCTGAAACTCTTGCGCGAGTTCGTTTTCACTCAAAACCGTTCCCGGTGAATAAATCAATAAGGATATGCGCTCCCGTATCGCCTTATAAATACGCAAGTGCCGGTCTTCAGTGTTTTCGACCACCTTGATGCCAGGGCCTGATTGATCCGATGGCGTTGCGGGAATATTTGCGTTTGTAGGCATGATTGAGATAGTTTCAAGACGCTATTGACAGTTTTGCCAGCGACTGCGATATTATGCTTCGTACAGCCTGTATACAGGTTAAGAATAAACGATGCAAGATTTTCGAGATATTAATAAATAACTCACCATTGCAGGAAATGTTATGACACCCGCTCAGGTTTTATCTCAACCGACTTGCCACCTTGCACAGGCGCAGCGCGAGTTGTTCTACGATCAGGGCTACCTGACTCTACCCGAACTGATTGATGAACAGCAACTCAACCGACTTCGTAAGGCATTGGCAAAAATAGTCGATACCAGTCGAGCTATCAGTCGTTCAAGCAATAGAATTGACCTCGAGAAAGGGCATAGTGCGCAAAACCCCCGGCTGCGCAGGGCGACCTATCTCGATGACATCGATACCGTTTTCTGGGAGCTCTGCGCAGATTCTGTTATCACCGACATAGCTGCCGATATACTCGGCCCGAATATCCGTTTTCGCGACCTGATGGCGAATTTCAAATGGGCCCATGGCGGTGCCGAAGTCAAATGGCATCAGGATCTGCCCTTTTACCCGCATACCAATGCAGGCACCTGCCAGTTTCTGCTGATGCTGGAAGATGTCGACCTCGATCAGGGACCGTTACAGGTTATTCCGGGCAGCCATAAGGGCCCTGTTTTTGAACACTATGATGAAGGCGGTGAATGGACCGCGACGATTCGCGAGCAGGATCTCCTCAATGCCGGAATCGACAGGGCTGTTGCACTAACCGGGTCGGCAGGGTCGGCGACGGTTCATCACAGTTGTACTATCCATGGTTCGGCACAAAATACCAGCGCCTCCGGGCGACCCGTCCTGGTCATTTCCTACAGTGCAGCGGACGCGATTCCCTATACCGCAGCACCTTACCCAAGTAGTCACTATGGCACCCTGGTGCGCGGCGTAGAACCCCGTTACGCGCATCACCAGGAACTACACATGCCGTTGCCACCGGATTGGTCAGACGGCTATACCTCGATATTTTCACACCAGGACATCATCCGCTAACTCGAACCAGGCACTGCAGATTTATGACTGCTAGCAACCCAATTTCAGCAACCGTTGACTTTGACAGAAACGGTGTTCAGCACGGTTTCCCAAAACTGCCGCATTCGCACGACGATTCAGGCTATAGATGCACTGTTGCCGAAATTCTATGGCGCCAGCAACAGGCAGGGGTATAATTCCAGAGTCGCTAGCCAGAAAACAGTCTTATTTATCCATGAACTGTGTAAAGACCATAATCAATGCCCTGATTTCGATCGGCATGGTTTTGCTGCCTGCTTACGCCGGCGTTGTACACAAATGGGTGGATGAGAAAGGTATCACTCATTACTCAGACGAGGCACCTGTAGCGGACAGCAGCGAGATGACACAGATCGAATTACCCAGGACCACACAGGTGACAACAGCTGCGCAAGGTGATTATTACTCGATAGCCAAGCAATGGGAACGCATGCTCAAGGAACGACTCGAACGCGCAAAATTAAAACTGGAACATGACCGGTTAGAAGCAGCAAAGCGGGAAGACAAACCCGACAAAATCTACGTTCGGGAGCCTGGCGAAACGCGCTACGTCACTTTCTACAATGGCTACAGACGCTATCATCGGCCATCCAGGAAATCGTCATCTTATCTCAACCATCCCAACAAACGGCTGATGTACAAGGCTTACCCGCCCGGTTTGCATCCGGGGCGTAACCGCTTACATGGCTCATATTGATTTCCACCTGGCGGTACAGTGGGGTCAGGTAGTGCCTCCCCGATTCACCTACGGGTATGCATCGATCCATGGAATTACAACTTAAGAGAGACGATCCATGAACGGTGCTGAGAGTTTGCTCACCTCCCTCCTGCAAAACGACGTCGATGTCTGCTTTGCCAACCCCGGCACATCGGAAATGCACTTTGTCGCCGCCCTCGACCGGGTCAGCGGCATGCGCTGCGTCCTCGGACTGTTCGAAGGCGTAGTAACGGGCGCAGCCGACGGATACGGGCGCATGCTCGATCGACCGGCGGTGACGCTCCTGCATCTTGGACCCGGTCTCGCGAATGGTCTGTCGAACCTGCACAATGCGATGCGGGCGCAATCGCCGATTGTGAATGTCATTGGCGATCACGCTACTTTTCACCGGCAGCTTGACGCACCACTCACGTCTGACATCGAGGGGACCGCACGCCCGTTCAGCCACTGGGTGCGAACCTCGACGAGCGCCAACGCGCTGGCGACGGATGCAGCGGCAGCCGTCGCGGCTGCGAGGAGCGCTCCCGGCAAAATATCCTCCCTGATCCTGCCGGCCGACACGGCGTGGAATGAAGTTAGCGTTGGGCAACCCGAAACAACCGTCGCTTCGCTTGTATCACCGCCGGCAAGGCCCGCCGATGCGGCCATCGATGCGGCTGCGCGGATCCTGAAGCTCAACGGAACCACAGTCCTGATCCTGGCTGGCCAGGCGACACGGCAAGCGCCTCTGGAATTTGCCGGAATGATTTCAGCTGCAACCGGCGCGCAGCTTTACTCGCAAACGCTGACACCAAGGATCGAGCGTGGCGCGGGTCGTGTTGCGGTCGAGCGCATCCCCTATCCGATTGATCAGGCAATCGACTTGCTGAAAGACTTCGACAACATCATCCTCGTCGGCGCGAAGGCACCGGTAGGATTTTTTGCCTACCCGGGCAAGCCAGGCACGCTGTTTCAACCGGGCACGCGAATGCATGAACTGGTTAGCGTCGACGGCGACATTCCCTACGCGCTCGAAGCTTTGGCTGACGCCGTCGGAGCGAAGAAGTTTGCGCCTGCCAGGGTCGATCTCAACTTGCCAGCGCGTCCGACAGGCTCGATTTCACCGGAAAAGATCGGCCAATTGCTTGCGGCGACCCTGCCAACCGACGCCATTGTGATCGATGAGAGCCTCACCACAGGCCGCTCATTCCTCTCGGCGACCAGGTCGTCTCGCTCGCATGACTGGATTCTGCCGACCGGCGGGTCGATCGGTTTTGCGCTGCCGGCCGCCGCGGGCGCCGCGATCGCCTGCGCGGATCGAAAGGTCGTGTGTCTCGAGAGTGACGGCAGCGGTATGTACATGCCGCAAGCGCTGTGGACGCACGCACGCGAGGGTCTGAATATTCTCACCATCGTGTTTGCTAATCGGAAGTACCAGATACTGCGCAACGAGATGCACAACGTGGGCGCGATGGATATCGGCCCAAAAGCATCGAGATTGCTCGACATTGATGATCCGGAAATCGACTGGGTCTCCCTCGCAAGAACCTTCGGAGTAGACGCTCAGCGTGTCGATACGATGGACACATTCTCTAACGCGCTCGACGCCGGCTTCGCAACCCAGGGGCCGTACCTGATCGAAGTGGCTTTCTGACACTGTTCGTGTGAGCACATAGAAAGAGGAACTATCGATTTAATCGAAAGCAGCAGGGAACCTGGGTTCAGGTCCTTCTCACCGCTGCGATTCTGGAATGTTAGACCTGGCCCTCTCTGTTCCTGCTCTTTGCCCTCTTTAGCTGCTGCAAACGAAACTGCCCCCCCTGGATTTTTCTCAGGTTGCCAAGGCGGGTTTGGTCTATCCTATTATTGTTAACGAGAATCAAAGGGGTCAGTTTCAATTGATTCCGAGAGAAATTTCAAACGAAACTGACGTCTTTGATCTATTCCAGTTATAAGGATCCATCATTTGAACAAACTTACAGTATTTTCACGTCTGGCTGGCTTCGTCCTGATCTGCGCGCTTACTTCAATTGGTCATGCCCAGCAGAGCCAGAACGCACAGCAATTGTTTGAGCAATTGCGCGACCGGGTTTACCAGGTGCGCGTTGTTGATATTGGATCCGGTGACAAGTACAGCATCGGATCAGGGTTCCAGGTCTCCGCCTCTGGTCTGGTAGCCACCAATTTCCATGTGGTGTCATCCTACGTGCATGATCAGCACAAATATCGACTCGAACTGGTACACAAAGACGGTCAGACTACTGATGTAAAAATACAGGCGATCGACGTGATCCACGATCTCGCCATTTTACATTCTGACGGGCTTGATACCGCTTACATGGCGCTCGGCAGTGCCTCTCTAAAGCAGGGTGATCGTATTTTCTCTATGGGCAATCCGCACGATCTCGGCATGACCATCATCGAGGGGACTTATAACGGGCTGGTGCAACATGTGCGGCACGAACAAATTCTGTTCTCGGGATCACTGAATCCAGGTATGAGTGGTGGGCCCGCACTCGATTCCAGGGGAAGGGTTATCGGAATCAACGTCGCCAAGGGTGGTGACGACATCAGTTTCCTGGTCCCGGTCGAAAAACTGCACAAATTAATACAGCGGACCGAGGCGGGAGTCGATGCCGAAACTGCCTACGCGGAGCGGATTCGCCAGGCATTGCACGACGATCAGGATGCTTTTTTCCAGTCCATCCTGTCACAGGATTTTGAAACCGATCGACTGGGTGAGGTCAGTGTGCCTGTGCGGCTCGCGCCCAACCTGCGTTGCTGGGGACATACCAAGGATGATGAAAAGGTGTATTTTGTCGGGGCGCACCAACATTGCCAGTCTGAAGATTCCATTTACGTCAGCCGCGGACTCTATACCGGTCGCATGACTTATGACTATGAATGGATAACCACGGACAGACTCAACCCGTTCCAGTTTTACCAGGCCGTATCGACCCGCTTCAAACATCATCATCCGCGCAGCTCCAAGGATGAAGAGGAAATCGGCAATTTCGCCTGTCGCCAACAGATGGTTGGCTTTGCGGGTCAGCGCTGGCAGATATCGACCTGTTTTCGCCGCTACCTTAAATACGACGGACTGTACGATGCCAGCCTAGCAATGGTATCCATCGATCGCAATGACGAAGCACTGCTGGTGAAATTTGCGGCCTCGGGTATCGACAGGCAGAATGCCATGAACCTGTTCAAACGTGTCATGGAGTCGATCGAATGGAAACTTTGATCGTCCAGACCGGTGGTAGACCGGGCCTAAGCAGAGAGCTGGTTAACCACAATGGTGAAGCCATCGGTATCGGTCGTGGGTTCGGTAACCACGTTATTCTGACCGATCCCTATATCGCGCCCGACCAGGCCAGCTTCCAATACGAGGGCGGGGTCTGGTATTTCCAGAATCTCGATAACACCAACCGGGTCCTGCTGAACAACGAAATTCTGCCGGCGCAACGAGTCAAACTGCAAACGGGTGATCGCCTCGTGCTCGGACGGACCGAAATCAGGATTTTCTCGCCCGATCACGAAGTGGCGCCAACCCGCAAGTTGTTGCTGTCGGGCTGGCTTCATTACGATTCGATCGGTTTCATGGTGCCGTTTCTGGCCATAATCGTATGCAACCTGATGGATTTCGGCATGGATCACCTGCTCGATGCCACGCGTGAGGTCGAATGGAAAGATTCCATCACTAACCTGCTGTGGCTAAACATTATCCTGCTGGTTTGGTCCGGGGCCTGGGCGATCACCGGAAAACTGGTCCGGCATCACTATCATTTCGGACAGCAGATATTCATTACCACAATTGGACTGATCGGGATGATTATCCTGTTTCCGGTGTTGGACTATATTGAATTTGCCACAAACACTGCGATGTTGAGCACAATCGTCACCATCCTGGTCATGCTGGTGGTGGTCGCCTGGCTGGTGAGGTTCAACCTGTATTTTTCGACTTCCGGACGGCACGCTACCGCGGTCGGTGTTATCGTCAGTATGGTCATCGTCGGCGGAGTGTCGACGATCAATTATCTGTCGCAGGATGACTTTAATCCCAACGCCCAGAACAAAAGTGAGTTATATCCCGGGTTTACCCGCTTCGGCAGCGGCGAATCGGTCGACAGCTATTTTAACCAGGTAGAAGCCATGCTAGGCAGCGTCGAGCAGTAAAAAAATATGGGATAGACCATGTTTACCTATCCATCTCCCCCGATTGCGCAGCAAACATTGACACAGGTGAAATCTGTGGCATGCTCTGCGCCATCAGCAACAAAATAAAGGAGGTGATCTAGTGTCTACAGAGATATTGGAGAAAGCTGTCACTACGCTCGGAGGAACCGAGATTTAAAGTCAGGCTGAAAAGCTCTGACGCATCTGATCAGATTCGCTTCGAGCGGTGAATTAGACAGTTTTTCTCCCAGGTAACTCGAAGGGCCACCGGATACCGGCGGCCCTTTTTTATTGCGGCGAGCAATTCATCAGGAATTATGCTGACAGTTAACTTAATTTCCCCGCTGAGAAGACGTCAAATACGACGACTCGTTTCGGGCATTCGTCCGCTAAGCCTCCCCATCTATACTCCTCAGCACGTAAGCGTTCGGCTACCCCAATAACTTCAAACAGGTTCCGTGTATTCGGCGAATTTAATCGGTACACTAAAATGCCGCTCTGTAGCCGGAACTACCATGCCTTTTATTAGCGTACAAGATATTCAGGTTTACTATGAAATCTCGGGCCAGGGCCCGCGTTTACTCTATATCTCCGGCACCGGTGCCGACCTGCGTAACAAGCCTAATGTTTTCGACTCTCCACTGGCAGATCATTTTGAAATTCTTGCATTCGACCAACGCGGTCTCGGACAAACCGATCGACCGGATATCCGCTATAGCATGGCAGACTACGCCAATGATGCCGCCGGATTATTACAGGCCCTCAACTGGGGTCGTTGCCATGTGGTGGGGGTTTCGTTTGGCGGCATGGTGGCGCAAGAGCTCGCCCTGCGTCATGCCGATTGTATCGACCGCATGGTGCTTTGCTGTACCAGCAGCGGCGGTGCCGGAGGGCATTCCTATCCCTTCCATGAAATGCCCGATTTGCCCGCAGACGAAATGAATTCTATATCGGTCGCGATCAATGATAACCGTCACGATGCCGATTGGCAGCAACAAAACCCTGAGCGTTACCAGAAAATTCTGGCGCAGCGCAATGCCCGCAATGCCGGCATCGACGAACCTGGCCGGGAAACCGGTGCCAGGCGCCAACTCGAGGCACGTATTGAGCACGATACCTTCGCTCGTTTACCCCGGCTTGAATTACCGGTTTTTATCGCCGGAGGCGCTTACGACGGCGTCGCGCCGCCGGCAAACCTTGAAGCCATCAATCGGCAAATTGAGCAATCAAAAATACAGTTTTTCCAGGGGGGGCACGACTTTTACGATCACGATCCATTGGCTTATCAACGTATCACCGAATTTCTACAGGGCAAGCTCGATGACCGATGAGTATCGATAGGTCAGCCCGCACGTGCTCCAGGGAGCGTATAACTTTTTACCTGGTATCTTTAGCCGATTGAATGAGAGATCATGCTAAATCATGTGCAGCGAAGCCTTTTTTTCTCGCTCTTGTACTTGCTTTTTACTCTATCCACATTTTCGGTATCACTGACGCTGCGATATCCTGATCTGCTACTAGACTTTTTCCTGGATTTCTTTCGGGATTTCTTGTTTTTTACGTATTTATTGAATGCTCTTTTATCTCGTTTATATTGATTTTGCGCCTGGATTCCCGAAGTTGATTTACCACAGTATGTATTTCTATCCCTATTACACTGATCCTTAATAGCCTTGATTCGGGCCTTATCGGCCGCCTTCGCTTGTCGAATTTCCTTTCTATAAACTTTTTTCAGTTCTTTACAGGCAGCAAGATCCTGTTCTTTTCGTTTTTCAGCCCCACTTTTCGCTTCTTTTCCGCTAGAGCTTTCCCCTGCTTCCGATTTATTGCTGCTTACGCTAGCGGGCTTGTCGAAATTCTCTATTTCTATCAAATCGGATTTATCTAAATCATCACAGGGCCTGGCCTGGTAACCAGTTTTTCCCGATTTATCGACACATTTAAAAACAGCTGCAGCGGCATTGGAAGAAACGGCGATGCAAAGCACAAAAGCAACCACGTATCTCATGACGGAATACCATTTCATTTCATTTCACCTCTCTATAACCTGATACCCCGACTCAATTTCAAGACCCCTCCGGCTGCAATATCCAGATGCGCTCTACCACATCACTACACCCGGTGATCGTCGGGGGAACATCTATGATGACGACACAGTTAGAGAGATCTACTTATCAATACTAGTTGAAAATCCATCAAACGCTAACTCTGGCGCTGTTCTGCCTGCTGGCCGAGCGCGCGATAAATGCCAACCAGGAAAAGATTCGATTGTGATGCAATCGGTTTGGATCGAAACATGCGGCCAGGCTAAAAAGAAACTATCAGTGGTATGGCAATAATTTCTTCATCGATGAGATTTTCATCAAACTGTGCGCAAGGCAGCATTATCTCTGGCGGGAGTTCCGGGGACAGCACAGCTGCTTACCTGTAACTTATCTTCATCGCTCAACAGGTGTACTGTCCCTGATACTTTTCAGGTTCTTTCAGACTCGCGTTACGCGGGAGGGCTGTACGCCTGATACTGGCGTTGTATGGAAATCTGGTCTGCGAGGTATTTGGCGTCGTGCCAGACACCCCAGATGAAGGAAGAGCCCCGCCGCGATAACCACGGCAATCCCAGGAAATAGATCCCGGGCTCAGCCGAAACACCGCGCTCATGTTTCGGCTTGCCTTCTTCATCGAATGCGTCAACTTTTAACCAGCTGTAATCAACAGCAAAGCCTGTTGCCCAGATGACTGAAGTTATCCCAGCCTCTGCCAGATTCAACTCCAGAATGGGCTCGGTCACGCACTGCGGGTCCGGTCCGACTTCGCGGGCTTCAGGCTCTTGCGGAAAGTCGAGGCCATTGCGGGCAACATAAGCGTCGGCCTCGTCCAGCACAGACAGGGTGTTCGCATTCCCTTGCGCTATATTGTCCGCGAGATCCGTCGCGAAGTGCATCACACCGTCTTTGAATGATTCCGTTCGACCAACGAGTGTCATCCCCTGCCCGGCGAGACGCCGGAAATCAACCGTATGACCGCCATGGGCACCGCTCACCGCGATGGTTACATGTTCCATGCCTGGTTCGAGGGCCGCGACATCCCACTTGCCGAGGACTCCCAGCCACCAGACGAAGTCACGCCCACGATAGCTTCGCGGAGGAAGGTCATGCGGGCCGACCGAGAGGTAAACCCGCTTACCTGAGCGCAAGA
>Ga0265306_10000102_pt1 | contig 32073 bp, 36 predicted proteins | sample Helome_3_FD_192493 | JGI IMG/M metagenome (GOLD analysis project Ga0265306, IMG submission 192493) | Marine sediment microbial communities from subtidal zone of North Sea - Hel_20160420 (Illumina Assembly) | ecosystem: Environmental > Aquatic > Marine > Subtidal zone > Sediment ... | reverse complement strand
ATACTCCCACGGGACCAGCGGTGAAATAATGCCGCCGCCGGCCCACGATGACTCGCGACACAGGCCGCCCTGCTCCAGCAGGATGACCGTCAGCCCCTCACGCGCAAGCGCGCGCGCGCTGAGCATGCCGATCAGCCCGCCGCCGACAACCACGCAGTCCGCGTTGTGAGTCCTGTCCTCCATAATCGACACCTATTTTAACGATATGCAGGCCCGTTGCGCTTTCCCCGGGAAAATTAATTACATCCCGGCAATCATCGTCACGGACTGACACGGCAAGCGCCGGTAATCCGATGATCATGCCCGCAATCTGCCGCTTTTCGATGCATACCCCTGTCCGTCACAGTGACCACATCATGCAAACCGCAAAAACCACATGTGCAGGCAGCCCGTCATGCAGAGGAACAGGCTGACCGGCATGACACTGCTGGAGGTCCTGGTCACGCTGCTGGTGCTGTCGGTCGGCCTGCTGTCGCTGGCAGCCCTGCAAACCCGCGCGCTGCGCCTCGCCGAAATGGCCGGTATGCAGGACCGCGCAACGCAGCTGGTCCGTGATATCGGTGAACGTATGCGAAGCAATCCGGCCGGCGTGGCGCGTGGCGAGTATAGCCTTGCACGGGGACAGTCACCCGCCGGCATCACCGGGCGTGCATTCGCGGACCTGCGGGCGTGGACCGGCGAGCTGGCCGGCCTGCCCGCCGGCAGCGGCGAAATCATCCCGTGCACGCGCGCCACGCACATCCGCTGTACGGACATGGACGGACATCTCGTCACGGTCTACTGGAATGCAATGCGCGACCCTGCAGTCCACAGTTACCGATGCCCGCCGCGCTCGTCTGCCGACCACCGCTGCATTCGGCAGCTCATACCATGAATTACCCGCCGGCATGCGCTTTCGGGCAAGTTCCCTCGCGGGGCGGATTCAGCATGGTCGAACTCATGGTCGCCCTGCTGCTGGCATCGATACTGGCAGCCGGTATCGGCCAGGCCTTCCTGGTCACCGGGCGCAGTTATCGCATCCACGAAAACCTCGCGCGCCTGACTGAAAACGGCCGCCATGCACTCGGGTTGCTGGTGGCAGACCTGCGGCGTGCCGGTCACCTGGGCACCCTGCGCGGTCGCGCCGCCATCGTTGACCGTTCGGCCGGCGGCGCTGCAAACGGTTACCGCACCGCCATTGATTACGGATACTGCATGGATATCGACTGGGTGCGCATGCTGTCACACCCGGTGTTCGGCAAGGACGACCACCGGCGGGGTTACGACTGCCTGCCATCCGAACCTGTGCCGGTCGGTGATGTCCTGGTAACACGCTATGCCGCACCGCTGACTGCCACAGTGCAGAGCAGCACAATGACACGCGCAGCGACGCACCCCGATCACCTGTACCTGTTGACGCGCCCGGACAGCGGCGTGCTGGTCGAGGGCCGGCATGTTGTCGCCACACCGTCGGGAGCTGTGCCCGACAGCCTGGCGCAGCTGATTGCCCACGGCTACTTCATCCGGCCATCGACCGCGACTGGCGGTTGCCCGCCACGCAGGACCATTCCGGCGCTGTACCGTCTGGCACAGTCCGGCAACAGGCTGGTGGCACGCGAGGTTGCCCGCGGGATCGAGCAGCTCCAGGTGCAATACGGCATTGACGGTGACAGTGACGGATCGGTCGACCGCTTCCTGGACGCAATGGCTGCCGGCCATCCGGCCTGGCAGCAGGTCATCGCCGTACGCGTCTGGCTGCTGGCCCGTGCCGAGTGTCCGGAAACCGGTTACGACAATACACACCACTATGCACTGGGCAACGTCATGGAACATCCGGCCACCGCTGACCGGGACCGCGACGGGGTCATCGATGGCGATGTGGATGGCGACGGCAATGATGATTACCGGCGCAGGCTGCTGTCGGCGACAGTCACATTGCGCAATCCCCGCGATGGATAGGACAGGGACTCAACATGACAACACCGGTAACCGTGAGCACGGGACCGGGCTGGCCCTGGCGATGTTGTGCCTGGCGGTACTGACACTGCTGGGTATCGCCGGCATGCAGTCCGCCCGGCTGGAACTGCTGATCGCCGACAACAGGCGTCAGCAGTCCACTGCACTGGCCAATACCGAGTATGTGCTTGCCGTTGGTGAACAGGCGGTGCTGCAACTGCAAACGAATCCGTTCCACCCGGACGTGGCGGGCGATCCCTTCTACCCGACCGGTATGCGCGACCTCGACCCCGGTACGCCGCATGTCATGGAGCGCCCGGCCGACCGGACCTGGACATTCGGCCGGGCCACGGTCCGGCTGCCGGATATTAACGGCAACGGCAACGCCGATGACGGAGCAGGCGAGTACCTGGTCGAGGATGCCGGGCTGTATACCGCCAGCGGAGAAGATGTTTCGGTCAGCGGCACACTGCGTCCCCTTCCCGGTGCACGCATGCAGGCATTCAGGGTCACGGCACACAGTACCCGCACGCACGGCGCACACCGCACGGTACAGAGCCTCGTCACCAGGGAACCCCTGCCCCGGTAAGCACATGATGCATCGAGTCGCAATCACCCTGACCGGCCTGGCGCCCGCCCTGCTGTTGACCGCCGGCCTGTTACAGGCCACCACGCCAGCGGGGCCGCCAGCCGGCGCCATTGCCCTGCAGGATCACGACCTGCAGCATGGACCAACCCTCGCTTACCGGCCCTGGTCCGCTTCTGTCACCCGTCAGGGTGACATCGTGGAATATCTCCTGAATACAGACGGTAGCCTGCACACCGACGTGCCTATCGGCGCCAGCCTGCCGCGACACGGATCAACAGCGGGCTGCGGTCGGCCGGCCTCCGGCTGCTGGTCGGCGCGCGCCGCCTTTCATCAGCGCGGTGCCAACGATCCACGCCGCCGCTACTGGCAACAGCGCAGGCTGTTTACTGGCAACCCGGGCCAGGTGGACTTCACCTGGGACCGGCTGGCTCCCGCACAGCAGACCCTGCTGGACGCCGCGACGGCAGCCGCTGGACTAACAGGTGCATGGGCCAGTGATATCCTCAACCATGCGCGCGGTGAACGACGCCACGAACAACAGCATGCGCAGCTACCCGGCTCGACCGGCCTGCTGCGCAACCGCGGCAGTGTACCGGAAGAAATCACGACATCCCCGGTCTACATCGGGGCACCCCGCGAGGCGCTCCATCACCTGCCCGGCTATAGCGCATTTGCCGACAGCCACCGGCAGCGTGCCGGCCGCATCGCCGCCGGTACCGGTGCGGGCCTGCTGCACGTGTTCGATGCAAGGGACGGATCCGAAGTCTACGCCTACCTGCCCTCGATGCTGCTGGAAGCCATCGGCAAGCGTGCCCGGGACACCACGGCGCTTCCGGTCAGCACCGCCGTCGGCGGCGAACTGACCGTCGCATCGATCGAATCCGGCGGGCCTGGCTGGCGCACTATCCTGGCAGGCGGCGGGGGCGAGGGTTTTGCCGGACTGTACGTACTGGACGTCACCGAGGCCGCATTTACCGGCGACAAGCTGCTGTTTGAGAAAAGCGACGGCGCGTGGGGACATGTCCATGGACGGCCACGCGTCGGTCGCATCGGGGCAGCGCCCGGTAACAGTACCTGGACACTGTTCAGCGGTAACGGTTATCACACCGCACCCGGACACCCGACCGCCCTGATGCTGGTCGATCTTGCGACCGACAGTCAGACGGTACTCACGCTGCCGGGCGTGACGGGCGGACTGTCCGCCCCGGTGCTGCTCGACAGCAACGCCGATGACAGCGTCGATTTCGTGTTTGCAGGCGATGCAAACGGCGACCTGTGGATGTTCCTTATCGATCCCCTCAATGCGGCTGGCTCGGTTGCCAGGCGCATCTACCGTGGCGATCCGCAACGACCCGTTGTCCATGCACCGGCGATTGCGCGACACCCGCAGGAACCGGGCTACCTGGTGGTTTTCGCGGCCAGTCCCCGTAACGGATCCGGCCTGTCGGGGACTCTCCAGGCCATCCGGGTCGACGTATCGGACCCGGCCGCACTGCTCGCCGACCTGCCCTGGACCGACGTTGAATTGCTAACACGAACACTCCGCGTCATGTCATCCGGAACGGGTCAGCCAGTACGGATTGCTGCCGGCAGCGATCCGGTTCGTTACCGTTGCAACACTACCGCCGGGCCCTGTACCTCGTTACAGCGGGGCTGGCGTATCGTCCTGCCCGGTTGCGGTGAGCGACTGACGGGCACGCCGCGCATCCGGGCAGGTCGTGTGCAGTTCACCACGCAAACGGGTGACAAGACATGCGCAGGCACAGCACGCGGCCGGGAGAACTGGCTGATGTCGCTCGACCTCGTGCAGGGTCATGACGCGGGCCGGGCTGTGTTCGACCTCAATCATGACCGGATGATCGACGCCCATGATGCCATGCAGGTTGCCGGCCGCAGCTTCTGGCCGGTCGGGATCCGGGTGGGTGACGGCAACATCTCGATACCGGTGCATGTCCGGGTTGCAGCGGGCAGTGACGCACTGCTCGTCAACCGGCTGCAACCGCTGGCTGCCGTCACAACTCCGGGCGGTGCAACAGGTCTGCAGGGAAACCCCGTGGCGCCGGCAGCACCGCCCGGCAACGGCAACACGCAAGCGTCGGTCACGCCGATGCTCAAACCCGTCGTCCTGCCGGCACGCGGACCGGCGGTGCGCAGCGGGCGCCGCAGCTGGATGGATATCGTGCACTAGCCGATGACCCGCGACAGGTATGGGGCGCGGACAGGAACCGGCGGATTCACGCTCGTGGAACTGATGGCCGTGCTGCTCATCATTGCCGTGCTCACCGGCCTTGCCTGGCCGGCCTACCGTGAACAGGTCATGAAGACACGCCGCAGCAACGGCATGACGGCACTGGTCGAGCTGGCTGCGCACATGGAACTCTATTATGCCGACCACGGCACCTATGCCGGCGCCACACTGGGCACAATGGCCGGCAACCTGTTCCCGGCAACCACGCCTGACGGCCATTACCGGCTGGCAATCACCGCGCAGAATGCCCTTAACTTCAAAATCATTGCCGCGCCCACAACCCGGGGCAATCAGCACCGGGACCGCTGCGGGACATTCACGCTGGACTCGCTGGGGAACCGTGGCCTGTCTGCACATGCGGCCGGCATCAGTCAGTGCTGGCGCTGACTTCATGCATACGCGTTGGATGTACACCGGGAGAACAAAGGCTGAATATCAAGATTCAATACATTGCCAAATCGCGGGCCTGGTGTAAGTGCGCCGGTATGAGACATGGTTGTTTGTAGCCAGCCAGGCAAACCGGATGCGTGGCATCGATGCAGCTGATAATGTACCATCAGTCGATGTATTCAATAATTAATATAACGATCATGCATGTGAAACCGGAAAGCCGCCGCTCAGGGACAAAACTCCTTTATTTGTCCTGGCTCGCTTTGCTGCTGCCGCTACAGCTCCAGGCTGGCGACTCGATAAAAGGCAATATTGAAAATGGCAAGGCAATAGCCGAGAAGAAATGTGATCGCTGTCATGGCACTGACGGCGTCAGTGATGATCCGGATACGCCGCACCTCGCCGCACAAAGCGCCTCTTATGCAGCAAAGCAGATGAAGGACTATAAATCCGGGGTGCGTGAAGACAAGAATATGTACAAGCGCGTCAGAAAACTGGACGATCAACAAATGGCAGATATTGCCCTGTGGTATGAAAGCCAGCCTCTGCCTGATGTCATATCTGCTGAAGATATACAACTGACAGCGCCGGAACTGGTCAGCCAGGGTGACCCTGCCCGCAGCATTCCACCATGCAGCATCTGTCACGGCAAAGATGGAAAAACTGTTGCTGAAGGAGTTCCGATACTGGCCGGACAACATGTTGATTATCTGGTTTCCACCATGGAATATTTCAGGGATGGTTCACGAAGCAATGATCCGGGGGGCGCAGTTCAGGCAATAATCAGAAAACTGTCCGACGTGGAGATCGTGGCAATTGCCAGATATTATGCAGCGCTTGGCGGGAGACCCGCTGACTGATCCCGGTCGTTCAGGCCTGCCCTTGCTGGTAAATCTGTTCCGCAAAATCTCCCTGCGTGTCTGAAGACACCCTTCAGCCACTACCTCGAGGTGATCGTGACTCCGCGCGACGCAGCACCCCGATGCCGGTCAGCGCAAGACGCAAGACGATTAATCTATCTGTCGCAGTCACTTGATACCCGTTACCCTGTGCAAAACTACGTTGGCCAGTAGAAGTTGCCAGGCCACAGTGTGGCGGCGGGGATTTGTTTAAGCATTTTGCGAATTAGCCTGCATGTACCTGCTAAACGATTGTCGATAACATCGCTTGAAATACAACCTCGCACAGCACAGAATGCCGGCATGGGCAAGCAGTTAACACTGGAAGAGCTGCAGCAGGAGGCCATAAACTTCCGCCGCGAGGTCGATGCCGTCATGCTGTCGACCACGTCACCTGCCGGCATACCCGATGCCGGTTATGCGCCCTGCCATCTCGATCGTGAAGGCAGGTGCCACATCCTGATCAGCCAGCTTGCCCAACACACCAGAAATCTGCTGTCACACCCGGTAGCGAGCCTGATGTGGATCGAGGACAAGACGTCAGGCGGCAATGCGTTCGCCCGGCGGCGCCTGGTACTCCAGTGCAAGGCTGAAAATATCAATCGTGACAGCCCGGAGTGGAACCGCACCATCGGGCAGATGGAGGACCGGCATGGTAATACAGTTCAACTGCTGGCCACCCTGCCGGACTTTATGCTGTTTCGTTTCGATGCTGTCGAGGGCAACTATATACGGGGTTTCGCACAGGCCCACCCGGTCACTGGCAATGACCTCGTCATGGCCGCACGCAGGACCCGCTGAGCCCCGCAGACAGTCAGCAACAGGGGCTGGTAGCTGTTATTTTGTAGCTGCACTGCAGTCAAAAGTCATCGGCAAAGGTGGAAAAATCCGGCAAGTTATCTATCTTTAAACCTGACCACTTGTTATGCAGTCGGGCCCAGGGGGAACCATCATGATTCTATTGCGCAATATCCTTGCGATCGTCGGATTTCTGGCTCTGGTGATCATGATTCTGTTCGTGGGCCAGATATGGAACGCAACACGCGACTTCGACCCTGACGCCTTCGGGCTCTATCAGGAGTTCGCTGCCAAATTGCTTGAGTCCCGGGACATCGCCGATGCCTTCGTGTGGGCCGTCCCCGTAGAAGAAGGTGTCAGTGCAGAGGATGTCAAGGAGTCCATGAAGAGCCTGGCGGTCGCCAGAAACTTCCTGTTTGTCGGCGAGTCACCCTTCTACAAGCAGGCGGAGGCTGTCACGGGACAGCCCTTTCGTCATGTATCCCTGATGAATTTCTGCGATGTACGCGTTGGAATCAAGATGATCGATCAAAACGAAGCCTACACTGCCTTCATGCCATGCACCATCAGTGTAGCGGAGGATAAAAACGGCAAGATCACCCTGTATTCTCTCAACATGGATTTTCTGATCCATGGAGCCAGGGAATTACCGCCCGACCTGAAGGCGGATGCCTTGCGGGTCCGCCGTACGATGCGTGAAATTATGGAAGGGGCTGCCAGCGGAGAATTCTAGACTGCCGTGCCAGAATAAAACACACGCTGAGAATATATTCTCGCGGTTGGTGCAGGTGCATCAGCTGGCTGGAACTACCTTTTATCCATGGCCCAGATGACTGTCGCCAGGATGATAACGCCGCCGATAATAAAAAAGAGAATCAGATAATCATACGTATCCGTTATGGTTTTCAGGGACACGCGCATGGGCATGGATATCTCCAGCACACCAACAAGATCACCGACCTCCCAATCCCGCTTCGGGCTTTGCGGGTTCGAGTTATGACAAGCCACGCAGGCAGGCTGCATGATGTCTGCTGCTGCGTAGCGCAAACGTCCTCCATTCGGCGACTTTTCGAACTCGTAGTAAGGCTCATCGGGATTGTCATACAACCGCTGGATCGCCCGTTTCTCGAACTCGTCCTGTTGACTCGTTTCTTCACGCCAGGGAAAAGGGTGATTGCTGTACAGCCGTGCCGAGAAACCTTCTGACTTGCGCCCGATCTCTTCTGCCAGTTGTATGGTCAGGGTGGCCGGAAGGGGCACCGCATGCGTGGTCTCCCTGTAATGCTGGGTAACCGTAACGCTATCCTCGGGCAGGCGGGAAATGACTTCCCGGGTGTAATAGGCGCGCAGACTGACCAGTGTATCGGCATAACTCTCTGGCAGCGGTTAATGCATTGCTCTCGAAAATCTTCTGACGCGTGGATTCCATATGCCACCAGGTAACACCGAGCATAGCGAGTATAACTGCGGCACATACGAAAACTGCTGTAACCTTGGCTTGTACAATGGTCACAAGGCTATCCTTCCGGTGTTTGATCAGGCTTCTGGCGCCGGATTCTGAATCTTTGCCAACATGACAGGTTTTGAACGGCCAGCAATCACATTATATCAGCCCTGGAAAACACTGACCGCGGGTGGCCGACCCTGCAATCGTCCTGTTTTGCTGAACGACAGCAACGGGTCATCCGGCAACTTCAATTCAGAACCCGCCCGGGGGCCGGTTAACGACTTTCAAATGATTAGCCCGGAAATTCCCCCTGGACGCCCGGCACCCGTACGAAACCTGACAGCGGATCCGACACGTGGACAAGAAACACATGTTTGTTAACCCTGTTCACGCCTGAGTTCCGCAGGCAGCGAGAAAGTAACCGGTTCTTTCCTGCCCATCGACTCACCCACCTCGTCAGCGCCCCAGGCACGCAACTGCTCGACCACACCGCGCACGATATCCTCGGGGGCCGAGGCGCCTGCGGTGATTCCGATCAACGACTTGCCTGTCAGCCAGTCCCGCTCGATCTGTCCGGCCTCGTCGATCAGGTAGGCCGGCACGCCGCAATTCTCCGCCAGTTCGCGCAGGCGGTTGGAGTTGGAACTGTTCGGCGATCCCACCACCAGGATCACATCACACTGACCGGCAAGTTGTTTGACTGCATCCTGCCGGTTCTGCGTTGCATAACAGATATCATCGCGTTTCGGTCCGTGGATCGAAGGGAATTGCTGTCTCAGTGCTTCGATAACACGTACCGTGTCATCCATCGACAACGTGGTCTGGGTGACAAAGGCGATATCTTCCGGATGATTGACCTGTAACTGCATTACATCAGCCGGCGTTTCGACCAGGTAAATCCGGCCGCCCTTCGATGTATCGTACTGACCCATGGTGCCCTCGACTTCCGGGTGACCACGGTGACCGATCAGGACACACTCGCGCCCGGCCGCGGCATGACAGCTCACCTCGAGATGCACCTTGGTGACCAGCGGACAGGTGGCATCGAACACGCGCAGGCCGCGGCGCCGGCCCTCGGCATGCACTGCCAGCGACACGCCGTGCGCACTGTAGATCACAGTCCCGCCATCCGGCACCTCGTCCAGCTCATCGACAAACACGGTCCCGCGCGCGCGCAGGCCCTCGACCACGTGCCGGTTATGCACCACCTCGTGCCGGACATAAATCGGCGCACCGAACAGGTCCAGTGCCCGCTCGACGATCTCGATGGCCCGGTCAACACCGGCACAGAAACCGCGCGGATTGGCAAGCAGGATTTTCATATGAAGTCAGTCAGTGGAAACAGTTGCAGTATAAAACATTGCCACAGAGAGCACAGAGAAAACATAGAGAAATAGAAAACAGAACAAATTATTGCTACATCAATTAAAAAAAACCTCGTCATTCCCGCGCAGGCGGGAATCCAGCGGCAAATAGTGCCGGATAAATGTAAGTCAGGATAAGAAAACAAACAATGTACAATTCTTGAGGCCGGTGGCACACAGACGGACTGGATTCCCGCCTGCGCGGGAATGACGGAACTTTATATAACTTATAGAAACAATTTACCCTGCTTCCTCTGTGCCCTCTGTGGCAATTATTTTTTCTTTGCGCCTTTGCGTTCTGGATTGTTCGTTTTTTTATTTATGCTCGAGACTTGCATCTATTCGGCACTATTTACCGCTGGATCCCCACCGGAGCCTGTCCCCGCGAAGGCGGGGGCGGGGATGAGGAGGTTTTTTTACTTGGTGTAGCAGTAATTATTCTGTTTTCTCTATTTTCTTTTTCTCTGTGCCCTCTGTGGCAATTATTTTTTCTTTGCGCCTTTGCGTCTTGGCGCGAGATTGAATTTAATTACTCTTCCGTTTCTGCCGGCACCACATCGAGTATCTCGACTTCATAAATGATAGTCCGGCCGGCCAGCGGGTGGTTGAAATCGACCTGCACGGTCTGTTCATCGACCGCCAGCACGGCGCCGGGAAGCTCCTCGCCCGCTTCCGTCTCGAAGCCGATTATGACACCCGGCTCCAGCGTCATGTCAGCGGCAAAGGCGTCACTCGGCAGGGTGTGTACCCTGTCGGGGTCACGCTGGCCAAAGGCCTGGCCGGGATCCAGCGTCAAACGCTGTTTGTCGCCGCGCACCAGGCCATACAGCCCGAGCTCCAGCCCGTAATCCAATGCACCGTCGCCCAGTGTAAACGTCAATGGCTCACCCCCGAAGGTACTCTCTGCCACCGTACCGTCTTCCAGCGAGAGTGACAGGTGCAATGTCACGGTGCTGCGCTCGGCGATCGGGAATTTGATGTCGGGACCACGCAAACCGTTCACCCCGCAGCGGCCTTTCTGTGCCCCATGAGTGCGTCGAGTATCAGCAGGAAGGCACCGACGGAGATCGCCGAGTCGGCAACATTGAATGTCGGCCAGTGCCAGGCGCCGTAATAAACATCCAGGAAATCGATCACGTAACCGTAGACGAGGCGATCGATCAGGTTGCCGACCGCACCGCCGAGAATCAGCGCAAGTGCCAATGCGGTACGCCCGTCCTGCGGACCCAGGCGCCGCAGCCAGTTCAGCAGAAAGAGGCTGATACCCAGCGTCAAGGCAACAAAAAACCAGCGTTGCCAGCCGGAGGCGTCACCGAGAAAACTGAACGCGGCGCCGGCATTGTAGACCTTTGTCAAGGCAAACATCGGCACGACCGGTATCGGCTGGTGCATGGCCAGCATGGCATCGGCAAGCAGCTTGGTACTCTGGTCCAGTAACAGCACCACCACGGACACCCATAACCACTTCATGGCATAGTTCACCGCTACGGGCGCTCAGGCATAGCGGCGGACTTCGCCGTCGCCGGTCACGTTATCGACACAGCGCCCGCAGATCTCCGGATGCCCGGCAACCGAACCGACATCCTCGCGGTGGTGCCAGCAGCGAATGCATTTGGCATGCGCGGAAGGCGTCACACGGATACTGATGTCCATGCCCGGCAGCTCCGCGACAACGGCATCGTCCGGACAGTTCTGTATGTCGTGTACCCGCGCATAGGAGGTAATCAGCACGAACCGCAACTCGTCTTCAATAGCGCCCAGCAGGGTTCGCGATTCCTCATCGGCATACAGGTCCACCTCGGCATCCAGCGGCGAGCCGATTTCGCCCGACACCCGCAGCTTCTCGAGTTGCTTGCTGACGGCATCGCGCACCGAGATGATACGGTCCCAGAAATCCGTGCCCATACGCTGCAGGATCTCGCTCTCGGAGAAAAACGCCGGCGGCAGCTCGTACCAGGTGGCCAGGAACACCGAATCGTCGCGCTCGCCGGGCAGTGCCTGCCAGATCTCATCGGCCGTAAAGCTCAGGATCGGCGCCAGCCAGCGGACCAGGGACTCGGCCACATGGTACATCGCGGTCTGTGCCGAGCGGCGCGGAATACTGTCGGCCTGCGTGGTGTACTGGCGGTCCTTGATGATGTCGAGATAGAAACTGCCCATATCCACGGCGCAGAAGTTATGCACCAGCTGGTAGATGCGGTGGAACTCATAGGTGTCATAGGCCGCCCGCACCTGCTCCTGCATCTGGCGCGCGCGCTCCACGGTCCAGCGATCCAGACACAGCATCTGTTCCGGGTCCAGCATATCCGTCGCGGGATCGAAACCGTGCAGGTTGGCCAGCAGGAACCGCGCCGTATTGCGCAGTCTGCGATAGGCATCGGCTGTGCGCTTCAGTATCTCGTCCGAGACGCTCATCTCGCCGCGGTAATCCGTCGCCGCCACCCACAGACGCAGGATATCCGCACCCAGGGATTTCATGATCTTTTGCGGGGCCACCACGTTGCCGCGCGACTTGGACATCTTCTGTCCCTTGGCGTCGACAGTGAAGCCGTGCGTGAGAACGGCCCGGTAGGGCGCCTCGCCACGGATGGCCATTGCGCTCAGCAGCGAGGACTGGAACCAGCCGCGGTGCTGGTCGGAGCCTTCCAGGTAAAGATCGGCCGGCAGCCCGAGTGCGGCACGCCGCTCGAGGACCGCCACGTGCGTCACCCCGGAATCGAACCACACATCCAGGGTGTCGCCGGCCTTTTCGTAGTCGTCCGCCGCTTCACCCAGCAAATCGGCCGGTTCGAGCGCAAACCACGCGTCGATACCGCCCGCCTCGACCCGCTGTGCCACTTCCTCGATGAGGCGGTCCGTCTCCGGGTGCAGCGTCCCTGTTTCCCTGTGGATGAACAGCGCAATCGGGACACCCCAGGTGCGCTGACGGGAGATGCACCAGTCGGGACGGTTTTCGACCATACCGGCAATGCGCGCCTCACCCCAGTCCGGCATCCAGCTGACCTCGCGGATGGCGGCCATGGCGGCCTCGCGCAGGCCATTCTGGTCCATGCTGATGAACCACTGCGGGGTTGCACGGAAAATTATCGGCGTCTTGTGCCGCCAGCAATGCGGGTAACTGTGGCGCAGCATTTCCTCCCGCACCAGTGCACCCCTGCCCTTCAGCACCTCGATCACGTGGTTGTTGGCGGCGAACACATGCTCACCGGCAAACAGTTCCGTGTCCGGCAGAAAACAGCCATTGCTGCCCACCGGGTTGTAGACATCGAGCTGGTAGCGGCTGCCGACCACGTAGTCGTCCTGACCGTGGCCCGGCGCGGTGTGCACAGCACCGGTGCCTGCCTCGGTGGTCACGTGATCGCCGAGAATGACAGGCACCTCACGTGCATAGAACGGATGGCCAAGACTAATACCCTCCAGGTCGCTGCCCTTGCAGTAGGCAACCACCTGGTAGTCCTCGGCGCCGTAACGCAGCATGGTGTCCTTGAGCAACGCCTCGGCAATCAGCAGGCGTTCCGCACCGTGTCCGATATCGCACTGCACCACGGCATACTCGAGGTCCGGGTGCAGCGACACCGCGAGGTTGGCCGGCAGCGTCCACGGCGTGGTGGTCCAGATAACGACCGAGATCGGGCCACTGCCGTCATGCCCCTCGACATGGTGACAGCACGACAGCAGACCTTCCTCGTTCAGCACACGAAAACGGACATCGATGGCCGGTGAATTCTTGTCCTCGTACTCGACCTCGGCCTCGGCCAGCGCCGACTGGCAATCGGTGCACCAGTGCACCGGTTTGAAACCCTTGTGCAGGTGCCCGTTGCCGATGATCCTGCCGAGTGCGCGAATGATGTCCGCCTCGAAGCGGAAATCCATGGTGAGATAGGGATCATTCCAGTCACCGAACACACCGAGCCGGATAAAGTCCTTGCGCTGGCCATCGACCTGCTTGCCGGCGTATTCCCGGCACGCCTTCCTGAATGTCGGCGCATCGACCTTGACCCCGGCCTTGCCCACCTTCTTTTCCACGTTGAGTTCAATCGGCAGGCCGTGACAGTCCCAGCCGGGGATATAGGGCGCATCGAAACCGGCAAGCGTCTTGCTCTTGACGATGATGTCCTTGAGGACCTTGTTGACGACATGGCCGATGTGGATATCGCCGTTGGCGTACGGCGGACCGTCGTGCAGGGTAAACAGTGGCCGGCCCGCTGCCGCCTCGCGGATACGGGCGTACAGACCCATATCATCCCAGCGCCGCAGCATCTCGGGCTCACGGTTGGACAAATTGCCCTTCATCGGGAAGGCCGTCTTCGGCAGGTTGAGCGTCTCTTTGTAATCAGTCATCTGGTCGGTATCGCCGGCACACAAGGCGTCAATTTATAACCCAATCACTGCCTGAATCCCACTATTGTTTGGTTATGGGCCCATACAGGCGCCCTTTGTCAGCCGCGGCGGTCTGCAAAGACCTTGCGTGCCTGTACGGCATCCCGCTGTATCTGCTCGCGCAGCGCATCGAATGAATCGAAACGCTGCTCGTCACGCAGCTTGTGCAAGAACTCGACCTCCACGTGCTGTCCGTAAATATCCCTGTCGAAATCGAACAGGTGGACTTCCAGCTGTAGCCAGGTCCCGTCGACGGTCGGGCGCTTGCCGACATTGGCAACACCCGCGTAGGCGCGGGCGCCGGGCCAGCTCATATGCACGGCAAACACCCCGCTCAGCGGCGAGCGGTGACGGTGCAGCCTGATATTGGCCGTCGGGAAGCCAATGGTGCGACCGCGTTTGTCGCCGTGCGCGACCCGGCCGCACAGGGTAAACGGCCGCCCGAGGAGCTCCGCGGTCCATTCAAGATCACCTGCAGCCAGGCTATCGCGGACACGCGTACTGCTGACCCTGCCGTCACCGATATCGAAGGTATCGATCGCGCCCACCTCGAAACCGTACTGCCCGCCGGCCTGTTGCAACAGCGTGAAATTGCCGGTGCGGTCTTTGCCGAACCTGAAATCATCACCGACCAGCAGGTAGCGCACCCCCAGCCCGTCCACCAGAATCTGCTGCACGAATTCATCGGCCGTCAGGCTGGCCAGTTGTGCATTGAAGCGCAGACAGAGCACCCGCTCCACACCGTAGCGTGACAGCGCCTGCAACTTCTCGCGCAGGCGTGTCAATCGGGGGGGTGACGACGCCGGGTGGAAATACTCGCGCGGTTGCGGCTCGAAGGTGACGAGCATGGCCGGCAGACTCTGTTGCGCGGCGGCTACCTGCAGGGAACTGATGACGGCCTGGTGGCCGCGGTGCACACCGTCGAAACTGCCGATGGTCGCCGCACATGGCCGGTGATGTGCACGCAGGTTGTGGAGGCCCCGGACCAGTTCCGTCATTACGGATACTCCTGGCGCCACAGGGACAGCAGGCGCAGCCCGGCAAGTCGCAGGACCACAAAATAGGTAGCGATGCCGGCCACTACCCACACCAGCAACTGCGTTACCCGCTGGCCCGCCGTCCACGCCAGCCACTCCCCGGTTCCCGGCACGGCCCAGGCCAGCATGGCGGCCAGCACGCCGCCGGCCAGCACGGCCTGGCCAAGCAGCCGGGGCCAGCCCTGCCGCGGCCGGTAGATATTGCGCCGCTTCAGTGTCCGGTAGAGCAGACCGGCATTGACCCAGGCCGCTATGGACGTGGCCAGGGCGAGACCTGCATGCGGACCCTGGATACCGAGTCGTACCATGGGGATGACGAAGACGAGATTCAGGAGCATGTTCGTAATGAGGGCGATGACGGCAATGCGCACCGGGGTACGCGGATCCTTGCGCGAGTAAAATGCCGGCGCCAGCACCTTGATGAGCATGAAACCGGGCAGGCCCAGCGCATAGGCCATCAGGCTGAGACCGGCCATGGACACGTCATGCGCGGCAAAATCACCGTAGTTGAACAGCGTTGCCAGCATCGGTCGGGACAGCAGGAACAGACCAATCGCAGACGGAATACCGATCAGCAGCACCAGACGCAAGGCCCAGTCCAGGGTATGGGAAAACTCTTCCTCCGAGCCATTCGCATGACTGCGCGACAGGCTGGGCAGAATGACGGTCGACAGCGCGATGACAAAAACACCCAGCGGGAACTCCACCAGGCGATCGGAGTAATACAGCCAGCTGACGCTGCCGGCGACCAGGAAGGAGGCAATCAGGGTATCGAACAGGAGATTGATCTGGGCCACCGAAGATCCCAGAATACCCGGCAACATCAGCTTCATGATGCGTCGCACGCCGGAATCGCGCAGACCCCAGCGTGGCCGCGGCAGCACGCCGATGCGTTTCAGGGACGGCAACAGGAACAGGACCTGCACCACACCGGCCACGAACACCCCGCCGGCCAGCGCCATCTCGGGTTGTGCCAGTCCGGGCGATACCAGCACGGCGGCGCCGATCAACGCGACATTCAGCCAGACGGGTACGAAGGACGCCGCGGCGAAGCGGCCGTAGGTATTCAGTATGCCGGCAGCGAATGCGACCAGGGAAACGAACAGCAGGTAGGGAAAGGTGAAGCGCAACAGTCCGGCCGCCAGCGCGAACTGTTCTTCCCCGTGTTTCAGCAGGAACCCGGGCGCAAAGATCGTGATCAGCACCGGGCTTGCCAGTACCCCGATGACCGTAATAACGGACAGGATACCCAGCAGGGTACCGGCCACCCGGCCTGCCAGCGCCCGCACATCCTCCCGGGTACGCTGCTCGCGGTACTCGGCAATGATCGGGACGAATGCCTGCGAGAAGGCGCCCTCGGCAAACAGGCGGCGCAGGAAGTTGGGTATCTTGAAGGCGACGAAAAAGGCATCCATGCTGGCGTCGGCACCGAACATGCGCGCCAGCACGATATCCCGCAGCAGGCCGAGTACCCTCGAGACAAACGTCATACTGCTCACAATTACAGTGCTTTTCAGTAACTTGTGACTCATCCAGTATTTATGCCTGTAAGACTGCCGCCGCATAGGCGCATACGGCGCCGGGAATGCAGGAGTTTAACAACAAAATTAGACAGTTATGCAGAAAATTAAGCAGCGTGCAGATTTTCAGGGTTGATAACAGTTACTTCGCGGTCCGAACATTCCAGAGGTAAAAATTTTCACTAAAGTCAGTCCTCTTCACGCCCGATGAGGACCCTGGATATTGACAACCCGGCGGGGAATCCGCATAGTACGCCGTCTTTTTACAGCATCGATTGCAGGAGCAGTTCCTTGGCAAACTCACCACAAGCCATCAAGCGCGCGCGCCAGGCGGAGAAGCACCGCCAGCTCAACACCAGCCAGCGTTCGAATATGCGCACGCATGTCAAGCGGGTCATCGCCGCCATCAACAGCGGTGACCGCGATGCCGCCACCGAGGCCTACAAGGCGGCCGTTCCTGTTATTGACAGCGCTGCCGGCAAGGGCCTGATCCACGCCAACAAGGCCGCGCGGCACAAGCGCCGCCTGAACCGGCATATCCGCGCACTCTGACGGACAGTCATACGCCATCTAAAAAGCCGGTCATTTGACCGGCTTTTTTTGTGCCCCAAATCAACACATAGAAAATTCGCCACGGAATCCACGGAAAGATAAATATATCCCGTCATTCCCGCCGGAGCCTGCCCTTGCGAAGGCGGGGGCGGGAATGACGGGATATTTTCCATGACGCAGTAATTGGTGCGTAAAACGCACCCTACGCCCCTGATTACCGCGGGGGCAGGAATTACAGCTTTATTGTTTTTCTGTGTCCTTCCGTGGCAATAATATGCCTGACGATCTGACCACCTGGTTGTAATCAGCGCGTCAGTACCAGGTTGTCGCGGTGGATGAGCTCCGGTTCGTCGACGTAGCCGAGCAGCTCCTCGATACGGCTGCTGGCCTGGCCGGCAATCCTGGATGAATCAATCGCATTGTAATTGACCAGGCCGCGCGCGACCTCCTCCCCGCCCGGCCCGACGCAGGCAACCAGGTCACCGCGGTCGAAATCACCCTCGACACCCACGACGCCGACGGCCAACAGGCTGCTGCCGGAGTTGCATAAAACACGGGTTGCGCCTTCATCCAGCTGCAGGCGACCGCGCACCTGCAGTCGGCCGGCCAGCCACCGCTTGCGGGCAACCAGTGGTTCACGTGTCGGGTAAAGGCGCGTACCCAGCGGTTCGTCATCAGCAATGCGTTGCAGGATGTTGTCGGCGCTCCCCTGCACGATCATCGTGAGGGTGCCGGAACGTGCCGCAAGACGGGCGGCACGGATCTTGGTCAGCATACCACCACGACCCAATGCACCACCGGTGGCGGCGGCCATGGCTTCCAGCGACAGGTCGTCGGCCTGCGCCTCGCTGACCAGACTGGCATCCGGATTAGTGCGCGGATCACTGTCGAACATGCCCTGCTGGTCCGTCAGGAAAATCAGTAAATCGGCCTCGACCAGGTTGGCAACCAGGGCCGCCAGCGTATCGTTGTCGCCGAAGCGGATTTCTTCCGTAGTCACCGTGTCGTTTTCGTTGACGACCGGGATGACGCCGAGGTTCAGCAGGGTGCGCAGGGTGCTGCGTGCATTGAGATAACGCTGGCGGTTCGCCAGGTCGTCGTGGGTAAGCAGGACCTGCGCGGTATGCAGGTCGAATTTCTGGAAGCGTGACTCGTAGGCCTGGATCAGGCCCATCTGGCCGAGGGCGGCCGCGGCCTGCAGGTCATGCAGGGCATGCGGACGGCTGGTCCAGCCAAGCCGCGTCATGCCCTCAGCGACCGCACCGGATGACACCAGCACCAGTTCGCGACCGCTGGCGCGCAGTGCGGCCATCTGTTCCACCCAGCCATCGATTGCCGCATGGGCAAGCCCCCGCCCGTCATTGGTCAGCAAGGCACTGCCGATTTTTATGACCCAGCGACGGCAATCGCTGCATTTGATTTTGTTTTGCATAGGTTGAACGTTACAACTTCTCGGGGTCAGAGCACAATTCTTACTGATTTCAGGCAGGCGAATATCAGGAACAATCCTCCTCTGGCCGCGTATCGCCTTCGCGCGTCTGTTCAACGTAGCTCATCACTGCCTGCACCAGTTCGCCGGTACCGCTGCCGTCAAGCGCGGATATCTCGAATACCGGTCCCTGCCAGTGGAGGGCCCCGGTGATCGCTTCGCGACGTTGCGCGCGTTCGGCCTCCGGCACCAGGTCCATCTTGTTCAGTACCAGCCAGCGCTCGCGCGCTGCCAGCTCTGTACTGAATGCCTCGAGCTCGCCGGCGATGGCGACCACGTCTTCCGGCGTGTCACCCAGCGGTCCCATGTCGACGAGGTGCAGCAACAGCCGGGTACGCGAGAGGTGCTTGAGGAACTGTATGCCGAGACCGGCACCGTCGGCCGCACCCCTGATCAGCCCCGGCACGTCCGCCATGACGAAACTGCGGTGCCCGGAGACCGACACCACGCCAAGATTCGGATGCAGGGTAGTGAAGGGATAGTCCGCCACCTTCGGCCTGGCCGACGAGACCTTGCTGATCAGGGTGGACTTGCCGGCATTCGGCATGCCGAGCAGCCCGACGTCCGCCAGCAGCTTCAGTTCCAGTCGCAGGCGGTACTTCTCACCCGGCGTGCCGGGTTTCGACTGGCGCGGTGCACGGTTGGTGGAACTCTTGAAACGTGCATTGCCCAGGCCGTGAAAACCGCCCTGCGCTACAAGCATCCGCTGACCGTCCCGCACCAGGTCGCCGAGCAGTTCTCCGGTCTCATCCACGTGCACAACGGTGCCAACCGGCACCTTGACCACCAGGTCCTCGCCCGAATGACCGGTGCGGTTGCGGCCCATACCCGCCTCGCCGCGGCGTGCCACAAACTTGCGTGCGTGACGAAAATCCACCAGCGTGTTGATACTGCTGTCCGCCTCGAGGTACACGCTGCCGCCGTCGCCCCCGTCACCACCGTCCGGGCCGCCCATGGGTATGAATTTCTCACGCCGGAAACTGACGCAGCCGTTCCCGCCGTCACCGGCATGGACATCTATTACTGCTTCGTCGATGAATTTCATATAAATTCAGATACAAGTTTTAAAGATAAAAGATACAAGTGCTAGAGCGCGCTTCGCGCGCAACCATATTCTTGTATCTTGTATCTTGTAACTTGTATCTTTCTAACTTGTATCTTTCTATCTGCTGTAAAAAAAAACCCCGCCGGTGGCGGGGCTTGCTGTGTCCTTGCAGGTACGCCTCAGCCGGCGACGATGTCCACGAACTTGCGCTTCTTCGGACCGCGCTGTATGTAGCGCACGATACCGTCAGTCTTCGCGAACAGGGTATGGTCCTTGCCGCAGCCCACGTTGGCGCCGGGGTGGAAATGCGTGCCGCGCTGCCTGACCAGGATGTTGCCGGCGCTGACCGTTTCACCGCCATAGCGCTTGACGCCAAGCCGCTTGGCTTCCGAGTCGCGGCCGTTGCGGGTACTGCCGCCTGCTTTCTTGTGTGCCATGCTGTGATCCTCTAGGCGCGAATCAGCCGGTAATACCGGTAATTTCGACTTCAGTGTAGTTCTGGCGGTGACCCATGCGTTTCATGTGATGTTTACGACGGCGAAACTTGATGATCTCAACCTTGTCACCGCGACCGTGCGCCCTGACCGTGGCAGTCACCTTGCTGCCGTCCACCAGGGGCGTGCCGATCCTGACCTGTTCGCCCTCGCCAACCATCAGGACCTGGTCAAACTCGATGGAGTCGCCTGCATTGGCATCGATGGTCTCGACCTGCAGGGTATCACCCTGGGAAACACGATATTGTTTACCACCTGTCCTGATGACCGCATACATACTGAAAAACCCCATGTCAATCGACGTCATTGTCGAAAAAGGCCGCTTATTCTAATGATTGCGCAGGTACAGGTCAATCGGTCCGCGGCCGGCTGCAGCGGCCGACCACCTGATATCGCCAGTAGCGCCGGGCGGTTAAGACCGTTAGACTTGTCGGCCTTGCACGAATATTCATAGCCGCGCTGCTGCACCCTAAGAAGCGACAACATATGCTAAAAGTTGTTAAAAATCAGACAGATGTAAATGGAATCGAGGCAATCAGGCAGCTGCTCCACGATGATCTCGAAGCCGTCAACGGCCTGATTCGCGGCAGTCTGCACAGCGATGTTGCCCTCATCAACCAGCTGTCGCACTACATTATCAACAGCGGCGGCAAGCGACTGCGCCCCATGCTGGTCCTGCTGTCAGCGAATGCCTGCCGCTACGAGGGCGACCAGCATATCAACCTGGCCGCGGTCATCGAGTTCATTCACACGGCTACCCTGCTGCACGACGATGTCGTCGATGCGTCGCAGCTGCGCCGCGGCAACATGACCGCCAACGCCGTCTGGGGTAATGAAGCCAGTGTTCTGGTGGGTGATTTCCTCTACTCGCGCGCCTTCGAGATGATGGTCAGGGCCAACGACATGCGCATTATGGAAATCATGTCGCACACCACCAACACGATTGCCGAAGGCGAGGTATTGCAACTGCTGAATTGCCATGACGCCGACACCACGGAATCCCGCTACATGGACGTGGTCAGCCGCAAGACCGCCCGGCTGTTCGAGGCTGCCGCCCGTATCGGTGCCGTGCTTGGCGGGCAGCCGGAGGAGGTCGAGTCTGCCCTCGCCAGCTACGGCCTGCACCTCGGCATCTGCTTCCAGCTGATCGACGACGTGCTGGACTACAGCGCCTCTCCCGAAGATACCGGCAAGAATGTGGGGGATGACCTGGCCGAGGGCAAGCCGACACTTCCCCTGATCCACGCCCTTCACCGCGGCACACCGGCGCAGGCCAGGCTGATCAGGCGCGCGATCGAAAACGGCGGCTATGACAACATGCAGGCCGTTTGCGCGATTATTGAATCGACGGGAGGCATCCCCTACACTGCGCAGGCGGCGCAGCGTGAGGCTGACATGGCGATTGCAGCCCTTGATCAACTGCCGGAATCAGCTTACCGGGACGCCTTGTACAACCTTGCAGAATTCTCGGTTAATCGCACGTACTAACGGGCAGTAGCGCAGTCTGGTAGCGCACTTCGTTCGGGACGAAGGGGTCGGAGGTTCAAATCCTCTCTGCCCGACCATTTTCCAGGACTACCTGCTCCGGGGAAGTCATCATGAAGAATAAAAATATACCTGTCTTACTGGCGCTTCTCGCATTCCCTGTGTACGGCCTGTGCAGCGATGCGCTACCTGCAGACGCGGATACGTCAACCGACACGGCAGTCGTCGAAGACGAGGCCCCCCTGTTCGATGAAGGCGACTTCGTCGAGGTGTTCGATCCGATCGAACCGGTCAACCGGGCTGTTTTCTGGTTCAACGACAAGGCCTATTTCATCGTGTTGAAACCGCTGGCACGGGGCTGGCGCTATGCTCCCGAACCGCTGCGCATATCAATCAGGAATTTTTTCGAGAACCTGCAGGCACCGATGCGCTTCGTGAATGCCGGACTGCAAGGCAAGTTCGGTGCAGCCGGCACCGAACTGACACGCTTCCTGACCAATACCACGCTCGGCATCGGCGGCCTGTTCGACCCGTCCAAGGAACACTTCGGCCAGCTTTCGCAGGACGAAGACACGGGGCAGACCCTGGGCTATTACGGTGTCGGTCCCGGCCCCTACCTCGTGCTGCCTTTCGTGGGCCCCTCGAACCTGCGCGATGGCGTCGGTATGTATGCAGATACCCGTCTGGACCTGGCCTGGTACCTGTGGGGTGATTACAAACGCGACGACAATTATGATTACATCGTCGCGCGCATAGCGGACACCATCAACTGGACTTCACTGGACAAGGATACCTATGAAGGGATCAAGCGCGACGCCCTCGACCCGTATCTCTACATGCGCGATGCCCATGCCCAGTACCGCCGCAACCAGATCAAGGAATGATACCCCGCCGGCACCGCTTCACTCGCCCGACCCTGCCGCTTTGGCCTGCTCCCAAAACCTGTTCAGCGTTTCCAGGCCCGCCGCGGACACTGTGACACCAGCCTGACTGCACAGGGCCTCGACCTGCTCGAACCGCTTTTCGAACTTGCTGTTGCCGCGTCGCAACGCGGCTTCCGGGTCAATGCCGGCATGACGCAGAAGATTGACGACAGCAAACAGCAGGTCGCCGCACTCGTCCTGCAAGGCATCCTGGTCAATCGTTCCCCGCAATTCGTCACGGACTTCACCCAGTTCCTCCTCGACCTTGGCGAATACGCCGGCGCTGTCCGGCCAGTCAAAACCTGCTGTTGCCGCTTTCCTCTGCAGCTTGTCGGCCCGTGTCAGTGCCGGCAGCCCGCTGGCGATGCCGGCGAGAATGCCCTGTTGCCCGCCCTTTTCCCGCTGCTTGTGTCTCTCCCACTCATGCGTTTGCGCCTGCGCATCGGCAACCACTGCATCGGCAAATACATGCGGGTGACGGCGAATCATCTTGTCACAGATCCCCTCTACAACCTGTTCGAAGCCGAACCAGCCTGACTCGCTGGCCAGTTGCGAGTGGAACACCACCTGGAATAACAGGTCGCCGAGCTCCTCCTGCAATGCGGCCGGCTCATCCGACTCGATGGCATCGATGACCTCGTAAGCCTCTTCCAGGGTATACGGCGCAACGGAACGAAAGTCCTGCTGCAGGTCCCACGGGCAGCCCCCCTGCGGGTCACGCAGACGCGCCATGATGGACAACAGGGTATTTATGGTAACGGGCTTGTTGTTGGCAGCTGACATCAGCGGGCTCCTCCGTGCTGTCGGGGTTATGTTCGCCGACGCATACTGCACCAGCCTAGAATATTCGCAGGCATAAAAAAACACCGGCATGATGCCGGTGTTTTTTCGGGGTCACTCTGCTTACCAGTTGCGCGTGGGACCCACGTCAACGTGGATGAAGCCCGAACCCGGATAGTAGCCGACACCACCCGCGCGCAGATCAAGCGCGGCCAGCTGCAGCTTTTTCAGGTCGCAGTTGGGCAGGCGGATGTCGATCGCCTTGCCGCGCATGTGGAAACTGCGTTTTGCCACGCCGGAACTCTTGTTGCGCAATGCCTGGTTGGTGGCCGGAGAGCGATAACCTGAAATCACTTCAAAGGCCTGCCGGCTGTCTGTTTTTGACTGCAACAGGAACAGCATCTCCAGCAGGTTGGTATCGATCGGGTAGGTCTCGTCTGTACGGTGGTCGCGAAGCACGCTGTTGATTTCCACCAGACCATCGCTGACATAATCGCCCTCGGCCCAGTAAATTGCCGAAACCGCTTCGCCTGTATGTGTATTGCTGAAGGCGAGTTGACGCTCACCCCGGGAAGAAGTGCCGGCGAAGACCGGTGAAGCCAGCAGTGTGGCGGAGGTAGCGGCGCCCAGGCGAAGAAAGTCACGCCGCCCGATACTGGCTGACCGTGATGAACGGCGAGCCAAATCTTTTGATTCCATCATACCACTGAACTCCCTGGATCAATGATAACTAGCTGTATTCAAAAGATATTATTATCGCCAGTAAAATTAGCGAGTGATTGTACACTAATCCAGCAGCGAGTAAATACCTGTCCTGAAGAGAACTATCGGCCGACACGCTGCACACTTCAGTCCGCAACCGCGACCGGAAGGGCCGCGACAGTCACTTGCACTGACGGCACACGCCAGTGATACGGAAAAATTACACGGGTTGAAGGATCAGTGGGTCTGGCCGTTTATGGCTGCAATCACCTGGTCTTCGTACTGAATGCGGTCCGCAATACATTCGCCCAGGCTGGACAGGTCAATGGCAAGAAATTCGATACTGTTATCCAGCGACATCGCCTCGTACTTGTCATTGAAACGCAGGATGGTATCCGTTGTCTCGACAATTTTCGGATAGAGTTCGTCTGCAATCATCCGGACGGATTCGCGCCGTTCCCTGTTGTCCGCGAGGTAGCGATACAACTGGAAGTGGGCACTCGCCGTGTAGTCGATCAGGGCCTCGCAGAATTTGCGTAAGGTCTTTTCCATCGAGGGTTCGGGCTGGAAGGGCTGGCGATCCGCCAGTTCGGCCAGCAAGGCCAGCGTCTCTGTGCGTGCCTCGACCAGCGCATCCAGCTTTTCACGGGATTTGTTCCTGCGATCAACACCTTCCGGATATTGCGAACCCATAGGCAGCTCCTGAACTTATTGATTTTAAAATAATAAATATTATTTCCCGCCGGATCGTGCCGCCGGGGCGGGTTACCGGCGGCTATTGTAGCAATACCCTGCCGGTCTGTCTCAAACCCGGAAAACGGATTTCACTCACAAGCCAATGTATTCAATTAAAATTCTACTTTTCAGAATGCTGCGCGGTCGGTTGCGGGATTCGCACCGGAGGCACTCGCGCGCGAGTACCCATGTATATCCCTATGAGGATAGAGGTATAATAAAGCACTGATATTAATGTACTTATAAGCCTTTTCCTCTATGCGGGGCAGTCTATAATTCTTGACTAAAAGACTCAACCATTACTATTATGATGACGATAGAACAGCGGCGCTATCCGGAGTTTTTCCGGGGCCGCATCAAATGTGTCCTGGTACTCGGATACGGACTGGACACCCGATTGCATACACGCTTTGCCGTATCCACTGGGGTTTAACATGAAGTTATCAACCAAAGGCCGTCATGCTGTGACCGCGATGATGGAACTGGCATTACAACACAACAAGGGGCCGGTGACGCTCGCGGACATCTCTGCCCAGCAGTCGATCTCCATTTCCTACCTGGAGCAGTTATTCGCGCGTCTGCGCCAGCACGGACTGGTCACGGGCATGCGTGGCCCGGGAGGCGGTTACTGCCTGGCACGTCCGGCCGGTGAAATCACCATAGCCAATATTCTCGCCACCGTGGATGATGTCAGTCGCCGTGAAGAACAACCTCATACCCAGGGTGAAATCCCTGCAGGCGGCCAGATGTGGATGCATTTGAGCAACCGGATTTACGATTACCTCGACAGCATCACGCTTGAGGAGGCTGTCGCCTCGTTCAGCGGAGAGGCCAAGGAATCAGAGCTCGGTTCCGGCTTCCAGCAAACTGCTGCATGACTGTTAACTGCTGCCACATTATTTTTCGGAGAAGTAAAAATGGCTTATAGCGAAAAAGTTCTGGATCATTACGAAAACCCGCGCAATGTCGGAACGTTCGAAAAGGACGACAAGAGCGTGGGAACCGGCATGGTGGGTGCACCCGCATGCGGTGATGTCATGCGCCTGCAGATCAAGGTTCGCGACGATGGTATTATCGAGGATGCGAAATTCAAGACATACGGCTGCGGTTCCGCAATTGCGTCCAGTTCGCTGTTGACCGAGTGGGTGAAGGGCAAGTCGCTCGATGAGGCGCGTGCCATCAAAAACACGGATATTGCCGAGGAGCTCGCGCTCCCGCCGGTCAAGATCCACTGCTCGGTACTGGCCGAGGATGCCATCAAGGCAGCCATCGAGGACTACCAGGAAAAAAGCTGATCCGTCATAAAACGAACAAGACACTGAACGGGGCCACATGGCCCCGTTTCTCTTTTATACTGTGCCCTTTCAGGCACCTCGACCTGCCACGGTATGCACAGACCCCTGACAAGACTGATTCCCGCCCCGCAACAGGATGTACAGCTGGCAGGACTGTACCTCGACCACCATCTGCATAAACGCGGTGACAACAGGCAGCCTTTCGTCTACAGCAATTTCATCACCTCCCTTGATGGACGCATTGCCCTTGCGGGCGAACACCGCCAGACCCATGAGGTTCCTCCCACCATCACCAACCCGCGCGACTGGCGCCTTTACCAGGAACTGGCCGGACAGGCTGACATCCTGATTACCAGCGGTCGTTACTTTCGCCAGAGCATTGCCGGCGAGGCACAGGACAAGCTGCCGGTCAGCGGCCAGCCTGACTACGCGGACATCCACCAGTGGCGACAGGAACAGGGACTGGCTGCACAACCTGATATCGCAATCATGAGTGCCAGCCTGGACATACCTCCGCAAAGCCTGGCGCCCTACCACAAGCGCAAGGTCTATATTTTCACCGGAGAACAGGCCGACCCTGAACGAGTTCAGCTGCTTGAAAGCAACGGCGTCACAGTGATGCCGGCGGGCACCGGCCACCAGGTCGAGGGGAAACGGATGATCGACCTGCTGGCCGCGGAGGGCTACCGGAGCATCTATGCCATCGCCGGCCCATGGGTGTTTCACACCCTGCTCGAGGCACGGGTTGTGAACCGGCTCTACCTGACGATGGCCTGCCAGCTGCTGGGCGGCAGCGAATATGACACCCTGCTGGAGGGACCGCCGTTGTCACCCGCCAGCGGCATGCAGCCGGTAGGCCTGTACCATGATCCACACGCGCCAACCGGTGGACAAATACTCGGGATATTCGAACCCGTGGGAGTCACTCCGTCAGATCCTGGCAGAGTCTGATTGCCCGGCGTATGGCACGCCTCGATACGACCGGCCCGTCATCGATCCCTTCGCAACGCCGCGCTTCCCGTCGCCAGTTGCGCCGGGTGTTGACCACTTCCGGCCAGAACGGGTACGTCCGGCACTGTACCGGTCGTGCCGCATAAATCCTGCAACGACCTTCCCGATCGAGAAATACGCAGCGCTCGTCACGACCGGCTGCCAGTACCAGCACCCCGTCCTCCAGGCGAGACAGATAACGCCGCCTGAACCAGGCGAGCGACAGGTCCAGAAAGCGGCGAATCTGCTCTGCCTCCTGCGCCGACAGGAACACATAGTATTCACCGGCTGTTTCGCAGCACTTGCCACAACGTGTGCAGGAAAAACGCAGCGAACCTGATTCGTAGAAGGGTTCCATGAGCAGCCTTGAATTGAACGTGTTCTCCCGGATTAGTGTCAAATTTGCAGGTAATATATTATGGAGAACACTTCGTTTTTACACCAGGCATCCCGTTTCCCGAATTATCATGATTTTTTGCAGCAATTGCGGCCAACAGGTCATCGAGAAGGTACCCGCCGGGGATTCGCGAACCCGGCATGTGTGTGAGTCGTGCAAGACGATTCATTACCAGAACCCTAAAATCGTGGCCGGCTGCATACCGGTGCTGGACGATCGCCTGCTGCTGTGCAGACGTGCCATCGAGCCGCGTCATGGCCTGTGGACCCTGCCGGCCGGATTCATGGAAAACGGGGAGTCCACCGAGCAGGCGGCTGCGCGCGAAACCATGGAAGAAGCCTGTGCCGAGGTCGACGACCTCTCACTGTATGGTGTATTCAGTATTCCGCATATCAACCAGGTCTACATGATGTTTCGCGCACAACTTGCAAACAGGCAATTCGGCCCGGGTGATGAAAGCCTGGAAGTCAGGTTGTTCGAGGAAAGCGAGGTCCCCTGGGATGAGCTGGCTTTCCCGGTGGTCAGGCTGACACTGGAACGGTACTTCAATGACCTGCAGGAAAGAACCTTCCCGGTGCACGTGGAAAACATTATTCGCCACCCCCGCAGGAAACCCTGAAACAGAAACGTAACAAGGAGACTGCCATGAGAAAACTGCCAGGACTGTTTGCACTCTGCATGCTGGTTGCCAGCCAGCATGTTGCCGGTATGGATGTTGGCGGCATCGAGGTCCCTGAATCGATAGTGTTGCAGGGTAGCGAGACGACCCTGCAGCTGAATGGCGCGGGCATACGCAAGAAATTTTTCATAAGTGTTTATGTCGGTGCCCTGTACCTCCCGGCAACAAGCACCGACGCGGAAACCATAATCAGCGACGACGGCCCGGCAAGCGTTGACATGCATATCCTCCACAGCGAGATCAGCAAGGACAAGATTACCGCTGGCTGGGAAGACGGACTGAAGGCGAACCTCGAGCGCAGCGAACTGGAATCGCTGCGGCCGCAACTGGACGAGTTCAACCAGATGTTCAGGGCCTTGCGCAAGGGTGACATTATTCGCATCGGCTACCGGCCGGATACCGGTACCGAGGTGCGCATCAACGGCGAGTGGCGCGGCATGGTGCCGGGCAACGACTTCTTTCGTGCCCTGCTGAAGATCTGGCTTGGTCAAAGCCCGGTGACCAAGTCGCTGAAGAAGGCCATGCTCGGGCTGGACTGACGGCCGCCTGACACTCCATGCACGGCGTTTTCCTCGATCTCAGTACCGTTACCGACGGTGACCTGGACCTGGACCCGCTGCGTGCGACGCTGGACAGCTGGACATTCAGCGGACTGACGGCCCCGGCGGACATCGCAGATGCGATCCGCGATGCGGATATCGTTGTAAGTAACAAGGCAGTGCTGGACAGGGAAGCGATCACGGCTGCCGGCAGGCTCAGGCTGATTTGTATCGCGGCTACCGGCACCAACAATGTCGACCTGGATGCAGCGCGCGCCGGGAACATTGCGGTTTGCAATGTACGTGCCTATGCCACCACCTCGGTGGTTGAGCATGTCTTCATGGTGATTCTCGCCCTGCAGCGCAGACTGGCAGAGCATACAGCGGCAGTCGACCGGGGCCAGTGGAGGCATGCGACGCGCTTCAGTATGCTCGACTTCCCGTTCAGCGAACTGTCGGGAAAGACGCTGGGGATCATCGGTTATGGCGAACTCGGCAAGGCTGTCGCGGACATGGGGCGCGCATTCAGCATGCAGGTGCTGATTGCGGAGCGCGCCGGCGCAGCAGTACGACCCGGCCGGGTTGCGTTCGATCAGCTGCTTGCGCAGGCGGATGTGATCAGTCTGCATTGCCCGCTGACGCCTGCAACGGAAAACCTGCTCACCCTGGAGGCATTCAGAAAAATGCGCACCGGCGCTATCCTGGTCAACACGGCACGCGGCGGCATCGTCAACGAGGCGGACCTGATGCAGGCGCTGAAATCGGGTGAAATCGCGGGGGCTGCCGTCGATGTCCTGATGACGGAGCCGCCCGTCTCCGGCAATCCGCTGCTGGACGAGCAGTTGCCGAACCTGATCGTGACGCCGCATATTGCCTGGGCCGGACAGCATGCGCGGCAGAGGCTGATCGGGGAACTGGCCGCAAATATCCGCGCCTTCCTCGACAACAGACCGCGCAACCTGGTTGCGTGACTGCAATGCAGACAGCCATATGAGCCTGTCAGCGGACGCCATTGCCGGCAACATACGGTCCGTCAGGGAACGTATACGCGGCGCAGCCAGCGCGGCCGGTCGCGACGCCGACGAAATTCGCCTGATCGCCGTCTCCAAGCAGATGCCTGCCCAGAGCATCGCCGCCGCCATCGCTGCCGGACAGCATAGTTTCGGCGAAAATACCGTACAGGATGCCGCTGCCAGACAGGCACTGATCGACGCACCCGGTACCGACTGGCATTTTATCGGCCACCTGCAGTCAAACAAGGCAAAGGCCGTGGCCAGGCATTTCGACTGGCTGCATACGCTCGACAGCACCCGGCTCGCAAAAAGGCTCTCCGACAGCAGACCTGACGCGGCTGTGCCACTGCGCGTCCTGCTGCAGGTCAACATAGCCCGTGACCCTGACAAGTTCGGCCTTATGCCTGATGCCGTGTACGGGGTGACCGAGGACCTGCTGCAGGGCGGTCTTCCGGGTATCGAGTTGTGCGGTTTGATGACCATCGGCCAGCGCAGGGCAACAGAGCACCAGCGCCGCGCAGAATTCATTGCACTCAGGGAGCTCGCGGCCGACTGCGCTGACCGCTTCGGTGCCCGTTATTTCACGGAACTCTCCATGGGCATGAGTGACGATTTCGAAACCGCAATCGAAGAAGGCGCAACCATGGTTCGCGTCGGCAGCGCCATTTTCGGGCCACGCCCGCCTGCCGGTGCACGGCCTGATTGATCCTGCCGGGAAGCCGCCACACGGATCGCGGACGGAGTCCCGTCGGCTATATGTGATTCCTGCCGAATCCAGTACAATAGCGCCAGCCTGAAGCACACTCACACGGGGACACGCCATGATAGCGCTGGACGGATCTACCTCTTTTTGGGCCATCGGACTGTTGAGTTTTCTGCTGGGTACGGTCATCGGCTGCATCCTGACCTACACAATCGTGGCGAGGAACAACCGCACACATCAGCTGCAGATGGAGCTGAATGAGCTGACCGATGATTTCAGGGGCTACCGGGACCAGGTAACGCATCACTTCATGCGTACCTCGGAGCTGGTGCAGGAAATGACCCAGAGCTATCGTTCCGTGTACGAGCATCTCGCCAGCGGCGCCCAGCATCTTTGCAGTGACAATGAGGCTGCAGCACTGCACCACACAGGCGCGACGCAGGTCACTGACAGCAGCGACCAGGCCACCGGCATCGACGGCGATTACGACGAGCTGGAAGAACTTGCAAAAATCAGGAGCGACATCGACGAATTGCTGGGCGATTCACCGCACATCCCGGACATGGATGTGAACACCGGGAAGGACAATACGCTACAACACTAGCCGCTATACGCCGGTTACCGAAACCGTGAACTGCCGCCGGTGGCCCTGCTGCCGGTGTTCCCAGAGATAGACACCCTGCCAGGTTCCCAGGCTGCAATGGCCATTACCGACTGGCAGTGTCAGGTCCGTATGTGTCAGCAGCGTACGAATGTGGGCCGGCATATCGTCCGGCCCTTCCGCGACATGCTCGAACAGCGGGTCGCCATCCGGCACCAGTCGCAGCATGAAGCGTTCCATGTCGGTGCGTACGTCGGGGTCGGCATTTTCGCATAAAACCAGCGAAGCACTGGTGTGGTGAAGAAACACGTGACACAGGCCCTGACTGATGCCTGAGCTGGCGACATGCTGCTGGAGAGTATCGGTTACCTGGAGGCTGCCACGTCCCCGGGTCCTGACCTGAAACGACGCCTGGTAAAACTTCAGCGACTGCACTTGCCGGCATAGACGGACATGACGGCTGTCAGTTCCGCTAGTACGGCCATGCGCTCGTCGTTACTGAGCCGGGCCAGTTCTGGCAATTCATGGTTGTTCTGCAGTGCCTCGATATAGCCGGACACTTGTGTGCAACCCTGCTCACACAGGTATTCGACACATTGTTCGACAGCCGTCTGGCGGTATTGAAGCGAACTTGTCTGCATAAAATAACCTGCAATATCAAGCGGGATTTAATACCCGGAAAAACTACCTGGTTCACGGTTTGTCAGCGGAACCCTGCCTAGACTTGAATACAATTCACAGCGCAGTTTAATCATTATATCAGCAGTTACCGGTATTTGGATAAAAGATTATGTATCAATCGGTTAGGGTATTAACACTGCTAATTGCGAGTACTCTCCTGTACGCCTGCGCCAGCCAGCCACCCGCCAGACAGCCCCTCGGGATGGTGAATGCAGCGTCCTTGCCGCCGACCACGCCCGACCTTGACCATTACATCGCCTGGATACCACTGGAACAGGCCCAGACCGCCACCGTGGCGGAAGCCATGACCCACATATCAATGAATAATGCCCGCGCGCAAGTGAGTCACGACATATGCGATGG
>Ga0265306_10000101_pt1 | contig 32152 bp, 28 predicted proteins | sample Helome_3_FD_192493 | JGI IMG/M metagenome (GOLD analysis project Ga0265306, IMG submission 192493) | Marine sediment microbial communities from subtidal zone of North Sea - Hel_20160420 (Illumina Assembly) | ecosystem: Environmental > Aquatic > Marine > Subtidal zone > Sediment ... | reverse complement strand
TCGGTGGTACCGCCACCCTTATCGGTGACCCACCGAACATCATGATTGGTTCGGCGGTAGGCCTGTCATTTAATGATTTCCTCTTCAACCTCGCGCCCATTGTCCCCTTTATCCTGGCGGTTACGCTGGGAATTATTTACCTCGTCTGGGGGCGCAATATGCACGCCTCTGCGGAGGCACGTGAGCGGATTATGAAATTCAGGGAGCGCGAAGCAATAACGGATGTGAAATTGTTGAAACAGTCGTTGTTTGTACTTGCCCTGGTAATAGCAGGCTTTGTACTGGCGCACCCACTGCAGCTTGAACCCGCCACCATCGCCATGTTCGGCGCAGCCCTGTTACTGCTTTTGTCCAACCTCAAGAACGATGCAGAGGAGCAGTCGGAGGAGGTTAACAAGACGTTCGGCGGGGTCGAGTGGATCACTATATTCTTCTTCATCGGGCTGTTTATTGCAGTCAAGGGAATTGAAGAGGCCGGTGCGTTGAGAATTCTCGCGGACCTGGTAATCAACTATACCGAGGCTGACCTTACCATTACGGCCCTGATCATTCTGTGGGTGTCGGCAATCGCTTCGGCAGTCGTGGATAACATACCGTTTGTAGCTACCATGATCCCGGTGATCAAATCCATGGCACCGACCTTTGGGGGCGCCGAAAACCTCATGCCGTTGTGGTGGTCGCTGGCACTGGGTGCTTGCCTGGGCGGCAATGGTTCTCTCGTCGGGGCAAGTGCCAACCTTATTGTTGCCGGTTTCGCCGAGCGCGCAGGTCATCGAATTCGTTTCCTGCCTTTCATGTTGATGGCATTTCCGATGATGTTGTTGAGTATTGGTATCGCCAGTTTTTATGTATATTTTCGTTATCTCTAAGAAATGATTACAGGTGAATTTGCATGAACCTGGAACAGTTGCTGGTTCCCACCAGGGTCGCAAAAGCTGGCATGAAAGTCAGGGAAGTTTTCACGGAGTGTTCCCAGGCGAATACACCCGGTCTGCCGTTTTGCGATGATAACGGCCTCATAACCGGGCGGGTCACGTTGAAAAATATTCTCAAGAGCTACTGCCTCCCGGAATACCTGGTAGAAATGGCCAGGATTCTGGGCGAGCAGGTATCCAACGTACAGGATATGGAGTCCTCCGCGAATCAGCTACTCGACAACCCGGTCGATCTCTACCTGCAGGAACCACATCTTTCAGTTACCTCCGCTTCTTCCGTCATCAAGGCGCTGGCCATGATGGAACAGGGCGATACCGGCTACATATTTGTCGTTGACGAAGGGCGGTACAGGGGTGTGGTGACGATGCAGGGTCTGGCCCGAATGCTCGCTCGCCACGATAATACGTCCGGGCCTATCTAACGAATCAGTGCCGATTAATCCGGTGATTGAAGCATGTTTAGTTACGGGAATTACGCTGGCACTCGGTTAAAGCATCGGCTATTTGCCGTGAAGACACGGCTTTTCATCCAGATCAGTAATTACTATAAAACTGATAGACGTCTACCTGGTCGTCCTGGCTTACAGAATAAACACGAAACGGATCTTTTGGTGCGCCTGGTGTATCCATTCCCGGAGTACCAGAAGGCATTGCGGGTACCGCCAGTAATCTAATGTCGCCTTTATCCGTCAGCAGGCGTTTTATGTCTTGTGCGGGCACGTGGCCTTCAATGGTGACTCCATTTACAGTTGCCGTATGGCAAGATGCCGCTTGTGATGGGACATTAAACTGTAATTTGAATTTATTGACATCATCGACAGCAATATCTATTACGTCAAAATTATGATCTTTAAGATGGTTTATCCAGCCTTTACAGCAACCGCATGAAGCACTGCGATAAACGGTAATTTCATATCGCTCATCTGTCTTACCCTCAAGCCAGACAGGATTTGCCGCCCATACAGGTAAAGCGAAAAAGCAAAGTAGAATACAGGGGATTCGTATTTTCACAGTTGGGTCAACCTTTGATTGCTAGCAATTTTAAACTGTTTTAATAATAACAGCTTTGTTGATTTCCTTCGGCAAGAATTTCGTCCTATAGCAGGCGTTCGAGTAGCACGACATATCAATTGACACTGACCCCTTCGATCACATTTTTATCTTTAACGCATCCAGTGCATCGAGTATCGGTATGACGTAATTGATATTCCTGGAGCCGCCATCCCTGGTGAACAGGCCCGCCACCGTGATTCCAATGACGTTACCCGAACTGTTAAATACAGGTCCGCCCGAGTTACCGGGATTAACCGCGGCATCGGTCTGGTAATAGCTTTTCTCGTCCAGCGTTCTCCTGGCAGAAATTATGCCGCGGCTGATGGAAAAATCGAGCCGCTCGTCAAGCGGTGTACCAACGACATAGATTTCTTCGCCCAGGCTGACATCGTGCGCATCGATATGCATCGGTTCGGCGTCAAAACTCCGCTCGAGTTTCAGCAGGGCCACATCCCTGTCGGGGTTGCTGCGTACCACCACTGCGCGCTGTTCCTTGCCGCCTATGATGACAATCACTTCCTTGTTCTGAGCAACCACGTGATAGTTGGTTAAAACATAGCCCGGGGCAGAGATCACGAAACCGCTGCCATGTCCCCCAGCGGTTCTAATGGTCACCGAGGCTTTTTCGATTTCCCCGGTTTTGCTGACGAATTTGGTACCCGGATTTCCATGCACAATTTTTATGTCCTTTATGCTACCGCCTTCGTCTGAAAATCCAGTATTGAGACTGGTGTTTGCCAGCAGGATATCGACAAATTCCTGTTGCGCCAGTAAATACTCGGTGGCCTGGCGAAAAGCCAGCGACGCACTAATGGCAGCGCCATTAAATCTGGGCGGTTTTTTGAAGCTATCGTCAACGCCTTCCGATGTGGTTTTGAAAACAACCCGTCGGGCGAGGTTGTCGAACACGGTCCACTCGATTTTCAGGTAGGTCGAATTTTGGGTGAAAGTGCGCAGATCGGGTGCGCTCCTGCTACCGCAATGAGCTAGTCGAATATCGGTGACGACTGCCGCCAGGCTTAAATCGATACTTGTATTTTCCTGCAGGGCAAAGGTTTTATCGGCTGCAACCGCATAGCCATAGTCTGCAAAAACTTCGTTAAAAGACTGACCGAAATTTACTCGCTTGATAATGTAATTTGCATTATTGAGAGTCAGGTTACCTTCATGTATACAGGGCAGGGCCGATGGCGGAGCTTTATCACTTTGGCGCAATCGCGAAGCCTTTCTCCTTGCCTCCCGCGTATATTTATAAGTCTTGCCGAGCGCGTTTTCGTCATCAGTATTTCCCTTGTATTCAATTGACAGGTGCTCGAGCACCACCGTTTTAGCATCGGCGGCGGCAGAATTTTTGATCGGCTCCAGTTTCGCTATGGCAGGAAATTTAGATGCTGACGCTGTCTTTTTGGGCGTAATGTTGACAACTTCTGGTTCCAGCTTGAGGTGCTTGGGTGGCTTGTCGGTGAAATGCACCTTGCCATTTTTGTCTGTCCACTTATACACTTGAGCATAAGTTGTCGGCGCGGCATAAAAGGCTGCGATCGCTAACGCGATCAATGAATAACGCATCATTTTATTCATATCCAATCATTCCCCTGCACCTGGGACCTCATATTAAAATAGCGCACAATCGACCTCGATCATGCACATGGATAGCTACGAGTATAGTTAATGCAGGGTATTTTTTTGTATTGCTGTCTTGCGCAAGCTTGCTGGTTATAATCAAGCACTACTGCCGTGATGATTTAATCCGACATATTGTGCGTGGGCCGGTTATCTGCCTGGCTGCCTGAAAAGAGAAGTAATCGATGAGCTATAAAAAACCCTTCCAGAAATCTGAATACGAACGACGTGTAAACAATGTAAAACAACGCATGGAGACTGCAGGCTTCGATCTGCTGATCTGCCAGGACCCGGCCAGTATGGCCTGGTTAACCGGTTTCGATGGCTGGTCTTTTTATACACCACAGGCGGTGCTGCTGCATCTGCAGGAAAGCACACCGATATGGTTCGGTCGCGCGCAGGATGCAAAATCGGCCCGTATTACTACTGATATTCCCGATAACAATATCATCGGCTTTTCCGAACCGCTGGTGCATCATCCGGTCAAACATCCTTTCGACGAGTTATGTGATCTAGTCATCGCGCGTGGCTGGGGGTCGTCACGCATCGGCGTCGAACTCGATGCCCATTACTACACGGCCCGGGCGCATCGACATATTACCGCGGGCCTGCCAAATGCCACGATTGCGGATAATCATGAAATCGTAAACTGGGCACGCCTGGTCAAGTCCGAGGCCGAACTGGTCTATATGCGGGAAGCCGGCCGCATAGTCACCGATACCATGAACAAGGCAATTTCCAGGCTGCGGCCCGGGGTACGCCAGTTTGAGGTGATTGCCGATGTTTACCATACGCAGATTACCGGCTTCGATAACAAGTTCGGCGACTATACCAGCCTGTGCCCGCTAATCCAGGTGGGGGAGGGAACCAGCACCCCGCATTTAACCTGGACCGATGAACCCTTGCCGGATAATGGCCTGGTGGTGATGGAAATTGGCGCTGCCAGGCGGCACTATCACGCGCCGTTAACACGGACCATGCATATCGGCCCCGCGCCCGATGAAATAGTACGCCTGACCGAGGTCATCGTTGCGGGTGGAGATGAAGCGCTGAGTATGGCTAAACCGGGCGTTACCTGCGCAGAAGTCGAAGCAGTCTGGCAGGGCGTGCTGAAACGCCACGGATACGCCAAGGAAAGTCGGGTTGGATATTCGATTGGTCTAAATTATCCTCCCGACTGGGGCGAACGTACTGCCAGCCTGCGCCCGGGTGATACCACCGAACTGCAGGCTGGTATGTGTTTTCATTTTCAGTCCGGTATGTGGCTGGATGATTTCGGTGCTGCGATTTCCGAACCGTTTGTCGTGACCGATAAGGGTGGTGAGCGCCTGAGTCATGTTGCCCGTGAATTAATCGTTATCGATTGATCAACTGCGCGAAGCTGTTACCGCGGTGCTGGGCTGAATCCGGGCATTTACTGGTCCGATTCCCCGGCTGCGATATATCGACGCGAGCATCTGCGAAAATCCCCGCTTCATTGCCTTCTGATAGTTTACAATTCTCTCGGTAAAAAAAATGGCTTGTCTATGACTCACAGCAAGATTCAAATCGCGCTGATCAGGGGTGACGGTATCGGTGTCGATGTCAGTGATGCCGCGCTGGCGATTGTCGAAGCGGCGCTTAAGAAAACCAGCAGGGTCAGGCTGAGTTACAACGAGATTTTCGCTGGCGCGGGTTATTTCAGTGAAAGCGGACGTGATATTGAACCGGGTGGTGAGGAGGCCGCGGGAAAAGCCGATGCCATATTTCTCGGTGCCATAGGGTTACCCTCGATCAGGCACGCAGACGGAACTGAAATCTCACCGCATCTGCGTTTACGTGACATCTATCAACTTTATGCCGGGATACGACCGATCAGGGCCTATCCAAACGCCCCGCAGCGTCTCGCTGATCCGCGGGCGCGGGAGATTGATCTGGTAATCCTGCGCGAATCGACCGAGGGGCTTTTCTATTCGGCAGCGGTGCATGGCAGAAGTGAGGTGATCATTAACGAGGAAGTTCGCGATGTGTTGCGCATAACCCGCGCCACCACCGAAAAACTGCATCGCTTCGGATTTGAGCTGGCGCGTAAGCGCAAGGCGCGTGGTAGCAAGGGTAAATTGACATGTGTCGACAAGGCCAACGTGTTCACCTCAATGGCGTTTTTTCGCCAGATTTACGATGAAATCGCAGCTGAATACCCCGACGTTGAAATCGATTATAACTATGTCGACGCGCAGGCACTGGATTTGATTCGGCGCCCCTGGGATTTTGATGTGCTGGTTACCGAGAACATGTTTGGCGACATTCTGTCCGATCTGGCCGGCGGGCTGGTTGGCGGTATGGGCATGGCCGCCTGTGCGGAAATCGGAGATGAAACCGGATTGTTTCAGCCGGCCCATGGCAGCGCCCCCGATATCATGGGTCTGGATAAGGCTAATCCCCTGGCGGCTATGCTGAGCGCAGCGCTGATGCTCGAGTATCTGGCCGATAAAACCGGCCAGGCTTCGCTACTGGATTCGGCCAGCCTGATTGACGACGCGATAACCCGGGGATTTGCCGAAAACCGCCTCAGGCCGGTCGAATTTAGTGGCGACATGGGTACCAGGGCAGTAACCAACGAATTGCTATCCCTGCTGTGAAATTTCACAGGTTACAGGATTCCGGCTATTTTCAGCCGCAAATTTAACGGAGCAGGTCATGTTTGTTGTAGTGGTTGAGTTTACCGTCCAGACTGAATTTATCGACCGTTTCCTGGAACGGGTTATGCAGCAGGCGCGGGATTCACTCAAACTTGAAGTAGATTGTCATGTTTTCGACGTATGTATCTGTACTAAAAGGGAAAACTTGGTTTTTCTTTACGAAGTCTACACTGACAAAACAGCTTTTGATGCCCACCTGGCGTCTGCTCATTTCCGCGAATTTAGTAATACCGTGCAGGAATGGGTGAGCGACCGGCAGCTATCCACCTTTGAAAGGCTCCAGGCCGGCATTTAATTACCACTTCAAAATGGCATAAAAGCCCCGACACGCCTGGCTGACAGAGCTTTTTGAGCCACGCAAGACTATCAGATGGGCGGCACTATATTTCAAAATATCTCTGCTATGCTCACTGGCATGATGCAAAACGCCGAACTGAAAATCGATCTGCCGGTCACCCTGGAGCAACTTGTCGGTAAGGGGCAGGAACTACCCAGCTTGCCGGAAATCTACCTGCGCGTCTCCGAACAACTGGAAGATGAAGCCGTCACCGTGCAGCAGATTGGCGCTACCGTACAACATGATCCCGCGATTACCAGCCGCGTATTGAAAATGGTCAACAGTGCCTACTATGGCCTGCCAAACCAGGTGTCCTCGGTCGCACAGTCGGTTTCACTGCTGGGTCGCGAAAGGCTCAAGCATATCCTGATTGGATCGGTATTGAGGGGCGTGTTCAGTGGACAGGACAACCCGGCGTTCTCGATGCAGGAGTTCTGGCAACACAGCATCAAGACTGCAATCATTGCCCGCCAGTTAGCCAGCCAGATCAGCGAGATCAAGGAACCCGAAACAATGTTTACCGCGGGCCTGTTGCACGATATCGGTAAGCTGCTACTGATTAACAAGTATCCTGAGCGGATGCTCGTGGCGGAAGAGTACATGATCCAGAAGCGGGTCGATATACTGGTTGCCGAACTCGCGCAGATCGGCGTCACGCATACCGCGGTGGGTGAAGCCCTGATGGAGCACTGGGGCTTGCCGCAACTATTGATCGATTGCGCCCGTAATCACCACGAAATGGTCCACGACGGGCCGCACCGCACCGCGACACACCTGATTTACCTGGCCAACAACCTGAGCAAGTACGTACCACCGCTCGATGACTCGGAAACCCAGGATATTCTGCACGATATCGAAAACTGGGATATGGGTTATGCCACGCTCGAAATGATTGCCAGTGCCTGCCAGCACGCCGATGATATGGTGTTCGAAGTCATGGAATCACTCGGCATGGTCGCACTCGAAATCAGTAGCGACTAGCAGCTAGTTTATTACGCCTGCCGGGCTTTGCCGACCTCGGAAAGCCAGATGCCGCCAAGTACCAGGATCAGTGCCAGCGCGTGGTACATCTGGAAGACTTCCTGCAGGAATATCACCGCCATGATCGACGCGAATACCGGAACCAGGTTTACGAACACCCCTGCGCGGCTTGCGCCAATTAACGTTACCCCCTGGATAAAAAAGACCTGCGCAATCAGCGATGGCAACAATGTCACCAGCAATGCGAGTGTCCAGCCCGTCGCCGTTGGTGCGGTCCAGCCCAGTCGATAGGTCTCAATGGCAACCAGGGGTAGCGATACCAACCAGGCGACCGAGGCTATGATGGCGAAAAAACCCAGTGCACTGACATTGGGCCGGCGACTTAAGCCAATCGAGTAGGCGGCATAAAAAAAGCAGGCGATCAACATGAACAGGTCTCCGCGATTCACCGAGGTTGCCATCAGTTCGCCGAGGTTTCCCCGGGATGCCACGATAGCGACGCCGAGTAGCGTGACCGCTACTCCGGCACCCTGGATGACGCTGATGGGCTGACGCAACACCACCAGGCTGCCAAGCAATACAAAAATTGGAATCGAACCCTGCAGAATTCCTATGTTGATCGCGCCGGTATGATGGCCGGCGACATAGAACAGGGCATTGAAGGCGGTAAATCCGCAGCTGCCCATAAGGCATAGAAATGGCAAATGACGGCGTAGCACGGGCCAGTCCCGGACAATATTGTCGCGCGCGATAACCGCGAGTATAAGTACCACGCCGAGCCAGCGGAAAGTAACCAGTTGCATCGGTGATATTTCACCCACGGCGAGTCGGCTGATAATCGCGTTCAGGCCCCAGCACCAGGTCGTGATAACGAGCAGCAAGTAAGCGCGCAAATTGTGACTGGTAGTCATGCCCTGGTCCCGGAGCTATGCAGCAGTTCACGGTGCAGCGTATAAAGACCGCTCAATATGATTATGCTTATGCCGAAAACACTCTGTAAATCAGGAACTTCACCCCAGATCAGGAAGGCGATAACGCCACCAAAAAAAATGGTTAGATACTTTAACGGTGCCAGCGTGCCCACGGCGAGATGCCGGTAACTCAAGGTCATCAGGTACTGTGCCATGCCGCCGAACAATCCGACCAGGCACAGCAATGCGGTATCGGCTAACGACGGTTGCTGCCAGCCCTGCAGGAAAATACCGGCACAGCTGACGATCACCCCGGTGACTGTAAAGTAAAAGGTGATGCAGACGGGATCGTCTATTTTGCCCAGATGACGAATGATGATCGTCGTGCAGCCGATCAGAAATGCGGCTGCCAGCATGTAGAGGCTGCCACTGGCGAGCATGTCGGCGCCGGGACGCACCACTAGCACCATCCCGATAAACCCCAGTAAGATCGCCGACCAGCGCCTGATACCCACCGTTTCGCGCAGCAGGATGACCGACAGCGCTGTCATGAACAGGGGTGCGGTGTGCAGGACCGCTACCGCTTCGGCCAGCGGCATCAAAGAGAAGGCGTAAAACGCGAAACCCATCGCACCGATCCCCATAACGCTGCGCAGCAGGTGCAGTTTTCGTTGTTGCGTCCTCAAAATGCCGGGGCCGCCACGCATCGCGATAATAATCAGCACCGGCACCAGCGCGACGGCGCAGCGGAAAAACATGATCTGCGCCGTGGGATAGATCGCGCCCAACCATTTGACACTTGCATCCATCAACGAGAACAACAGGATGCTCATCATCATCGCGCTGAAGCCGATTAACGGATTGTCGGTCGTTCGCTCTGCGGATAAAGGGTTGCTGGAAACCTCAGTGCTCCTGTCTGCCGAGCAGCATATCGGCCATTTTTTCGGCGACCATGATGACCGGGGCGTTGGTATTACCCGAAATCAAGCTTGGGAAAACCGATGCGTCGATAACCCGAAGTTGCTGGGTTCCATAAACCCGGCACTGGTTGTCGACAACGGCGGATTTGCGATCAGGGCCCATCATGCAGGTAGACGTGGGATGAAACACGGTCGTACTACGGGCGCGAATATCGGCAATCAGTTCGTCGTCGTCTTGCAGGTTCACACCCGGCGTAATTTCTTCCTCGATGATCTCCGCGAGCGCAGGACAAGCGGCCAGCTTGCGTATCAGCCGTACGCCTTCCAGCATTTGCGTCACGTCTTCCGCGTGCGACAGGTAGTTCGGAAAAATCCTGACGGGTTCCTGCGGATCGCGCGAAGCAATTTGCAGATGGCCGCGGCTCAAGGGCCGAATCTGGCCGATCGAGTTGACGAATCCCGGGTACGGATCGGGCCGCATCAGCGGTCGTTCGCCGGGCGGGGCCGTAGTATAGGTCATCGGGTTGAAATAGGTCTGAATATTGGGGCGAGGGCGGGATGGGTGACTCTTGATAAAACCGCCTGCCTGGTTGAGACTGAGTGACAGTAATCCGTTTCTGAATAGCAGGTATTGCATCCCGGCCAGCATTTTTCCCCACCACGGAGAAATCTGGTTGTTCAGGGTCGGTATACGCGAACGATAGTAATACGCACAATCCAGGTGATCCTGCAGGTTCCGGCCCACCCCGGGTAAATCGACTAAGGCTTCGATACCATGTTTTTTAAGCAGCGTACCCTCGCCGATACCCGACAACTGCAGTATTTGAGGCGAATTAATGCTGCCGGCACTGACGATGACCTCACGCTGCGCCCTGACCTGTCGGCGTTTTCCGCCCTGCATGAATTCGACTCCATTGGCTTGCCTGTCTGCAAACAGGATGCGGGTCACATGCGCCTGCGTTATCAGCTCGCAATTGTCGCGTTTAAGCGCCGGATGCAGGTAAGCTCGTGCCGCCGACATGCGCCGGCCGTTACGAGTAGTTATCTGGTAGTTACCAACGCCTTCCTGGTTTTCGCCATTGAAATCCGGGTTGAATTCGAAACCGCAGTCCTGTGCCGCGCTAAAAAATCGCTGACACAAGGGGTGATGCTGGCTGCTGACATTGCTGACGTGAATCGGCCCGTCGGCACCACGAAAATGATTGCCGCCGTCGCCGCAGGTTTCCGCCTTCTTGAAGTAGGGGAGAACCTCGTCCCAGCCCCAGCCAGCATTGCCGAGATCGCGCCATTCGTCATAATCTGCCGCCTGCCCGCGGATGTACACCATGGCGTTTATCGAGCTGGACCCACCCACCACCTTGCCGCGTGGCCAATAGCTCTGGCGATTGTTGATGCCGGGATCCGCCTCGGTCATGTACATCCAGTTGACCGATGGATCGTAGAATGTCTTTCCATAGCCGATAGGGGTCTGTATCCAGAAACGCCGGTCGCTGCCCCCGGCTTCAAGTACCAGTACCCGGGTTTTAGCATCGGCGCTGAGCCGGTCGGCAAGTACGCATCCCGCGGATCCGGCACCGATGATGACGTAGTCGAATTCGAGTTCCACCCTGAGTGTCCGGAGCAAAAAAGAACCCGAATTATAGACGCTGGCACTTCTGCGTAAAGTATAAGTTCAGGTTTCGCCAGGGCATTTGTTGATGCATAATTCATGCGCTAAACCTAGTGGAGCCAGTTTTGAAATTTAGTGTCGAAGAATTCCGTGCCTGGGAAAACAAGAGAGTAACCCTGGTTGGTATGTCCGGAGTGGGGAAGTCGTACTTGTCTGCCAAATTACGCGGTAGCAACTGGTTTCATTATTCGGGCGACTATCGGATTGGTACGCGTTACCTGGATGAGCATATTATCGATATGATCAAGGAGCAGGCGATCAAGATCCCGTTTCTCAAGGATTTGCTACGCAATGACTGGATTTACATAAAGAACAATATACGCGTCAATGATCTGGGTCCGGTGTTGAGTTTTGTCGGCAAATTGGGCAACCCCGAACTCGGTGGGGTCGAGATCGGAGAGTTTATCGAACGCCAGGCAATTTATCGCCAGGCTGAAATCGACGCGATGCACGATATCCCGCATTTTATCGAAAAAGCGCAGAATATTTACGGTTACCCGCACTTCGTCAACGATGTCGGCGGTAGTCTTTGCGAACTGGATGAACCCGGTGTAATGGATATACTGGTCGAGAATACGCTCATTCTGTATATCCAGGTAACCAACTCTGCACAGGAGCAGGTATTGATAGAACGCGCGGTTACTGATCCGAAACCACTTTACTATCGAGCGGATTTTCTGCAACAGCACCTGCAGTTGTACTTTGAGGAAACCGGGCTGGAATACGCAGCGCAAATCGACCCGGACGAGTTTGCGCGCTGGGTTTTCCCGCATCTGTTTCACTCGCGCCTGCCGCGCTACGATGCGATAGCCCGCCTCGGCTACACGGTTACTTCCGAGGAAATCGAAGACGTAGAAAATGATGCTGACTTTCTGAATATGCTCGAAATGGCAATCGAAAGGCAGCAGGGAGATGACGCCTGATGCCACTGGTTGCGCATAATGATTTACCGACCTTTGCCAAGCTACAGCAGGAAGGGCTGCAGGTATTAAATCCTGGCCTCGCCGATCAGCAGGATATTCGTGAACTGCATATTGGGTTGCTCAACATGATGCCTGACGCTGCACTGGCGGCAACCGAAAGACAGTTTCTGCGTCTGATCGGTGAGAGTAATCCCATCGCCCAGTTTTTTGTACATCCGTTTACGCTGGATGCTTTACCACGGGACGAGTCAGCGCAGGCGCATATCGAAAAGTATTACGACAACTTTGCACAGATCAAACAACAGGGACTCGATGCTTTGATAATAACCGGGGCCAACGTGATTGGCGCGGATTTATCCAGGGAAGTGTTCTGGGATTCTCTGATAGAAGTAGCCGATTGGGCGCACGATAACGTTACTTCGACGCTGTGCTCCTGTCTTGCTACGCACGCAGTACTGGATTTCCGCTATGGACAAAAACGCGCCAAACAGCGCGCAAAAAAATGGGGTGTTTTTCGCCACCAGGTGGTGGACGTATCGCATCCGCTGGTCGATGATATCAATTCCGTGTTCGACGTACCCCATTCGCGCTGGAATGATGTCAGCCCCGAACAGTTTGCGGCTGCGGGCTTGAAGATTCTGGTAACCGGGGATGATGGTTGTGTCCATCTTGCAACCAGTCCGGATGGCTTTCGCACCGTATTCTTCCAGGGCCATCCGGAATACGATACTGTCTCTTTGTTAAAGGAGTACAAGCGTGACGTGAATCTGTACATCAGCGGTGATATGACTGATTACACCCCGATGCCGGAAAATTATCTCAGTGAATTCAATGCGGCAGTTTTGCGCGAATACCAGGGGCGGGTTGTCAAAAGCCTGGCACAGCAGTCAACAATGCCCGAATTCCCGGAGCACCTGGTGCTGAAAAATCTGCAAAATACCTGGCAGGACACCGCAAGTGCGGTTATCGGTACCTGGTTGGGCCTGATTTACCAGGTAACCAATGTCGATCGTCGCAAGCCTTTCATGAAAGCGGTGGACGCAAACAATCCCCTCGGGCTTTGATCGGCCTGATTTTACCGAAGTCGCCGCCTGCAAGAGCTATGAGCGTTTAGTAGGATCCCCAGGAGTCCTGTTTCTTCCAGCGAATCCGGGTTACCACAATCCCGATCACGAATGCAATCAGGCTGACTGCCCCGCCGCGCACAAACCAGTCAAGCCGGGTACTATCGCTGAGTTCAGAATTGGTCTCACTGAGTTGCGTTTTTTCCTCACGCAGTTGCTCGACCGTCGTCTGCAGTTGTTCATTCTGGGCAAGGATATTCAGCGTATCCTGGGCAGCGGTACGTACCTGTGCAAGTTCCTGTTCCGAGGCCCGCAGGGTAGATTTGAGGGCGCCATTGTCGGTTTTTTCGCGGTCAAGTTTTTGCTTGAGTTCGGCTACCTCGGTGGCCTGTTCCGCAAGACGCTGTTGTTGCTGCGCGAAGCGTTCCTCGAGCTCTAGCAAGGTTTGCTTGGCGGCAGGTTTTTCCATCAGGAAACGGGATAATACATAACCCTGCTTGCCACCCTCGGCTTCCACCAGCGAGTACTGGGAAGGCAGGTCTTCCTCCAGTACTGTTAGCGCTTCACCGCTGCGCAGCATGCGTACGATACTGTTCGATGTACTGGTACCACTGCGCATGGTGACTTCGAATTCATCGGTGACATACCTGGTTTCAAGCGCATACAGTGGATTAGATGCGCATAGATAAACCAGCGTTAGTAGCGCGCTTCTCGTGATGAATTTTTTCAGCTTCAAAACTAAGGCAGCGGCCAGCGAGAAAATCTCCTCGGAAAAGATTTTGCCAGAAATATCGTAATCGTTTTGTTTGGGTATCGCTGATGCAATAATCGACTTCTTCACCCGGGTCTCCATAACCTGTTGACTGACAAATTTTATCGGAAAAATAATGCTCTTCAAGCGACATTATTGACAGGCTTGCGGCGAGTTGCAACTGCATTCGCATTTTATTATTGCGAGCAGTGGTTTCAGGACAAGATCAGGTGACTGCAATAAACTGACGATTAACCCGGTGCTTAAAGGATATTGTTTCGAGGCAGTGATCTGAAGCTATTCGCTCACTGAGGGCTCTGTCTCTATGGGAGCCTCTCCTAAATCTTCAGGCACTTCGTAAGGTGTAATCAGGATTAGCAGCGCAAACTCGGGATTATCCAGATAGTGCAGGTTTTTGCTGCGCATTCGGCGATGTTCCCTGAGACTGTGATTGTTCAGTATTCGGGTGTCGGCGGAATAGGCGGCGAGGTAACTGTCCTGCGCCGCATTGCGCGACTTTGGATCGACCGTCAGGCGGGGGCGTCTTAGTACCAGGTCGGTATAAGTGTGCAAGTAGCGCGACAGTGCAATAGTAATTTTGCCCTCTAGCTCATATAGGCCCTGGTGCTGTTGTTTTCTGGATTGTTGCTCCAGCAGCTGTAGTTCGATCGATTCCAGCGTTTGTTCATCAAAGGCGAAATTTTGATCTTCATTTTGCTGCTTACTGTTCAATTGCGGAATATTCTCGAGAAACTCGATCTGGCTATCGATCGAGGTGTATTCATTGCCGTAAATGCGTCCGCCCCTGATCCAGACAGGCAAGACCTGGGCCCGCTCGAGTCCGGGCTGGCGCCAGCCTGCGTGCAACAGTAATTCATAGCGTGAAGATTCAACTAGCCTGGTGACAACATCGAGCAGGCGAAACTCGGCAGCGGGAATTAACTCATAACCATTTGCAGCTGCTGCCGCCAGGCTCTTGGGAGAGGACAGATCCAGGAATTTATCGCCCTTGCTGGGGGAACTGACGGGTAGAATAAATTCCTTGCTGGTGGGTGCCTGGATGTTCTTGAATACGATGATCTCGACATCATAGCGAGGAATCGCCTTTGCTTCAGTTGTCGTAGTGGTTTGCGCTAGCCCGATGCCCGGAAGCAGCGTTACAAGCGTCAGAAATGTTAATGATTTATGGTCCATTTTACTCTGCGGTCAGCTTTTTAAGCAGGTTTTCTACCTGCTGAAATCTGGGCTCAAGTTCAACATTTTGACAGGCAATACGCAAGGTTTGTTTCCCGTCGAAGCGATACTGCTGTGGTTGGGCCTGAATTAGTTCGATAATCTTGAGCGGATCGATATTGGGGTTGGGGTTAAAGACAATTTTCCCGTTCTGTTCACCAACATCTATTTTTTCGACCCCCATTGCTATGGTCTGCAATTTGATCCGGGTAATTCTAAACAGGTGTTTGAGTGGATCGGGAAGTAATCCGAATCGATCTATCAGCTCCATCTGAATATCTCTCAAACTGCTGTCGTCTGCCGCGGAAGCGATGCGCTTGTACTCGATCAGACGCCGGTGTATATCCGCAATATAGGTTTCCGGAATCAATGCAGGAATATGAAAATCGACTTCAGAAGCACGCATAATCGGTTGCTCGAAATCGATCGGTAAGTTGGATTTAAGTGACTGTACCGCGCGTTCAAGTAACTCCGAATAGAGCGTAAAACCGATTTCGGTTATTTGCCCGCTTTGCTCGTCACCCAGCAGTTCCCCGGCACCGCGGATCTCAAGATCGTGCGTGGCGAGAGTAAACCCAACGCCGAGTTCTTCGAGCGATTCTATCGCCAGTAATCTCTTCTGGGCGTCACTGGTCATAGCGCGTTCCGGAGGTACGATCAAGTAGGCGTAAGCGCGATGGTGCGAACGACCGACCCGTCCACGAATCTGGTGCAACTGGGCAAGTCCGAGTTTGTCGGCACGGTTGATGAAGATCGTGTTTGCAGTGGGCACATCGATTCCGCTTTCGATTATGGTGGTACAAACCAGTAGATTGCAGCGATGGTGATAGAAATCCAGCATTACTCTTTCGAGTTCTTTTTCTTTCATGCGGCCATGCACGATACCGATGCGGGCTTCGGGCAACAACTGTTGTAATTCCTGGGCGGTTTTTTCGATGGTCTTGATTTCATTGTGCAGGAAGTAGATCTGGCCGCCGCGTTTGAGTTCACGTTGACAGCCTTCGACGATAGTGTCCTTGTTCCAGCGCGAAACAAAAGTCTTGATCGCATGTCGCTGCATTGGCGGGGTGGCAATGATTGACAGGTCGCGCATGCCCGATAGCGACATGTTGAGCGTGCGTGGTATCGGTGTTGCGGTCATGGTAAGTAAATCGACACTGGCTCGAAGTGCTTTCAGTTTTTCTTTGTGGCGCACGCCAAATCGATGTTCTTCATCGATAATAACCAGGCCAAGATTTCGGTATTTGATCGCGTCCGATAAGAGTTTGTGAGTGCCAATTACGATATCTATTCTGCCGGCTGCGATTTGCGCCAGGCTGTCATCGAGGTTTTTCTTTGCAGTAAACCGGGTCAGGCTGGCAATGCGGATCGGCCAGTCGGCGAAGCGATCGAGAAAATTCTGGTAGTGTTGCTGCGCGAGCAAGGTCGTGGGCACCAGCACCGCCACCTGGGAACCGGAGCTGGCGGCGATAAAAGCGGCACGCATACAGACTTCAGTTTTGCCGAATCCGACGTCACCACAAACGATCCGATCCATCGGTCGCGGTGCCTGCATATCCTCGATCACGGCTTCGATAGATGTTTCCTGGTCGGGTGTTTCTTCGAATGGAAATTCGCTCGCAAATTGCTGGTACTCATCAAGCGTGACCTGGTGGGCAAAACCCTGCATGGCTTCGCGTCGAGCCTGGATATCGAGCAGTTCCACGGCGATGTCATGAATTTTCTGCTGGGCTTTCTTGCGTGAACGTTGCCATTGCTCACTCCCCAGGCGATGCAGTGGCGCACTATCTTCACTGGCGCCGGCATATCGGCTGATCAGGTGCAGTGAGGATACGGGTACGTAAAGTTTGTCCTGGTTGGCATACTCGATACAAAGAAATTCGGTTGCTATACCCGAGACGGTCAGCGTTTTCAAACCCTGGTAGCGGCCGACACCATGGTCTTCGTGGACCACTGCTGCGCCCAACTGTAGATCCGCGAGGCTTTGAATAGTCGATTCTGCATCGCGGGTCTTGCGATACTTGCGCCGCCGCCGTTGTACAGCACGCTCGCCGAAAAGCTGGTTCTCGGTGACGATCGCAATACCCTGGCTGGTCAGCGTCATGCCATTTTCCAGCGCCGAGGCAATCAGGTAGTAACGGTTATCGTCGCGTTCGAGAAATTCGCCCCAGCTTTCTACCGGGCTAGTCTGGACTGAATAGTGGCGCAGCATTTCGTTGAGGAATTCGCGTCGTCCCGCGGATTCCGCGCTGAACAGTATTTTTTTAAACTCCGGTTTGTCGATAAAGTTTCGCAATGCCCGGTCTGGCTGCTCGGCGTTTGCCTGCAGGGTTAGCTGCGGTATCGACTGGGAGTCACTGTTTATGTTCGAACTGTCGGGTTGATCCAGTTTAAACGCCGAAAAAAACAGGCAGGAAAAATTCTGCATATGTTTCTCTAGTGCGTCGATATCGAGAAACAGTTCGGCAGGAGGCAATAATGGCCACTCAAGATTATAACGTCGCGACTCATAGCGTTCGCTAACCTGATCGGTAAACGTTGCCGCCTGTGCCAGCGCGGAGTCATCGATTAACAAACGACTATTTCGTGGCAGATAATCAAACAGACTTACCAGCTGATCAAAAAACAGGGGCAGGTAATATTCGACACCAGGCGATGAAATGCCTTCTGAAATATCGACATACACCGGGCAGGTGTTGGGATCAATATCGAAGGATTCGCGAAACCTGAGTCTGAATCGTTTTATTCCAGCCTCATCCAGTGGGTATTCCTGCGCTGGTAACAGGTTGACTTCACTAATCTTTTCAATAGAGCGTTGGGTTTCAGAATCAAAGCTGCGGATCGATTCAACCTCGTCATCGAAGAAGTCGATGCGAAATGGCCTGGAACTGCCCATCGGGAACAAATCCAGGATCGAGCCGCGCGCGCTGAACTCCCCGTGTTCTTCTACCTGCGCTACGGCGCGATATCCGTAAAGGCTCAGTTTTTCGCGCAGTGCAACCGGGTCTAGTCGATCGCCGAGCTGCAGAATCAACGAACGTTGGTGGATAAAATCAGCTGGCGCGATTTTTTGCAGTAGCGTGCTAACCGGCAGGATCAGGATGCCGGATTGGGCGTCCGCTATCGATGCGAGGCACTTAATCCTCTCCGAGACGATATCCTGGTGGGGCGAAAACTGATCGTAGGGCAGGGTTTCCAGATCGGGAAAGCGGTAGATTCTGGGGTGCTCGGCACTGAAGAAACGAATTTCCTGCTCCAGTTGCTCGGCATCGGTCATATCGCAGCAAACGATTACCGACAGACCCTGGTGCCGAGCGACCTGTTCGCTCAGCAGTAAGCTGCGACTACTACCATAGAGTTGGCCAACACGAAGCTTTGGCGCGGTTGAAGGCGCTGGAGTTTGCAGAAATTGTGTGGGCATTACTGCCTTGTCAGAAGGCTATTCCTGAATTGGTTTTGCTGTGGTCAAGCCGAGAATTTCCCAGTTTTGCATACCACCGCGATACCATTTGATCTTATGCGCGGGGTAACCAAAACCTAACAGGTTCTTGATATTGTTGGGTGATTGACCACACCACATGCCGTTGCAAAACATTACCAGGGTTCGAGCATTTCTAAAATCCCACAAGCCTTCGAGGTTCTTTGCATTAAACCGTTCTTCGAGAATTTCACCGATCGAAATTGGATCGGCGCCCTTGGCAGGGTTAAGGTTTACCCAGGGGATATTGATCGCACCGGGAATAGTGCCCTTGGCAACCCAGGCTTCGGTACGAGAATCGATTACGACGATACTGTTATCTCCCTCGCTCATGCGCTTGAGGTAGTTCAGCACTTCCAGCTCGGCTATAGTTTCGACGCCCGCTGCGAGTGTGGCTGGTTGAATACAAAAAGGAGGGCATTTACGCGAAGTCTTGGCAAAAGCGGGATTTACCGTGTTTTTCTGGTTCTGATTACGCATGATGTTGACATCATTGTCGCCATGTTTGACGGTAACACTTTCAATATCGGGTGCTATATTAACTTCGGCCGCATACAGGTGCATGCTGCTCAGGCAAAGCCCCAGTGAAGTAAAAAAAACAGGTAGGAATCTGTAGGTATTCATTGTCGGCAACTCCGGTTTAACCAGTCGCGTCTGATTGCGATCACTCTGGTCGATACATTATGGGCGGCTTTTCTGGCCGTCCAGGACCGGAAAACCCAATGAAAATACTATTGGGGCATTATTATTGTGTTTAAATCGATTGTATGCAACACGATTTGATGTTCGAAATAGACTCTGAATGATCCGTATACCCACTCGGTAATGGCTGGTTCGCCGACCGGACCGAAACGTTCATCGGGTTCGCCGAATTCGCTGAGTACGTCGTCCATGCTGATGCCCCGCATGGGCATTGTCTGCTTTTCCATTACCTCGATATTGCCGGGTATGGTCAACTCGTCGCCCGCAACCGCGGGTTGCAGGATCATGCTACTACCCAGGAGTAGCAAATAAAGTCCCGTACGCATGTTGTTAATCTCCCAAATATAATGCATATAACTATTTACTATAGCATGCATCAGTGACTAGACAAGGTTGAAGCGTGTTGCTTCGCAACGGTGGTGAGAGGCCCGTATTCATGGTTTAATCCGCCGCATGAAATTACCCCTCGAAATCTTTGTTGGCCTGCGTTACACAAGGGCCAAGCGGCGCAATCATTTTATCTCGTTTATATCGGCGATATCGATGCTCGGAATCGCACTCGGGGTGATGGCGCTAATCGTCGTATTGTCGGTAATGAACGGTTTCGAGAATGAATTACGTGGACGCATACTTGGCATGGTTTCACATGTCACGATATCCAGTTTCGGTGGTCCACTGCAGGATTGGCAATCCTTGCGTGATGAAACCCTGGAGCATCCTGAGGTCATCGCTGGTGCTCCCTATATCGAGGCCGAGGCGATGATTTCTAATTTATCATCGGTGAGTGGTGCACTGATACGCGGCATCGACCCGGAGTATGAAGATGGGGTTTCCGAAATTCATGAAAACATGCAGTTCGGCGCGCTGACCGACCTGATCGCAGGTGAATACGGAATAGTTCTGGGTAGCGGGCTTGCCAATTCACTGGATGTGGTGCCTGGTGATCGTGTCACCATGGTGACTCCACAGGCGACATCGTCACCATTGGGTTTTTTACCGCGGCTGCGTCGTTTCAAGGTCGTCGGGATTTTTGAGATTGGTGTTTACGAGTATGACCGCAGCAGCGCGCTTATTCATTTCCGGGATGCAAGTCGCCTGTTTCGGCTCGATGGCGGGGTTACCGGCTTGCGTTTGAAGCTCGACGACCTGGACCTGGCGCCGTTTGTTCGCGAGGAGCTCAAGCAAAATATAGGGCTCCAGTACTGGGTTTCCGACTGGACCTTGCGCCATAGTAATTATTTCAAGGCGGTGCGCACCGAAAAGACGGTAATGTTCATTATCCTTTCGTTGATCGTCGCGGTCGCCGCATTCAACATCGTATCGACGCTGATGATGGTGGTGACTGACAAGCAGGCCGATATTGCGATTTTACGTACCCTCGGCATGTCGCCATTGTCAGTCATGTGGGTGTTCATGGTGCAGGGAACGCTGATTGGTTTGATAGGCACCCTGATTGGGCTGGCCAGTGGCATCGCCGTGGCTTCACATATCGATGTGATCATACCGGCCCTGGAACAGTTTTTTCAGACCCAGTTTTTACCGCGAGGCGTTTATCCAATTACCGATCTACCCTCCGAAATGAAGCAGGCCGATATTATCAAGATTTCATTATTGTCTTTCGGTATCTCCGTGATAGCGACCTTGTATCCAGCGCTAAGGGCTTCCAAAACCCGGCCAGCCGAAGCGCTAAGCTATGAGTAAAGGGGAGTACTAGTGTCGGAAATCGTTATCGAAGCAAAATCGGTATCCAGGGTATTTCACCAGGGTAAGCTCGATGTCGAGGTGCTGAAGGCAGTCGATTTCAGCGTCGCCGCGGGAGAAAGCCATGCAATACTGGGGGCGTCAGGCGCTGGTAAGTCGACCCTGATGCACTTGCTCGGCGGGCTGGATCATGTCAGTGGTGGCGAGATCAGGGTTGTCGATAGCAATTTGTCGCGGCTTTCGGAAACCAGTCTGGGGAATTTGCGTAATCGGCATCTCGGATTTATATATCAGTTTCATCACCTGTTGCCTGAATTCAGTGCACTCGAAAATATTGCGATGCCACTGCTGATTCGCCGGCAAGAGTTTGCAACAGCCTATGACGAAGCGCGTGGCTGGTTGACGAAAATAGGGCTCGAGGCGCGTGCAAATCACAAGCCTGGAGAACTATCCGGCGGAGAGCGTCAACGGGTTGCACTGGCGCGGGCTCTGGTGACGCGGCCTGATTGTCTGCTCGCGGATGAACCTACCGGTAACCTCGATCAGCACACCGCGGCGCAAATGCTGGAATTGATGCTGGGTTTGAACCGGGAGATGAATACGGCGCTGGTAGTCGTCACGCATGACCTTTCTATCGCCCAACGCATGCAGTTTCGCTGGCATATGCATGACGGTATCCTCACCCCCGAAACCTGACAGCCTGATCCCAAGATTCCCGCTTAAGCACTCTACTCTCCGGGAGACACAGCTGATTGCAGATTCACTAGCATCTAAATGCTGCCCCGGGGGGTAAGTCCGCAAAAGGCGCTCCCAAACGGCAGAAAGCGCCGTTTGGTCCATCCATGGAATCGCTTGGAACTCGGCATCCATGCCTCGTTACACTTTTGCGGACTTACCCCCCGAGGAAACTTTATGGGTGCCAGTGAAACACCAGGGCGATAGTGGGGCGGCTTTGTATCGATAATGCCAGCGTTAACACCGCTGATGGTGAAAATTATTACCCGGAACGGGTTCACCGGTTCTGGTGTGCGTGTCGATGGCGGTTATGCAGCCGTTTCGCCCTGATCTTGATGTGTCTCACGATATGCAGGTGCCATAGAATTCGCACCAGTAGAAAAGCTGCCAGCGAAGTAATCAGGCCTACCGTGAAGCAACCCAGTAAAAATGGCTGCCAGAACGCCGCCAGACTGTCGGTCAGCCAGGCGAAACTGAGTTCGAAGTGGAAACCCTGTGGCTCGAGACCCAGCATCTCGACACCTAGCAGGTAGCAGAAGTAGAACATCGGCCCCAGTGTGAGGGGATTGCTGATCCACACCATGGGCACGGCGACCAGGATGTTGACTCTGAGCCAGATTGCGAATATGGCTGCGAGGAGCATTTGAAACGGAACCGGAACAAAGGCGCAAAACACCCCCAGCGCAACCGCTCCTGAGCAGGAGCGGCGATTAATATGCCACAATGACGGTTCCTGCAATCGCGGGCCGAGTAGTTTTATCCAGCGATTTTTTACGATGACGTCAGGATGCGGCAAATATTTCCTGAAAAGCTTCTTTGCCATGATATTTGTATTATCGACACTTATTCAATATTCTGCAAAGAGTTGGATCACAAAACATGGAAATTAAGGCAGGGACTGCATGCCTCAACTCGCACTTGCTATCGTGCTTGGTTCGTTACTGGCGTTTTACGGTAATGAATTGCCGGACCAGGCCTGGTCGGCGCTCATGCCGATACCACTGCTGCTTTGCCGGTATTGCCCCGGTTTTCGCTTTGCACTGGTACTAAGCGCTGCTTTTCTCTGGAGCAGCGCCGTGTTTCATTATCATCTCGGTCATCGGCTGATTACAACATATGATGGCCAGGTTGTGCTGGTGCACGGAGTAGTGGCCGATATTCCGCAGATCGATCATGGTCTGATCCGCTTGTCCCTGAAGGCGATTGAAATCGCAGATTATCCTGCAGCAATGCCGCGCCTGGTACGCTTAAACTGGTATCAGGATAAAGTCGTTCCGCGTGCCGGGGAGTTATGGCAGTTTGAGGTGAAGTTAAAACAACCCAGGGGTATGGCTAATCCAGCTGGATTCGATTTTGCGGCCTGGCACTTCGTCAGCGGCATCGACGCGACCGGGTACATTCGTGATTCGACCCGTAACACGAAAATTCGCGCTGCATCAGTCATTAAGGTTAACTATTGGCGTGCAGCCCTGGCATCGGCGATAGATCGGTATTGCAGTAGCTGTGAACATCGGGGCTTGATCAAAGCGTTGGCATTGGGATTTCGTGGCGATATCAGCGACTCTGAAAAACGCTTCCTGCAGTCCAGCGGTACCGCACATTTACTTGCTATTTCCGGGCTGCATATCGGTATGGTGGCGCTGATATTTTATGGAATAGGACGAGTCTGCTGGCGTATAGGGCTTTATCGTACGGGTTTGAATCGTGCCCAGACGGCATCGATACTGGCGATTAGTGCTGCACTGGGCTACGCGGCCCTGGCTGGTTTCAGTTTACCTACCGTACGTGCACTGACGATGTTCAGCGTGCTATTGCTCGCGCTATTGTGCAAAAGTCGGATCAATTTGCTGCAATCCATAAGCCTGGCGGTTGTGGTGATACTGATTGTCGACCCGCGGGCCGTCGGATCGGCATCGTTCTGGTTGAGTATTGGCGCATTAACGGTGATCGCTTTTGTCCAGTTTCGATTACCGGAGAGGTTGGGCTGGTGGCAGCAGTTGCTGGTGTTGCAGTGTTTTTTCTCGTTGCTGTTCGCACCGTTCGGAGTGCTGATATTTGATCAGTTGAATCCGGCAGGCTTTCTCGCCAACATTATCGCGATCCCCATGATTAGTTGCGCCGTGCTGCCACTAATCTTGCTGGCCTGCCTGCTATCCACAACTGGATTTGATGGAGTGCAGGCTCTGTTCTTCCTGGTTGACAAGCTACTCGGATTTTTACTCGATTATCTCGAATTACTGGTAACTTCCGGTTTGCATTCGATTGCCGTAATTTATCCAGCGCCGTTGTTGCTGTTGACTGTCATCGCAGTAACATTACTCTTGTTGCCTCATTTTCCCGGTTCGCGTAAAGCCGCGCTGGCTTTGCTCCTGGTGCTTGTGAGCTGGCACCCTGCGCGGCTTAAGCATGGCGATTACGAGTTTACCGTGCTCGATGTTGGCATGGGCACATCGGTGTTATTGCGCACTCGTTACCACAGCCTGGTCTACGATTTTGGTCCCGGCAAGCCGGGTGTTTTCAGTGCTGCTGACCAGGCATTGCTGCCGCTAATGCGACGTCACGCAATCGATGTACCCGATTTGCTGATTGTGAGCCATGTCGATCAGGATCATAGCGGTGGTTTACAATCATTTATTGGTCGCTATCAGCAACAGCGCCTGCTGTCGGGGACGCCGCAGAAACTGAAAGCGAAGTTCTCGCTTGGGCACGGAGTTCGTTCCTGTCACGAATACCCGGCCTGGCGCTGGGATGGTGTCAGTTTCAACTTTGTCACCACTAGCGCCCCGTCAACCAGTTCAGCCACCAACAACCGTTCCTGTGTCCTTTTTGTTAGAGGTAAACACAAAACCCTGATACCGGGTGATATTGAATCCTCGCAGGAATTAAAGCTGGTGCAGCAACATGGAGCTGCACTGGCAGCCGATATTTTGCTCGCACCGCATCATGGCAGCCATACTTCTTCCAGCTGGCGCTTCTTAAACCAGGTACAGCCCGGACATGTTGTATTTACCGTGGCGAGAAATAATCGCTGGGGTTTCCCCAGACCCGGGGTAACCTCGCGCTATGATACTTTGCAAGCTCGTCAGTATCGTAGTGATCGAGACGGTGCTGTGAGCATAACGAGTAGTATTGATGGGCTGTTGATAAAGACGACCGCCAGACCGCCGCGACGTATCTGGCGACGATGGTAAAAAGCCGTCTGTCACAGTATGATGTGCGGCATTAATTTCCGAGGAAGAAAGCGTGTTCGAACTGGTTCAAGCTGGGGGCTGGCTGATGCTTCCGATATTGTTGTGCTCGGTGATAGCCGCGGCCATCATTATCGAAAGAATGTGGACTCTGCGCCAAAAAAAGGTAATTCCTGAAAAGCTGTTAACGGGTATCTGGAACCTGTTGAGTAGCGATGCCCTGACCGAGCAACACATTACCGAAATTGAAAACGGGTCGCCGCTTGGCAGGGTGCTGGCGGCAGGGTTAATCAATCGACACCTGTCACGTGACCTGATTCGTGAAAGCATCGAAGAGAACGGCCGGCATGTTGTGCACGAGATGGAAAGGTTTATGAATACACTGGGCACAATATCGACGATAACGCCTTTACTGGGCCTACTAGGTACAGTGATAGGTATGATTCGCGTTTTCACCGCGATAACCGTCATCGGGGTCGGTGATCCGGGTCAGTTGGCGGGTGGTATTTCCGAGGCGCTGATTACTACTGCTGCGGGTTTAACCGTTGCCATTCCAAGCCTGATCTTTTACCGCCACCTGAAGCGTAAAATCGATGAACTGGTGGTGGCGATGGAGCAGGAAGCGATGAAACTGGTCGAGTTTTTGCACGGCGAACGCAGCGAACTGGCCTGATATTGTGAATTTCCATAGCAGTAATATCGAAGAAGACGCAAATATTAATTTGACGCCATTGATCGACGTCGTGTTCCTGTTACTTATTTTTTTCATGGTATCGACAACTTTTGACACCACCTCGCAGTTGAAAATCAATTTACCCGAGGCGAGCCAGGAGCAGACTTCGATCCCACCACAAAAACTAAACTTGCTAATCGATGCAAAAGGTAATTTCTTTATCAATTCGCGCGAGCTTGCAAATAACAAGAGTGCTACCTTGAAAGCCGCCTTAGAGCGCACTATGGCGGGTAACAAGTTGCCGATTGTGATCCAGTCCGATGCTGATTCTCCAGTCCAGTCGCTGGTAACCGCGATGGATGTTGTGGGGCAGTTGGGCCTGTCACAGGTTTCTATCGCAACTACTCGCCCCATCGAGTAGTACAAGGCGTGCAGTTGTTGAGGTTCAGGCAGTGAAACCGATTACCGGAAATCTAACAGGCTATAATGCTTACCGTGCTCTGTTATCGCTGGCTTTCGCGCATAAGGGATATTTCATGATCGCGGTGTTAGGGATGGTTATCTTTGCCTTATCGGAAGCTGCCTTCGCCTACCTGATGAAACCTATGCTGGATGAAGGTTTCATTGATCGCGATCCAATCATCTTGAAATTGATCCCGATCGCAATAATCATGATTTTCCTGGTGCGCATGGCTGCTATCTTCATGCGCAGTTATTGCATGAGCTACATCGGGCGCAACGTGATTAACACCTTACGTACAATGATGTTTGAAAAGTTACTCACCCTGACCAGCGACGAGTACGATCAATCGTCTACCGCCAACATCATTACCCGCTTTTCCTACAACGTCGAGCAGATATCCAAGGCGGTTTCAACATCGTTGACGACTTTTATCCAGGATAGCCTGCGCATCATAGTATTGCTTTGTTACATGTTCTGGCTGAGCTGGCAGCTGACCTCGATATTTTTGATCGCTGGTCCAATCGTGTTTCTGATCGTGGTTCGAATTTCCGGCCGTTTTCGCGGCATCAGCAAGAATATTCAACAATCCATGGGTGGCGTTACCCAGGTAGCACAGGAAGTGGTCGATGCTAATCGTATCGTCAAAATTTTTGGCGGTGATGACTTCGAACGCAACAAATTCCAAAAGGTCAATAATAAAAACCTGCGGCTGCATTTAAAGATGACGATTACGCAAGCGATCAGTGCGCCGCTGATCCAGCTCGTCGTAGCAATTGCGTTTGCCGCAATTATCATGTTCGCGACTTCGGAGTCCATGCGCGACATCATCACTACCGGCGATTTCGTGTCATTTATATTCGCACTGACAATGCTGCTGGCGCCAATGCGTGCGCTTTCAACGATTAATGCACAAATCCAGAAAGGTATTGCCGCCGGCGAAAGCGTGTTCGAGTTTACTTCCCGTGAAAGCGAGCACAATGAGGGTCAGTTGCAGCTGCAACGCGCCGAGGGAAGAATTGATTTCGATAAGGTGGTGCTACGTTATCGACGTAGTGAACAACGGGTACTAGATGAAGTCAGCTTTAAGGTAGAACCCAATCAAACCGTTGCCATCGTCGGCCGATCCGGCAGCGGCAAGTCGAGCCTGGTAAACCTGATCCCGCGGCTTTATGAATATGATAGTGGTGACGTATATCTCGATGGTGAACGACTAGATCAATATCGTCTCGCTGATTTGCGACGGCAGATCTCCTACGTGGGCCAGGACGTGCGTTTGTTCAATGACTCTATTCGCAATAACATCGCCTACGGTATCGCTCGCGAGGTTGATGAAGATCAAATAATCGAAGCCGCTAAACAGGCACATGCCTGGGAATTTATCTCGGAGATGCCCGATCAACTCAATACCGAAGTCGGCGAACGTGGCGTATTGCTTTCCGGCGGCCAACGCCAGCGTATCGCGATTGCGCGTGCGTTTCTGAAAGATGCGCCAATCTTGATTCTTGACGAAGCAACTTCTGCGCTGGATACCGAATCGGAGCGTTACATCCAGCACGCGATGGAGCATTTGATGGAAAACCGCAGCACCCTGGTTATCGCGCATCGATTGTCTACGATTGAGCGTGCCGACCACATCCTGGTAATGGACGAGGGCAAAATCGTCGAGCAGGGTAGTCATGGCGAGTTGCTTGATAACGAAGGAATATACGCCAAGTTGCACTCGATGCAGTTTCGCGACAGCAAGGACGACGACTTTCAGTCAACCACGCGGCCGAAAATAATCCGCTCATCGGTGCTCAACAAGTCGCTGATGCATAACTGGATTAATTTGTCGACCCAACGTCGGCAAGGCTGGTGGTTATGGTCGATTAACCCGCTATCGATACTACTTATGCCGCTTTCGCTGGTTTATTACATGGCCTCCGGTACGCGTCGCCTGGGCTATCGGACAGGTCTGCTGAGATCTCGCAAAATACCGGTTACCACTATCGTGGTCGGTAATATCACACTGGGTGGCAACGGTAAGACGCCGATTGTGGTGGCGCTTTATCAGTTGTTAAAGGAAAAAGGTTTTAATCCAGCAATCATTACTCGTGGTTACAAAAGTGGTCATGAACAGCAGTTGCAGATACTGCACGACGGGTTTACACAGAACTCGGTTGGCGACGAGGCCAATATGATGTCGGAAATCTGTCGTTGTCCAATTGGTGTTGGTGCGGACCGGGTTGCTGCGGCGACACAAATGTTAGAGCAGTTTCCTGAAACTGATGTCATTCTTTCTGATGACGGACTGCAGCATTATGCGCTCAGGCGCGATGTCGAGATCGCTGTCTGTCGCTACCTCGCGTTCGGTAACGGGTTGATGCTACCCGCCGGTCCCTTGCGTGAACCTCGCAGCAGGTTGCAACGCGTCGATATCACCATCAATCGTGATAGCGATCAGGTGATCGAGTCACTAGGCGAAGTGTGGAATCTCGTAAATCCCGAGCAAAGACGTCATATCAGCGATTTCCAGGGGCGACAGGTACACGCGCTGGCAGGCATCGGTTTCCCGGAAATATTTTTTGCCAGCCTGGCGCAAATGGGTATCGATAGCATCGAGCATGAGTTTCCCGATCATCACGAATTCAGTGCCCAGGAATTAAACCTGAAACCCGAGCTACCTATCCTGGTTACCCACAAGGATGCGGTAAAGCTGAAAGGTATTGCCCGTGATAACGTTTGGGTAGTGCCACTCAACATCGAACTGGGTGAAGAATTAAGCAACCAGATCATGCAACTACTGGAGAGCCGCCATCGTGGATAAGCATTTACTGGATATACTGGTCGACCCGGTCACCAAGGGACCGCTGATATATGATAAAAACAGGCAGGAACTGATTTCGCGGGCATCCCGGCTTGCCTACCCGATAAGGGACGGCATCCCGGTGATGCTGCCGGAAGAGGCACGCGAGCTCAGTAGCGACGAGATCGAGGCGCTGGACTGAATCGATGACCGTAGATTTTCGAATTGTAATCCCGGCACGTTACGCATCGCAGCGTTTGCCCGGAAAACCGCTGCGTAGTATTCACGGTAAATCGATGATCGAGTGGGTTTATCTGGCGGCGCAACAGGCGAATGCAGCGGAGATCGTGGTCGCAACCGATGATCAACGCATTTTTGATCAGGTTGAAGGTTTTGGCGGGGATGCCTGTATGACTGCCAGCTCGCATCTTAGTGGCACCGATCGAATTCTTGAAGTTGCAACAATTCGGCAATGGAGCAAGGACAGCATCGTGGTTAATTTGCAGGGTGATGAACCGCTGATGCCGGCAGTTAATATAACCCAGGTTGCTGAAAATCTCTCGGCAAGCGCTTGCTCGATGGCAACATTGCACAAGGTAATCGGATTAACCGAGGCGCAGGATCCAAACCAGGTGAAGCTGGTACATGACCAGTCTGGCCATGCACTTTATTTCAGTCGCTCGCTGATTCCCTATGATCGCAGTGGTGAGCTTGAACAGTATTTTGGTCATATCGGTATTTATGCCTACCGGGCAGGCTTTCTTGAAACTTTTAGTCAACTTGCGCCCTGTAATCTGGAAATTGCTGAATCTCTCGAACAACTGCGCGCACTTTGCAACGGCTACTCTATACACAGCGAAATTGCTCGTGCCGTACCGGGTCCGGGAATCGATACCGAGCAGGATCTCGCGCGGGTGAAAAAGCTGATCGCGGCGATGTAGTCATGAAGTATCAATGGAAACTGGATAAACATCTCACCCTGTTCGAGAAATATTTCAAACTGGATGAGTTCAGTATCACGCATGAATTGTTCGGCGGTGGATTCAGCCCGGTGTTTACTCGCGAAATTTTCGAACGCGGGGTTGTCGTTGCGGTGCTACCTTACGACCCCGGGCGCGGCAAGGTTGTACTGATCGAACAGTTCAGGGCCGGGGCGATCGACGATAAGGATGGCCCCTGGTTGATTGAATGCGTGGCAGGCGTTATTGACACCGGGGAATCCGAGGAACAGGTCGCTTTAAGAGAGAGTCACGAAGAAGCTGGTTGCACGATTAGCGAACTGGAAACTATCAGCCGTTATTACGTCAGTCCCGGTGGCACTAGCGAACACTGCAGCCTGTTTTGCGGCATCGTTGACAGTGAGGGAATTGGCGGCATACATGGATTACCCCATGAGCATGAAGACATCCGTGTCATGGTGATCGATTCTGCACAGGCCTTTGCCTGGGTACGTGAGGGTAAAATAAAATCTTCAGCGACCATTATCGCGTTGCAGTGGCTCGAGCTAAACGAAGCCAGAATAAACGAACGCTATTCGAGCTAGGAAGCAGTAACCATCGCGATCATGCTGATAGTAGCAAGAACGATGGTACCTTCCTTGAATGCCAGGGCAACTTCGTTGAAGTAAACTGTCGCCACGAATACGTTATCGGAAATCATCAGCGGAAATCTCGAGATGGACAGAACACCGATGATGGTGCACACACAGGGGAGCGGCGCCAGCTTCGATTGAGTCGGGCAATAATATAGTCTGACTCAGAAATGTTTAATAAATAAAACTAAGAAATAAATAGCCAGCAAGAAATATCGCTACCCACATCGCCATGCTGCCAGCAGGGCGAGCGCTTGTGAGCAAGCCGCTGGGCACATGGTAGATTCCGGAAAGATAGTGCAGGCATTGGTGCAATCCTGTAACAAAGGCCCGGCGCAAAGCGCCATCCAGTTTCCATATGGCCGCGAACAGTCTTTGTATCGCAACCGGGAAAAGACGTCGATAAAACCAATCTACGTCCAGGTTGGTAGAGTGTAGTTCGGGGGGATACAGTCCTCTGAGGTTGAGCCAGACGAAGGCTAACGCTGAGAAAAATAGCAGCTGGGTTTGTGCTAACACGTGCGTTGCGTCATAGGGGTTATAACCGGTGTCGTAGGGCAGCAGGGAGTATAGTGCTGCGGGATAGACGCCAATCCCGATGCACAAAACTGCTGCGATCAACATCGCCAATAACATATTGTTGGGTGGATCACTTGCCCGAATGCCCGAGTCATGCGCGAAGAAAGCAAAATAGGGGATCTTGATGCCGGCATGATGAAAAACACCCGCGGAGGCAAATAACAGCATTAACCATATCCAGTCATAACCATTTTCCAGCGCAGCGGACATCACCATGGATTTGCTAACGAAACCACTGAATAACGGGAAGGCCGAAATAGAGGCTGCACCGACGATGCACAACAGCGTGGTTTTTGGCATGGTCTTGTATAGTCCGCCCAGGTCGGAGCCGTTCATGCGCCCGGTCATATGCAACACTGCCCCCATCGACATAAACAGGAGGCCCTTGAAGATGACATCGTTAAAGGCATGTGAAACGGCGCCATTGATTGCAAGCGCTGTGCCAATACCGACTCCGACAACCATAAATCCTACCTGGTTGATCAGGCTGTAGGCCAACACCCGGCGCAGGTCATTTTCGATCACGGCAAAGAAAATCGGGAAACAGGTCATAGCAGCGCCGATATAAACCAGCAGCTCGGTACCGGGATATCCACGAGCTAATGCATAGACGGCGACCTTGGTGGTAAACGCACTGAGAAAAACAGTCCCCGTTACAGTGGCCTCGGGATATGCATCGGTGAGCCAGTTGTGCACAACTGGAAAAGCACATTTAATGCCAAAGGCGATAAAGATTAGCCATCCGGCAACACCTTCCAGGCCTATGAAGCCGAATTCCAGAGAACCGTTTTCGGCAGCATAAAACAGTGCACCGATCAGCAGAATGACACCGGACAAGACCTGGATAATAAGATAACGCATCCCGGCCCGATAAGATCGTCTGGATCTCCGCGCCCAGATAAGAAATACTGACGTGAGTGCGAGGAGTTCCCAGAACACGAATAGAGTTAACAAATCGCCGGAGAAGACAGCTCCAAGGCCGCTGCCTGCATACATTAAGGCTGCTACCTGTTGCAGGGTGTCACGCACGTGCAGCGAGTAAACAATGCCAATAAACGCGGCGATATGAAATACATAGCCGAACATCAGGCTCAGCTTATCGACACGGTAAGGGGTGAGCTGATAATCGAAAAAAGCCAACTGTAGATGAACACCTTCGGGTACCATCCATAAATG
>Ga0265306_10000100_pt1 | contig 32242 bp, 24 predicted proteins | sample Helome_3_FD_192493 | JGI IMG/M metagenome (GOLD analysis project Ga0265306, IMG submission 192493) | Marine sediment microbial communities from subtidal zone of North Sea - Hel_20160420 (Illumina Assembly) | ecosystem: Environmental > Aquatic > Marine > Subtidal zone > Sediment ... | reverse complement strand
TTTGCCGGACTCATATCCATCGGCCATGCGGCCTTCGTGGGTGTAGGCGCTTACACCCTGGCGACGTTTGCCAGGATTCTGGGGGGCGACCACGTCTTGCTGACCCATTACTGGCCACTGATGATTTTGCTGGCCGGTGGTGTCGGCGCGGTTATCGGCGCAATCGTCGGGTTGCCGTCTTTACGGCTGAAACACCTCTACCTGGTGATCGCTACGCTATCTTTCCAGATGATTTTTCAGTGGAGCATCAATTTTTCAAGATTTTTTAATCAGGGGCAGACTATTGCGATCGGGCGGGTATTCTGGTTCACCGGCAAGGTGGCGCGCAAAGAGCATTATTTTTTCTGGTACTACGTGATTCTGGTCTTCGTCGTGGTGCTGGGATTTGCGGTTCGCAACCTGCTGCGCAGCAAGCACGGGCGATGCCTGGTGGCCGTGCGCGACAATGACCGCGCCGCCGACGCCATGGGCATGCACCCCGGTTTTACCAAGGTGTACGCTTTTGCCCTGTCGGGCTTTTTCGCGGGCGTTGCCGGGGCCCTGCATGCCTATTTGTGGCGGGGGGTGGGATTTGAGTCTTTTACGCTGCATCACTCCATTTCTTACCTGGCCATGGCCATCGTGGGCGGCCTGGGTACCCTGGTAGGGTCTTTCGTCGGGCCGGCGGCCATCCTGATGCTGGAACTGCAGGTGGAAAACATTGCTGAATTTGTGGGGCACTATTTCACGGCCGTAGGGGATGTGGCCACGGCCCTTCGGCCGCTGTCCTTTGGTCTGGTGATCGTTTTGTTTTTGATGTTCGAGCCGCGTGGCATCGCCAACTGGTGGCGAATCACGCGCAGCTATTTCAAGTTATGGCCCTTCCGCTATTGATGGTCAGTTGCGGATACAACCATAAGCAGTCTATAATGTTCGCTAAACTCGTAAACTGCTAATCAAAACCAAAAGGAGGAAGAAATGAAAAACAAACAAGTCACTTTCATGCTGGTTGGTCTGTCTTTTGTGTTGATGTTGGGATTTTCGGCTCAGGCCTTGGCCGGAGAAACCTATCCTATCGCCCTGTCCCTGGCGATTACCGGACCGACATCCGACGTTGGAAGCCCTTATTCTAAAGGAGTCGAGGATTATTGCAAATATGTCAACGATGAAAAACTGCTGGGCGATGACAAGCTGGAGTGCTTCATCCGCGATGACGGTTACAAGACAGAGGTAACCAAACGCAACTTCGAAGATTTTTTGGATGAAAAGATCGTGTTTTACCTGAACTATTCCACCGGCAGCACCATGGCCATGAGAAAGGATTTCGATGAAGAAAAAATTCCGACCCTGCCCGCATCCTTTCATGCCGGCAACCTTGTGGATTCGACTTACGTCTTTTTGCCGATTTCCTCTTATTCAAGCCAGGCTGTGGGGCTGGCTGAATATGTGGCCGCCAATCACAAAGGCAGCGGCAAACCCAAAGTGGCCCTGTTCCTGCATCCGTCGGCTTTTGGGCGGGCACCGCGCGACGATGTTAAGAAAGCCATTGCCGCCGGTCTGAACATCGATCTAGTTGAAATCGTGGAGCACGGCAAGGACCTGGACAACACAGCCATGCTGCAGCGGTTTAAAAGCAAAGGGGTGCAGTACGTGATCAGCCAGACGGTTCAACCGCCGGTAGCCACCATGCTCAAAGGCGCTCAGAGCCTGGGTATGATCGCCAAGACCTACGGTGAGGCCGGCAAAATAACCTTCCTGGGCTGTCACTATGCCGGCGGGCCGGACCTGATCGGATTGGCCGGTTCGGCTGCTGAAAACTATTATTGGACCACTTCCTATAAGCTGATGACCGCCCCGGGACCGGGAACGGATGCCCAACTGGCCCTGGCCAAACGTTACGGCCGCGATGAGAAAGTGGCCCAATCCCAGAACTACACCAACGGCATCATGGTGGTTCAGGTGGCCGTCGAGGCCATGCGCCGGGCAAAGACAAAGGGGAAAAAAGTTACCCGTGCCAGCCTGTATGAAGAGATGCTCGCCATGAACGGCTATAACGCCTTTTATCCCTTGACCACCGTCGGTCCGGTCACCTTTTCGAAAACCGACCGTGAAGGCGTGGACACCCTGCAGCTGTATATGGCCAAGGACGGCGTGTTCCATGAGCTCGGTTTGCCGTTCGCATCTGAGTATGTCAAGAAGATCAAATAATGGCATCCTGACATTTCAGTATGAAACGCGGAACTGCCGCTTAAACAAAAGGGGAGGGTTGCTTGCGGCAACCCTCCCCATCTGAAACGAAAGATCGCATGAAACCCCAAATATCCAATGGCAATCTTCTGGATGTCAACAACATCGAAGTTGTCTACAACGACATTGTTCAGGTGCTGCGCGGCGTCAGCCTGAGCGTGGCCGAAGGCGGTATCGTTGCCCTGCTGGGAACCAACGGAGCCGGCAAGACCACCACCCTGCGGGCAATCAGTGGTTTGCTCAAGCCTGAAAACGGCTTTATCAAGGACGGGTACATCAAATTCGATGGAAACGACATCACCAACGTCCTGGGCACACAGGTCGTCAAGTTGGGAGCGGTCATGGTGCCGGAAGGGCGTCGCGTATTCAAGCACCTCACCGTGGGTGAGAATATCCGCGTGGGATCCATCACCCGCCGGGACGGTGCCCAGAGCATCCGCAAGGATCTGGAACTCATGTCCGATCACTTCCCTCGTCTGGCGCGGGTTACCAACCGGTTGGCAGGTTACTGCTCCGGGGGCGAGCAGCAGATGATCGCCATTGCGCGCGCGCTGATGTCGGCACCTAAAATGCTGATGCTGGATGAGCCTTCCCTGGGTTTGGCCCCGCTTCTGGTCAAAGAAATTTTTGAAAATATAAAACGCATCAACCAGGAGATGGACACGACCCTGCTGATCGTTGAGCAAAATGCAAAAATTGCGCTGGAAGTTTCCAACTATGCCTACATTATGGAGACGGGGAAAATCGTCCTGGAGGGACCTTCGAATGAATTGAAAAACAATCCGGATGTCAAGGAATTTTACATGGGGGTTACCAAGGGCGGCCGCCGTAAATCATTCAAAGATGTTAAATCCTATAAACGCCGCAAGCGCTGGATGTAGAAGTAACCACCGCCGTAGGCGGCGGTAGTTAAATGCTTAAATGGTTGAATGGTTAAATGGGAAGTTGTCATCTGACCGTAAAACAATTTAATCATTTAATTCTCCTGCAATAAAGAGGTGCAGTATGAAATTTCTGGTCGGTTACAATGGGTCTGCTGAAGCCAAAGCGGCCTTATCATTGGCACGTGATTTTGCCAAAACCTTTAATGCCAGGGTTATTGTTATGGCATCCATGGAAGGCGGTGCCGGGGAAAAGGTTGAAGATATCACTCAGGCTAAGCAGAACCTGCGCGAAGCTAAAGATTTTTTTGATGAGCAGGGTGTTGAATGCGAAACCCGCCAGATGGCCAGAGGTCTTACCCCCGGCGAAGATCTGGTCAGATTCGCTGACGAGAATCAAATCGACCAAATTTTTGTCGGGATTGAAAAGAAATCCAGAACCAGCAAGTTAATACTCGGATCTACGGCCCAGTTTGTGATCTTAAAAGCGCCGTGTCCGGTGATCACCGTAAAATAAGCGAAGGTGCAGGGTCGGGGAGTTTTCTTAATTCGGACACGGCATGAATCATCCACGACTGCATCGTGCAAACTCATGCATAAGGGTACGTAGCGGAAGAAAAGAGATCAGATATATAACAAGGGGTTAGCGGTAAAATAAGCATCGCACCAATAAGCCGGTATGAGACGATAGGCTATTCTTTCACAACGTTCCCTAATGCATTCAAACAGTGCACGATTTCGCTGCTGATAATTCATGCCGCTACAATCAATGGTTGGGCGGAAAGACTCCTCGACCCTTCATTTATATAGGAATTGATTATGGGCCTTTACGATTTTACCTTTTATGATCTGATTCAACGAAACGCAACTAACTTTGGAAAGCGGCCGGCGTGGTTTGAAGCCGATGACCAAAGAACGCTGACCTTTTCGGAGGTTAAAGAACAGGTGAATCGATTGGCCGGTGGTTTGCAACAACTGGGCGTCCGAAAAGGCGACCGGATTTGTGCGGTGGGCAAAAACAGCCTGGAATTTTTTCTGCTTTACGGGGCAGCGGCGGCACTGGGCGCTATCGTTGTACCCATCAACTGGCGATTGTCAGTGGAAGAGGCCCTTTTTAATTTGAACGACTGTGAGCCCAAAATTCTTTTTGTGGATGCTGATTTTCAGGAAATGACGCAAGATCGAAAGGACAAATTACCTTCGGTTGAGCACTTTTTTAATTTGAAGCCGTCGGGCGGTGATTTTGCGGAATTTGCCACCTTGCTGGATAACCCGACTGAGTTTGATGCGGTTGATGTCGCAACAGACGATGGCCTGGTGATCATTCATACGGCGGCTGTGGCCGGAAGGCCCCGGGGCGCGCTGCTAACGCATGGCAATGTGATTAGCGCTAATATCAGTTTGAATTTGTTGTTCGATTTATCTGTCGAAGATGTTCATTTGAACCTTTTGCCGCTTTTTCATGTAGCCGGTTTGTTCATGGCGACCGGCAGCTTTCATGCCGGGGCGCTGAGTATCAATATGAGCCGATTTGATGCGCAACAGGCGGTGGATTTAATTGCTGAAAAGAAAGTCACGGTTTTGTATGATTTTTCACCGATTTTATCTTCTATTCTTGATGCGCACGAAAAATCCGACAAAGACATTACGTCTTTAAAAACCGTCAAGGGTATTGAAAATTCGGAAACAATCGAAAGATACCAGAAGGTGACCGGCGGCACCTTTTTTAGTGTTTACGGCCAAACAGAAACATCTGCCATGGCGACTCTGGGTCGCTACAACGACCGGCCCGGCTCGGCCGGCAAAACCCTTGAGCTGGCTGATGTGAGATTGGTCGATGACAGTGACAATCCCGTCGGCACCGGTGAGGTCGGAGAAATCGCCGTCAAAGGACCCATGGTGTTCAAAGGTTATTGGAATTTGCCGCAAGATACCGAATACACTTTCCGGGGGGGCTGGCATCATACCGGCGACCTGGGCCGTTTTGATGAAGACGGTTTTCTCTGGTACGAAGGTCGTAAGGCCGAAAAAGAACTGATCAAACCGGGCGGAGAAAACGTTTACCCGGCGGAGGTTGAAAGAGCGATTTTAGAACACCCTGCCATCGAAAAGGCCGTTGTAATCGGCGTTCCTGATCCCATGTGGAAAGAAGGCATCAAAGCCGTATGTATCTTAAAACCCGGGCAGGAGCTGGATGCCCGGGGCTTAATCGCCTTTGTTAGTCAACATATTGCCAGCTACAAAAAACCGCGCTACGTCGAGTTTTTAACCGAGTTTCCCCTCCTAAAGGATGGCTCTCCGGATCGGGCGAAAATAAAAGAACTTTACGGCGGGCCGCAGGAATAATGGCATGGGGCATAGGGCAAGGCGCACGGGGCATAGCGCAAAGCGCATAGAACATAGGGTTTGAAATAAAGCGGTTGCAACGCTTAGCTCAAATCACCCATCCTTTGCAAACAAATCTTTCCGAATTCCTTTTCCTTCCGATTTCAAGAGTGTTGACTTCCCACCTTATTTTCCTTATATCCTTAATTTATTTATGTTATTTAGGGTTTAATTTTTTTATATAAAATCGCGATGCGATTTTATTGCGGTTTTATGGGGAGAGAAGAATGGTCAGACAGGAGATTTCACTTTTTCTGAAAAATGTGCCGGGTGAACTCGGGCGGCTGGCAGCCATGCTCGCAGAAGCCGGCATTAATATCGATGCCCTCACGATTCAGGATGCATCATCTTATGTTCAGGAGCTTTTTAAAGGCAGAGGAAAATCGCTGAAGCGGATTGCCTCGGCGGCGAGCTATAATTCGATGCGCAAAGATTCAGCCGAATTTGCCCTCATCCGCCTTCTGGTCGGCGATACGGACAGGGCGGTTGACCTGTTGTCAAAAAATGATTTTATTTTTGACGTGCTGCCCGTCATTGTCCTTGAACTTGATAATCGGCCGGGCGAACTGGCAAACATTTCTTCAAAATTCGGCAAAGAGGGTATCAATATCAATTATGTCTACGGATCGGTTTCCTCGCCCGACGAGAAATGCCTGTTTGTTTTTTGCCCGGAAGATATCGAGAAGGCTTCTATAATATTTAAATAAAGACAGAAGTCAGAAGTCAGAATTTTTTTGACTTCTGTCTTTTGCCAGGTTTCTTTGACCGATACTTGTGTTGGCAGAACTTGAAGGCAGGATGAGCGTGCAACCATGGGGGAAGGGCAGGGATGCGATTCTAGGAAATCCGGCCATCCGCAAACCCTTTGACAATTTCACACATCAAATGCACGTTTGGCACAATACTGTCCAGTTCGATGTATTCGTCTAGACTGTGCGCGCCGCCGCCGCGAATCCCCATTGCATCGATGGTGGGAATGCCCAGCGAAGCCGTAAAGTTGCCGTCCGAACAACCGCCGGTTGTCGTTAGCTTCATGTCGATTCCGATCGCTTCACCAATGGTTTTTATCTGCTCCCATAATTGAAAGGTTTTTTCAGACGGCACCATTGGCATGCGATTGATCCCGCCAGCGACCTCAACCCGAACATCCGGTGTATGAATATTACGGCCGAGGTCTTGAAACCCTTCCTCGATTCTTTGCGCTTCGTCTGCCTCGGCGATGCGCACATCCACGCTGGCTTCGGCAATGTCAGGAATCACATTGGCGGCCGTTCCGCCTGAAATGACGGTGACATTGACCGTGGTGCCGCGGTCGATGCGCGCCAGTTCGTTGACGGCCAAGATTTGATGGGCCAGTTCGATGACGGCATTGGCACCCTCTTCCGGAGCTACACCGGCGTGGGCGGCTCTGCCGTGGCAGGTGACTTGAAAAACACCGCCGCCTTTGCGGTGCAGGAGCCGCTCACCGGTGGCTCGCCACGGTTCGAACACAAAAACACAACGGCTTTTACTGGCCAGGCCTTCATACCAGGGGCGTGAAATGCGGGATCCGATTTCTTCATCGCTGTTAAAGGCCATGGCGATGGCGATATTGTCAGCCGCACCGGCGCGTTGCAGGATTTCAGCGACATGCAGCATGGTCACCAGACCGCCCTTCATATCGCAAACCCCCGGACCGTAGGCCCGTTTGTCGTCTTTCGAAAAGGGTCGGGCCGACGCCGTTCCCTCTTTAAAAACCGTATCCATATGCCCGATAAACAGCAGATCAAAGGCCAAATCGTCTCTGTCTAGCGGCCGGTTGGCAACCTCCAGGCACGGCACCTTGCCACCATCAAATGCATGGCGGGTGGTCATCCACCCAATCTTATCAAAGCGTTCCTGGAAAAAACCAGCGACTTTGTCCAGACCGGCTGGGTAATGACTGCCACTGTCGATATTGACGATGGTTTCAAGATCGGTCATAAATTGATCATAGCGTGACACAATGGTATCATACATCGGGTTTTCTCCTCTTCGGCCGAGAATGAACGGCCTTCATATCGCCCGGGCACTGAGGTTTCGCTCAAAATTCTCAAACCGGCCGGATTTATACCGCTTTTCATATTAATGTTCCGAATGGCGGAAATGCGGCATAAGTGGTTGTAGAAAAAAACGTTTGAATTTCGGTTTTGTCTGTTTACCCGAATTAGGGTTTGCGTTTGTCCTTGAGGACATGATTGGATATCACAATTCGTTGAATTTCAGAGGTGCCTTCATAGATGGTAAATACGCGGGCATCCCGATAAAAGCGTTCGACCGGATATTCTTTGGTAAATCCGTAGCCACCGTGCATCTGCAGGCATTTGCCGGTGGTGCGGTTGACCATTTCGGAGGCAAACAGCTTGGCCATTGACGCCTGGGCCGTGTAGTTCTCCCCGCGATCCTTCATTTCGGCCGCTGCAAACGTCATCAGCCGGGCAGCCTCGATTTCAGTCGCCATATCGGCTATCATCCAACGCAATCCCTGAAATTTGGCAATCGGCCGGCCGAACTGCTCCCTTTCCTGGGCATATCGCACAGCAGCGTCAAAGGCAGCCTGGGCTACGCCCACAGATTGGGCGGCGATACCGATCCGGCCGCCGTCAAGACCCGTCATTGCAATTAAAAAACCGTCTCCTTCGTTGCCCAATCGGTTTTCAGCCGGGATGCGGCAATCTTCAAAAATAAGATCGGTGGTATCGGACGCGCGCAGGCCCATTTTGTCTTCGAGGGCGCCCACCGCCAAACCCGGGGTGCCCTGCTTTACTAAAAATGCGCTGATTCCCCGGTGACGTTTCCCTTCATCGGTTTTTGCGGTTACGATAATGAGACCCGCATTTTTACCGGTGGTGGTAAACCTTTTTGTGCCGTTAAGTATATAGCTGTCGCCATCAAACTCAGCTTTGGTCGTCTGTCGGGCCGGATCTGAGCCTGCATTGGGCTCGGTCAGGGCGAAGGCGCCGATGATTTCTCCGGTTGCCAGTTTGGTGAGATGCTGCTTTTTTTGATCCTCGGTGCCATAGCGTAAGATACTTTCGCAGACGATTGAGTTATGCACCGACATGACCACTGCGGTTGAGGCACAGGCGTAAGCCACTTCAGAGAGCGCCAGGACATAGCTCACTGAATCCGCGCCGGAGCCGCCATATTCGGGGGGAACCATCATCCCCATCAGTCCCAATTCGCCCAGTTTTTTTAAGTTGTCGCCCGGAAATTCTTTGGTTTTGTCGCGCTCCATGGCCTTGGGTGCAAACTCCGCTCTGGCCAGATCCCGCACCATCGATTGAACCATGAGTTGTTCTTCGGTTAACTTAAATGACATGTCTCAACTCCTCGTTAGCTTCTGGTCTTTTGTCACTAGCCGGAGGCGAGCAGCCAGCTAACAGCTATGGTGAATAAATCACAACCAGCAACTCAGCCGAATCATCACTGACGTTTGTTAGCTTGTGGCGAATGCCGGAATTGAAATGCAGCGAGTCACCTTGATCCAGTATATTAACATGTTCTCCGACGACCACCTCGATTTTACCGGTCAGCACATACACGAATTCTTCACCTTCATGGTGGTAACCGACGCCCTTGTGATCCTGCTTGGGTTCGATCGTAACCAAAAACGCCTTCAGGTGCTTATTTTCAGCGCCGGGGGTCAGGGTCGTGTAGGCGTAATTTTTGGTCCGCTTGGTATGCGCCTTAATGCGGCTTTCCATCTTGGATTCCGGCTCCTTGAGCAAGGCGCCCGAGTCAATTTCCAGGGCTCTGGAAATTTGCAGCAAGGCCCCCACCGGGGGAATGGACTTGCCGGATTCAATTTCTTTCAGATAATCAGTGGAAAAGCCGGTTTCGTTAGCCAGCTGATCGAGTTTAATTTTTTTACCTGTGCGGACTTTTTTTATTTTTTGGCCGACAGGTACGCGTTTTTTTCTCTTTCTTTGCGGCATAATTCCTCCAATCAATTTCGCTGCACTCAATTATGACATATGCGAGTGCTGGAGTAATAGCTTATTGGATAACCGAAGTTGATTCTTGCAATGTAATATTTGTCTAATTCCGATACATCGCTAAATTAAACCAACATTCCTTTTATACCATGGTGCGTGGTAATAAAATTAATCGATGTTATATTAAAGTGGTTTCAAAATCGTAGATTTTGTTTGAGGGTTAGGCGCAAACCGTTTTAAAAACGGAGCGTACACGATAGTACGCGAGTATTTTGAAACGGTTTACAACACAGCCCTCGAGCAAAAGATGGGGTTTTGAAGCCACTTTTAATAGTCGTAAAAGCCTTTACCGGTCTTCCGCCCCAACCATCCGGCTTCGACGTATTTGCGCAGCAGCGGGCAGGGGCGATATTTGGAATCCTTGAAACCATCATATAAGGTTTCCATAATGGCCAGGCAGGTATCCAAACCGATCAGATCTGCCAGAGCCAACGGACCCATAGGATGATTCATTCCCAGTTTCATAACCGTATCAATATCTTCGCGACGGCCGACGCCGTGATAGAGGCAGTAAACGGCTTCATTGATCATCGGCAGTAAAATTCGATTGGCGATAAAGCCCGGGTAATCGTTTGCTTTAGCCGGTGTTTTGCCGAACTTTTCAGCCAGCTCCCAGGTGACCTGAAATGTCTCATCCGAGGTGGCAATGCCGGGGATGACTTCCACCAGCTTCATGACGGGGACCGGGTTCATAAAATGCATGCCGATTACTTTGTCGGGCCGGCGGGTTTGGGCCGCGATCCGACCGATCGGAATTGATGAGGTGTTGGTGGCCAGGATAACCGGATCACTGCAGATATCATCCAGATCTTTAAAAAGCTGATATTTTATTTTTTCATTTTCGGTGGCGGCTTCCACCACGTAATCCGCCGGAGCCAAATCCGCCAGGCTCACGCTGGTCTTGATCCGGCCTAAAATTGCGCGTCTGTCATCTTCCGACATTTTCCCTTTTTCGACACCGCGGCTTAAGATCTTAGAAATGCTTTCAAAGCCCTTTTCTACAAATTCTGCTTTGATGTCATTCATGATGACATCCAGACCGCTCATCGCTGCAACCTGGGCGATCCCGCCGCCCATCTGGCCGGCACCGATAACGCCAAACGTATTTATAGTCATCCCTTTCCCCCTCCCTTCAATCTGTTAGGTTTCAGGTGTCAGGTTTCGGGTGTCAGTTCCTGGATTCCAAGGTTCAGCTCTATGTTTCATATATTCAAGTTGCCAGAAGCCACAAGCCAGCGACAAGCAGCCGGCGACCAGAAGCCCGAAACCTATCAGATACACCCAGTCGGTCCCTGACACCTGACTCCTGAAACCCTTAATCCCGGATTTATCGCTTGACAATCATCGCCACTGCCTCACCGCCGCCCAGACACAGGGAGGCCAGACCGGTCTTTTTGTTCTGTTTGATCATTTCATACAAAAGGGTAACCAGCACGCGGCAGCCGCTGGCGCCAATGGGATGACCGAGGGCCACGCTGCCACCGTTGACATTGACTTTGGCCGGGTCCAGGTTGAGCTCTTTTAGCACCGCCACGGTCGAGCCGCTGAAGGCTTCGTTAATCTCAAACAGGTCGATCGCATCCTGGGATATGCCTTCCTTTTGCAGGACTTTGGGGATCGCTAAAATAGGGGCCACCAGAACGTACTTCATGTCCAGACCGGCGGATGCCTGGGTGCCGATGGTGGCCATAATCTCGCAGCCTAGCTCGGCGGCTTTGTTTTTGGACATTACGACTACAGCGGCAGCCCCATCACTGATGATGGAGGCATTCCCGGCGGTGGCGCTTCCATCTTTTTGAAATGCCGGTGACATCTTTGCTAATATTTCATAACCGGTCTCCCGCGGACATTCATCCTGTTCAAACCGCACCGGAGTGCCCTTGCGTCGGGGAATCTCCACCGGCATGATTTCGTCTTTGAATTTCCCGGCATTGATGGCTTCCAATGTTCGGCGATAGGACTCGGCGGCATAGCGATCCTGATCTTCACGGCTGACGTTATATTTCACTGAACACAGGTCATTGGATATGCCCATGTGAAAATTGTTGACGATATCCCATAAACCGTCGTGTACCATATGGTCCTGCAACTTTCCCGGGCCCATCCGATAACCGAAGCGGGCCTTTTCCAGAAAATAGGGTGCCATACTCATATTTTCCATGCCTCCGGCCACAACGATGTCCGCATCACCGGTCTGGATGGCCTGGGCGGCCAGCATAACAGCCTTCAAACCCGAGCCACAAACTTTGTTGATGGTGAAACATTCGGTCTCCCAGGGCAGACCTGCTTTGACGGCGGCCTGCTTTGCCGGATTCTGGCCATAGCCACAGGGCAAAACTATCCCCATAATGGCTTCATTCACCGCATTTTTCTGAATGCCGGCTCTGTGGATGGCCTCCTCAATCACCAGGGCGCCCAGCCGGGTCGCTCCGATATTGGCCAGGGTTCCGTTAAAATTGCCCAGGGCGGTCCGCACCGCACTGACAATGACGGCCTCTTTCATATTGATTCTCCTCCTACAACCTAAATTGAGCGTTTCAAATTTAAAAACTAGGTAACATATACTATTTTTACGGAATTCTATCGTTTTTAATTTTTTAAATTTAAAACCCCACGGGGGCTTGCCGATCTTACCGCATCTACTGCGTCAGATGCCGTCCCGCATAGGCAACTATAGCGGAATGACACCTTCCTTGTAGCTACGGCAACCTCGACAATCGCTCAATTCAGGTACAATCTAAATTGAGCGATTCAAATTTAAAAAAGGAAACAACTTTACAAAGGGATTATCTCGATTTTTTCCTATCCGGTATCACTGAAGAATGCAAGCTCAATGCAAACTGAACGAGCGCTCGGTCAATGGATAGCACGTCTTGTTTTAGCATGTCAAGTTTTTCAGCAGGCAAGCTATTCTATTAATTAAATAGCTGAAATATAACAACATAAAACATATTTCGGCGCTGGTTCATCCCCGGCAATATTCTTATTGACAAATGAGTGCGGTTCCATTAAAAATAGGCATATGACCGAGCGCTCGCTCATTATTGTTAATATGCTAATATTATTTCTATTTTTTAATAATATTCCATTCTTTTTGGGTGGTGATTCGAACTACCCTATTATGATATGTTTTTGATGTAGGAGGACATGTATGAACGAAAATTTTTTAGCGGTCGAACAGGAAAACGGTATCGTCACATTGACCTTAAACCGCCCGGAGGTCATGAATTCATTAAATTTCCCGCTGTTGCAAGCCTTAAAAGACCAGATTGAATCTTTGCGGTTCAAACGGGACGTTCGTGTGGTGATCATTACAGCAGCCGGCGAAAAAGCCTTTTGTGCGGGTGCAGACCTTAAAGAACGGGCCACACTGCCCCCGGAAAAGGTGAGAGAATATATTTTCACCATTCGCAATCTGTTCACTTCTATCGAGGAGCTCAACAAGCCGGTAATTGCTGCGGTAAACGGTATTGCGCTCGGTGGCGGTACCGAGCTATCTCTGGCTTGCGATATCCGCATTGCAGCCACCAGCGCGACCATGGGTTTGACAGAGACACGGCTGGCCATCATTCCCGGCGCCGGCGGCACCCAGCGGTTGCCGCGACTGGTCGGGCGCGGCAAAGCCAAGGAACTCATTTTTACCGGACAGCGCATCAGCGCCGCGGAAGCGTTGAAGATCGGACTGGTCAACAAAGTCTGCGAACAGCAAGACCTGCTGGATGAATGCAAGAAAATGGCCGCCATGATCTGTGAAGCCGGACCGGTTGCCATCGAACAGGCCAAATATGCCATTAACCGTGGGCTGGAAACCGACATCCATACCGGCCTGGCTATCGAATCCAATGCCTACTGGGTCTGCATTCCGACCAAGGATCGTCTCGAAGGGCTGGCGGCTTTTAAGGAAAAGCGAAAACCAAAATATATAGGAGACTGATCTATTTTATTTTTCATCTATTTTTATGTAAGATTCAGGAGCCCCCGTCATTATTAAATAAGCCATTTTGGATCGTAAACTCATCGTAAGGAGGGAAGAATAAAAAATGACTGAATATGATTACTGGAAAATTTTTCCGAGAATGCCGAAAAAGGTAACCATCGGCGACATTACCGTCAGGGATGGATTTCAACATCTGGAGCAATTTATTTCGACCCGGGCAAAAACCTTTTACGCCGAAGAATTAATATTTGCCGGCTGCCGCAACATCGAAGTGACCAATCTGGGCAATCCCTATCTGATGCCGCAATTTAGCGATGCCGAAGAGGTGTTGGCACATTTGCGAAGCGACCGCTTCAAAAACCGCTGCGCCAAAAAAGGGATTAACTATGATGACCTCTGTATCACGGCGGTTACCATCCGGGAGGGTGCTGTTGATCGGGCCATCCGGCTCAAGGAAAAAGGGGTGGGTCCTGATCGGTGCTTGATGATGGTTTCAACCGAGGAAGAGCATCATTTCGCAAATTCGGGAACAACCCTGCCGGAGTACTGGAAAGAGGCGGAGCACTGCATCAAAAAATGCACGGATGCGGGCCTGAAAATGTGCGGTACGGTCAGCACCATTTGGGGCAGCCCCATCGCCGGGGCCACTGAACTGCAGGATGCTGTCGATTTTACCAAACGCTGGTTGGAAATCGGTGCGTCCGACATCGAACACGCCGACCATGACGGTAGCGCATCAGGCCCGGATGTGTATCGCTATTTTTCGATGATCTTGGATCAAATACCGGACACCTCCCTTCACATTGCCCACTTTCATGAAACCAAACGGGTATCCTCAGCTTCGATTCTGGCAACGCTGCAGGCCGGCATCGCGCATTTTGAAGCCACGCTGGGCGGCATGGGCGGGCAGCCGGCAAATTTCTTGGACGACTGCCCGGTACCGGGAACCGGTGAATACTATTATGAAGACCCCCGCTATGTCGGCCTCACCTGTCTGGAAGATATGCTGGTTCAGATCGACGAGATGGGCATCGAACACGGCTACGATGTCGATCGCGTTTTGTGGCTGGGACGCCAGATGGAACGCACCGTCGGCAAGCGACTGCGCAGCGAAGCGGCCATCAATGGAAGAACATTAAAAGAAGGCCATCCCAAATTTGCCCGGCCGGGCCTTAAAAAGTTAAAAGAAAAAATAGGGGAAAAACCCGATCAAAGCTTTCCCAAAGAATGGGATCCGACGCCGGTACTACCGGAGCAATACAGACCATAACCTAAATCGAGCGTTTCAAATTTAAAAAGGGGAATAGAATTTATTATTTTTTAGGTATTCTATCGTTCTAAATTTTTAAATTTGAAACCCTTCGGGCTTGCCGATCTCACCGCATCTACTGTGTTAGATGCCGTTCCGCATAGTCAACTATAGCGGAAAGGCATCTGCCGTGTAGCTGTGGCAACCTCTACAATCGCTCGACTCAGTTTGGTTCTGGTTTTCGCTGATTTTCTGCCGCAGAGACGCAGAGTTCGCAGAGAATTTCTATTTTCCCTTTATCGTTGAGAGGACGATAAAGGGAAAGCTGAAATCCGCTTTTGCGATAATGAATTAACCAGATCTCTTGAATTTTCTACAAACTATAGAATTATTGGCCCGAAGGGCCTGAGTGTATTTTGTCTTCGCGCCCTTTGCGTCTTTGCGGTGAATATATGAGGGCATCCTATGAATAAAGATGTTGAAAGCATTGACGAGTTGAGCCAGCAAGATACCGCGCGTCTGGTAATGGATATGTTTCATCGCATTGTGATTCATTATGCCCTGTGGTTTACCGAAGTACGGCACCAGATGGGCATGGAGCGCGCGCTGGATATCTTAAAAACCGCTTCCGACAGAAGTATTGGCATTCAGCTAAGCCGGCTGGCCAAATTTATCGGATTTGAAATGAAAGACGGTGTGCCGGAGCCGCTGCTGAACATGTCGAAAGCTTCGCTTCAGCAGCTTCTGGACCAGATTGCCGTCAACTGGTTGGCCAACGATGGGGTCTGGTTTCAGGCAGTGGAGTTCAGCAGCGGAATGAATGACGCCAAACGCTGCAATGACACCTGCTGGGCCCATTTTTCACCCTTTGAGGCCCGGTCAATCACAAATTTTCTGAACCTGCCCCCCCAGCCCGGGCTGGATGGCCTGAAGAAAGCCCTCAATTTCCGAGTTTATGCGCGCATCAATAAACAGCGTATCATCGAGGAGGATTCGGACAGTATCGTCTTTCAGATGAATGAATGCCGGGTGCAAAACGCGCGCAAAAGAAAAGGCCTGGATGATTATCCCTGCAAATCGGGCGGGATGGTCGAATATACGTATTTTGCCCGCAGCATCGACAAGCGCATCTCCACCGAATGCATTGCCTGCCCGCCGGATGCGCATCCAAAAGATTGGTATTGTGCCTGGCGCTTTAAGATGAAGGGTGTTTAAAAGCCATTTCAAAACCGCTTTTCTGCTGGTTTGCGGCTTTTGAAAAGCGCTAAGCTTGCTGCGCTAAATCTTGAAAACTCAGGCTAACGCCTTCAGACAGTTCAAGATTATGCGCTCCGCATCACTAAGCGCTTTTACCAAAAGCCCGCAAAATTATGTCAAAGCGTCTTTAAAATGGCTTTTATTGAGGTAGGAGGGAAAAGGGAGCCATTTCAAAACCCCTTTTCCGCTGGTTTGCGGCTTGAACCGGCTTATGGATGACTCTGCTTGATATCCACGATGGGCTGTACAAACCGGGATTCGGTATCCCAGGGGAACAGTATCCAGGTGTCCTGGCTGACCTCGGTGATGAAGGTGTCCACCAGCGGCCGACCTTCGGGTTTGGCATAGACGGTGGCAAAGTGGGCTCTGGGCAGCATGTCCCTGACGATACGAGCGGTCTGCCCGGTATCCACCAGATCGTCCACCAGAAGCCAGTCTTCGCTGTCGATCTCCACCGGTTTCAATATTGTGCTTGCGCCCTTATCCCGTCCTTCATAACTGGAAATACAGACGGTATCCACCAGACGGATTTCCAATTCGCGCGCGATAATGGACGCCGGCACCATGCCGCCTCTGGTAATGGTGACGATTCCTTTCCAGGCATGCATATCCACCAATCGCCAGGCCAGGGCCTTGGAATCGCGATGCAGCTGCTCCCAGGATATGGGAAAGGTCTTGGTATAGGATTCTTGAGTTGCTCTCATGATCAACCTCATCAGAAGCTTTCTCAAAAATGCATCTAACCCGCCTACGGCGGACAGGCGCCCAAGCGCTGTGTTATCCTGGATAAATGGATTACACATCTATTTCTATAAATACTAGGGAGTGCATAAAACCGATTCAAAATGCTCGAATACTTACGTGTATGCTCCACTTTTGAATCGATTTTCGCCTTGCCCTTGGACGTGATCTACTATTCTTAAGACAGCTTCTATTTATTCGTTAATGCTAATCTAGTATATGATGACTCTGTGTGCCTTGACAATTTTTATAACCAATAACAAATAACCCTTAACTAAATAACCTCCGTTTGAACAGCACTGCTCAAACGGAGGTTATTTATCCTCACGCATATAAGATTTTGCCAGTGCACTGGGTGCGCCCACGCGTTTGCTCAGTGCTTCCCACCAGGTCAAAATGACTAAGACAAATATAGTGGCCAGGTACGGCAGCATGTTTAAATAGGCTGCGGGAATCGTGGTCCCGGATGCCTGCAGACGGAACTGCACGGCATTGATGCCGCCGAAAAGAATGGCGCCCCAGACCGCCCGGGCCGGATTCCACATCGAAAAGATCACGAGGGCGATAACGATCCAGCCTCTCCCGCCGGTAATGTTTTCGGTCCACCCCGGGGCATACGAAAGTGAAAGATGGGCTCCGCCAATGCCCACCAGCATTCCGCCGAGGATGGTATACAGGTAGCGAACTTTTGCAATATTGATTCCCATGGCATCAGCGGTTTGCGGGTTTTCGCCCACAGCCCGCAAATTCAATCCATTGCGGGTTTTGTAAAGGTAATACCAGCCCGCAGGCAGCAGGAGATAGACAATGTAGGTCAGAATATCCTGATTGAATATGGCGCCGATGATTGGCAGTTTGCTTAAGAACGGTATGGCGATGGGCTCAAATTTGGCGCCCACCAGCCCGACCAGATAGCCTTTGTTTGATTCCGGGCCCAGCCGTTGCCCGAGAAAACTGGCCATCCCGGAGCCGAAAAGGGTGATGCTCAAACCGCTGACCACCTGATTGGCGCGCATGGTAATCGATAAAAATGCATGAATGCTGGCCATGGCCCCGCCCACCAGCATAGCCATCAGGATTCCCAGAAACAGGCTGCCGGTGTGATAAACGGTGGCAAACGACGTCACCGCACTCATGAGCATCATGCCCTCAATTCCCAGGTTAAGTATCCCCGAACGTTCGGTATAAATTTCTCCGACCGTGGCATAAATCAGAGAGGCCCCTGAACGCAAAGTGATGGCCATCAGAGATGTTATCAGTTCGATCATGCGTTTACTTTCACGGGTTCCAAGGTTCCAAGGTTCAGCATTCAGAGGTTAAATGACGACCATATCGCAGGCTATCTTCTGTGTATGTCCTCCGACTTCTGACCTCAGTTCTCTGTTCTCTAACCTCTGTCCTCTGTTATCAACCCGATTGAGCATCCCTTAATTTGGTTTTAATGATGCGTAATCTGTATTCGGTAAAAAGGGAGCCCGCCAGCATGGGAAAAAGAAGCATGCCCTGCAGGACGAGGCCCATGGAGGCCGGCAATCCCATCATCATCTGAACCTGGTCACCCCCGACCAGCAGTGCAGCAATTAATAGGGCCACAATTATGGCTGCGATGGGATTGAGCTGTGCCAGCCAAGCGACGATGATGGCCGTATAACCATAACCGATGGAAAGACCCTGCTGCAATCGTCGCGAGATTCCGGTAACCTCGCAGACCCCGGCCAGCCCGGCCAGGGCGCCTGCCAGCAGAAGGGCGGTCATGATATTTTTCGCAATATGAATGCCCTGGGTCTGGGCAGCGCCGGGATTATTACCGATGACCTGGAGTTCGAAACCCCAGCGCGTTCGGTTGAGAACAAACCAGAGCACCAATGCCAGAACCAGCGCAAATATCAAACCCAGATGGGCCCGTCCGGCAATTCTCGGCAGCCACGTGAAATCCGGGAACTGCGGTGTGCCGGGAAATCCGAATCCCTTGGGGTCACGCCAGGGACCGTAATAGAGATGTTCCGCAAAAAGAATAGCAACGTAGTTTAGCATCAAGGTGGTGAGAACCTCATCAACCTTTAAGCGAACCTTGAGCAGGGCAGGGATGCCGGCCCAGAAGGCTCCCGCCAGCATACCCACCAGGATGGCCAGGGGCAGGACCATCCAGGGCGGCAAAAAAGGAGTCCAGAATAAAACCACCCAGGATGCCGCGATACCGCCAAGGGTCAGCTGACCCTCGGCTCCGATATTCCAGAATTTTAAACGGAAGGCGACCAGCACACCCAGACCGGTCAACATCAGCGGTGTGGCCTTCACCAGGGTTTCGGTAAAATTCGGCCATGATCCGAATGCGCCCTTGAACATCGCAATAAACGTCACAAATGGATTGGCTTTGAATATGGCCAGCAGAATAGCGGTTAAAATAAGCGAGATAAAAAATGAAGCCAGCGGAACCAGAAAAATGGCTTTGCGAGATAGTGTTTTCCGTTTTTCGAAAACAATACGCATTAATTTATCTCCAATTCCATTATTCCAATATCAAGCTGTTGTTTCCTCTAATTTCACTCCAGCCATCATCATTCCCAGTTTTTCGGTATCGGCCTCATTGGACGGAAGAATGCCCATGACCTTGCCTTCGAACAATACGGCAATATTGTCCGCAACGCCTACCAGTTCCTCCAAATCCTCAGACACCAGCAAAATAGCGGTGCCCGCCTCGCTCTGGGCGATCATCTGTTTGCGAACAAATTCAGTGGCGCCCACATCCAGGCCCCTGGCCGGATAGGCGGCAATTAGCAACCCGCGACAGGCATCGATTTCTCTTGCTAAAATGGTTTTTTGGATGTTGCCACCGGAAAGAAATTTGGCATGCGTTTGCGGGGTGGGTGTATCGATGCTAAACAGATCAATCATGCGGCGAGCCAGATCGAGTATTCTGGCGGGGTGTAAAAATCCCTTTTTGACCAGAGGGGGTTTGCGGTAGCATTTCATGGCCAGATTGTTGGCGACACTCATATCACCGGCGACGCCTCTGGCGATCCTATCCGCCGGGATATGGCTAACGCCGGAATTAATAATTTCCAGAGGGGATTTATTGGTTTTGTCTTCATTAAAAATACGGATCTTGCCGCCGCTGACGTTGCGAAGACCGGTGAGAATTTCGACCAGCTGCTTCTGCCCGTTTCCGGCCACTCCGGCAACACCCAGGATTTCTCCGGAATGAATTCTGAAAGAAATCCCTTGGAGTGCCGGCAGGCCCTTGTCATTGTTTGCGCTCACATCAGTTAACTCAAGGGCAACATCGCCAAGGTCGTGGTCCTTTTTTTCGAGCCGAAAAAGCACGTCGCGGCCCACCATCAAGCGGGCCAGCTCCTGCGGGTTGGTTCGGTTGGTTTGCTTTACGGTTACCAGGCGGCCTTTATTAAGCACCCTTACCCAGTCGGAGAAGGCAATGACCTCCTCCATTTTATGGGTGATGAAAATGGCCGATTTGTCTTCAAGGGTCATTTGCTTTAGAATTCCATTCAGCTCTTTTGCTTCCTGGGGTGTTAAGACTGCTGTGGGTTCATCCAGAATCAGGATTTCAGCGCCGCGGTAGATGAGCTTTAAAATTTCAACCCGCTGTTGCTCACCGATGCTCAACTGCCAGATGCGACTATCGGGGTCGACCTGCAGATTGTACCGTTCAGAGAGTTGCCGGATTCGGCCGTTGACATCCACCATATTCGGGACAAACGGCAGGTCGGGTAATCCCAGAATGATATTTTCCGCCACCGTCATGGTGTCCACCAGCATAAAGTTCTGGTGGATCATCCCAATGCCAAGCCGCATGGCATCCCGCGGGGAATCGATTTCGACGCGTTTGCCCCGGATAAAAATCTCACCCGCATCGGCTCTGTACATTCCGGCAAGGACATTCATGAGGGTACTTTTACCCGCACCGTTTTCGCCCAGCAGGGCCAGAACCTCACCGGGATAAAGTTCCACATCCACGTTTTCGTTGGCCACCACATTGGGGAACCTTTTGGTGATTCCCTTCATTTCCAGAATAGGCGTTGTCACTTCTTTCGTTTCTCTCCAGAAGCAAAAATTGGCAAAGGGCCAAGCGCAAAGCGCATAGGGTTAACAAATTGAAATTATCATTAATACGCTTTGCCCTATGCCCCATGCGCTATGCCCGATTTCACGCTTCGAATACCACTAATAGGCAATGCGAAAAGAGCTAATATGCATGAGAGATTCTATTTTCCGGCCCTGCCAATAACCCCCTCAACAAAATAGCTCATATTGAGCATATCCGGGTCGCTCAACTTGCCACCAGCAGCAACCACCTCTTTACCGTTTTGATCTTTAATGGGGCCATAAAAGACATCCCAGGTCCCGTTTGTCATTTCCTGTTGTTTGGCAGCGACCAAATCTTTGACGGCCTGCGGCACTCTGGGGCTATATTCAGACAGCTTGACGATGCCGTCTTTCAACCCGCCCCAGTACTGATGCGTTTTCCATGTGCCATTTAAAATGGCTTTAACGGTGCTAACATAATAGGAACCCCAGTTCCATACCGGGCTGACCAGAACACTGTCGCCCACAAAACCGCGCATATCGGAGTCGTAACCAATACTCATTAAACCCCTTTCTTTTGCGGCTTTCTGCGGCTCGGTGGTGTCCTGATGCTGGGATATCATGTCCGCACCGGCGTCCAGCAAGGCAACTGCCGCCTCGCGTTCTTTGACCGGATCGAACCAGGTATTGGTCCATACGACTCTGACCTGAGCTTTGGGGTTAACCGAACGGGCACCCAGCGTAAAAGCGTTAATACCCCGAATCACCTCTGGGATGGGGAAAGCCGCCACATAGCCGATAATGTTGGTTTTGGTCATTTTCCCGGCCACAATCCCGGAAAGATACCGCGGTTGATACATGCGGCCAAAATAAGTGCTCATGTTGGGAGCGGTTTTAAATCCTGAGCAGTGTTCGAAATAGACGCCGGGAAAATCCCGCGCAACTTCCAGCATGGGGTCCATATACCCGAATGACGTTGCGAAGATGACCTTGTAGCCCTGCTGGGCATACTGCCGAATCACCCGGGCCGCATCCGGCCCTTCGGGCACGCTCTCGATATAGGTGGTCTTGACCTTGTCGCCGAACTCGGTTTCCAGCATCTTTCTGCCGGTATCGTGCTCCCAGCTCCAGCCGAGATCACCAATTGGGCCGACGTAGATAAATGCAGCTTTTAAGACTTCCTTGGCCTCAGCGTTCACCGGTCCCAGGGCCCCGCCACTGAATAAAACCCAGGTGAAAGCCACAAAGACCATCAGCGTTATCCATAATCCGTTTCTTCTCATGATTGCCTCCTTTCAAAATTTATGAAGTCAGAAATTAAAATAATTAAATATATGTTTAATCTCCTAATATTATTCACTAAAAATGAAAAATGGGCGTTGAGTGCTCTGGCTCAGTCACTTAGGTCTGCTGAGCGTGGTTGGAACAAATTGAGTGGATCCACGTGACGTATCACAACCCGTTTGCGAGTGCAAGTCTCCCATGTTTCCGCATTCAGAACAGTTGCTTAAGCATTTAAACAGGGTCAACAACTGCTCAGAGAAATATTACGGGATCATCCTATTGCTGCAATGGTTATTAAAATATTTAAAGGTATTATGGAAAATATTGACATACCCGGGTTTGTCTTCTATCCAGGTTATGGTATGGTCCTTATAACCTAATTGAGCGATAAACGCCCAATTGGTTTTAACTCAATTGCGGTTATATAATACTGGACGTTTGGATTTAAGCAAACTGGAGTATCGGCGCAATGGAAAACATACTCTGTCTTAAATGCCTGATTTGCGGCAAGCAATATTGTCATGATGAAGTTGATTACATTTGCCCTGAACATGGTGATGAAGGCATACTCGACGTTCAATACGACTATGATTTCATCGACCGGCAGATTAGCAAAGATGCCCTTTTGAACTCAAGCGATTTTTCGATTTGGCGCTATAAACCGCTGCTGCCGGTTTATCCTGAAGCGGCAGTTCCACCCCTTGCGGTGGGATGGACACCGCTGTATCGTACCCCCCGCCTTGCCAAAGACCTGGGCTTAAAGGCTCTGTGGATTAAGGACGACGGCCGCCAGCCCACGGCTTCTTTTAAAGACCGCGCCAGTGCGATTGCCGTGGTGAAGGCCAAAGAAAAAGGTGCTAAGATCATTACGACGGCAAGTACCGGAAACGCTGCCGCCGCTTTAAGCGGTCTGTGCGCCAGCATGCAGCAGGCGAACGTGATCTTTGTTCCCGAAACCGCCCCACAGGCCAAAATCGCGCAGTTGCTGGTATTCGGTTCCCGTGTTTTTCTGGTCAAAGGAACCTATGATGACGCCTTTGAGCTTTGCCTGAAAGCCACCCGGGCATACGGCTGGTACAATCGCAACTCCGGTTTCAACCCATACATGACCGAAGGCAAAAAAACCGCTGCCTATGAAATCTGTGAACAAATGGACTGGAGAGCGCCGGACTGCATTTTTGTCTCAGTGGGAGACGGTTGTATTATCGGGGGGTTGCACAAGGGCTTCAAAGATCTGCATGCATTGGGTTGGATCGATAAAATGCCCAAACTGATGGGGGTGCAGGCTGCCGGCAGCAACTATATGTACGCGGCCTGGAAAAACAAGGAAGATATTCTCAGCAAAGCCCCGATCGACGCGCATACGGTGGCAGACAGCATCAGCACAGGCTTGCCCCGGGACCGCATCAAGGCCCTGGCGGCCGTAAATGAAACTGCTGGCGCCTTCATTTGTGTTGAGGATAACGATATTCTGGGTGCCATTCCCGATTTGGCCCGCAGCACGGGCGTATTTGCAGAGCCTGCCGGCGCCGCCGCACATGCCGGCCTGGTAAAAGCAGTTGATCAACAGCTGGTGTCCGGCGATGAAACCATTGTGATTCTGAACACCGGCAATGGTTTAAAAGATGTCGCCGGTGCCATGCAGGCGGTTGAGCAAGTTGGAACAAAGCCGTTTCGGATTGCTCCTGACCTATACGTACTCCAGAAGGTTGTGGATGGCTGGAGAGCGACCTGATTAATCTGCTACCAGTTTCAAGCGATTTTGAATTGAGAAAGCCTCACGCGAAGACGCAAAGGCGCAAAGTTTTTTTAATAATTTTCTTTATGGTTTTTCTTTCGCGGGCTTTGCGGCTTTGCGTGCGGATAGCAGCTTACAGCAACCTCGAAAAAGGATATTAAACCGTGATCGATCTAACCGTGGTTCCCGAAGGGCATGAAAGCGCCATTAAAAGGGCCAAAGAAAAAAACATTATCATTCCAACCTTTCAGCAGCAGAAGGACCCCGACCACATTCCTGAGGCCATCGTATCCCGCTTGAAAAACATTGGGTTATGGGACATCGATCCTTTGAATCTTTTTCGGATCACCTGGCATAATGAGCCGGTGGCTCACGGGGGCGGGTTTGGCGATGTCAATTTCATCGAATTTCCCAAAACGCTAACCGGCGTTGAGGCGCGCATTGTGGCTATTGTCGGTAAATGGTTTCCCACCGGGGCACACAAGGTGGGGGCGGCATTTGGCTGCCTGGTTCCCCGGCTGGTGACCGGCCAGTTCGACCCCACCACCCAGAAGGCCGTATGGCCGTCAACCGGCAATTACTGCCGTGGGGGGGCCTATGATTCGACCTTGCTGGGCTGCGAATCCATCGCCATACTGCCCGAAGGCATGAGTCGTGAACGCTTTGAATGGCTCACATCGGTTTCCGGAGAAATTATCAAAACCCCGGGCAGTGAAAGTAATGTCAAAGAAATTTTCGACAAATGCTGGGAATTGAGGGAATCCGGACAGGCTCTGACGATTTTCAATCAGTTTGATGAATTCGGTAACTACCTCTGGCACCATGAAATCACCGGACCGGCGGTGCTGGAAGTCCTCGAACGCATCATGGGACCCAAAGATAAGTTCCAGGGATTTATGTCGGCCACCGGCTCAGCCGGCACGATTGCCTGCGGGGATTTTCTGAAAAAGCAGTTTCCGCTGAGTAAAATTGTTGCCAGCGAAGCGCTGCAGTGCCCGACCCTGCTGCGCAACGGATTTGGCGAACACCGCATTGAGGGCATCGGTGATAAGCATGTGCCCTGGATTCACAATGTCAAAAACCTCGATATGGTGGTGGCCGTTGACGATGAAACCCCCATCAGCCTGATGCGCCTGTTCAACGAGCCGGCCGGCAAAAAATATCTCGCAGCCAAAGGCGTTTCCCCAGCGCTGCTTGATATGCTGGACCTGCTGGGAATATCCTGCATTGGCAATCTTGTGACGGCCATTAAATTTGCCCGCTATTATGAACTGGGTGATGATGATATTGTCATGACGGTGCTGACCGACTCCATGGAGATGTACGCCAGCCGGCTGGCCGAACTCAATCAAGAACGCGGCGAGTTTACAGATAGCGATGCAGCTGCCGTATATGCCCGAAATATAGAGGGGCTGACCATCGACAATATGGAAGAACTGACCTATTACGGGCGTAAGCGCATTCACAATCTCAAATACTATACCTGGGTTGAACAACAGGGCAAAACCTATGAGGAAATTCAGAAGCAGTGGTATGACCATGATTATTGGGACAGTATCCCCGCTAGTGTGGATCAAATCGACGCCCTGATTGAGGAATTTAATGCCAAAACCGGCCTGCTCGATGCTCTCTAGTTGTTAAAGCGGAATGGATTCTATTTTAATTTAAAAATTAGGACAGGATTTTCTGGATTATTTTATGTTGATCACTTTCTAGAAGAAAGTGATGAAATTTAATCCGCTTAGCGGAAGTAACCTTGGTCAGTAATTAAGAAAAGAGAATCTTCAACCACTACAACTATTTAACATCTACTCTTGGCTGCCAAATGTGCGATGTATTGACAGATAGTTTTTATTTAATAACCGGCCTGGTTGCCGAATTAAAAGGATTCCACCGCAGGTGGATTGTGTTTTCACGGTTTCATCTGGAAACCGTGGAAGAAAAAAATAGATCCCGTTTATCCTCTAAATCTTGTCTTAAAAAAATAAGATAGAATCTATTCCAACATAGAGGCCAGGATATGAAAATCGACTTTAAATCGGTTCTGAATCGTGCCAACGAATATAAGCCCGCGATTTCCAGATTTTTACGAGATATGATAGCCATCCCCAGCGAAAGCTGCCAGGAAGAAAAGGTGATTCAGCGGATCAAACAGGAAATGGAAACCGTCGGGTTCGATCGTGTGGATATCGATCCCATGGGGAATGTCCTGGGGTATATTGGAAACGGCCGGCAACTGATTGCCATGGATGCCCATGTGGACACCGTTGGTGTCGGGGATCAGGCCCAATGGGATTATGATCCGTATCAGGGTTATGAAGACGATGAAGTCATCGTGGGACGCGGCGCCAGCGACCAGGAAGGCGGTATGGCCGCCATGGTATATGCCGGTAAAATTATCAAAGACCTGCACCTGGAAGATGATTATACGCTGCTGATTACCGGAACTGTTCAGGAGGAAGATTGTGATGGTCTCTGCTGGCAATATATAATTAATGAAAGCAAGATCCGGCCCGAATTCGTAGTTTCCACCGAACCGACTTCCTGCCGGATTTATCGGGGGCAGCGCGGCCGAATGGAAATCAAAGTGGCCACCGGCGGGGTTAGCGGTCATGGCTCGGCTCCTGAAAGGGGCGATAATGCTATTTTCAAAATGGCACCGATTCTCAATGAGCTTCAGGTTTTGAATACGCGTCTGAAGGAAGACGATTTTTTAGGCAAGGGAACGCTGACAGTTTCTGAAATTTTTTCTAGCTCGCCCTCCCGCTGTGCGGTTGCCGACGGCTGCTGGATCTCTATCGACCGGCGACTGACCGCCGGCGAAACCGGCGAAACCGCTTTGCAGCAAATTCGGGATCTGCCGGTCGTTAAGGAAGCCGGCGCCCAGGTTGTAATGTACACCTATGACCGGCCATCGTATACCGGTCTGGTGTATGCGACAGATTCCTATTTTCCGGCCTGGACCCTGAAAGAAAAGCATCCGGCGTGTCAAACGCTTGTGGCCGGCTATCAAAACCTTTTCGGAGAAGATCCGGTTGTGGACAAGTGGACATTTTCTACCAACGGGGTGGCGATCACAGGGATGTCCGGAATTCCCTGTATCGGCTTTGGCCCGGGCCATGAAGATCAGGCCCACGCCCCGAACGAGAAGACCTGGAAAAGCGAGCTGGTTCAGGCTGCAGCCTTGTATGCTGTTATACCGGCCATGTACGTTGATCAATTTACCGGGAATTAACCTGTTGCGAGGGTGAATAGAGGCGTTTCAGTGGGGTGAGATCCATGCCCAAATTGCTCGTAATCGCCATCGGCGGCAATTCATTGATAAAAGACCCCCGATATCAGCGTGTCGAGGATCAATACGCCGCCATCTGTGAAACCGCCCGGCCGATCGTTGATATAATCGAAGACGGTTACAGAACCGTCATCAGCCATCCGCGGAAAGGCGGGCACACGTATTTGCCGCGAAGAATCCTAAAGGGGAGCTGCCGGAGATAAAGTATTTAAAATGCTTCACGCAAAGACGCCAAGATAGGAAATTTTTTTAATCTTTTGATTTGTTCTTTGCGGGCTTTGCGGATTTGCATGCGAATAATATCCGGTAACGGCTTTACCAATGAGCAAACATTAAAACAAAAAGGACCCATGATAAAATTCATTTTAAACGGCTCAGAAGCATCCTATGACGGTGATCCCGAGATTTCTCTGTTAAACTATTTAAGAGAGACAGCGGGCATTGTTTCTGCAAAAAACGGCTGTAGCGGGGAAGCAACGTGCGGCGCCTGCCTGGTCGAAGTAAATGCCAAACCGGCACTTTCCTGTATAACACCCATGAAAAAGGTAACCGGTGCGAATATTGTCACCATTGAAGGCTTTCCGGAAAGCCTGCGCCAAACCCTCGGGCGGGCATTTGTGGTCAAAGGCGCCGTGCAGTGCGGTTTTTGCACGCCCGGTTTTTTATCGCGCGCCAAAATCCTTTTGGAGAAGAACCCGCAACCCAGCCGGCACGACATCATACAGGCCCTTAGATTTAATCTGTGCCGCTGCACCGGTTATATCAAAATCATCGATGCCATCGAATTGGCGGCCGAGCATATCCGAAAAAATCAGGAGCTCAGACTTTCAGGCACCGGCAAGGTGGGTGCGTCTCAGCCCAAATACGATGCCTATAACAAAGCCGTCGGCCAAAGCGCCTTTATCGACGATATGCGCATCGATGGCATGCTGCATGCCGCTCTGAAATTTAGCGACCATCCCCGGGCACGAGTGCGTAAGATCGATATTTCGGCAGCAGAAGGCATGGCGAGTGTCGTGCAAATCTTCACGGCCAATGACATTCCCGGCGAACGCACCATTGGTGTTATTCACCAGGACTGGCCGGTAATGATTGCTGCAGGCGAAACCACACGGTACATTGGGGATGTCCTGGCCGGAGTGGTAGCCGAAAATGAAGAAATTGCCCGCCAGGCGGTAGCTGCCATCTCGTTGGAATACGAGGTCCAGGAGCCTTTAACGGATTTGCACGTCGCTGAAAGCAGCCCCATCAAAGTCCACGAATCCGGGAACCTGTTGAGCGTATCCCATATTCAACGCGGCGACGATATTGATTCTGTTTTAAAGACATCGGCCTATGTGGTGACAGCCACTTACCAGACCCAGCGGGTGGAGCATGGGTTTTTAGAAACCGAGGTCGCGATTGCGCTGCCGTCAGGGTCAGATGGGATTGAGCTCTACGTTCAAAGCCAGGGCGTATATGAGGATCAGCGACAGATTGCCCGCATCCTCGGCGTTTCCAGCGATAAGGTCAGCGTGAAACTGGTACCCACCGGCGGGGGATTTGGCGGCAAAGAAGATTTGACTGTTCAGGGACATGCAGCTGTTTTCAGTTTCCTTCTGCAAAAACCGGTCAAGGTCAGCTTAAGCCGCGCTGAATCCATCCGCATGCATCCTAAGCGCCATCCATTTCACATGCAATACGTCCTGGGGTGCGATGAAAACGGCAAGCTGACCGGATTGTCCGCAAGGATCATCGGTGATACCGGCGCTTATGCTTCGTTGGGGGGCGAAGTGCTGGAAAGGGCCGCCGGCCACGCCACCGGCGCCTATTACGTTCCAAATGTCGATATCGAATCCAAAGCCGTCTACACCAACAATATTCCCTGCGGCGCCATGCGGGGCTTCGGTGTTAATCAGGTCACCTTTGCCATGGAAGGCTGCATTGAACAGCTGTGTGCCCGGGGCGGGTTTGATCCCTGGCTGTTCCGTTATGATAATGTTCTCGATACCGGTAAGGAGACCGCCACCGGACAGATCCTGGGCGAGGGCGTTGGTCTTAAAGCAACACTGCTGGCGGTCAAAGATGAATTTTATACGGCCAAAACAGCGGGTCTGGCCTGCGGCCTAAAAAATTGCGGCATCGGCAACGGCGTGCTCGAAGAATGTGACGTTAAAATTGAAATCAAATCTAAAGATCATATCGTTTTACAGCACGGCTGGACCGAAATGGGCCAGGGCGTGGATACTGTCGCCCAGCAGATTCTTTGCGAAGAAATCGGACTGGATGACCCGGGTTGTATTGAAGTCAGTGTCAACACCGATTCCAAAGCCAGGGCCGGCATGACCACCGCCAGCCGCGCGACGTTTCAGATGGGACATGCCATCATCAACGCCGCCCGTGATCTTAAAAAAGATTTAACAACCCAAAGTCTGGCGCAATTGAGAGGACGGGTTTACACCGGCCACTGGGTTTGTGATTGGACCACCCGGCTCGGAAATCCGGGCGAAGTCCTGACTCATTATTCCTACGGATATGCCACCCATCTGGTGATTCTGGACGATGTCGGGCGGGTGGATCGTGTGGTGGCGGCCCATGACGGAGGGCGAATCATCAACCCCACCCTGTTTGAAAGCCAGATCGAAGGGGCGGTCGTCATGGGGCTTGGCTATGCGCTCAGTGAGGAGCTCCTTATGGAAGGCGGGCAACTGAAAACCAAACGCTACGGCAAGATGGGGATTCCGCGGATCAAAGATGTGCCGCATATTGAGGTCAAGATGGTGGAAGTCAAAGATCCCCTGGGACCTTACGGTGCCAAAGGGGTTGGAGAGATCGGCAACATTCCGACGGCCGGAGCCGTTGCCAATGCCTTATATCAGTATGATAGTGCACCGCGCTATAAACTACCGATGAAGAAGCGGCAAAATCGTTCAAAGGTTTTGCGCTGAATGTTTCAGGTGTAAAGGTGTCAGCCAGCTGGCAAACGTTGCATTTGTTTAATTCGTTCAATTGGTTCGATTTAAGCTCACCAATTCAACCCATAAGACCAATAAAACCAATCGAACAATTTCTTGAACCCAGAACCGGGAACCTGCATTGATAGGAAGGTGATGAAATGACCCTCTACTTAAAAGATGCAACTTATATCGATTGGAAAACCCTGGCGTTTCAGTCCGCCCATCTGGCGGTTTCCCCCGGTGATGACGGCGGCATCCGCTTTCTGGATGCGCTACCGCCGGCCGATGATCTGGGCACCGATGAAATGATTCTGGATTGCCGCCGGCGGCTGGTCACCAAATCCTTTGGTTGCGGTCATCATCATATTTATTCAGCCCTGGCCAGAGGGATGCCGGCACCGGCTAAGATTCCGCACAATTTTTCGGAAATTCTGCAATATATCTGGTGGCACATGGATAAATCACTGAATACGGATATGATTGAAGCCAGCGCCTTGGTTTCGGCACTGTATTGCGCCAAAAACGGTGTGACCTTTGTCATCGATCATCATGCTTCTCCTTTTGCCATCGATGATTCGCTGGAAACCATTGCAAGGGCTTTTGATCGTGTCGGCATATCCCATTTGCTGTGTTATGAAATATCCGATCGTGACGGTGATGGCCCTAAAGAAAAAGGTCTGCAGGAAACCGACACTTTTTTAAGTTCCGGGCGTCAGGGCCATGTCGGCCTGCATGCATCTTTTACCGTCGGAGATGATTTGCTGAACCGGGCCGTAGATCTGGCCCGCAAGCATAACACCGGCCTGCATGTGCATGTCGCCGAAGATACGGTCGATCAGGAATCCTGCTTCAAGCAATACAACAAACGAGTGGTGGAACGTTATGCGGAAGCCGGTGCGCTGGAGCTGTCAAAATCAATCTTTTCTCACTGTATCCACTTGAACGAAAACGAAAAACGCCTGCTGCGTGAGTCCGATGTTACGATAGTACAGAACACCGAGAGCAATTTGAATAACAATGTGGGCGTCACCAACTACCGGGAACTGGGCGACAATATCATTCTCGGAACCGACGGCATGCACAGCGATATGCTCAGAAGTGCCAAGGCTGCTTTTTTAACCGGCCAGGCGACTGAAGGCCTCAGTATGGACACTGTTTACGGTCGCTTTCGCCAGGTACACGACTATATTCGAGACAACGGATTTAAAGGTGACACAGACAATAATCTGGTCGTTTTAGACTATGATTCCCCTACGGATATCAACGCGAGTAATTTTTTAGGGCACTTCGTTTATGGGATCGAGGCCCGTCATGTAGACAGTGTTATTTCATTCGGCAAACTGATCGTTGAAAATAAAAAGCTGCTTACGGTGGCGGAAGACGAGATACTGGCTTTTTCGCGGGAGATGGGCCGTAAGCTTTGGGAGAAAATGCTAAAATAAAAGTGAGCTAAAGTGCCTAAAGTTGAGGAATTCTGTTATTTTTTAAAAAAAGATTGAGCGAAGCGAAAGCACAATTTTAAGCACTTTAGGCATTTTAGATCACTTCAGTCACTTTTTAAAAACCGGAGGTTTCAAAATAATGGATAAGGCCGAGATTTTAAAAAGCATTGAATCCCTGTCGAAGATAAATACCGACACAATGGTTCTGAACGATTTCCTGCTGACCTGGGATAAATCTGAGGATGAAATTGCCGCCACCCTGCAGACGGCGGAAATATTGCGTGCTCTGCGTCAGAATAATATATCCAGCCGCGTATTCGAAACCGGGCTGGCGATATCTATCTTCAGAGACCAATCCACCCGTACCCGCTTTAGTTTCGCCGGTGCCTGTAACTTGCTCGGACTGGCCATTCAAGAACTTGATGAGGAGAAATCACAGATTGCCCACGGCGAAACCGTGCGGGAGACGGCCAATATGATTTCGTTTCTGGCGGAAGTCATCGGTATCCGTGATGACATCTATCTGGGGGAGGGCCACACCTACATTAAAGAAGTCGCCCGGGCGGTCAATCAAGGACACCAGGAAGGGGTGTTGCCCCAGCGGCCGACCCTGGTCAACCTGCAATGCGATATCGATCATCCCACCCAAACGATGTCCGACGCCCTTCACATTATTCATTATTTCGGCGGCGTTGAGAATCTCAAGGGGAAAAAAATCGCCATGTCATGGGCCTATTCACCGTCCTATGGTAAGCCCCTGTCGGTTCCCCAGGGCATTATCGGCCTGATGACCCGCTTTGGAATGGACGTTGTG